>OGCH01000117.1_pt1 | contig 51499 bp, 49 predicted proteins | sample 1570111 | NCBI WGS metagenome assembly OGCH01 (sample SAMN03436243, study PRJEB24508) | hot springs metagenome | biome: Desert Springs; feature: Hot Springs; material: Water | place: USA: Great Boiling Spring, Nevada | collected 2008-12-01 | depth 0 m m | reverse complement strand
GGAAGAGGTGATAGAAAGAACGGGAAAGACAAGCCGAGAGTAAATATCGACGGAGAAGAAGATTAAAATAAGTATGAATACGAGCTATTAATTAAAGCGCCAGGGGCCGTGGTCTAGCTTGGTCTAAGACTCCAGCCTGGGGCGCTGGCAATCCTGGGTTCAAATCCCAGCGGCCCCAACCGCATGGACGAGTCCGAAACACCATACTCGACCCTGTCGCTGACACCTTTAATGTTAGCCGTAAGGGATATGGAGTTGACGAAATCGTTGATGTCCTGCGGATGAGGAGCGACTTCGAAAGGGTTGTGCGGTATCAGCTGGTGCATATAGCGGGTCAGAGGGGGAGTAGGGTGAAGTATAAGCCGCTGAGCTGTCAGTCGATGAAGACACACGGGCTATGCATAGACGACGGAAGAAGGTGTCCGAAGAACATCAGTAACCCGCTCCAATACCATCCCACAGGCTCCGCGGGGTCGAAACAGGGTTCGGACAGACCACGCTCCCCGGACCAAAATCTGGGATGATGAAGAGCGTGGCAGAGGAGAGGGGTTGTATCCTCTCCGACCGAACCCACGAGCCCCGCCGGGCCGTGTGTAATGAGGTTAGGGCGGGATTCAAACCCATCGATTAACCCTGCGACAGACCCGCGGAAGTGGCAGACATCTTAGACCACTAAACCCCCAATATTTTCTTTTCCCCGACAGGAGGTCCCTCCCAAAGGAGCATTGTCTCCGGCTGGAGGGGCTGTATCCTCCTGTCCGGGGAGATGCTCCGGGGTTTGGGCCTCCTGGGAAGGCCATGGTTGATATCGTGGTGTTGGACCCTGCTCCCGGGGTTGAGGGCTCTGTGGCCTGGGGAGAGGCGCAAGCTTTTCAAAAATCCCGGAGGGGGAAGGTGGGTTACCTTTCGCGTGGGCTGCGGATAAGGCTGTTCGAGGAAGTATGGAGGCTTCGGAGGAAGGATCTGACATACGGAGAAATAATCGACGAAGTTAGGCAAAGGTATGGTGTTAGGCTGTCCAAGTCTCATGTAAGCTACTGGTTGCGCGGAATGCATAACCCAAGGAACGGAAGACACATACCATCCATCGATTTCCTGAGACCTTCCGAGGAGCTTGCATATGTTGTCGGAGTAGTGGTGGGCGATGGATACACCTACAGGTGGAGACGCGTCATCAGGGGATACAACTTAGTTAAAATAGGTCTTAAGGTGAAGGACCCTGAGTTCGCCGTGGAGTTCGGGCGGTGTGTGGCGAGGGTGCTTGGAAGGATAACTGTAAAGCCACGATACAGGAACAGCATAGGAAGATACGTAATAGAGGTCAACTCGCAGACGCTCTACGAACTTCTTAAAAAGCCAGCAGACCTCGAAAGACTGAAGAAATACGTAGAACACTGCAAAAAATGTATGGCGGCTTTCGTCAGGGGGTTCGCCGACTCGGAGGGATGTGTTGACTGTAGGGGTTACATCTACATCTCAAATACAGACGAAAAACTCCTTGAATACGTAAAATACCTTCTAGGACGTCTCAAGATAGAATCAACAGGGCCACACTGCACAAGACAAAAGGGGAAGACGTTCTACGATCCTAAAGAGATGAAAAGATACCCATACAGAAAGGACTGCTACCGCATCCGCATCAGAGCCGATAGTATTCTGAGGTTCTACAGTACAGTCGGCCTAACAATCGGGAGAAAAAGACGACGAGTGGAGGAATATCTCGGAAGACGCCAAGCCAAACCCCCTTCCCTTATTTTTCCCTCCTGTAACCAATTCATTGACTCCGAGGGTATTACTGAGAGTTCTGCTAACTCAAACTAAAGAATACTACTGTCCCGTTTTCCATCTCTTGACAGCGCTTTTTTACGCAGATTCAGAATAGAACGAATCTCTTTCGCCGGGACTCGCTGGCCAAATCTTATCTGTACAGTTTTCTTCCCCGTTTTATAACCCATCCGCTCTAATTTCTTCCGTATATGTGCTGGGATGTCTGAGCCACCGCACCCAAAGGTTACATGCTTGCTGTAGACTGCGTAGCCACCCAGTGGGCCGTGCCACCAGTAAAATGGAACACCCCAGCTTATCTTCTCCTCAGCCTCAGGCATGGTAGAGCTGAATAAACTACGAAGTATGGGCCTGGCTTCCCTGACTGCGTCTGAGATGTATTTATCAACCTCTCGCGACCATTTCACACAGCCCCAGCCGCAAAAAATTATTTATACATATAACCGAGTAGTTGGTGTCTCTGGTCGTCAGCAGATGTGTGCGGCGGGCGGGATTTGAACCCGCGACTCCCAGCGTGGCAGGCTGGTGTCCTACCAGGCTAGACGACCGCCGCAGCTGGCAGCGTTTAATGTTATGTGGCTGGGTTTTAATAACGTTTGCTATAGCCTGTATGTCTCGCCCGCGGCCGGTGCGTAGGCCTCCAGCTTCAGCTCTTTACGCGCATATTCGGCGAGGGTGTTGCACTGAGGCTGTTCGCCGTGTACCGCGAAAACTTTTGCGTCTGTCTCTATTTTGTGGAGGTAGTCGTGTAGCTGGCTCCTCCCCGCATGACCTGAGAACCTGAACTGCCTTATCTTACAGTTGGCGGGCTTATCGACACCGTCCAAGACCAGCCTTCCCCTACTAAGCAGTATCTCCCCAGGTGTTCCGGGTATCTGGAAGCTGGCTAGAAAGATGGCTGACTTCTCGTCCTCAACTATGTCGGGTGCGTAATAAAGTGCCGGGCCACCCTTAAGCATGCCTGCAGGTGAAACTATGACACCTGGCTCCGAGAGGGCGTTCTGCCGGCTTCTCCTACCCGTCACCATCCGGGTTTTCCTGCTGGCCTTCTCCAGTAAATCTGCCCCGTCCACGTATCTCTTGTCGTTGAGATAGTACTCTAACGCTTTTTTCGCCATGCCGTCAAGCCAGACAGGGTGTTTGAAGTTGTGGGCAGTAAGTATGCATATGATTTCCTGAGCACGTCCAACCGAGAAAGCCGGAACCAGAACCCTCCCCCCGTCCTCGACAACCTCCCTGCAGGCCTTGACAAACTCCTTCTCAAGCTCGGGCCTAGGGGCGTGGTCTTCGTGGGCGTAGGTTGACTCTATGACAACCCCATCCACGTCCCCGATGGAGGTGTCCGCACCATCAAGCAGCCTAGTCTTCACCGTTGTAAAATCACCGGTGTAAACAAGCGTTTTATCGCCTTTGACGATGACCTGCGCGCTTCCAGGTATATGTCCCGCGTCAACAAACTCTATCTCCAGTTCTCCGACCCTGAAGGGTTCTCTGTAATAGACCATGCGGCTGTTCTGGAGCATCTGCTCCATCTCACGACGTTCGAAGAGCAGGTACTGCCCTGAAAGCTTGATAAAATCTTGAATAAGAAGGGCCGCGGTGTCCCTTGTCATAGACGTCATGTAGGTTTTGGGCCTTCCGCTGACGTACAGCATGGGTATGCCGCCGGAGTGGTCAAGGTGGGCGTGAGTGAGTATCACTGCGTTGAGCTTCTTCGTATTCACAGGTAGCGGAAACTCGGGATGGTCGTTCAACATCACCCCGAAATCAAGCAATATGGTCGTGTCTTTATATGATACTTGTACAGCTGACCTACCGACCTCTAAAGTCCCTCCAAGGAATTTTAACTCCATATCCTTAACACTTAGCCTTCTAGAAAACTCCCCGTAAAGCCAGCTTTTATGTGTTACAGAGCTATCAAGTACCCGCCTACTACACCTAGTAGGTAACCCGCAACCGATAGAGCAACGCCGAGGTCGTGTGCTGCATCCCTTTTCAGATATAGTTTAAAAAATGGCAGGGGAAAGGGTGTGTTTGCATCCCCTCCCTCATACTGCTGGGTCTTATATACGTCCCAGCAGAGCCATAGACCTCCCATCGTCATTAGCCCTCCAGCCGCCACCAATACCGCTCCAAAAGCTTCAAGCACCATACAATAGGCTTTGCGCATCCTGTTTTATGGTTTTATCCAACTTGGAGGAAATAGTTTGCCATGTTTGTGGAGGATATTAGGCTCAGCAGGGATATGGGTGTGGTCGACCTCGTTAAGATGATGGGAAGAATGGGTGGTTTTATGGGGCCCCATCTGGCGAAGGCGGTGGAACTGTTGGAGGAGGCTGTAAGGGACCGTGAATGTTTGAAGGCCATATCTTTTACAGGCAACCTAGTCGCCACAGGTCTTAGGGGTGTTTTGAACGAGTTGCTGAGGAGGAAGCTTTTCGATATCGTCGTAACAACTTGCGGCGCACTCGACCACGACATAGCCCGGACACGCTCAGGATACAGGCAGGGGAGCTTCGACGCCGACGACTTTGAGTTGGGCGAGAAAGGCGTTCACCGTCTCGGCAACATCTTCATAGACGTCGAGAGCTATGGACCCACAATAGAGAGGGAGGTGAGGCGGCTCCTCGAGTCATACCGTGACGGCGAGTCTGTCCCGGTCCACAGGCTGTGCTGGGACTTGGGGAGACAGCTGGGCTCCGAGGACTCCCTCCTATATCTGTGTTGGAGAAACAAGGTTCCCGTGTTTGTGCCTGGGCTTGTCGACGGCGCCGTCGGCTACCAGCTTTGGCTTCAAGGCAGGTCAAGAAACATTCGGATAGATTTTTGGAAGGACATGGATTTGCTAAACGAGCTTATGTGGGGGGCGAAAGCCAAGGCCGGACTAATACTCGGCGGCGGCATATCAAAGCACCATCTACTGTGGTGGGCTCAGTTCGGCGGCGAGGGACTTGACACAGCCATATACATCTCGACCGCCGACGAGTACGACGGAAGCCTCAGCGGAGCAAGACCCAGGGAGGCCATTACATGGCATAAAGTGTCACCTAATTCCAAACATGTCTTCGTAAAAACTGATGTAACAATAGCCCTGCCACTTCTAGCCCTTGCCCTAATCCAAAGCCTTGAGACCTAGACCTTTTCTCCCAAGTACTCGCGTAGGCTTTCACGGATAAGCTGTACGGATTTCTCGACATCCTTTGTCGAGACGAAAACCCTTATCGACGAGCTTATCGTTAAAACCCCGAAGACATTTATCGAGTTTGCTGCCAAAGGCTGTAATACTTTATGCACGACGCCTGGAACCGTCTCCAGCATAGAACCATAGACGCGTATGAGGCTGAGGTGGGGGAAGTGGCTGACCGCCTTCCCCAGCCCATGTCCCACAAAGTAGTCGTGAAGTTTTTCAACAACCTCTCCGTTTCCATCCAAGTAAAGTATTAAAGAGTTCTCCTCGACAGATGAGGCGATAACCTTTGCTCTGGCTGCTTCCAAGGCCTTAACAACGCCTGAAAGCTTTGAAACATCCCCCATCGAGCGGCCGATCAACGTAACCATGGTGACATTTGTGTTGTCAACCTTAATGTCTAAAGCGGGAATATCGCTGCCGAAGATAACGGTGCCCCCGGTCTCCAGGGACTCGAGTGTCCCGACCCTGATTTTGTTCTTCGGGCTTAGGAGTTGAAGTGCTTTTGAGTGTATGACCTTGGCCCCTCCTCTACTGAGCGTCAAGACTTCTTCGGCCGACATCACGTCTATTACCGTTGCTTCGGAGGCCTTCTTTGGGTCTGTGGTGTAGACGCCTGAAACATCCTTGACCAGTATGACTTCATCGGCGTCGAGGCAGTTAGCCAATAGGACTGCGGTTGTGTCGCTTCCACCCCTGCCCATGGTTGTTATACTCCCGTCCTTCGCCACACCGATGAACCCGCAGACAACGGGCACAACCCCCTTTTCCAGCAACCTCTTTAAACCTCTCTCAACGAGCACCCTGCACTCCTCAAGGAGAGGGTTGGCGTCTAGATGCCTGTCATCTGTTACAACAGGCCATATGTCGGTGCATGGGTCTATGACTGCCGCCTGAACACCCAGCCTGTTCAAGGCAAGCGCAAAATACCTTGCGCTCATCATCTCCCCCATTGCTAGCGTGTTGTCAACCATTTCAGGCGGCGGGTCCGGATGCAGTGTTTTGACGTTTTTCAGCAGCTCGTCAGTCACACCTTTTAAGGCCGAGACAACGACGACGACTTTGTTGCCCCTCTCTACTAGTTTATGGATGTACGATGCCGCCCTCTCAACACCAGCCAAGTCTGATAAAACTGAACCCCCAACCTTTACGACAAACCTGGCCAAAACAACACCCCGGGAAGGAAGAACAGCCAGGCCTAAATGTAGCGGAAGACGCGGAAATACGTAAACGTCGCCGCGTCCGACACCAACCTGGCTCGTTCGTTCATTGTTGTGACGGTATTTAAGTACTTCGTTTTAGCTGCCAGTAGACTCTCTCAGGGGTCATGGGCAGGGCCGTTAACCTTACGCCGACCGCGTCATACACTGCGTTGGCTATTGCGGGTGCGACGGGGATGAAGCCTATTTCGCCTATACCCTTGGCGCCCAGTGGGCCCGCTTCCTCATGGTCTTCTACGGCGATGGCCTCTATCATGCCGACATCTTTGATGCTGGGTATTAAGTAGGTGGACAGGTTCGTCGTTTTCAATATCCCGTTCTCGATTTTAGCATCCTCCAGTAAGGCATATCCAACAGCCTGTGCAGCCGCCCCCTCCAGCTGCCCTGTCAGTGTCTGTGGGTTGACAACCCTGCCGACATCCGCTATGTTCACGATATGTGTTACATTCACCACTCCCGTCATGGTGTTTACCTCGACGGCCGCCAGCGCCACTCCAAACATGTAGAATAGATGCGGTATCTCGAGAGAGCCTGGGATGGGGTCGACACGGGGGACGTCAAACTCTCCAACAACCTCCCTGCCCAGACCAGACTCCTCCAACACCTTCGCAACAAACCGATAATCATAGCGTTCGCCTCCGACAACTATGGAGTCCTCTGCGAGCTCGAGTGATTCTATCTCACGGCCCTTGATTATCTTTGCCGCGTTTTTCAATCTGTCCACCATCTTGGCAACGGCGTCTTTTAGAGCGTTTCCGGCTAGGAACAGTTGGCGGGAGGCGGATGTTACACTTGTGTCTGGTGTTTTCCCTGTGTCCGCGAAAACAACATCTACTTTGTCAGGGTTTGTGTGGAGTAATTCTGCGGCAAGCTGAGCCATGGCCTGCACAACTCCCTGACCTATCTCTGTAAAGCTTCCCTTGACCGTAAACCCACCATCCATCCTGAGCTCTAGGGCCACCCTCCCCTTGTCAGGCAACGCACCAAGCGTAAATCCCTTTATTGCTGCTGCAACGCCCACCCCTCTCCTCACCCACGGAGGCCATCCCCCATGCTTGACCTGCCGCCTCTCTCTCCAGAGCGGGTGTTGACGGGCCTTCTCAAGGCATTGGACAATACCGACACTTGTCTCAAGCTTGTTTCCGAAGACAGCTACATCACCCCTGCGGAGAGCGTTGCGGAGTCGGAATTCTATGGGGTCGAGACCAAGCTTTTCGGCAAGCTGGTCCATCTGCTGCTCCATCGCGAACGCTACCTGTGGAGCTCCAAACCCTCTGAAAGCGGATGCAAAATGGTTGTTTGTATAGACAAGCCACGCCTTAATATCTATGTTCGGTATTCTGTAGGGACCGTTGCAGTTTTCAATCGCCACATCCAACACAGCTGGGCCAAGCCCTGCGTAAGCACCTGTGTCATAAACTATCTCGACATCGTTTGCTAAAAGCACCCCCTCACTCGAGGCACCCGTCCTCATCCTCACAATGGAGGGATGACGTTTCGTCCCCGAGATGGTTGACTCTTCCCGCGTCCAAACCAGCCTGGCAGGCCTACCTGTCTTCAAGGTCACCAAAGCCAAATGTATCTGTACTGAAATGTCGTCCTTGCCGCCGAAGGCTCCGCCGACATGTGGTGTGATGACCCTTACTTTCTCGGGGGGTAGGTTGAGGGTTGAGACAATTTCGTGGTGGTCCCTGTACGGCGACTGTCCTCCCGCAACAACCGTTATACGGCCCTGCTCGTCTATATAGGATACTCCAGCTTCTGTTTCGAGGTAGGCGTGTATCTGCGCCGGTGTCTTGTATGTGTTTTCCACCACGGCGTCAGACTTGCTCAGGCCGTCTTCTACGCTTCCACGGGCTATACGTGTCTGTCTGCATATGTTTCCGTGGTCATGTATCTTGACGGTGGAGGGCTCTAAGGCCTTAAGGGGGTCTACTACGGCCGGTAGAGGCTCGTACACGACCTCAATCTCGGCGAGCGCCTCCTGCCCCTCCTCCCTCGACTCCGCTGCGACAAGCGCTACGGGGTCCCCGATGTATCTTACTCTATCGTCGCACAGGACCGGCCTGTCCTTGTAAAATACTCCAAACCTGTTGTTGGGGACATCACGGTGGGTGTATACACCGACGACCCCGGGCATCTTCAAGGCCTTGGAGACATCGATGCGGCGTATGATAGCGTGGGGGTGCTTACTCCGCAGGGTGAGGACGTATAGTAGGTTTTCGGGAAACATGTCGGAGGCGAACTTCGCAGAACCCGTCGCCTTCTCGAGGGCATCACGCCTCGCAACACTTTTACCCACCCACCTGAGCCCTGCCGTCACAATCCCAGCCTCCTGGCCAGACTTAGGAGAGTCATGTAGACGTAGTTGACGCACATCTCCCGTCTGTAGGCAGCCGAACCCCTCACGTCGTCAATCGGCGAGATGGACGATAAAACCGCCTCGGCGCATTCTCTAATCTCGTTTTCACCCAGTTGGCTTCCCCTCAGCATCTTCTCACACTCCACCGCCCTGACGACTGTCGGGGCTACCGCCCCCAGCGCAACACGGGCATCCTCAACGAACCTCTCACGGCTTTGCCATTTGAGTAGGACGGCGCCGTTAACAACAGCTATTGCGTCACCTCGGCGTAGCCCGTGTTTAAAGAACTCCCCAACCCATCCCTCACCTAAGGCCTTGTAGGAAATCTCCGTGAGAAGCTCGTCAGGCCTCATGTCGAGCTTCTTGTAACCCTTGTAGAATTCATTGATTGTAACAGTCCTTGAACCATTAACGTCTTCCAGCTTAAGAACAGCTTCAAGGACATATAGGGCAGGTAGGGAGTCAGCAGCAGGCGAGGCGTTGACTATGTTTCCGCCGATAGACGCTTTGTTCATAATCTGGTATGAGCCTATCTCGAAAGCTGCCTGCGCGAGAATTGGAGCCGTAGCCCTGACGACGGGTGATTCATGTATCGTGGTGAAGTCTGTCAAAGCCCCGATTTTCACCTCACCGTCGGCGTATTTTATGTAACGGAGCTCGTCCAGACCGTATATGTTAAGCAGCTCCTTCCACCTTGCGGACCCAGTCCTCAGCTGCACAATCAGGTCTGTCCCGCCAGCAATAACCCTCACCATGCCCGCCCTGCGGTGAAGTATCTGCAAGGCCTCACCTACCGTTCGCGGCGAATATACCTCAACATCACCGAGCGCAAGCATCTAAACACCACCGGCGGCCCGCTGGACTGCTTTGATTATTTTGACATAGCCTGTGCAGCGGCAGAGGTTGCCGCGCAGAGCCTCCTTTACCTCGTCAAGTGAAGGGTTGGGGTTCTTCTTCAGCAAAGCCGCGGACGCCATCACCAGCCCGGGGGTGCAGTATCCGCACTGAACCGCACCCTCCTCCGCGAAAGCGGCCGGGACCCTATCTCCTATACCTTCAACAGTAACAACATCCCTTCCCTCCACCTGTGAAATAAGCATAAGACAGGAGTGCACCGCCCTCCCGTCCAACAAGACTGTGCAGGCCCCGCAGTCTCCGCTGCTGCAACCATCCTTCGTTCCCGTAAGATGCATTACATACCGTAGGACCTCTAGCAACGTGTACGCGGGCGGAGCTTTGACGGAAACCTGCTCACCATTGAGCCTAAACCTGAACTCGCGTAATATTCGGGTTCCTCCCATGCATGCTTTCATCCATCTGCTGCTAATATGTTTATTGAAATCTATCCTAACCGGCGTTATCCACCTGTTTTTCGAGCGAATTCTTTTGCCTTCTCATCCCTCGGGACTGTGAAAAGCCGTCTGCAGAACTCTATGTTGCTCAACGCTATGACCGCAGAGTCAACCACTTCAGCATAAGGGTCTTGTAAAGCCTTCTCCAGGTCCTCAACGCAGTCATCCCGCCCTATAACGCCTAGGGCTATGGCTGACTCATGTCTTACAATTGGATGAGGGTCTTCCTTCAGGGACCGGGCAAGGTAGGGTATGGCCTCACGGTAGCCGAGCTGCCCAAGGCTGTAGGCCGCCTCATGCCTAACTATCGGGTTGGGGTCGTTCAGCAGAACATCGGCCAAGTCCTCTATGGAATCACGCCCACCTATTTCAGCAAGTATACATGTCGCCCGTGCCCTAACAACCAGGTCAGGATGCTTCAGCAGGCCCCTGAAATACTCGGCATCTCTTTCGCGGTATTTCTCCTCCATCATGAAGAAAATTCTAATACGCTCCTCTGGAATCTCCATGAACAGCAGTTTACAGAATGTTTTTAAAAATCTTTCCAGCGAGTTCCTGCTATAGCCAGGCTGACCGCCAACCCTGTCGTGGCTACGACTACGGCGAGAGATGTGATTGCAGGCTCTAGGTTTGACGCTATGAGCGATGAACGTAGCGCGTTATGGAAATGGTAGAGGGGGACGAACTTTGCAAGCTGCTGCATGAAGGCCGGCATTAATTCGATGGGCCAAAAAGCGCCTGAGAGAAACATCTGCGGAAAGGAGAGGAGGTTGCCCGCGGCTGAGACTGCGTCCGCCTCCTTTATTACACTTCCCATCAATATTCCAAGCCCGGTGAATGCGGCAGCACCCATCGCTATAATCACCATGCTCAACGGGTCCGGAAAAGCCCTCACGCCGAAAACCAACCATCCCGTAGCTATCATTACAGCAGTCAGTATCAATGCCGCAGCCGTCTGCGTAATCATCAGGGACACTATCCAAACAGATTTTCCTATGTTTGTTGACGCAAGCAGTTTTATAATCCCGCTCCGTCGAAAGTCTGATACAACAGAGGACACTCCGATCAAGCCATTTGTCATGATGAAGGCCGCTATGTAGCCTGGTAGATAGTAGTCGACGGCTTTAAGCTGCCGGACATTGACAACAACCGTCTCAAGCTCGATGGCTTTGGAGGCGTTAAGCAGGGCTAGTTCAAACTCTGCCGAGATATTCCTGATTATTCCCTCGATTGGCTGTAAAAGCCTGTCCTCAGCACCGCCCTCCAGAACTACCTTCACCGTTGACGCATTGAATGTTTGCTTAAAACTTTCGAACGCCGTCAGCCCGCGCTCTATGTTTTTCCGCGTATCCTCCGATATGTTTTCACCTCCCATCTCGAGGAACTTCAACAATGTATCAACCATTATGTCAATTCTGTTGGATAACGTCTTATTCAGCAACACCGCTGTAAACCCCCTTGGTATTGTTAGCGTCCTTACGGCGGCGAAGCCGGACGGCTTCGGTGTCTCGTTTGGAGATAATGTTCTAACCTCAAAAACCGTCGAGTTCAAGACCTTCACAAAAACATCTGAGAGCACGGACGGTCGTCCTTCCGAGTCGACGTCCATGTTTCTAACGTATAGGGTGTAGGAGGGGGGTGAGGGGGTGCCGAAAATTGAGCCAAAGACTAGGAAGAGCATGATAGGAAAGAGGATGCCGAAGAACAGGGCTACTCTGCTCCTTATCCAGTTTTTGAACAGGAGGACTGTGAGGGTTTTCAGAGTATTCATAGAAGGTCCCCTTTCTCGGTCAGCCTAGAGCCTATAGTTGTAAGAAAAACCTCCTCCAGCCCAGATGGGCGGACCTCGTAAACCCCTCTAAACCCCTTCTCCTCGAGTTGAGCAAGTACGGTGAGCAGGTCTTCACGCCGTGTAAGCTTTACAGTCGCCCTGCCATCTTCGAGAAAGTCGACTGCAAAACCCTTGTTACGTATCTCGTCGGCGAGCTGCTCGGTAAGCCCCTCCAAAGAAAGCCTAAGCCAGCCTCCTGCCTTGGAGACGAGTTCACGGGTTCTACCTGTCTCGGCTATTCTACCCCTAACCATTATGGCCACCCGGTCGCTCAGACGCTCCGCCTCTTCCATGTAATGCGTGGTCAGGAGGATGGTCCGGCCCTCCTTCTTCATGGCAAGGATGTATCGCCAAGTCTCTCTCCTCGCCTCAGGGTCCAACCCCGTCGTAGGCTCGTCCAGAAAAACAACCTCAGGGTCGCCGACCAAGGCCATAGCTATTCCGACCTTTCTCTTCATACCTCCAGAGAGTTTAGAAAAACGACGGTTTCTCACGTCCCAGAGCCCGAGACCTTCGAGAATCTCTTTCATCCCTGCATCGTTTTTCTTCGCGGCTGCTGCCAGCAAAACGTTCTCATAAACTGTAAGATTTGCGACCGCGTGAAACTCTTGAGGTAGGACACCGATAAGCTTCTTTATCTTCCCAACGTCCGAGCTGTCTCGGATACTGTACCCCATGATGTAGGCGTCCCCCGACGTGGGGTTTCTTAGACATTCGAGGATTTCGATAGTCGTGGTCTTACCAGCCCCATTGGGTCCAAGGAGTGAAAAGACCTCACCCACGTCCACATCGAATGAGACACCATCGACGGCTTTGACCTCTCCGTATATCTTTGTCAACCCTTCAGCGGAGACAGCCATCATTCCTAGAAAAATCCTCGAGTTTCTATATATATATTGGAGAGGAGAACAGCAGTTGGTGAAGGTCGAGCTTTTCGGCCCTCTAAGGGCTTTGACATGTTCGAGGGAAGTCGTACTGAAAATCGGGGGCAGAGTCAGGCTTGGTGATCTACTTAAGATGTTGCCGGAAGACGTAAGACGATATGTGCTTGATGAGGGCGGTAGGCCCCAGCCCGGCGTCCTGATATTGGTCAACGGCGCAGATGTCAGATATCTCTCATGGCTCGACACAGAGATTGGTGAGGAAGACGTGGTTGCCCTAATTCCCTCGATACATGGTGGGCTCTATGAGGGTTGTTAAGGTGGATGGCTTCTACTTTGCGGCAAGTGTTGTCAAACTCATAGGGGTTAAGGGGAGAGAGCTTTTAACAAGTGTGCTTGAAAGGTTTAGCGAGGCCCAGCTGGTTAACCCTCGGCTGGTCTTCGACTGGGATGTCTTCGATGCAGCCTTGGTTGACGCGGTGTTAGCGCAGGAATCGGGCACTATGAAAGCCAGAACAATCACTAACGAAGTTATTTTGAGGCTTGCAGCAACAACACAGTTCGACGACGCTGTGAAAATAATCGGGGTGGGGGATGAAGACAGTTCAGCGCTATGCTTCTCAGCCTCAACCGACATGCAGACGGCTGTTAAGACCGTCTCCGAGATAGTTTCCATGGCCGGCGGTGTAGAGACAGACCTTCCAGCGCCGGGAGATGAGAAACTTAGAGCAGTCATGGAGGTTTATGGGTTGAACATGGCTCAGGTTAGGGCGGTTCAGGCGAACAGCCTCGAGGAAGCCGTCAAGTTCCTGATAATGCAGAAGATGGCCACCTTAACGGTTTAGCCTAAGCTTTACTTCACCCACGCTGAGAACACCCTCCCTGACGACTTTTACACCTTCCTCCACCACCTCGATAACTGTTGACGGCCTTCCGTATAAAGTCCTTCCGCATTCAACCACCAAGTCAACACTCCTTACAAGCCCGGGGTCCAGCTCCGAGTGGTCTTTTGCGGGCGGGTGTCCGGAGAGATTTGCACTAGTCCCGAGGAGAGGCAGGCCTGAGATCTGCATGATTGCGAGGGCAACCGCGTCGGAGGGCATCCGGACACCGACGGACGGCTTTCCAACGGTCACGGACTCGGGTAGTGAAGGGTTTCTCGACATCACGATGGTGACAGGGCCTGGCCAGAGAAGCAGCGCAGCCCTCAGCTCGGACGGCGTCGGCTCAGCCACCCTTCTTAGCTGGTTGAAGTCCGAGACCAAAACTGGGGAAGGCTTATTCTCCCGCTTTTTCAGCTCGTAAACTCTCTCGACGGCTTCTACATTAAATGGGTCGCAGCCTATCCCGTAGACGGTGTCTGTAGGATAGATTATGACTCCACCCTTCCCCACTATTTCAGCGGCCCTGACAACTTGCTCCCAGAGACCCCCCGAGCTATTCATCAGTTACCAACGCTACCTTTGTGAAGTGGTTTAGATGGCAGGGTGGCCCGTCCTCTAGCCATCGGTAGTGTGGGTAGGCGCAGGGTCCGGCGGGGCCGATATGGAGGCATTTGACACGCACACCCCTGGCCACCGGCTTGTATGAGGTGTTGCCGCAGAAGGGACAACTTGAATCCGGCTCTCTCCTCAGGTAGATATGTTTCTCGGACGGGTTTCCGCAGGCCACCCATATACCCTGTTCATGTCCCTTCGCACACCTAGGAATCTCCATCCTCAGCAACAGGTAGGGCACCGATTCGCCGCAGACCGGGCAGGTAACCATGAACAGCTCCCGTGTGTTCAGCGCCCATATACGGGCGTGAGCCAGCTTTTGTAGCGTGGCTCAAGCCCACGGACTACCCTGTGATACTTTTCAGAGATAGCGGTTGTTACCGGCCCTGCTTCACCGTTTCCAACAGTACGCCCATCGACCTCCACAACAGGCATCACCTCCACAGCCGTTCCTGTGAAGAAAATCTCGTCAGCCGTGTATAGCTCTGTCCTTGATATCAGCCTCTCGACTACGCGGTAGCCCATGTCCGACGCCAACGTGATTATCGTGTCACGGGTAATTCCCTCCAAGATGGCCGAGGAGGCCGGCGGTGTACTGATTACCCCGTTCCTGACTAGGAAGATGTTCTCGCCGGGGCCCTCGCTTACGTAGCCTGCCTGGTCAAGGAGGATGGCCTCGTCGTAACCTGCCTTCTTCGCCTCTGTTGAGGCAAGTATCGAGTTGAGATAGTTGGCTGTAGCTTTCGCCCTCGGCGGCATAGAGGTGTCTGGAAGCCTACGCCAGGATGAGACACATGTCCGGAGTCCTTTCGACTTGAAGAATTTGTCGAAGGGGAAGACAAGGATTAGTGCGTGTACCGGTAGCTCCGTTGCGTTAAGGCTCATTATGTTCTCGCCGCCGTATATCAACGGTCTTATGTAGACGTTTGACCTGTAGTTGTTTTCCCGCACAGTCCTCACTATTGCCTGCTCAAGTGTCTCCACGGTATACTTGTTGTTGAGCATAATTATCCGTGCGGAATCAACAAGTCTACGAACATGCTCCCTCAGCCTGAAGATGTTAAGCTCGTTGTCATGAAAGTAGCCCCTTATACCCTCGAAGACGGCTGACCCGTAGTGTAAAGCGTTTACCGTAACATGTATTTTTGCCTGGTCGTAAGGGACAAACTCTCCGTCCATCCAGACGACGTTCAATTCGACCTTGTCGTTTACCAGCCGGCTTTTAACGATTTCCGAGGGCTAATAACACGTGTTCCAGAAAATGGGGCTCGGGGAGAGCGCCTTCAAAGGATACCTTGTCGTTTATCACTACTTTTGGCACAGCCATGACGTCATATTTGTTGGCTAGGTGTGGGAACTCTATGGCCTCAACCATGTCAGCTGTGATAGCTTGGTTCTCTATCGCCATCTGGTGTGCTAATCTAACGGCGCGTGGGCAATATGGACATGTTGGGGTTACGAAGACCTGTATATGCACGGGCTCTTTAATCATCATGAGCTTTTCCTTGGTTCTCTCCGACAACCCTGTGGTCCCCCTGCTAACGTCAATAATGTCTTCGAGGAGTGTTGCGAACTCGTATCCCGAAGGTATGCCGAAAAACCTTACGCCAAACTCTTGTTTCCCGTGTAGAAGAAGTGCGGGTATTTTGTCCACACGGTATCGGTCAGCAACCTCCCTATCTTTCTCAAAGTCGTAAACCACCAGCTTAAGCCTGCCGTCACCCAGCTCCACGAGCTCTTCCGCCAACATCCTAACGTCCGCACAGTATTCGCATTCAAATTCCTGCGTGAAAACAGTCATTCTGACCGGGTTTACAAGCCCTGCAGATAGCTTCTCTCTAACAATTCTTCTCTCACGCTCGCCAAGCAGAGGCATGTCTATAAAGGTTATTGAATGGATTTAAGGATTGGCCGAACAATCGTCCACAATGTTTAACTACATGCTTAAAAACCCCATTTCACCAGCATGAAAAACAGTGTCATAGCGGCCTTGGTTACTGTGGTGGCTTTGGGTGGGTTGGGCTTTTACATGCTACTCACGACCCCGCAACAATCTCCGCAGACGACGACCGTAACAACACAGATGCAGACAGCAACCATATCCCAAACAACACAAACAGCTAGGAGAATATCATTAACCCTTTACTTAAACGACTACGGATACAACGCGTCGAAAGGCGGGCCACGAATTACCGTCTACGTTGGAGATGTAGTCAGCATAAGGCTAATCGGTAACGGGTCGGGCCCTATTGTCCACGACTTTACGTTGGACGAGGGCAGCCCCTCACCCTATTCCGTAAAGTCTGAGCGGCTCAGGAAAGGGCAGGAGCAGGTGATAGAGTTTGTGGCGAACCGTGAAGGCGTTTACACCTACTACTGCAGCGTCAAAGGTTTTGCTGGGCCAAGCCATAGGGAGAGGGGGCAGGAAGGCACTATCGAAATACTGCCTAGGACATGAGATACTATTACACAGCCGCCGCAGTATCGGCATCTATTCTCTTTTCAGCCATACTTCTGCTGACAGATGCTGAGCTTTGGACCGTGGCACCCTCACATGCCTATGCGTTGATTGCCTTAACACTAACTGACTGTATGATATTGGCGGCAGCTGTCTCTGGGACACGGTTTGTGGCAAGGTATGGATTGTTCTATGGCTTTGGTAAGTTTGCACTATATTTGGGCGATGTTTTGACAGCCCCCGAATTCGGTATAACCTATTCGGAGTTCGCCTCCTATCTGTTTAACATATGGGTTTATGACGGGCTTTTGGCAGCCCAGCTGGCAATAGCTGTTTGCTCATACCTTGACAGGGGCCGCGAAACTACGCCTGTCCGGAAACCCTTGAGATGAATGTGCTAACCCCCTCGTTAAGCTCGACCCCCAACTCCTTAAAGGTGTCTTGAAGGGCTGCGAGGGTAGGAACAACATAGCGTGTGCTGGCGGTAACACACATGTGTCCTATCCTAATTATTTTCCCGTGCAGCTGGCCCAAGCCTCCGCCGATCATTATGCGATGTTTTCTCAGCATGGTCTGGTTTATTTTGCCAGAATCCTTCCAGAGCGTGCTCGGTATTGATATGGCTGTAACCGTCGGGGATGCCACGTTATCGGCTGGAAGTGTCTCCAGCCCCATCACCCTAATGCTCTGTCTGAAGGCCGACGCCACCAATACATGTCTTCGGTACCTGTTCTCCAGCCCCTCCTCAAGAGCCGCCTCTGCCGCGGCCTTGAAGCAGAGGACCGCGTGCGGGCTTATTGTTGTGGGGTATGGGTGGCCTATACCCTTCCACTCGTCAATGTAATGCCTCCACACACCGAGGTTCGTGAAGAAAGACTTAGGCCTTGTCCTCCTGTTTCTGAAGGCATCCCATGCAGCATCGCTTACCGCCACGGGGACAGTCCCAGGTATACTTCCAAGGCCTTTGTTCGCATATCCTACGCAGTAATCAATACCCCAACCGTCGAAATCCAAGTCAACAGCACCATATGATGATATCGCGTCAAGAATGAACAAAGCACCTCTCTCCTTCGAGACCTTCGCATACTCCTTAACAGGGTTTAGAACTCCTGTCGCGGTCTCGTTCTGGACAGCCAAAACTGCTTTTACGTTTGAGTTGTGTTTCAAGGTGTCATCAAGCTTTGCAGGGTCCACTACCGTTCCAAGCTCCGACTCCAAACGGACAACCTCGGCCCCCACATGTTCAGCTATGTCGGCAAGCCTCTGGCTGAAGAACCCGTTCACCAACGCGACAACCTTCTCGCCGGGCTCGACAAGGCTTATTACACCGGTCTCGAGAGCTACCGTCCCCGGAGTCGGCATCATAAAGACCTCGGACTTTGTCCTGAATATGGCGGCTGCAAGCTTCAAAGTCTCTTCGTATATAGGGAGCCATTCCGGACCATAGTGTGCCATAATCGGCTTGGACAAGACGTTCTGAACGGCGGGGTGTAGTTCAGTTGGCCCTGGGATCATCAGCACGGTTCTCTCGCCGAAAAAGTTTGTGTTGGCCGGCACAAACCTGCACCGCAGCCCTAGTTTAAAAAGATAAACCTTGACTTGATGGGGGCAGTGGTTACCGGTCACTATATAAAAGCCAAGTTAAGGAAAGGCTTCCTACGCGGTTTTGCAGCCTGAAAACTCCGCAAAACTCTTTACCAATGGAGAACGGTATGATGTGGGGGCCATGGCTTTGGAAAGACTTTCGACCGGTGTTGAGGGGCTTGACGCCCTAATTGAGGGCGGCATACCCCGCGGGTTCTTCGTGGCCGTGACGGGTGAGCCTGGATGTGGAAAGACAATTTTGTCAATACACTTCACGGCTAAAGGCATCGAGGAAGGTGACCGATGCGTCTACGTTACGTCTGAGGAGTCCCGCAGCTCCATTTTAACCCAAGCAAGCATGCTTGGCATGGACCTGAAAGCAGCTGTTGAAAACAAAAAACTGATCATCATAGACGCTTTGATGGGGCTTGAAGACCGCTGGTCTCTCACAAGCCTCGATGTGGATCATCTCTTGGAAAAGGTTATCGAGGCGAAGAAGGAGTTGGGCTACGGCAGGGCCAGGCTCGTGATAGACTCTATGTCAGCGTTCTGGCTTGACAAGCCCGTGATGGCCCGCAGGCACAGCTACACAGTCAAGAAGGTGCTGTCGAAATGGGACTTCACAACCCTCGCCGTCAGCCAGTACGCCATCACAACCTCGGAAGCATTCGGATGGGGCATCGAACACGTGGCCGACGGAATAATCAGGTTTAGACGTGCAATCAGGGAAGGTGTTCTACGGCGATACGTTCTCGTGGAGAAGATGAGGCAGACAAACCACAGCACGGTTATGCACACAATAGAGATACTTCCCGGAAAAGGGTTAGTTATTGGGAAGCCGGCCGTAACTAGGAGAGAGGACTTTGCTCTCCCATCTAAAGTGACGAGGAAGGTCTTGAGGTCGAAGCGTGAAGCTGAGCAGGAGATACCTTAGACATGGTGGACATGGTTGACGAACACTACAGCCGTGCAGACGTAGCTAGGGAGATAGCGCGGTTTTCTCAGGACAGATGGGTCGCTGTGTTTTTAAATGGAAATATGAGAAGATACATCAACCGTGAGTATCTCCGAATAAACTCGGTTGAGGATTTTAAAAAAATCTGTACACAGCTCCGCCCACGCTCATTCTATGCAACGATACACAGATACCGCTGGGCAGAAGGTATGCCAGTTAGATCTGTTTCCTCCATGCCTTCCTGGGACATTGACCTCACCGGAGATGCGTGGAAAAATGGCCTGAGAGTTGTTGAGGGGATTGTTTCGCAGCTTGAAAAGCTCGGGGTTGTTAAATCGGTTATCGTTAAGTGGAGCGGTAACGGTTTTCACGTACATGTACATGACCTATCTGTGAGCCCCGAGACCTATAGGAAGGTATCACCGCTTGATGCGGCCTACTCACTCACTGAATATGTGTTAAGGCGGGTGGGGAGTGTTGGAGATGTTGTGGTGGAAAATAAGGTGGACCCCGCGAGAGTTTTCACAGCGCCTCTTTCACTCCACAAAGAACGGGACATGGTCTGTGTCTGCATAGACCCATACAGGCTGCACGACTTCACACCCGACCAAGCCCTACCGTCAACATTCAGGCACTACACTGGATGGGGTGGCTATGTTGTGGGCGAGGCAGACGACGCCGTCCAACAAGCCATATTAAAGGTCGGGCCATATCCAGCTGCCGTCAGAAGGCGTGGGAGGAAACACCCTCCCTACGACCTACAAATCAAGAGGTTTGTTGAGAGGTTCGGCCCCGGCGACGCCCCTACGGATTAAGCCTCATGTTGACATAGTCCGCCATTACATGGTTTCTGACCTCAACCAAAACCCGTCTTACACCCTCACATTTCAGAGCAATAGACTTGGCGGCTTCGGCCAAAGAAACCATGCTAGCCGAGTAGGGGTTCTTAGAGACTAGGAGGATATGTACGGCACCTCCGCCCAAATCCCTGACGTTTACATTTGCTTCCAGGAAGAGCAGCGGCGCACCTGACACGGGTTCCTTAAGCCTCTTAAGCGCATCCAGAACACGTTCTTCGACACTCTGCATCACTAAGAGTTAGCCTGGGCCCGAAATAAGGTTATAACAAAGGCTTTCCCTACGACTCCGTGCCAACCGGTCTGGACGAGGTTGTCGAGCATCTCAAGAAGGTGGAGAATAGGCTTGACGAACTATACAGCGATGCCACACGATACAGGAGGGAGTTACTGGAGTTTGCGGAGAGGGAGGTAAGCAGGCTAAAGGCGGAGCTTTTAGAACAGGTAAGGGCCCGCCAGAGCAGGTTGCTGGCTGAGGAGACCGCAAGGGCTGAGGAAGCGGCGAAAGAGATACTTTCCCGCGGTGTTTGGGAGGCGGACCAGGTCCGTAAACGGGCTCAAGAGTTAAGAAAACAGGCAGTCGAGCTTGTTGTAAAAGCTGTACTAGGTGGGTGAGAGAACCGTTGGTCACGCTGAAGGGGGACCCTGTCTACGCACTCACAAAGGCCTACGCATTGAAAGCTCTCCTCATGCCCTTCAGCATGCTCGAGGAACTTGCCTACTCAAGGGATTTAACCGATTTCGTCGAAAGGCTCAGAGCCTCACCCTACGGCCCGTTCCTAGCCCAGCTTCAGAAACCATACAGAGCATCCGAGGTGGAAAAGGCCTTTTGGAGAGGACTTGTCACAACCCATTACAGTTTCATCGAAACCGCGTTAAGGCCGGGCCTCCTCAAGGCATTGTTTATGCGGTACATCTACTTTAACATAAAAACAGTTCTTAAAGCTAAAGCAATGGGCAAAACGGTCGAGGAAATCCTGCAAACAGTTGACCTCTATCCTGAATCGCTTTTAAAGGTCAGGGACCAGACCTTGAGGGCTATTGCGGCGAAAGACGTATTTGAAGCGGTAAAAGAGCTGGCCAAAACATCTCTGGCCGATGCCGCCTCAGCTGCTGTCTCAGTCTGGTCTACGGCAAGGGATTTTTCCGCGGTTGAGGCGGTTGTCGACAAACTCTATGTTAATGGTTTGCTGGAAGCATATCGTAAACTTTCACGGTCTGAGAGAAAACTTCACAGACAGTTTGTCGCCATCGACGTTGACTCCTATGCTTTGGCGGCTGCGTTGAGGTCGAGGATTTGGCTGCTTAGTGCCTCACAGGTTAGCAGTTTCCTGCCGAAGGAAACGATTGACATACCTTTGGAGATGCTGGTGTCCATCGCCTCCTCAGATGACTGGGTAAAGGTGTTAGAACAGCTGCCCAAGACCGTTTTGTTGGAAAAAATCGAGATTGTGGAAGATCCTTTAAAGATGGCGGCGGAAATCGAGGAGAAAGCAGCAATGCAGAAAATCAAGTATGCGGCCCGCAGCTTCTACAAAACACCTTTCAGGCAGGTCAACATTCAGGCATATCTGGTTCTCAAAGAGGCGGAAGTACGTAACCTGTCCGCGATAGGGAAAAATATCGAGGAGGGAGTTACCGACATCTCCTTTATCCGCAGCCTGCTCATACCCTACTAGGTTATCTTTCGCGCAAGTATTTTCCAGACACCCGGTGAATGCGTTTCTGTGCCTAGGTATTCCTGTTTGTTGTTTCTTATGGAGCGGGGTAATGTGTCGAGTGAGGGCGGGTTGTCGGTCAGCACCTCAACCACAGAGTCTTTCTCAACATCCTTCAAGGCCTTTGCGAGGAAAAGCTGGGGGTACGGGCATGTATAGCCCCTCACGTCTAACACGTACCTGTTGTCGGCAACCTTTTTCAGCAAATCACCGTTTAGCATGATTTTGCTTATTTACTGACCTATATAGACCTTTCCTTAATATTATTCCATTATTAGATTAAACATATATTAGACTAATAATCCCAAAAACCGAGTCATCATGTCGAAAAAATTATACGCCGCATCGGTCCTCATAGGCGCCGTTTCAACACTGCTGGGCTACGGAGTTTACGCGTTAACGGGGAAAGGAAATCTCTGGGGCATAACGGGAGGCGAGTCAAAGCTTGGTGGCCACCTTTACCGATTGCTCGGTCTACCGGTAGAGCAGACCACATACTATAAACAGTTTAAGCTGGTCAACCCCTTCAACGACCCAGCACAGGCAATTGTCCTCGCAATCCTTGTGGGAGGAGCTATACCAGCCTTACTGTCCGGGCGTTTCCTTATGAGACACCTGCCCAACAGATGGCTGGCCCTGCAGGCGGTTCTAGGCGGTTTCCTGCTCGGTTACGGCTCTCGTCTTGCCTTGGGCTGCAACATAGGAAACTTCCTCTCTGCGTGGACGGCCGCGGGTATAAACGCCATAACGTTCACGTCAGCTCTCCTGGTCGGCGTATTTGCAGGCCTAAAGGTGACTGAGGGGTTCTTCGTGTACAGGGCCCTGCCGAGGAAGTGGACCTTCCTACCACCTCAAAAAATCCAGCGAGCTGTTGGTTTAACACTTGCTATCATATCACTCATAGCTATACCGCTGCTAGCACCAATTGTCGCGTTGTTCTGGGCTGCGGGCGTTGCCTTCGGCATTCTGGGAGGTGTTTCAGGAATATGCTTCGGAACATGCTACAGAGACCTTGTCTCAAGAACATACGCCAGCGGGGTCATGGTCAGAGCTGTTGGCCTAGTCTTGCTCACCTTCGCAACAGGCGTAATGCTGCTTCAACAGCTGGGCATCCCATTTAACTTTAACAACGTAATCCCACCCATAAGCCAGCTCCAGATAGCCTTGGGAGGTTTTATCTTCGGCGTAGGCATATCCTTGGCTGGCTCATGCATATTCAGCACAGAGTGGAGAGCTGGCGGTGGAAGTGTTTACTCGATGATTGTTTTCGCATCAACCATCTTCCTCGGCATGCCCACCCTCGCACTACACTACGAATGGTGGCTTGCAACTATACCTATGGTTCTCCCATCGTTCAGCCTATACAGCCTCAGCCCCTCACTCGCCTACATCTTGCCCCTAACATTCGCAACCGCCTTAATAGTTTACAGCTTTCTAGTGGATGCAACGGCACGTCAGGCATTAACACAGAAGTTACCCCTAATTCTACGGGTTAAACAATAAAACACCTCCTTTTTTGCTCCAAGCCTGCGCTGTAAATAGACCCGCTGAATAAGGAAAACTATAGTGGCTAGGTATTGCAGGCCCTTGAATTTTTCACCAAAATGTTGTGCCTGCATGTACTGCTCTGTTTGCAAACTAAACATGGTGGGGTGTAACTGTGACGGTTGCGCCCCTGTTCTGGGGTGATGCGGCGAAAGCCCTCCACCCTTTACCAAGCCTGTTAACCAGCCGAAGTGCGGCGTCCTCGGCCTCTCCTCGGGTTGGGTAAAGCCCATAGACAGCGGGGCCCCAAGAGCTCTGGCCCACACCCTTTGCCCCCAACTCCTTCAAAAGCTCTACAGCTTCATGTGAGTGAAACACATTCCCCTGAACCTCCGAGAAATAACGCCCCAGAATTTCCTGGATTTCTGTCATGGCCTCACCGAACCCAACCACGTCCTCGCACACCAAAGATGGTAGGAGTTTGGACAAAACGAGGTGGCTAAGCCTTTCGGACTCCCTGTGACCCATAGGCTTAAGCTTTGCAAAGAGGGCTTCCTCAGCTCTTTCATCTGGTCCACGGGTTTCTTCGGGGTATACTATTGTGAAGGCCCAGTTTTCGGGGAATGGCCTTTGATGGAAAACAGTGTACGTGTCTGTGCCTGGTTTTCGGGGGAGGTCAAGGACAAATCCACCGCCCTTGAAGACGGCTGTCCCCACGTTTGTTATTCTTCTTCTACCCAGAAGGCTTGCCAGCTTCTCTGTAGGGGTTTCAAGCCCGTAGAGCTTTGAGATGGCCGTCGCAACAGCGAGGGTCAGCTGGGTCGTGGAGCCGAAGCCCATGTGGGCCGGAATCGCTTCTCCCACTTTTATGAAAACCCGTAAATCCAGTCCGAAAATCCCAGACATCCTCTCCACGACCTCTGTGACCGTCTCAGCGCATGGACCAACAACTTCAAGCCCTTCAGACCTCTCTGCAGATATTTTCAAAGCAGGCGGCCTTATAGCTACACCCATCCCGCCGTAGAGTGTTCCAAGGTGGCCTCCCAACTCAATTAGGCCTAGGTGAAGCCTTGCCGGCGTCTCAACCTCAACTTTTACAGGCCCCAACCAGACTACCGACCTCTTTAACGATGCTGTCCATCATTTCAGCATAGCTGGAGTGGGGGGCGACCCTCTTAACCAAATCCGAGTAGTGCAGTATTAATTCGGCCAATCGGACAGCTTCATGATGATGTTCCGTTTTTGCGAAGACTTTAATCCGCGTGTAGTGTATGAGTGACTCTATTAACGCGTGTGCGGCCCTTGTGTATGGGGCTGGTTTTAGCCTACCTTCCTCCATGTGCACAACCTTGCATAAAACCATCTCCCTCAATGGTCCAAGCGGTTGGAACTCCTCGGCGATGACCTCAATCCACCCCCATGCATCGGCCATTGCAGGCGCCTCGACAACCCTTGCCTCTCTGTAAGACATCCCTAATGAGAAGACAGCTCTGTAAAAGTGTTCAGGGTCGGATGTGAGGTTTACAACCGCCTGCTTGTTAAACACTATGTTCTGATATGTTTGCGATGTCTTGAAGGGGCGTAAAACCAATTTAGATGATGCGTTTAGCTGCACACCCATGGCTGCGGCATGCGGTGTCTTATCCGGTGTATAGCTTGTTGCAATCGCCTCGTAAACAATGCCCTGCTTAAGCCCTAGCCTCCGTAGGTCGTTCAAGCCCCTGCCAACGTCTGCCTAATGTTTTCGATGTGTTTTTTGAGAGCAAGGACAAAGGCCGCCATGGCCCCCCCGTCAACAGCCCTGTGGTCAAAAGTCACGGCAAGCTGCATAACGTTCCCGACAACTATCTGACCATTTTTTACAACAGGCTTCTTTTCTACACGGCCCACACCCACAATCGCTATCTCAGGGTAGTTAACTATAGGCGTACCTGACAAGGAGTTGAGCGCGCCGTAGTTTGAAATGCTTATGGTTCCTCCCCTGACCTCTTCGAGGCTAAGCCTTCCTTGGCGGGCTTTTTCAGCCAGCTCCTCAACCTCACGGGCCAGCGTCCAGACATCTTTTTTCTCAACATTTTTCAAAATCGGTACAAGCAGCCCCGAGGGTGTGTCGACCGCAAAACCAATGTTTACCTCCCTCGACAAAACAATCTCTTCACGTTCATCGTCTACCCAACCATTGACCGTCGGCACCTCCTTAACAGCTGCAACAATAGCCTTCATGATTAAAGGCATGTAGGTAATTTTCACATCCTGCCGTTGCTGCCGCAGCTCATTCCTCACCTCCACAATCTGGTCTGCGTCAACCTCCTCAAAGACCGTGACGAGGGCCGCCCTGTTTTTGGCTTGGACCAGTCTTTCAGCTATCATTCTCCGCAGGCCCTTTATTGGGATGCGTGTTTCAAGGGATGCCGCAGCTCTCCTTACGTCTTCCTCGAGAATCCTGCCGCCGGGTCCTGTCCCGACAACCTTAGACAGGTCGACTCCCAGCTCTTTAGCGAGCTTCCTTACCGCGGGGGTAGCCAAGACCTCCCCTGCATGCGGCACATGCGTTGGCTTAGAAGTCGGTGTTGAAGCCTGCACGACCTCTAAGGGTTTCTCCTCCACAACTTCCTCCGTCTCTATCTCGATAAATGGTTCACCTACCTTCAAAACCTTTCCCGGCTCGGCTAGAATCTTCACCACCCGCCCCTTAACCGGTGAGGGTATCTCGACGTTAACCTTGACAGTCATCACCTCGACTAAGGGCTGGTATTTTTCCACGTAATCACCCTCATTCACCAAGAAGCGGACAACCTCGCCTTCCGCAATCCCTTCACCTATGTCGGGAAGCCTGACTACAACCATACTGGGTCGCCGCTAACGAAGTTTTACGCCATAAGATATAGTTTTTACAGCTTCTTTACGTTTGTTAGCAAGACGGCTAAACCCAATCCAGCCAAAGCGAGTGGGTATGAGAGGGCGACGGTGTAGCCTATGGTCTGAGCTAGGTAGCCTGTCAAGATGGGTGTTAACGTAGGACCTATGATGCCCGCTATAGACAAAATCCTGCCCAAGGACTTTGACGCGGCTGGGCCTTGCAGCCTGACGATGTAGCTGTAAAGTATGGGAAAATACATCGCTGTGGCAGTTGCCTGAAGCGTCATTGCTAGAGGGTAGACTAGTGAGTATGGTGCGAAGGCTAGGTATGCGTTTGACGCGAAGTTTAAGGCTGTGACTGTGATGGCCACTTTTGTGAAGCCGTATCTGTCGTGTAAAATGCCTCCAATGGGCTGCCCCACAATACCTAGGGCCCTGCTTAAACCGACTAAGAATGCGACGTAGGCCTTGTCAAGGCCGAAAGAGTCGACCAAGTGTAGCGGTATGATGGCCACGACGCCCAAGTTGCCGACGAGGTTTGCCACCGTTACAGCGGTCAGCAGAGCGATGGGTGCTTTCTTTACAGCGGCCATGGTCGCATTATCTCCCTCAACTTTTTGGCTGGCAGGCTTCCGTGATATCAAAATCAACGCAATCCCAGCTGCGAGCGGTATCATCGCCCATGCAGCAAGCGAGTAGGTATGTGTGAAAGCTACGTAAAGCAGGGACAGGATTACCGGGCCAAGTGTCTGCCCCGTTGGTGCAGCCGACTCATGGACGCCTATGTAAAATCCCTGCCTCGAGCCTCTGTAGAGCTGTCCCAACCATGGTATAGCGGAAGGCAGGTGAAGAGAGAGAAAGACACCGGTTAACGCCATAGATACGTAGAGTAGCCAGATGTTGTCAAAGAATCCCGACAGCAGTAACGCCGCCCCAGCGCCAACAGCGGCCAGCACCACCACATTCCTAAACCCGATCTTAGCGGGGAGAAGACCTGAGAAAAAGGTGGAGACGTAAAAACCCGTGTTAAGCAGGCCCGGGACGGCCGCAGCCTCCACCGTTGATGCGGAAAAATGCTGCCTGATGAAGGGTGTAAGGGCGGGTACTCCGACACGGGTCCCGTGACTCCAGAACCATGAGGCCCATGTCAGGCCGAGAACTAAGCCCCTGCGCACCAAGCTCACCTAAGCATTTTATCAAGCTCTTCAACCGATGTAGCCGGCATCCTGCAAACGTAGTTTTCACACACGTAGACGGCGGCAGAGTTGTTGACTGGTGTTTTGTCCCTGACAAGCTCCGTAAGCTTTTCCAACCCCGACCTGTTCTCACTCGTTACCACAACAACCGTCCTCAGCGGAATGTAGCGCCTGTTAATCAACTGCAGAAAAGGCCTAGATTCCGTAAAATCTCCGCATGCTATGACGATCTCCCTCCGCGGCTTGATAGTGTATGCTAAAGTCTGCAACAGGCCTGTGTGTTCGGCTGGGTGGGCGGAGATGCTTTCTGAAAACGCCTTCAGCAAAGAATGCACTTTAATCAGGTAGTCCTGCTTGGTCGTCAACTCGTACAGCCTAAGCAAGGCCCAAGCCGCGGATGAGTTGCCTGAGGGTGTGACGCCGTCGTAGGCCTCCTTAATTCTTGAAATGCCCGCAACTTCGCTGCGGCTGTAGAAGAACCCTCCCGATGAGTGATCCCAGAAAAGCTCAACCATCTTTTCAACAAGCTCCACAGCTTTCTCGAGGTAAAACGGTTTAAAGGTGGTCTGGAAGAGGTCGAGCAAACCATTGGCTAGGTAGGCATAATCGTCTAGGAAGGCGTCACCGAACCAGCCGTCCCTGTAATATCTATACAACCTTCCGCCGCTAAGTAACATGCTAGCTGTTTCTTCCGCGGCCACCAAGTAGTTCCTGTCCTCGGTGACTTGGTGTGCAAGGCAGAGGGCTGAGATTGCTAGACCGTTCCACCCTGTAATGATTTTTTCGTCAACGGCTGGTGCGGGTCTCTTTAACCTATTTTGGTAAAGTATACGGCGCGCCTCTTCAAGCCTTGCCTTAACCGTCGTGGGGTCAAGACCTGTTTCGGCTGCAAGGGCGTCAACTGTTTTCGCCAATACCGGGATAGACCTGCCGTGTTCGAAGTTTCCCGCATCCGTTATACCGTAGGCCCTGCATGCTAATTCGGCTAACTCCCCGCCGAGGACCTCATAGACCTCCTTCCTCCCCCACACATAGAACGCCCCCTCGCCCTCGGGGCTGTCAGCGTCAACGGCTGAGTAGAAACCGCCACCCTCGTGGTAGAGCTCCCTCAGCATCCAGTCGAGTGTGGAAACAGCTACATCCCTGAAAAACTCGTTGCCGGTGAGAAGATATGCTTGTAGGTATACGCGTGACAGAAGTGCGTTATCGTACAACATCTTCTCGAAGTGGGGGATGAGCCAGACCCTGTCCGTTGAATACCTGAAGAACCCACCCCCGACATGGTCCCGCAGCCCACCCGTCGCCATCTTCTCCAACGTATGCACAGCCATCTTTAACGCGGCTCTCTCCCCCTCCAAAACATGGTAGGTGTGCAAAAACTCGATGTATGTCGGCATAGGAAACTTTGGAGCTGTTCCAAACCCACCGTAAAGCTCGTCATAGGATGTTACCAACGTGTCGTATGCAAGCATTACCGGACTGTAACCAACATCCCCCTCCCCCGGGGCCGTGGTGTATAAAGACTTGAGGATGGAGACGGTCTGCTCAGCAGCATTCCTGACACCTTCGGGGTCCTTCTGCCATATCTCCGCTACAGCTTTCAAGACCTCGTCAAGTCCTCTTAAACCGCCTCTTCTCCTAGGAGGAAAGTAGGTTCCGCCGAAGAAGGGCTTGAGGTCTGGGGTCAGGATGACTGTGAGAGGCCATCCGCCGTGGCCCGTCATCAGCATGACGGCCTTCATGTAAACCTCGTCTACATCGGGTCTCTCTTCACGGTCAACCTTTACCGGAACAAAATACGTGTTGAGCAGTTGGGCTATCTGCTTGTCGTTGAAGGACTCTCTCTCCATAACGTGGCACCAGTGGCATGACGAGTAGCCTATGCTCAGGAAGATAGGCTTGTTTTCTTCTCTGGCCTTCCTAAAAGCTTCCTCACCCCATGGATACCAGTCAACGGGGTTGTGTGCATGCTGGAGGAGGTAGGGGCTTTTCTCGCCAGCCAGCCTGTTCGGCCTCTGCATGTATTCCCTCCAAGCCATGCTCCTAATGAGCATATCCCCACAACCTCGGAGAGGAATATTCTTAAGAACCGTTTCCCAACAACAGTGAGCCGGCATGGATATTGAGACAAGACTAAGGCTTATCACACAGCCCCCGACGGAAGAGGTTATAACATATGATGAGCTGAGAGAGCTGCTTGAGGTTGAGGAGCATCCAGTGGCGTATGACGGGTTTGAGCCAAGCGGGCTTGCACACATACCCTTCGCGCTACTGAGGGCGATTAAGCTTAGGCATATGCTTGAGGCAGGCTGCAGGTTTAAGCTGCTGCTGGCCGACTGGCATGCCGCGATAAACAGGAAGATGGGAGGTGACTTGGAGAAGATAAGACGTGTGGGCGAATATTTCATAGAGGTCTGGAAGGCATCTGGAATTGATGTGGGCCTTGTAGAGATTGTTTGGGCAAGCGACCTTGCGGCAGACAGGGATTACTGGAAGCTGGTCATAGATGTTCTGAGGAATTCGACTCTGAGACGTGTGTTAAGATGCTTGCCTATAATGGGTAGGAAGGAGGGGGAGCTGCAAGAGGCTGCACAACTCCTCTACCCGGGGATGCAGGTTGCCGACATCTTCACCTTGGGTGCTAAGATATGTCAACTGGGGCTAGACCAACGCCGTGCAAACATCTTGGCTAGGGAGTTAGGGCCGAAGCTGGGGTTCTGGAAACCTGTCGCGGTCCACCACCACATGTTGATGGGCCTCGCCGGACCCACGGGGCCAACGGGGCTTGAGGAGGACGAGAGCCTTGATGTCCAGATAAGCTCGAAGATGAGCAAAAGCATCCCTGAGTCCAGTATATTTGTCCACGACGACGCCGAAACAATCAGGAGAAAGATACATAATGCCTACTGCCCACCTAAACAGGTTAACGGAAACCCCGTGCTTGAATACTGCAAGTTCGTCATATTTCCGCTGGTGAAAAGTCTTCACGTCGAACGTCCTTCAAAATATGGTGGCTCAGTAGAGTATGCCTCCTACGCTGAACTGGAAAAAGATTTTATGATGGGGGCGCTGCATCCACTGGACCTCAAGAACGCTGTTGCGGCCGTGCTCAATGAGCTGCTAACACCTATTAGAACATGGTTTGAGAGAGACCAAAAGGCCAGAGAGCTTTACGAGTTTGTGCGGACCCAAGAAATCACACGCTAAAATTTTTGAGAAAAAACTTCTTTCTACATGTTTTTATTCCCAAATATATTAGGGGGCTTAGGCGGTGTTTGAGAATAGTTTAAATCGCATGGAAATCTGAATCAACACATGTTTGTAGCCGAGCAGGAGAAAAAGGATGTTAAAGGACTTCGCATCACACGTTACTACACAGACGGCAGGGACGTCTTCTCTTACTTCAAGTGGGAAAGGAGGACCTCACAGATAAAAGACTTGGCGGGAAACATCATCTTCGAGATGAAGGATGTTGAGGTGCCTAATTTCTGGTCGCAGGTTGCTACCGATATTCTCGCTCAGAAATATTTCCGTAAAACAGGTGTTCCACAGTATGACGAACACGGACACCCCATTCTCGGCGCTGACGGTAAACCGCTGCTCGGCTCCGAGAGGTCGCTCAAACAGGTTGTTCGAAGGCTCGCAGGATGCTGGAGGTTCTGGGGTGAGAAGCTCGGGTATTTCGCATCACAGGAAGATGCACAGGCCTTCCAAGACGAGATAGAATACATGCTCATAGCCCAGATGGCGGCCCCAAACTCCCCGCAATGGTTTAACACAGGACTCCACTGGGCATACGGAATAACAGGCCCCCCGCAGGGACACTACTACTTTGATGAAGAGTCTGGGCAGGCAGTTCCCTCCAAAGACGCATATTCGAGACCGCAGGCCCACGCCTGCTTCATTCTAAGCATAAAGGACGACCTAGTTAACCCAGGGGGCATAATGGACACATGGGTTAAGCAAGCCCGTATCTACAAGTATGGTAGTGGCGAGGGCTGCAACTATTCAACCCTGAGGGCTAGAGGTGAGCCGCTTTCCGGTGGCGGATTCTCTAGCGGAGTTATGTCCTTCCTCAAAGTAGGCGATGCGGTAGCTGGCTCGATAAAATCAGGTGGGACGACTCGCCGCGCGGCTAAAATGGTCGTTCTCAACATAGACCATCCAGAGATTGAAGATTTCATCGACTGGAAGATGAAGGAGGAGCAGAAAGTGGCCGCACTAGTTGCTGCCGGATACCCAGCTGACTTTGAGGGCGAGGCATATCAGACAGTTTCAGGGCAGAACTCAAACAATTCCGTAAGAGTTACGAACGAGTTCATGCGTGCTGTCCTAAACGACGGAGACTGGGCACTAACCTGGAGAACAGATGGCCGTGTTGCCAAACGGGTAAAGGCCCGCTACCTCTGGGAGAAGATCGCCAAGGCTGCGTGGGCATGCGCCGACCCGGGAATACAGTTCGACACAACCATAAACGAGTGGAACACCTGTCCCGAAACAGGCCGCATTAACGCCACAAACCCATGCTCAGAGTTCAACTTCCTCGACAATACAGCCTGCAACCTAGCCTCACTCAACCTAGTTAAGTTCTACGACGAGGAAAAAGGCGAGTTCCAAGTCGAGGCCTTCAAACACGCGGTCAGGCTCTGGACCATTGTTCTCGAGATAACCGTGGCCATGGCCCAGTACCCCAGTCCGGAGATTGCGGAAATGAGTTATAGGACAAGGAGCCTTGGGCTAGGGTATGCAAACCTTGGCGGCCTCCTCATGCGCATGGGTATTCCATATGACAGCGACGCCGGAAGGGCTGTAGCTGCCGCGGTAACAGCTCTGATGACAGCCGTGGTTTACTTGACTTCAGCAGAGATCGCTGCGGTGAAGGGGCCCTTCGCCGAGTTTATGAAAAACCGTCAACATATGCTCAGGGTTTTGAAAAACCATAGGAGGGCGATTTATGAGGCCGATCCGTCGGAGTATGAGGGGTTGGAGATAAAGCCTTACGTCCCCCCAACCAATCTATGCCCAAAGTATATCCTCGACGCGGCGCGGTCCGCATGGGACAAAGCGTTGGAAGCCGCTGAGAAATATGGTGTCAGGAACGCTCAAGCCACCTTAATTGCACCCACCGGGACAATAGGTCTCTTAATGGACTGCGACACTTTAGGCGTCGAACCCGACTTCGCGCTCGTCAAAATGAAGAAGCTGGTTGGCGGCGGATACTTCAAGCTCATCAACAGGTCGGTTGAACCCGCCCTTCGGAAGCTTGGGTATAATCCCCAACAGATACGTGAAATCATCCAATACGTGATTGGGACGAACACCCTTTTTGGCCCCCAGCCCGTCAACGCGGCGCGTCTAAAATCACTCGGACTGACCGAGGCAGAAATACAGAAAGTCGAGCAACTCCTAGGTTCAACAACAAACCTCGCCTCAGTCTTTAACGTCCACGTCCTAGGCAAGGAATGCATGGAGCGCCTCGGAGTGCCTGAAAATGTATACAATAGCCCAACCTTCAACCTCCTTAAACACTTAGGCTTCACCGACCGTGAAATCGAGGAGTCGGAGGAGGTTATTTGCGGAGCGATGACCGTGGAGGGAGCGCCTTATCTCAAACCCGAGCACTACCCCGTTTTCGACTGCGCCATCCCCTCTGGAAGAAAGGGAAAGAGGTATATTCACTACAGGGCACATCTTTTGATGATGGCTGCAATACAGCCCTTCCTAAGCGGAGCGATAAGCAAGACAGTAAACATGCCAAATGAGTCAACAGTTGAAGAAGTTGGGGCGGCCTTCATGGATGCATGGAAGCTGGGGCTGAAATGTTTAGCCATATACAGGGACGGCAGCAAACTTTCACAACCCTTGAGCACTAAAAAAGAGGCTGGGAAACAGGATTCAGCCGCACGACCTGTTAGGAGAAGGCTTCCGGCGGAAAGGATGGCGGTTACCCATAAGTTCCGCGTCGGGGGACAAGAAGGATACATAACCGTTGGTCTCTATGAAGACGGCAGCCCCGGCGAGGTGTTCATCAAAATGGCTAAAGAGGGCAGTACGTTGGCGGGTCTCATGGACAGCTTTGCGATAGTGACCTCCATAGCCCTTCAGTACGGAGTCCCGTTGAAAGTCTTGGTGGACAAGTTTATCCACACAAGGTTCGAGCCCTCGGGCTACACCGATAACCCGAAAATCAGGTTCGCTTCATCCGTCGTGGACTACGTTTTCAAATGGCTTGCCTTGAGGTTTCTGCCAGAAAGTGATTTGAGGGAGCTGGGGCTTTATAACGGAGAAGAAGAGGTTAAAACAACCCATGAAATCGTTGTGCAGGCCAAGGCACCGGCCCCGGACGCGCCGCCGTGTCCAGAGTGCGGAAGCATCATGGCCCGGAGCGGAACCTGCTACGTATGCGTAAACTGCGGCGCCACCACAGGCTGCTCCTAAAACATAAAAACCGCTTCATAGACTAAAAAGCGAGGCTCGATGGTTGACTTTACCCCAACACTTAATACGTTAATCATCCTGACGCTTCTATCACCCATCGCATCCATTGTGTCGAGACGACTTAGCCCCAAAGTAGTTGAGGTATACTCGGCGGCAGGGCTTGCCTTATCGTTGTTTGTAGCGTGGAATCAGGCTGGAGAGGTCTTCGCTGGAAAAACATACAGCGTTGCAGGAGAGCCGCCGACGGCTGTGATATATGTCGACCAGCTGTCAGCCTTTCTATCACTTTTATTCATCTCAGTCGGCCTTCTTTCAAGCGTTTTCTCTGTCGGCTATCTGGAGGAGAGGAAGCAGGAGTTTCACCCCCTACTCCTAGCCTTGGTAACTGGGATGGTTGGCGTTGTTTACGCAGGTGACTTGTTCACCTTCTTTGTCTTCTGGGAGATGATGTCCATCGCATCATACCTGCTGGTGGCATTCCGCTACAGGGCATGGGAAGCCGTTGAAGCATCCTTCAAATACCTGATAATGAGTGCAGCAGGGGCCGCGGCTATTTTGTTCGGAATGTCGCTGCTCTATGGGTTGGCGGGAACGCTTGAGATAGGGAAACTAGCCGCATACCTCGGAAACGCCGCAGCCGCGGGTGAGACATGGACTTATGTGGCTATTGCGTTCTTAGTGACGGGTTTTGGGGTCAACGCGGCGATGGCTCCTTTTCACACATGGCTCCCAGACGCCCACCCCGCAGCACCCAGCCCAATCAGCGCCATGCTGTCCGGAGTAGTAATCAAAACAGGCATATACGCTATGTACCGCGTGGTCTTCGGAATCTTCCCGCCCGAGTTATTTGACTGGAATATTGCGTTGGCGGTATTCGCTGTACTAACCATGACAGTTGGAAACCTGCTCGCACTCCTGCAGGAGGACATCAAAAGGCTTCTGGCTTTTAGCTCAGTGGCCCACATAGGATACATAGTCTTCGGGCTCAGCGTAGCAAACGTAACTGGACTGGCCGGGGGCATCTTCCACGTCCTCAACCACGCCCTCGTAAAGGCCCTACTCTTCTTAGGGGCAGGCGTTTTCATTCACGCAGCCTCAACTAGGTCGATAGAAGAGCTGGCGGGCATAGGTAGGAAATTACCCCTAGCGGCTGTCTGTTTCGGCATAGGGGCCTTCGCGCTGGCAGGAATACCTGGCCTCAACGTCTTCTGGAGCGAGTTTACAATCGTTACCGCAGCACTGGGTGCCGGACAGCTCTACACAGTTTTCGCAGCCATAATGGTGGTTAACATATTAATCGGTGTTGCATACTACATGCGTTTAATTCAGGCCGTCTTCTTTAAAGAACCGTCTCCAAAGCTTGAGTCCGTAGGGAGGGTCGGGGTGAGCATGCAGGTGCCCTTGATTGTTCTGGCGGCCGCCGCAATATTGATAGGAATATACCCCACGCCTGTCCTCAACGCCGCCCTCTCGGTGGCCGCTAACCTATAAAGAAGCCATGAATTCATAATAATCGGTGAAAAAGGGCAAGGGTCCTACGAAAAAACAGGTACAGACAGACTCTCAGAAGAGTGTGTTAGAGCGTATTAGGAAGATTGCGGCCTCAATTGTAGCTTTCCTCGAGAAAGGTGAATTCCCTCAACTTGAGATACCGTCACGCACAACCGCCAACATAGAATACAATCCCGAACTCAGGCAGTATGTTCTCGGCCCCAAACGCGTCTTGAGAACTGCTAGAAACATCAAACATTTGAGACCCATGGCCCAGCTTTGCTGGATGGCCATGTTTTCCACCCAGCTGATAACCTCGCGGAAAACCAGCACTTTAAGGGATGCCTTCTACAACGCGTTAGGCTATGAAGTGGACTTCGAGGACCAGCAGGAGAGCGACGAGGCAGTAACCGAGCTTGAAACCCTCGTAGGCTCCGTAAGGGAGGACTTCAACATATATCCGGAGGAGAGGTCAAGTGTTTTCGGACCACTCGTAATCGAGTACAATGTGCCCGGCTATGAGGGGAAGAGGCTTGACCTAACCGCCATACCCGACGGAGCCATGATAGGGCCTGCAATGACCACAGCCTCCATTGTAAAATGTCAGGCAGAGCAGGTATTCGTTGTTGAGAAAGGCGCCATCTACCAGAGGTTTTTGGAGGAAAATGTGCCGCAGAAATACAGGGCGGTTGTTGTGCATACGGCTGGGCAGGCCCCTAGGGCGACACGTAAATTCATCAGGAGACTTAACCAGGAGCTGGGACTGCCTGTGTACATCTTCACCGACGCAGACCCCTGGGGCATGCACATAGCCAGCGTCATCATTTTCGGCAGCGCCCTCTCAGCCCATGTAAGGGAGCTCAACGTACCTGACGGAGTCTGGGCCGGTCTCTACGCATCGGATATAACAAGGTATAAGCTTCCAGCGATGCGGTTTAATGAGGAGGATGTAAGAAGGGTTGCGGAGCTGGAGAAGGACCCTAGATATGTGGCGGACCCTTGGAAGCGTGAGATAAACATCTTTAAGAAAACGCAGAGGAAGGCGGAGCTTGAAGCCCTAAGCCGCTATGGGCTGGAATACATAGTTACAACATATCTGCCGGAGAAGTTGGCCGAGATAACTAGGAGGTAAGACGTGGTTTTTGAGGTTTGTGGAGAATTATCCAGCCCTCCTATTCGAAGCCGATTTGAGGACGCTTGTCGTCGCAGACCTGCATCTAGGGTTTGAGGAGGAGCTTCGTGGGAAAGGCATACGCGTACCTCTCCAAAGCCGTCGAATAGTTGACGAGCTTTGCTCACTCGCCCTTGAGACAGGGGCCCGTAGGCTGGTTGTTGTAGGCGACTTTAAGCACAACGTAACCGGGCCATCAACCCTCGAGACAGAGCTAATACCCAAACAGCTGCGGAGAATGAGGGAGGTTTTCGACGACATCATTATAATTCCGGGAAACCATGACGGCCGGCTGGAGGATGTGGTGAAGGGGTTTGCCACCATAGCGCCGGCGCGCGGACTTGTTTTTGAAGAGGAGGGGGTGGGTCTGACCCACGGACACGTAAAGCCCGACAAATCCCTCCTAAAGTCTAAGGTCCTCGTCACCGGCCACCTTCACCCAGTGCTTAGAATTGGCTCAGGTGAGTCCGGTCTCCGTGTCAGGGTATGGCTTAGGATGAGAGGTGATAGGCGGAGGCTGTATAGGGAGCTCTACGCCGAGGACAGGGCCGGTCCGGCCGGTAAGATAACGCTTCTGATAATGCCCAGCTTTAACAACGCGTTGCAAGGCCGCTCAATAACTGATTTGGCGATGTCGAGCCTTGTCAGGGGCCCGATAATAAACTCAGGTGCTTTTAACCTCGAGGAGGCCGACGTCATTTCGCTAGACGGAACAGTTCTAGGCAGCTTGGGTGACTTGAGGGAGCTGGTTTGAACGAGGAGCTCAGTAGGCTTGAGAGAGAAATGCCCTCACTCTTCGCCGAGGCATATGACTGTGTGAAGGAAAAACGTGTTAAGAAATATGTATTTAAACCCAGCAGAAGGGTTAGGTGGATAGTTGTTGGGAAGACGAGAGACTACATAGTGATACCATCTGTTAACTACTGCTCATGCGAGGATTTTTTCTTCCGCGTAATGAGTCATGAGAAACCCATGTGCTACCATATACTGGCCGTCAAGATATCCATGGAAACGGAGCTTTACGATGTCATCGAGGAATCCGACGAGTGGCACTGGCGGTTGATGCGTGAGTGGATACCTTAGCGTCTAAGGTATGAGTCGTCTCCCCGAATCCAGTCCTCCCGTGGAGGCGAGAAAACATCTATCACCTGAGCATCCTCAAGAACCTCTGCCGCATGGCCCATGTTGGAGGGAATTACGAAGACCTCTCCTGCGCCAACTTCATAGGTTGAGCCGTCCTCCATGGTGAACTTCAACAGCCCCTTCAGGACAATTGAGACTTGTTCGCTTACATGTCTGTGGAGGGGGACGGAGCCACCTTTTTTGAAGCTAAACATCGCCAGCATAACCTTCTCCCCCGTAACAAGCTTCCTCATACCCCTCTCATTCAAGACATCCCAAGCAATATCATCCCACCTAAACTTTCTTACACCGCTCATAAGCAGCCTTCACACCTCTTATTTAAAAGACTTATCTTTAAAACCTCAACCTATAAACCCAAGAATTGGGTTGAGTAGGATAAGGGAGTATCTAAGCCTGAAGACCGGGCAGACAAGTCTATACATTAGGTTTAGCTCTCTCGACCTGCTCTCAGATGTGAGGGCTGTAATCTTTGACTGTGACGGCGTATTGATAGATGAGAAAACCTCTTACGATGTGACTATTAAGGAAGTAGTTTCTTACATAGCTTCGCTGCTCTCCGGATTAAAGGTTACGCCGCAGATGGTGCCTGATGAGACCATCTACGCAGTCAGGACGGTGGGCAGTTTTAACAACGACTGCGACACGGTATACATGCTTGTTGCATGGTTTTTGCACAGAGCCGTTGAGGAGCTTAAGGTTGACCTCGGTGAGAGGTTTAGTATGCTCAAGTCATTGGGCGTTGAAGAGTTTGCCAGAACTGCGGCCAGTTTTGGAGCATTTAGTGATGTTGACGGGGTTATTGTGAAGGCGATTTTCAGGGAGCTTGAAAGGGTTGTGGCCCCCCTTGCGGCCACAGCGCTATCGCTTGAGGAGGTTGAGAGGAATGTCGGGTTTAACGGAGAGTTTAGTGAAAGGCTTAGGGCCCTGCTGAAATACCCTGGAGTCTTCGGCGAAAGCATCCTCACCACAGTTTTCGACGAGGCATACTTCGGCTCAGACACCATAAACCAGGTAAGGGGGAGAGGCCCGTTTTTCAACTTTGAAGGCAACCTCAAGCATGAAAAGCCCATAGTGGTGCGGGAGACGCTGGAGGTTCTTAAAGCACTAGGGTTAGGGATGGGGATGAGTACTGGGAGGGGTTCATGGGAGACGTGGAGAACCCTCGCCGAACTCTCGGGCTACTTTAACAGAGATGCGTGCATTTTTATATCCGACATAGTCAACAGAGAACCCGGCTTGAAGCAGGACGTGGAGAAGCCCTCTCCCTGGTCGCTAAGGCTGGCTGCTGATAAGCTATCGCCTGTGGGGAACGTAGTCTACGTCGGTAACTCGGCTGAAGATTTTGTTATGTGGAGGCGGGCCCGTGAAGCAGACCCCCGCATGCTTTTCATCGGAATCTACGGACATTCAGAGGAAATGGCTGATTTCTTCATAGAGAACGGTGTTGACGCAGCAATACCTACCGTAAACCAGCTCCCAAAGGTATTCGAACTCGTCAAAGCCTAGGCTGGAAGCAGCGGCCCTATTCCGAAGTAGGCCCCCAACACCTTTCCTAGGAAAAATGTGCCGAAGGCAACTACCAGCAGTATTGAGACATTCAGCAAATACTCTTTTCGAAAGTTTCTCTCCTGTATTACCGATGTGTAGAAGGTTAGAAAGGCTAGGAGCAGCAGTGCGAGAGTTATGGCTGATGCGAAGGCTGTAAACATATTCCTAATGATGAAGTAAGGTAAAGCGAGTGCAACCACTGTTAACATGTAGAGAACCCCTGTCACAACCCCCGAGATTATAGGTTTCTCAGACATCCCCTGCCTTGCCTGAAGATATGATGCAGCACCCATAGATATCGCCGCCGCAACCCCCACGATGAGGCCAGCTATTCCAGCTATCACCGGTGAATCAGTCACGCCGAGAAACCCCGCCTGCACACCTGTGAGCTCTACTATGGCGTCCGCCACCCCCAGCATCATGAAACCGAGATATCTGACAACCGCTTCGTCGATGCTTGAAACAAGCTTTTTCTCAATGTCGTTCTCCTCCTCGATTATCTTGTTTAAGGCATCCCGTGAATTATTGTCAAAACCACCCTCTGAGACAAGCTGCTTATATTGCTCCAAAGTCTTTTTCTCATGGTTTTCCAGAAGTTTGACAACGAATGTAACTCCCAGTATCATCCTCAGCAAAACCATAGACCTGATGTATGCGCCGGATATTCTGGGTTTATGTTCGGGTATGTGGAGCAGCCAAAACCGGTAATGTCTACCCTCAACGTCCGCTAGCTTCTCAAGAGTCCTGCGTCGTATGCTGTCCCTCTCAACATCCGCCAACGCCATGTAAACCCTGTGGTCCTTATACTCGTTGTCAACATACCTTCTGTAGTCAGGGTTCATTAGTTAATGGCCCTTCAATAGACTGAGTTAAAAAATGTTTCCACATGTAGCAGCTACATGGGTGTGCAGCCATAGGCATCGGCCTCGGTTTCAAAAACCTCCAGAACTCTACCGCCTCCAGCCTCTATACTTTCCATAACCTCTTGAAGGGCTTCGTCCACAGGCCTCCTCCCAAAATCCCTTTTATTTTCAGATTTTTTGAAGAGAAGAAGTCTTGAAGGCCCGGCCCCGCTAATTACCTCGGCTATATGGTAAAGCTTGTAGAGGCGGCGTTTCTCCTCGAGAAGCTTTTCCCCCGTAAGCCATGGGCCGTAGACACCTGCGTTGGCACGTGCAACCTCCACAAATGGGTCGATATGAACCGCTTTGAGGAAAAGGTCTAAATCCGATAGAGCAAGGGCGGCTGCGGCGACGGCCGTCCTAGAAGCTAACCCAACATGGGTTTTAACTTCCACAACCTCGGGTAGCGCTTTCCGTGCGGCCGCAGTGGACTCTTTTTCCACGTCAGGGACTACTACTATCATTCCGAGGTCTTCATGTGGTTTTACCCGAAATGTGTCAAGTAGGTCGTCGTTTTGCAGAAGGATTACAAACCCGCCCAGAAGAGATGCTGCGACGTTGTCTGCGTGGCCGCCGGGTTCGGCCGATGCAGCAAACCTTACCAGCTCAGCCTTGGTAAGTTTAAGGCCAAGCAAGGTGTTCAAACCATAGACAGCTGCGGCGGCCTCCGCGCCGCTTGCACCCAAACCTTTTCGCGGAGGAATATTGGCCTCGAAGACAAGTTCCACCCTCTTCTCCAGCCCGAGATGTTTCAGGAGGTTTGAAGCAGCCAAAGCCCCGGCGTGTTTTTGGGAATCCGTGGAGAGCTGCGCGCCATACTTCCCTGTGTTCCTGACCTGTATGCCAGAGCCCTCCCCCACACTGACCTCAAGCTTAAGGGATGGGTTGGCGAGGGCGAGTGAGAAAATGTCGTAGCCGGGGCCTATGTTCGCCGAGCTCGCTGGAGCCTTGAAAAAGCCTCTCAACATCCTGTTAGAGGAGGTCGGACATCCTGCTTTTAACTGCTTCAACAAACATGATGCAGGAAGCGCTACCGCCGAGGTCGGGTGTAAGAACCCTACCATCCGCCAACACAGCCTCTACAGATTTCTCCAAGACATTTGCGGCCCGCACCAGCTTGCCGTCATTCTTAACCCTCCCAAGCCACTCAAGCATCATCTTCGCCGCCAGAATCTGGGCTGTAGGATTCGCCTGTTCAGGGTTTAATCCGGGAGCTGAGCCGTGGACAGGCTCAAACAACCCAAAGCGGTCACCGATGTTGGCCGACCCGGCTACTCCGATTGTCCCGACTACTCCGGCCGCCTGGTCGCTCAATATGTCGCCGAACATGTTGGGGGTCAGTAAAACGTCGAAGCTTTGTGGGTTGACAATGAGCTGGTACGCTGCGTTGTCAACATACATCTCAGATACCTCGACATCACGGTAGCCTGCAGCCACCTCCATGCATACATCGCGGAAATACCTGTAAGCCTTAACGACGTTCCCCTTATGAACAACCGTAAGCTTCCTCCTTCTACCGGCGGCCATCTCAAAACCGACACGGGCAATCCTCTCCGTAGCCCGCCGCGTTATGACAAGCAATGCGACAGCATGGTCCACGCCTACGTCCTCCACGGATTTATACAAATCTTCCGTGTTTTCCCTGACGATGACTAGGTCAACACCCTGCCACTTGCTTCTCACCCCGGGCAGGTTTTTAAAAGGCCTGATGTTTGCATAGAGGTCAAGCCTCTGCCTCAGGAAGACAATTACGTCTCGGGCCGTCTCACCAACAGGGCCTTTAAGGCAGGCGTCGCTGGCTGCGATTTTTCTGAAAGAGTCTTCTGGTAGGGCCTGCCCGGTCTCCTCCAACACCCTGTCGCCCGCAGGTGTTTCAACAAACTCCATCCCAAACCCTGCCCTATCCCCCAGCCATGTCAAAAGCTCGAGGGTTCTGCCTACGATGTATGGTCCGATTCCGTCTCCATATATCACGCTGACCTTGTACATGTCACTCAAAGCTGAAGGTGCTGGATAAAAATCTAGGGCCTGAAACCCCTGAGGCTTCTCTCAAAAGTGATTTCCTCAAAATTCAGCCCCAGACGCTCAGCATACCTATAGGCCTCGAGTATTTCGTCACGGGCCGGATACCTTGCCATGTCAGCGTATCTTCTGTCAAACCTAGGGTCGTCGGGATTGCAGTAGGCGTCCGGGTGGTACTGGTCCATGATGTTAACCGGCGTCTCAGGCATGTTTTCCGCTATCCATTTCAAGACAGGCTTGGTGCAACACTCTAAGTGTCCGGGCATTATGAGATGCCGTATTATTATGTCCTCGCCCCAAGAATATATAAGCCTGTGGTTTTCCGAAACCGTTTCAAAATACCAAGGAGTCCTCGAGAGCCTTATAGCGCATTTATTGTTGCCAAACTTAAAGTCCGGCAGCCATATGTCCACCAACTCCCTCAAAATCTTCATACTCTCAAGGCTCATGTACATGTTGCTATTCCACAGTATTGGTGTGTTGAACTCTCCCCCATAGCTAGCGTTACGCACGTCAAGCCTGTAGGGTACATAGGCGTCAGCTTTAACCGACCAAGCCTCCGCATCGGCCTCCTTGAAAAATCTCAGCATATCTATCGCCTGAACAATTGTATGCAGATGTATCGTCGGCTCACCACCAACGAGGTTTATGTTATGACACCCCTCCATTCTAAGCTGCCACATGGCCCAAGCAAGCCTCTGAGGCGAAAAAACCACCCCATTATCCTTGTCATGGGAAATATCACTGTTCTGACAGTTTCCAACAGCCAAGCAGTTTGCCACGTAAGTATGTGAGGGGCCCTCAACCTCTAGGTTATAGACTGCACCGGCATACGGGACCTTTTCTATCTTATATATTGGGACAACAGCGTAGCCGTCCCCGATCTTGTATTTTACATGCCTTGCCCTCTCTGCAACCGCACGGGCATTGTTAACCTTGATGTAGTAGAGCGGCGACTGTTTCACTTTCCTTCCTTGAAGCTCCTTCTCCGCTGAAGGGATGTGTACATAGAAGCCAGGCAGATGGCCTAGTATGAGGTAGAGTACATATAGACCTATAGCCAGCTTCCGTGAAACTGTGTTGACCGAAATATATCCCCTGCTTACGCAACCGTCACCAGCGACAACCGCATTCAAGAAAGACTCTATAACTTTTGGATCTGAGTTGAATAAGAAGTCTGGCACGTGTTTGTTTTTTGCGTTACTACCGCAAAGCTCGCTGAATAATATGGCAAGTGAGGCCTTACCAACCTCTAGGTATGTTGTCGCCTCTCTCTGAACCAATCTCGGCTCAACATCAAACACCTTCTTGAACAGCTCAAAAGCATGGTTAACAAGTCTTTCCTCATGCCTGCCGAAACTTAGAACAATTCGATAACCACCGGGCCTACTCCTACTTTTTGTCACGTGTCCTTTGGAGCAATAGTATCCTAGAAGCTCTGCAAAATCAGCGTTGATAGATATTTTTGAAAAAATCGCTGGGGATTTCTCGGTTTTAAACCTGACTAAACCGTTTTCAACCACTACATGACTCCGTCTCCTTACAGGGAAAAACCCAGTTCTTCTAAGACGGTTAGCTAAGAAACGGACGTGGGTCGGATGATAGTCTAAAATTTCACCAACCTCTTTTGAGGTGTACTTTTCCGATAAGACAAGGGCCTGGAGCTGGCGTCCAGTGTCCACATTGTATAGAATTTTCTCCGCCACAGGTTTGAGGGTCTTCTCAACGTCTAAAACCGATATGGAAGTTTTTTCGATTTGTGGGAATGGGATAAGTATTTTATGGCTTGGGAGTAGGTCTTTTGCCGGTATTTTCGATATCTTCCCATCAGGGCCGTAGACGGGGATTTCATGCGAAGGCGTTACAAGTATCGGTGGGGCGTATAGGGGCTTGATTTTGATCAGGTCGCCAATGTAGTGATGTTTAAACATCTTCCGTATTCTTACACTTCTCCCGTTATAGGAGTATGTATACAAGTTGGCTGGAAATCTTACAAAGCCATCACCATACTGAAGCTCATTTCCTGCATCCTCGAAAATTTCCTCAACCGTGTAAAGCCCCTTATCAGTTAATATCATTGTATCTGGATGGATGCAAAAAACGCAGCGCATATTGCATGATGTGAAGAATATTGTTCCGCTTCCTTGGGTTCCTCTTAACGGCAGTTCTTCGCCTCTGTGGTGGAAGTATGTTGAGACGCGTGATGTTGTGTCGAGCTGGCATGTTCCGAGCTTGGTTGGGTTTGACCTGTCGACCCTGCAGTTCCAGCGGCAGAAGTTACAGTGTTTGACCATCCTCTTAACCAGCTCAACCTTCACGCTGAGGAAATTATTGGCAAAGATAGGTAGCTCGCCGAGCTTAACATCACCCTTCCTCACTTTTTTCAGCAGTGTGTGAAAATCCTCTGAAAGCCTGTCGTGGAGACGCCAAAGACTCTCTTCATCCAACCGGCGGAAATCCTCCGGAGCCTCAACCCTTCTACAGACCAAATACTTTGCAGGCATGCTGTTCGTCGCAACCCTAAAGTACCAGTCAAGCCTGTTCCTCACCTCGGGCCGACGCCAGACATCCAGTGACTGGAAACCCATCCACCTAAAACTCCACACTAGGTTCTGATAAACTTTATGAGCTTGGATACATATAATGTTGGCATTAATTTAAAACATTGTAGTTAGATGTATGCAAAGGATGCAAGCTTATTCAACCGCCGTGATTTCTTAACAGCATTGACGGCTGTCGGAACGGCGGCAGCTGTTGGTTCTCTCATAAAACTGCAGCGCGACACGCTTCTCAGTGTTCAAGAAAACCTCCTATATTCAGGGTACAGCTATCAGTTCCCTGAGGACGGCTACATAGCCTCCACATGCCTCCAATGCCCGGCGGGCTGCGGCATAGCTGTCCGCGTTGTTTCAGGACGGGCCGTGAAAATTGAGGGCAATCCGCTCCACCCGATCAACAGGGGGTCTATCTGTCCAAAGGCGCATTACGGTTTACAGATTGTCTACGACCCAGACAGGGTCAAGGGGCCGATGATAAGGGCTGGTGAGAGAGGTTCTAGTTTTAGGGAGGCTAGCTGGGGTGAGGCCATTAAACTTGTTGCCTCAAGGCTGAAAGAGTTGAGGGATAGCGGGGAGCCTGAGAGGCTGGTCTGGCTTGATGGACGTGTAAGGGGCAACATGGGCGACTTTATCTCAAGGTTCACAACAAGCTTCGGCACACCAAACAGAATAGGCCACAGCAGCATATGTTCTGACGGGGCAGTAATAGCCCACTACCTTATGCAAGGCGTGAAGAGCTACCTAGGCTATGACTGGGAAAACACAAACTACATGCTTCTCTTCGGCGCCGGGCTCCTTGAGGCATGGAGGCCTACAACAAGGCTTTTACGCGCATATGGCCATGTCAGGCAGGAGAGAGCTGTTAGGGCAAAGATTGTGATCGTGGAGGTTAGAAAGTCCACCACCGCCGTAAAAGCCGATGAATGGGTGAAGATCAACCCCGGCACCGACGGGGCCTTGGCGCTAGGTATCGCCCACGTCATAATTAGAGACAAACTCTATGACAGAGAGTTTATCGAAGAACATACATACGGGTTTGAGGAGTTTTCAGAACTGGTTCTCTCAAAGTATCCGCCTGAATGGGCGAGCAAGGTCACTGGCGTCCCATCCGAGACCATTGAAAGGTTAGCGAGAGAGTTTGCCACGACGAGGCCTGCGATAGCGGCGGGACAGAGGGGTGCTATGATGCAGCCCAACGGTGTCTACAACTACATGGCCATACATGCCCTGAACGCATTGGTTGGAAGCCTTGGAAGAAAGGGCGGCATTATAGTTCAGAAGTCTCCACCCTTTACTCCATGGCCGCGGGTCGAGTTGGACGCGGCCGCTAAAGAGGGCTTGAGTAAGACGCGTATTGATTTTGCCGGGACCGAGAGGTATCCGTTTGCTAAAAACGTCTACCAGCAGGTTCCCGAGAGCATTTTGTCAGAAAAACCATATCCTGTAGAGGTGCTGATGCTGTATTACACAAACCCGCTTCTCTCGTCCCCAAATGTCGCGACATGGCGTAAGGCCTTGGATAAAGTGCCCTTCATAGTAAGCACCTCACCATTCCTTGATGAGACAACCCAAGAATACGCAGACGTCATACTGCCCGACCACACATACCTCGAGAGGTGGATGGATGACGTGATATATCCAAGCCTCGGCTACCCGGTGGCCTCAATAAGACAGCCCGCCACACCCCCCCTCTACAACACAGCTAACACAGCCGATGTTTTGCTGGAGCTGGCTCGGTCAATCGGGGGAAGGGTTGCAGAGGCATTTCCATGGCGGTCCTATGAGGAGGTGATCATGTTCAGTTGGAGAGGCATATGGGAGAGCAGGAGAGGCCGTGTTGGGCCGAAGCCTGTTAGCGGCATGGCCAGCTTCGATGAGTTTTGGTCAAACGTGTTGAAGTATGGTTTTTGGTACGACCCTCCATACAAGTTCGAAGACTATTCCCATGAGTTTCAGACGAAGTCGGGGAAGTTCGAGCTCCGGTCAAAGGCCTTGGAGGCGAAGCTGGATGAGCTGGCCAAAAAGAAGGCTGAGAAGGAAGCGATTACTGTTGAAGAGGCCTACGAGAAGCTGTTGTCACAGCTAAATATATCAGCTCAGGGCGGTGAAGTCTACCTCCCCCACTACGAACCACCCAGATTTGTCGGTGACAGCAGACAATATCCACTAACTCTAATAACATACAAGACAATAATGCATGCCGAAGGCAGGGGCACAAACTCACCTTGGGCCATATCCGCATATGCCCCATATGCGAAATGGGGGTGGAAGAGCTGGGTCGAGATACATCCAGAGAAGGCGGCTGAGCTGGGTATAAAGACGGGCGACACCGTCGTCGTGGAGTCTGTCAACGGCAGCCTCATGGCGGGCGCTGTGGTTAGGGAGACCTCATCACCCAACGTTGTCGCCATGCCCTTCGGTATAGGACGGTCTGCATACGGCCGCTGGGCATCAAAAACGGGGACAAACGTGAACGAGATATTGGCTGAGGAACGTGAATACCTCTCCGGCTCTGCAGGCTTCTTTAGCACACGCGTACGTGTCTACAAGGTGGTGAGTGGCTGATGGTTAGGTGGGGCATGGTTATTGATTTGGATAAATGCACGGCGTGTCAAGCATGTGTGGTAGCTTGCAAGGCCGAGAACAATGTCCCCATAGGCGGTGCTGAAGAACAGCGCAGCGGCCGGCAGATAGCTTGGATGGACATAGTCGTTAAAAAACTGGAAGAGGGTGAAGCCTACCTGCCGAGGCCCTGCATGCACTGCGACCACCCGCCATGCGTGGCCGTGTGCCCAGTAGGAGCAACTTACAAACGCGATGACGGCATAGTCGACCAAGACTATAACAGATGTATCGGATGCAGGCTCTGCATGGTTGCCTGCCCATACGGTGTCAGGTACTTCAACTGGCATGCCCCCGAATGGCCTGAAACCTATAGAAACTATCTCAACCCCACTGTGCCTACAAGACCTGCTGGAGTTGTGGAGAAATGCACGTTCTGCGTTCACCGCGTAGAACGGCTTAAGCGTGACATTACGTTGAAGAAAGCTCCTCCTGTCGTGTTGGCGGAGGCGGAGAAGGCAGACAGCCTTGAAGAAGCTGTAAGCAATTCTGTCGATGTTTTGATGAGGAGGCTGCTAGAGAAGGGTGATGAGGTAGTCGAGCCAGAAGACCCGTCAAGGTGGGAGGACTTCAGGGAGCTCAACTATCTGCCTTCATGTGTTAGGAGCTGCACCGGGCGAGCCCTTATCTTCGGCGACCTCGATAACCCCCACAGCGTTGTCCACAATCTGTTGGGAAGCAAGCGTGCCATGAGGCTTTTTGAGGAGCTGGGGACGGAGCCCAAGGTCATATACCTGAAGGAGGCGAGATGAGATGGCGGAGACGAGGCATTTATACAGCCCAACACCTTTCACAAAAAGCTCGGCGGCCTTCCTACTCTTTCTGGCGGCAGTCATAGGGCTGGCGTTTTATGCGTGGGCGACACAGCTTAGGGAGGGTCTGGCTGTAACAGGGCTCAACCGCCCCGTCGCGTGGGGGGTTTACATAGCGAACTTCGTGTTCTACATCAGCGTTAGCATGTCAGGCACCTTTATTTCAGCCGTCATAAGGTTGCTTAAGCTGGAATGGGGTAAGCCGATAAGCAGGGTGGCAGAGATACTAACTGTGGGAAGCCTTCTGATGGCGGCCTTCAACATACTCTTCGACGTGGGACAGCTGTGGCGTGCCCTCCTCTACATCCCCGTCTACGGGAGAATACAGTCACCGGTAGGCTGGGACATAATAGTCCTCCTCTTCTACCTGCTCATGAGCCTAGGATATCTCCACCTATCCATCATCCCCGATGCCGCGCTTCTTTCGGAGGCTGGGGGAAGGCTCGGCCGGATATACAACCTGCTCCGCTACGACTGGGTCGGGGAGGAGAGATAAGTCCACCTACTTGAAAACGCCTTGAAGATTCTCGGGGTTGTGACAATCCCCGTCGCGATAATGATGCATACCGTCACCGGATGGATTTTCGGTATAATGAAGTCTGTACCTACTTGGAACGATGCCTTGATGGGGCCATACTTTATCATAGGCGCGCTTCTGACAGGTCTCTCGCTCGTCATCTTGACCTCGGCACTAATCCGATGGCGGTATCGTTTAGGAGACACTATCACCGACCACAGCTTTACTCAGCTTTCAAAACTTCTCACAATCTTCTCGCTCGCATACCTATACTTCTTCATGGCTGAGACTTTCACCGTTAGATACGCCGCGGTGGAAGAAGACATCAAAGTCTCCCAATATATGTGGTTAGGGCCCTACAGTCCCTTAACATGGTACGTGCTTGCATCGCTCGTCATTCCTTCCGTGGTTCTGCTGGTCCCAAGGCTCAGAACCTATAAAACAGCCGTTGCGATGGCTGTGGTTGTGCTCCCGGCCATGTTGGTGAAGAGGTTTTTGATAGTTGTCCCGGGTCTGTTGAATGAGTTGAGGCTTCCCACCGTCCAGTCGGCAACCCCATTCTATACACCCACGCTAACGGAAGTATTGTTGACGCTAGGCTCCTTTGCTGGATTAGCACTCGTGGTCTTTGTTTTCATCAAGCTCTTCCCACCCGTTCCAGCATGGGAGATATATGGTGTCAGAAAGCTGGCAACACGCCCACCGCCTATCTTCTCGTTGAAAAGCGTCTTCCTAGCTTGGGTTGTGGGGTTAATGACGTCGGCTGGATTTGTCTTTATCTGGAGCGTAACCACAATAACTGTGGGCGGGGAACATGCACTCTACTTATACGCCGTAAGGCCACAGGAGCTGCAAGTACTCAACACACCCGTCATTACAAACACCCCGATGCTTAACCTACTTGCAATAGTTGCCCTGTCAGGGCTGGCGGTGCTGTTCTTTAGCAAGCTATTCCAAAGAAGCTAAACCGAGGGTCTCAAAGCCTTTTTCTTTATACCGATGCATACTCACGTATACATTTATATCCGCAGCCGGGTTGGTATATGCATGGTTCGAGCGTCTTTGGCGGTCGACGCAGATTTAGCAGAGGCGCTCTCCAAGCTTGCGGAGGAGAAGCACATGACACTTTACTCACTCACAAACCAGATACTCAAAACATCTCTGGAGCTTATCAGGGAAAACCTCGAGATACAGGACCTCAAAAACCTGCTGACGGCCTACTTTATTCTACGTGACTTGGACGCCGTTGTGCTCCCGTCCGATTTCATGGACTCGGTCATAGCAGAGCTCTACGCCCGGGACAAGGAGCTTGTGTTGAAGAAGTTCAGGCAGCTGGGCAGGGATGTTGCAAAATACCTCAAAGTCCATACAGAGAATTTCGAAGAACTTCTTCAGCTCGCCCGCTCAGTCGGCCGCTTCTTCCCGTTAAAAAAACTTGAAGCGCGCTACACCTCAGGAAAACAGTATGAACTCGTCCTCGTGGGGGCAGGAAGCAGGATAGAGTCAACCCAATGCGTTTACGAGGCGATGAAGGGCATACTCGAGGAATATAACGTCAGAATTTTGGAGGACGAGGTTGCGAAGGGCCTAATAAAGGCCAGAGTCGTGGTAGAGAAGTAAACCTTTAACACGTCATCCTTTTCGATGCGAAATGCGCACCAATATGAAACGTCTTCCCACACCCCTTAGAAATGGCGCCCAGAGAAGTAAGCCACAGGCGGTTCAAATGCGTCATCTCTTCTGTCCTGCGCCATGACTATGTTTCCCCAAAGGTAGTTGGCAAGGATTTAAGCCGTAGATGAAGGGGAGTATTACCCCTATATCAGGAAATAAACCACAGGTAAGATTGATATGAGTTAGGAGGAGTGCAGGAAGGGTAGCTGTCCTTTGTGTAGGTCAAATGATTGTGTGTCATTATGAAGCCGAATAAATAAAAATACCGAGCCATGGTTGTTTAGGCGGGGACACGTGGGTCTAGCTTGGTCTAAGACTCCAGCCTGGGGCGCTGGCAATCTTAAGTTCAAATCCCTGCGCTCCCAAACTTATATAATGAGAATTATTTAGGGAGGTGGAAGAAAGGGGAAGGGGGTTTGGCTTGGCGTCTTTTGATGTAGTTTTCGAGACGTTTCTGTTTCCTCTTGATGGTGAAGCCCACCTTTCTATGGAAGGTTAGGCAACTAGCGGCTCGGATGTAGATGTAGTAGCAGTCCCTGTTGCGCCTATAGTACCCGTTACGAAAACGGCTTATCGAGCCTTTTCGATTTTTGGCTTTTGGTTCCGATGATGTAACGCCGAGACGTTGCAGAAGGCCTTTGACGTATGTTAAGAGACCGTGGTCAGTGTTGCAGATGGATATGTACCCACTCTTATCAACACAGCCTTCTGCGTCGGCGAAGCCCCTTAAGAAAGCCGAGATACATTTGTCGCAGTGTTCAATGTATTCCTTCAGCCTGTCGAGTTCCACTGGTTTTTTCAGGAGTTCGTAGAGCGTCTTCGACTTGACTTCTGAGACATATTTTTCTCTAGGTTTCCTGTATCTGGGCTTGATCTGTTCCCTTCTCAGCACAGTGGCTAAACATCTGGCAAACTCGACGGCAAACTCCCTGTCCCTTACTTCTAAACCTATTCTGACATTATTGTAGCCCTTGACGATGCGCCTCCTTTTAATAGCATATCCATCGCCGAGTTTTACGCCTATTATGTAAGCCAGCTCCTCAGACGGTCTAAGAAGCTCGATTGATGGGATGTATCGACCGTTGTATGGACTGTGTATTCCACGTGTCCACACGCTTACATGTGACTTGTAGAGTCTAATTCCGTATCTTCCCCAGACCTCGTCGATTATCCTCCGATATGTCAGACCCATTTTCCGAAGGCTAACAACCTCATCGAATAGCTTCACCCGAATCTCGCGAGGTAGATACCCCTTCCCCACGGACGTTTCAGACCCCGTCTGCGTGGTCTCCCCTTCAAGGCCGGGAGCAGCCAATCCCTGAGGGATAACCCCCCTAACCCCGGGACCAGGGTCCTGAAAAGCCATGGTTTCCTC
>OGCH01000115.1_pt1 | contig 52124 bp, 48 predicted proteins | sample 1570111 | NCBI WGS metagenome assembly OGCH01 (sample SAMN03436243, study PRJEB24508) | hot springs metagenome | biome: Desert Springs; feature: Hot Springs; material: Water | place: USA: Great Boiling Spring, Nevada | collected 2008-12-01 | depth 0 m m | reverse complement strand
GGTCGGGGTGGGGCGGGGAGGTGGCGTCGGTGAGGGAACCGGCGACGGGGTCGGCCGGTGAACCCGTGTCGGGGTGGGTCGCGGCGACGCGGTGGACGTCGGGACGGCGGGTCGGGCGGTCGGTTCGGCGGGAACGGTCCCGCGGGCGAGCGGAGCGGGCGTCGCGGTGGGTGCGTTTGCCTGGTCGCGGGTGCGGTAGACGAGATAGCCGATACCAGCCCCGGTGGCGAGGCCGAAGACGAGGAGCACGCTCACGGCGAAACAACCGACAGCGATCAGAATCCCTCGCGATCCAGTGCCACCGAATTTCTCCAAGGATAGGAACTCCCGTGCACGTTTCGGAGAATCTCTCGAAGCACTTTTATATTATTAGGAACGGCCTCACCCGTCCAGAGGTATCACGTCGAGTAAAGGCTGGATTGCCGGGGTGAGGGGGGCTGGCGGACCCGGTACGTCTCACACATGTCCCTGCTCCAATTGGGCTAGGCATGCAACGCGTATCACCTCTCGACGAGGTGACCCAAGAGAAAAGCGAGGTTGGCGGGGCGCTCGGCGAGGCGGCGGGTGAAGTAGGGATACCACTGGCGGCCGAAGGGAACGTAGATGCGTACTGGTTCGCCGGCTCCTCGCAGTCGCTCTTGGAGATCCCGACGGACACCGTAGAGCATCTGGAATTCGTATTTTTCGGGCCCGACGCCGATGCGACGGGCGAAACCGCGGGCGACTCGGATGATCGCCTCGTCGTGCGTGGCTACCGCGACGAAGCGACCGTACTCGAGCAGTGTCTCCAGGTGACGCCGGTAGGCGGCATCGACGGCTGCCTTGGTCGGATAGGCGACGGTCGTTGGCTCCGCGTAGGCGCCCTTGACGAGGCGCACTCGCCAGCTCCGCGCCACGGCCGTCTCGATGTCCCCTTCCGTTCTGTAGAGGTACGCCTGGAGGGCGATCTGGAGATGGTCGCCGTAGGTGGTGTGCAGGGCCGCGAACAGATCCAACGTCGCGCGGGTGGTCGAGGAGTCTTCCATGTCGACTTCGACTCGTCGCCCGAGACGCTGGGCCAAGCGGGCGAGCCGCTCGAGGTTGAGTCGAGCGAGGGCAGGGTCGAGGCGAAGGCCGAGATGGGTCGGTTTGACCGAGATAGTGGCGTCCAGTCCTCGTTCGGCGATCGCAGTCAGGAGGTCCGCGTACGACTGCGTCGCCGCCGCTGCTTCGCTCGGCGAGGCGACCTCCTCCCCGAGGAGATCGAGCGTGGTCGCGAAGCCGCGGTCAGCCAGCGCGCGGGCGACCGCCAGTGCTTCAGCCATGCTCTCTCCCGCGACGAAGCGCGTCACGAGTGGGAGGGTCAGCGAGGACTCGCGTACGAGGCGTTCCACCCACGGCTGGCGAGCGATGGCCAGAACCAGTGACCGGAACCACGGCATCGGGATCCTCCACCCGTTCGCCCGCATCCGACCGCAGGGCAGTGTAGCATCGTCGGCGAGACGAGGAGCGGCCGATGACGTGCAGCGAGCGGTACGTGACCGTCGTACGCGATAGTCTCTACGATCGCATTCCGTTGACTCGGGCCGAAGTGGCGCTGATCAGCACGCCGACCTTTCAGCGACTGGATCGTATCCAGCAGCTCGGCTTCGTCAGCAAGATTTGGCCAGGAGCGAAGCACACCCGCTACGAGCATTCGCTCGGTGTGCTGCACTTGATGCGCCAAGCCTTGGCGACTTTGCGGCGGCACGATGCTGGTTGGATCGACGACGCGACGCGACGGGCTGCCTTGGCGGCCGCCCTGCTACACGACGTGGGGCACTACCCGTTCAGCCACGCGATCGAGGAGCTGGGACGACCGGTACTGCCGCACGAGGAAGTGGGCCGCCAGTTGATCGAGCAGAGCGAGTTGGCGGAGGTTTTGGAACGGGAGTGGGCAGTCGAGCCTCGACGGGTCGCTGATCTCATTGCGCCGCGCGGGGCACTCGCGGCGGCGGATCGTCTGGTCCGGGGGCTCTTGAGCGGTGCTCTCGATGTAGACAAGCTCGATTATCTCCCACGCGATGCTCGTCACTGCAATGTTCCCTATGGCGGTGTCGACACGCCGCGCTTGCTCGATGCACTGCGTGTCGCGGACGTGCACGGGGTGCCGCGGGTCGTGGTGACCGCCAAGGGAGTGAGCCCGCTCCATTCGCTCATCAACGCGCGACAGGAGATGTTCGACAACGTGTACTGGCACCACGCCAATCGAGCGGCAATGGCGATGTTGCAGCGCGCTGTGCAGGATGCACTCCTCGCTGGGGCGATCACCGCCGAGGAACTGCCGCGCCATGACGATGCGTCGCTGTTGGCTCGCTTGAGCGAGCCCGGCATGCCGGAGAGCACCAGGCAACTCGTGCTCCGGTTGCGGGATCGCGTTCTGCACAAACGGGCGCTCGAGGTCAGTGCACGGGCGCCTGATCTCTACCGGTATCTCAGCAGCCTGTACGGTCGTCCGGTTGCCCGTCGCGAGTTGGAGGTCGTTCTGGCGCAACGTCTCAGCGATTTGCTCGGCGAGCCGGTGGCGGATTGGGAGGTGCTGCTGGCGATCCCCAAACCGGAGAAATGGAGTACCGATGTTTGGGTACTCTTCGAGCGTCCACCGCTCGGCTTTCAGCCCCTGATGCCTTGGCAGGATGTGGTGGGACTGACGGACGCTGACTTCGCGCGCTTCGAGGAGCATCGTCGACTGATCCGGGTGGTCACGACAGCTCGCTTGCGGGAGGCGGTGGCCCAACACTGGCCGCGACTGCTCTTGCCACTGCTCCAGTGATCGTCGGCCTGCTCAGTCGTGTCGCCGAGTCGGCGTACTGAGCGCGAGCCCGAGCAGGAGGCAAAGCGAGCCGAGCAGGCTGGTGACCAAGAGGGCGAGAGCCGCGGGGGTGAACCCGTGTCCGGTCTGGGGCGCAACCTGCGCGCGCTCGATCGTGTCGGGGGACTCTCCCGAGGTGGGAGAAGTCGCGGAACTCGAGCCGTTCGGTTGGGTGCCTGTCGTTGCCGGTGAACCGGCAGGTGCGGCCGGGTCGTCGGTGTCCACTGGAGGGTTACCATCCGGGGGTGGGGTCGTCTCGCCAGGGGTTGGAGCGGCGATGACCGGGAAGCGGTCCGGGGGAATCTGCGTCGTCGCTTCGTCGCTCCCGGAGCTGCCGACCGGGCCAGGAGGACCCGCCTCTTCGGCTGGCTGATCCGTGGCGGTGGGTGACTCCGCAGAGGGCTGGGGCGATCCGGTGCCTGACGGGGTGGTGAACGGGCTCGATCGGTCAGTGGTCATGCTGGGAACGGCGGTCGCGGAGGGGTCGAGAGGGGGCGTCGCTGGACGGTGTTCGGTGATACCGGCGTCCGCGGCGACCGGGGCTGCGGCCAACGCCAGGGCGAGGACGACGAGCATGAGCGCTCCGATCCAGCGGGGCTGTGGCATCGAACTGACTCCCTCCGTCTCCCGGACTAGAATGTCCGGACATGCGTACGGACGCGAGTATATTCGATCTGGTCGTCTCTGTCCAGCAGGAGGCGGTATGGGGCGGTTGCCTGCTAGATCGCTCGGGGTCGATCACCGGCGCGTGGGACGAGCGGTCATCCACTGCAGCTCGGCTAATCGACGTGCCGCCTGCTCACGGTGCGGCGAGTCGCGCGCTGTGTTCCGTGGACCGATCGACGCCGGCGCCTGTCTCGCCTGGCAGGTCAGCACCAGGTCTCGCGTCGACCGTGCATCGTCTGTGGTGCCAGCAGAGAGTTGACAGCTGTGCGGTCGAGGACTAGACTGTGACCAGACGAGAGACGACAGATCGGATAATGTCTGGTATATCGGACAGAGCACGATGGCGCGTCGCGTACCGGCAGTCGAGCGAGCCCTGGATATCCTCGAGCTCTTCCTGCGCACTCCGCAGCCAGAGTCGTTGTCGGTGCCGGAAATCGCTCGAGCACTGGGACTGCCCCGCAGCACGGCGCACGAGCTCGTGGCGACGCTGGTCGCGCGCCGGTATCTTCGGCCTATCGAGGGAAATCCGCACCGGTTCGCGCTGGATGCTCGTGTCTTCGAACTTGGGAACGCCTATGCCGCCGGTCTCGACCTGGCGCGCGAGGGCCAGCAGGTGGCGCGGGAGATCGCGGCCCGCTGTGACGAGACAGTGCACATCGCGGTGCTCGAGGGGCGGGACGTCTTCTACATCGCCAAAGTGGACAGCACGAATGCCTTGCGGCTGGTCTCGGCGATCGGTCGGCGACTGCCTGCCCATTGCACCGCGGTGGGGAAGATGTTGCTCTCCGGATTGACGGATGAGGAACTGGAAGAACGGTTCGCTGGTTTGGACCCGCTGCCCACGATGACGCCGAACAGTATCCGCACGCTCGTTGATCTGCGGAGGGAACTGGAGCGAACGCGTGCCCGTGGCATCGCTTGGGACAACTGCGAGTCCAATCCCGATGTTCGTTGCGTGGCGGCACCGATCTATGACCACCGTGGGCGGATAGTCGCAGCGATGAGCATCTCGTTTCCGGTCGTGCGGGATACTCCGGAGCGGTTCCTCGAGTTGTCGCGACTGGTGCGCCAAGGAGCACGTGAAGTCTCGCTGCGCTTGGGTGCTCGCCAGCTGGCGCGTGAAAGCGAGGAGCCGGAACTACCGCCCTGGCATCTAGCTGCTGTGGCGGACGGGTGACGGATCACCGGAGGGAGGTGCATGCGCGGATAGGGTGGATCGTCGATCCATCGGGTGATCGGGCGATCAGGACACAGGACGGCATCAGTGAAGGAGGAGAGTCGTCATGGCCGCTCGACGTCTACGCCAAGCAGTCACGCGGCGACACCTACTCCGTAGTGTGCTGGTCGGTGGTGCAGCGCTGTCCCTGTTGAATGCCTGTGGCGGTGGGCAGGCGACGCCGACACCGGCTCCGGCTGCCGCGACTACGCCGGCAGCTCCGGCGACACCGACCGCTGCTCCAATGGCTGTATCGGTCCCGACCGTTCCGCCGGGAACGAAGATCACGATCGCTATGGTACCCAAGCTCGTCCATCCCTTCTTCGAGGACTGTCGGCAGGGAGGCGAACAGAAGGCTCGGGAGCTGGGCGTCACCTTCGAGTACGTCGCTCCGCAGCAAGCTGATCCAGCCTTGCAGGTCAAGATCATCGAGGACCTGATTTCGAAGAAGGTCAACGCGATCTCGATCTCACCCAACGAACCGAAGTCGGTCGAACCGGTGATCGCCGAGGGGATGAAGCAAGGCATCCTCATGATGACCTTCGACGCCGACTCGCCCGATAGCCAGCGGGTGATGTACATCGGCACCGACAACAAGGCTGCTGGCAAAACGATGGGCGAGACGATGGCCAAACTGCTCAACGGCCAGGGGAAGGTGGGCATCATCACCGGTGGGCTCGGCGCGCTCAATCTGAACCAGCGGATCGAAGGGTTCAAGGAGGGTGTTGGCCCGAATATCCAGGTCATCGACGTGCAGGCGACGGATGACGATTTGCAGAAGGGCCTTTCAGTCAGCGAAGCGATGCTGCGGGCGCATCCGGATCTCAACGGCATCGCCTGTGTGAGCGCGACCGGTGGGCCGACGCTCGCGCAGGTTCTCAAGTCACCCGAGTTCCAAGATCGGATCGGCAAGCTAGTGATCGTGGCGTTCGATGACCTGGAGGAGACCAAGCGTGCGATCCAAGAGGGGATCATCGCGGCGACCATGGTCCAGCGTCCGGTCCAGATGGGTGTGCTGACGGTCCAGTGGGCTTACGACATCCTGACTGGTAAAGCGAAGCCGCCGTTCCAGAACATCGACACGGGTGTGACGGTGGTGACAAAGGAAAACCTGAACAGTTATACGAAGTGATGCCCAAACGAAGGGGCCGGGGGACTCCCCCGGCCCTTCTCCCGAGGGCAAGGGGCGAAAGATGGCTGAGCCGATCTTGGAAGCCCGCCAGATCACGAAGCGCTTTCCGGGGGTGGTGGCCCTGGAGGGCGTCTCGTTGACCGTCTTTCCCGGAGAAGTGCTCGCGGTCGTGGGAGAGAATGGTGCAGGCAAGTCGACACTCATGAAAATCCTTTCCGGCGCGCTCCAACCGGACGAGGGAGAAATTCTCCTGCAGGGTCGGCCAGTTCGTTTCAGTGACCCTCGCCAGGCGCTGGAGCATGGAATCGGAATCATTTACCAGGAACTCAGCGTCATCGATGCGCTCTCCGTCGGGGAAAACGTCTTTCTCGGACGTCTGCCCCAGCGATCTGGCCTGCCGGGAGCAGTCGATTGGCCACGTGTCTGGCACGAGGCAGCGCAGGTCCTGGCACGCGTCGGCGCACCGATCGATCCGCAGGAGCCGGTTCGGGGACTCAGTGTCGCCCAGAAGCAGCTCGTGGAGATCGCGCGGACTCTTTCTCTGGACGTGCGGGTTCTCATCTTGGACGAGCCGACCAGTGCACTCTCGTTGCAGGAGACGGAACGGCTCTTCGAGATTCTGCGCGGTTTGCGAGCGCAGGGTGTCGCGATCATCTACATTTCGCATCGCCTGGAGGAGGTGTTTGCGCTAGCTGACCGCGTGACGGTCCTGCGGGACGGACGCGTGATCGGGACACTGCCGATCGGTCAGGCGACGCGGGACGGGCTCATCAAGATGATGGTGGGACGCGATCTCTCCGCTTACTATCGCGAGGTGCGTTCCTGTCCAGGGGTCCCGCGGCTGGAGGTGCGCGGACTGACGCGCACTGGCGTCTTGTACGACGTCAGTTTGACCGTGCGGGCCGGGGAAATCGTGGGTCTCGCTGGGCTCGTCGGTGCGGGGCGAACGGAGTTAGCGCGTTGTCTTTTCGGAGTGGATCCGATCGACGCGGGGGAGATACTGGTAGACGGGCGTGTGACGCGGATCCGCAACCCGCGTGAGGCGGTGCAGCACGGGATAGTCCTGGTTCCAGAAGACAGAAAACTGGAAGGCCTCGTCTCGATCCTGTCCGTTCGGGAGAACGTGTCGCTCTCCGTGCTCGCTCGCTTGGCTCGCTTTGGCTTCCCTTCGCGACGACACGAGGAAGAACTCGCGCGTTCCTTCGTCGATCGGTTGCGCATCCGCACGCCATCATTGGAACAGCGGGTGCTGAACCTGAGTGGCGGTAATCAACAGAAAGTGGTGCTCGCCCGGGCGCTGGCGACGAATCCCAAGGTGCTGATCCTGGACGAGCCGACGCGTGGCATCGATGTGGGTGCGAAGGCCGATGTCCATGCGCTGATCGCCGAGTTAGCCGAGGCCGGTATGGCCATCCTCTTGATCTCGTCGGAACTGCCCGAAATTCTGAGCATGAGTCATCGGATTCTGGTGATGAGCGGAGGGCGGATCGTCGCCGAGTTCGCGCGCGGCGAGGCGACCGAGGAGCGTGTCCTGCGAGCGGCGACGGGACAGCGCGTCGCTGCATGAAAGGGAGGAGCAAGCAGTGCGCATCGTCGATGTCAAGACCTACGTACTCGGGACAGCTTGGCGCAATCTGACTTTCGTCGAGGTGCACACGGACGAGGGGATCACTGGGGTCGGCGAGGCACGGATGCTCAATCACACGGACGCTTTGTTGGGCTACTTGGCCGAGGCGGTTCCCAATCATGTGCTCGGCCGCGACCCGTTTCAGATCGAGGACCTGGTCTTTCGCATGATGCGTGACGATTATGCCCGGCCCGACTACGTGATGATGTCAGGGATCGCGGCGATCGAGATCGCCTGCTGGGACATCATGGGGAAAGCGCTCGGTCTTCCCGTCTATCAACTGTTGGGTGGTGCGGTGCGGGACCGGATCAAGGCCTATGCCAACGGCTGGTATACGGTGGAGCGGACGCCGGAGCAGTTCGCGGAGGCAGCGCGCCGGGTGGTGGAGCGCGGGTACCGTGCGCTCAAGCTCGATCCGTTCGGTGCAGGGTACTACGAGCTCGATCTCGCTGAGAAGCGGCGTGTGATCGCCTTGGTCGAGGCCGTGCGTGATGCCGTGGGGCCAGAGGTCGAGATCTTGATCGAGATGCACGGACGCTTCAATCCGGCGACGGCGATCGAAATGGCACGTCTCCTCGAGCCGTACCAACCGAGTTGGATCGAGGAGCCGGTGCCGCCGCACAACCTGGCTGCCTTGAAGAAGGTCGCCGAGCAGGTGCGGATCCCGGTGGCGACCGGCGAGCGGATCCACACACGGTACGACTTTCGCGAGCTCTTCGAGCTCCAGGCAGCCGATATCATCCAGCCGGACATCACGCACCTCGGCGGTCTCTTGGAGACCAAGAAGTTGGCTGCCTGGGCCGATGCGTACTATGTTCTCGTCGCGCCGCACAATGTGTGTGGACCGGTCGGAACCGCTGCGAACCTGCATCTGGCTGCCTGCACGACCAACTTCAAGATCCAAGAACACTTCAACGACTTCGCCGAAGCACACGTGAAGGCAGCGGCACCAGGGGTTCCCGACGTCGTCGATGGCTACTTTCCGCTGCCGCAAGGGCCGGGCTTGGGCGTGCACTTGGATCACAGCGTGGTCGCCCAGTATCCGCGGCGACGCGTCTTTTTCAATCTTTTCGCCGAAGAGTGGCACCGACGGCAAGCGGAACGCGGATGAGAGGCGGACGATGGAGGGGGTCGCAGCGGTTCTCCAGCGGCTGGCGCAGCGACGCGACTCGCTCGGGATCGTGTGGCTCGGGCAAGCGAGCGTCGCGCTGGCGGGATCGGGCCGAATCGTCCTGATCGATCCGTTCCTCTCGCCGCATCCTGACCGGCTGGTACCGCCCATGGTCGCGCCGGAGGAACTCACATCGGTCGACCTCGTGCTGGTGACGCACGAGCACTGGGACCACTTGGATGGGCCGACCTGTTCGGTGATCGCGCGGGCGGCTCCCAAGGTGCGTTTCGGTTGCCCGGAGCCGATCGTCGACCAGCTCGTCGCGCTCGGCATCGATCGCGAACGCGTGCGGGGAATGCGACCGGGCCAAGTCGAGGACGTGGCTGATGTCCGGATCTGGCCGGTCGCCGCCATGCATGGCCTGCATGCGGCTGATGCGTATCGCTTCGGTGAAGTCGATGGCGTACCGCGCTTTCTCGGCTACGTGGTCGAGCTGGCTGGTGTGCGTGTGTACCATGCGGGGGACACGATCGCCTATGCGGGCCTCGCCGAAGCAGTGCGGGCCTTGCGACCCCGGGTCGCGCTGCTGCCGATCAATGGCCGGGACTGGTATCGCGAGCAGCTGGATATCGTGGGGAACTTGGATGTGCGGGAGGCAGCGCATTTGGCGGCGGACATCGGAGTCGAACTCCTGATCCCCCTCCACTACGACATGTTCGCGGCCAATCTGGCTGACCCGGGTGCACTCGTTCGGTATGTCCACGATCGGAAGCTTCCGGTCCATGTCCTCGTACTGCGACCGGGCAAGCCGGTGCTGGTGCAGTCCGTGGATCGGGAGGAGCAGTGACCAGATGGACAATGGTTCGCCGCAACAGGAGCAGATCCTGAGCGAATCGATTGCGGTGACGGAGCGCAGTGCTGATCGGGCAGTGACCGGTGCGGCCGGGCGGCGGCTCCTGCAGTGGCTGACGAGTTTCCGGGAGTTCAACATCCTGGTCGCGCTGCTGGTGCTCGGTCTCTTCCTTTCGATCACGACCGATGCCTTCTTGACGACTGGTAACTTGTTCGGTGTGGCACGCGCCTTTTCGTTGACGGCCATCGTGGCGATCGGGCAGACGATGGTCATCTTGACGGGCGGGATCGACCTCTCGGTGGGCTCGGTGCTGGCTCTGGCTGGTCTTTCGACCGGGATGCTCTTGGAGCGTGGGATTCCTCTGCCGCTGGCCATGCTGGCCGGACTCGGTGTCGGGGCCATGGTGGGGCTGGTCAATGGTCTGCTCATCACGCGGATCGGTCTCCCTCCCTTCATCGCGACGCTCGGAACCTTGAGCATCGGACGCGGGCTCGTCTATGTGCTCACCAAAGGGTATCCAGTGACCGTGCCGTACGACTACGAGGCATTCATTTGGCTCGGGCAAGGCTACGTGTGGATCGTCCCGGTACCGGTCATCATCATGATCGTCCTGACGATTCTGGGGACGATCTTTCTCGGCTTCACGACGTATGGCCGATACATCTATGCGGTCGGGGGCAATCCGGAAGCGGCTCGTTTGGCCGGTATTCCGGTCGAGCGCGTGAAGTTGCTCGTCTACGTTCTGTGCTCGACGTTAGCTGCTCTGGCTGGGCTGATCCTCGTGGCGCGGCTCGTCTCAGCGCAGCCCTCGGCTGGGCTCGGTTTCGAGCTCCCCGTGATCGCTGCCTCGATCATCGGTGGCACGAGTCTCATGGGTGGTGAGGGTACGGTGCTCGGCGCTGTTCTCGGCGCAGCCATCATGGGTGTCCTGGAGAACGGCATGGTCCTTCTCGGAGTCAGCACCTACGCACAGCAGGCGGTCACCGGTACAGTGATCATTTTGGCGGTGGCCGTGGACATGTGGCAGAAGCGGCGACGGGCGCGGATCCGGCGAGCGCGCCGTTGAGTCGGAAGGCGAGGGAGCAAGGGGTGGAGCGGACACGAGCGTTTCTCGAGCGGCTGGGCTTGCCGCGCGGTGACCTCCATGATCTGCCGACCAGCACGAAACGCTTTCCTGATGGGGCCCAGTATCGGGTCGAGATTCCGAGCACCGAGGGACCGCGCGTTCTCGCCGCGGTGATCGAGGAAGCCAAGCGGCACGGTATCGTCGTCCACCGAATCTCGCAGGGAAGCGGCGTGATGCTGCTGACCGACGAGGAGATCCGCGAGATGGCGGTGCTGGCCGCAGCCGAGGGGATGGAGGTGAGCCTCTTTGCGCGACCGAGTGCGGGGTGGGACACCGGTGCGATGGCGCGGACGCCGGCTGGGGTGCTGGTGAGTGCCAAGCTGCGCGGCCAGGAGCAGCTGGTCCATTGCCTGGAGGACGTGCGGCGGGCAGCGGAGTTGGGCATCCGGAGCGTCCTGCTCGCTGACGAGGGAGCGCTCTGGGTGGCGAGCGAAATGCGGCGGTCCGGTGAATTACCGAGCGATATGCAGTTCAAGGTCAGTGTGCTGATGGGGGCGGCCAATCCGGCCTCGGTCACGTTGCTGGTCCGCTTGGGAGCGGACACGTACAACGTCGCGACCGATCTCACATTGGCGCAGCTCGCTGCGATCCGCGCCGCGGTCGATGTGCCTCTCGACATCTATGTCGAGGTGCCGGACGACGTGGGAGGATTCGTTCGCCACTACGAGATCGCCGAGCTCGTCCGTGTGTGCGCCCCGGTCTATCTCAAGTTCGGTCTCCGCAACGCCCCGAACATCTATCCCTCGGGACGGCATCTCGAGGAGCTGGCTGTCCAGTTGGGGCGGGAGCGAGTTCGCCGAGCAGCGATCGGGCTGGCTCTGTTGCACCGGTATTATCCGGACGCGGTGGGGTCGCGACCGGGAGCCGCTGGTCTAGCGCTCCCGGTCGTGGACCGGTGAGGTCGCAGGAGGGGATGGATGGTGGTCAGCGTGCCGAGCGCGGCTCGCGGCGTGTCGATGGTGTTCCCGCTCTTCCAGCAGTGGAGCGTCTTGGAGCGGTGTCCTGCAGCGGGTGCCACGAGCGAGCGTGGTCGCAACCTGCGCGATGCGTTGCGACGGCAGCGGTGGTCCTGCATCGGTAACCCCGCAGGCAGCGCGCGACGTGAGTGATTAATGACCGCAATGACCGCATTGCGGAACGTAGCCGCTGCAGCGAGCGCGTCGTTGCATTCCATTGTCCACACGAGGGGAGAGCTCGAGAACGAGCGGCGTGATGGCGGCTCGTCTCGTCCGCGCGAGTGCTCGTGAGCGCGGGGCGAGCAACGCTGCTGCGCTGCCGTCGATGCGCGCTGCCGAGAGAAGGCGTGCGCAGATGTGTGGAGCGAAGTGTGCTCTCTCGTTGGTTGCCTCGTAGGCGGCCTCGAGGGGCTGAGGCTCGGCGTGGTCTCGCAGCCGAGCCTTCACCGGATGCGAGAGGGTCCCGATGCCATGGTTCGATGAGCAGCGCTGGTGCGGAGCTCGCTCGAGTTCCCGCGCGGACTCGTGGGGCGAACCGAGCGGTTGCCCCGCCATGCATCAGGGGCCTCGAGGCGAGAGAAACGATCAGGTGAGCGAGGATCGAGGGCCGCTCGATGGGCCTCATCGTAGGAGGTGCTCGAGCGAGGGCTTCACCCTCGAAGCATTTCACGAGGCCGCAACGTTGCGCATCGCCTTGATCTCTGGGGTGGCAGTCGTCGCGCGCGGCGCGCCGTGTGTCCAGGGGGCAGTCCGGCGGGCTGGCCGCTTTCTCTCGCGGCTACCTCTCGTGGTGATCCTCAGTCTGCCGTATCGCCGGTGCAGGCGCGTTCGCGTTACAGCGATGCCGTGGTGTTTCTTCCGCTCCGAACGAAACGCGGCCGGAACCAAGCACGGTGTCGAGACCGATGGTGACGCTCTTTGGGACAAATGTGCTACATTCCCTCCTTCGAGGATTGCCGATGCTCCTGATCGAGGAGCATGAGTGATGGAGACGCGTCCAAGCGTGCGGACAACTGGTCTCTCCGAACTGATCGCTGCGCTCTGGCGGCGGGGGGTGCCGGTGGTCGGCTGGGGGGAAAGCCGGGACGGCATCGTCCTTTTGGCTGACGGGGGAGCATCGGTGCTGCTTCCGCGGGCACGCCTGGGTGAGCGGACCGATTTGGTTGCGAACTGGCTCGTCGAGCGTTTGCCGCGTCGGGGTGTGCTGGAAACGCCGGTGTCGCCAGAGCTGCTGCCGCAGTTCGACCAACGCGAATTGGCCTGGCTGCTCTTTCTCCGCTGGTTGCGGGAAAAGAATCGAGCTGAACCAGCGAAGCCTTCGTCAGAGCGTGTTCATCCTGCTGACGAACAGTGATCGGATGTCTCGCGGTCGCTCCACTGCTGTTGGGTAGATGTTGATGACGGCTCGAGAAGCGCTAGTGTTTCCACCGTTCGCCGACTGCACTGGCGTTTCCTCGCTGCTGTGGACTCGTGTGCGCGAGTTGCTGGACGCGTCGTGGGCTTGGGGCACGGTGGGGGATGGACATCCCGTTCCTCTCCATCCCAGCCGTCTCTGCGAGGGGCGGTATTCACCGCATACCGAGCGGACGTCGATTCACTCGAGCGCCATGGAGAGTGCTGGTGCCGGTTGGTGTCCCCAGAAGAGCTCGATCTCCAGATGCGGCCACTGGTCACGAATGGCTCGGTGGAGCCCTGTGACGTCGCCGATCGCCTCGCCGATGACGAGGGTGCAGAGTTCAGCCTCCTGGACATGGAGGTGCGCGAGCCCTGCGAGGAGTGCTTCCTCCGGCGTGGCATGGATCGCTTGCCACGTACCGCTGCGAGCGATCCAGCGTGGTGCCTCGGGCGTACCTTCCTGGTCGATCTCGACTGTCCGCAGGCGTCCCAGAAGATCGAGTAGCTTTTCTTCAGCGTGATCCTCATGGCCTGGCTCGTAGACGAGGAGGGCAGTCAACTGAGCAGCGAGCGAGTGCGTTGGGAGAACGACGAGCCTCGGTCGTTCCAGCTGACGGGCCGCTTCTCGAGCCACCGCTGCGTCCTCCTGCCGCGCAGGAAGCACGAGGAGCCGATCGACTGGCAGCGTGGCGAGTCGAGCAGCTAACCGCGCGGGTTCGGTGAGCGTTGGACTCGGAGCGAGAGCCAGCGCTCCTGACCGACGAGCCCATGCCCGAATAGTCGGCGCAGGAGAGAAGACGAGCAGGGCGGATTGTCGCGGTTCCGCGATGATCGTCTCCGGTCCATCCGCAGAGAGCCGTTCTACGGCCAGCGAATCGAGCCTGCCGTACGCACGGAGACACTCGATGACCAGATCCGGTTGCTGGGTATGGAGGTGCACACGCAGTAGCGCGTCATCACCGACGAGTTCGATCGACTCGCCGTACGATGCCAGCGTTTGGAGAAGTTCGTTGCGTCGATGGCTCGGAACACGCAGCAACGCGTTGAAACAGTACCCGTGCGGGTCGGCAGCGCCTGAGTGGGTCGGTGGCGGTGGCATCCTCATCGGAACCAGTGTGGGCCGTTCCCCGCGAGCGGCTGCAGCCCAGGCATCGAGGAATACGGCAAGACCTTGTGCACCCGCATCGACCACACCCTGCTGGCGCAGAATCGGCAAGAGTTCTGGGGTTCGAGCGACCGCAGCGAGGGCGGCGTCGCGGACATGCGCCAAAAGTTCGGCGAGCGGGAGACCAGCGGCTTCCGCCTCCTGGGCAGCTTCCGCAGCCGCTCGGAGCACGGTGATCATCGTGCCTTCGACCGGCTGCAGAAGTGCCTGCCGAGCCAGCGTGTCGGCTCGGGCGAAGCCGGCTGACAGGGCTGCTGTATCGAGGTACTCGCGTTGTGCAGCGACCTCGGCCCAGGCGCGGAAAAACTGGCTGAGGATCACACCGGAGTTGCCATGTGCGGCGCGTAGTGCACCATGGGCTGCAGAACACGTCACCGCAGCCAGGCCCGTGTCGCTCGCCGCTCGGGCGGCCCGTAGAGCTGCCTGCGCGGTCAACAAGAGATTCGTGCCGGTGTCGCGGTCGGCGACCGGGAACACGTTCAAGGCGTCGAGACTCGCGGCGTGCTCCCCGAGGGCGAGGACAGCTGCCTCGAGTGCTGCCACGAAGGCGCAGGCGTCCCAACGCTGCCGATCGACTTCCGGTTTTCGCGTTGCGTGTTCCGCGAACAGGTGATCCATCGCTCAGCGCTGTCGCCTCGTGCTCGTCTCGTTCAGGTCGATTGTAGCAAGCGAGCGCTCTATTTCTATACTCATAGACAAGAGGAGTGCTAACATGGAGAGCGTGCTTCTGCTGCTCGCAGGATATCTCCTCGGTTCCGTGCCGACCGCTCAGATCGTTGCCCAACTCCTGGCAGGTGTCGATCTGCGGGAGCGCTCGCCGACGGTAAGCGGTTCGGGGGTCTACTATCTGGTCGCGCGCTGGGCGGTAGTTCCGGTCGGTCTGATCGACGTCCTGAAGGGGTACCTCGCGACCGCACTGCCCTTACAGAGCGGAGCCAGTGCGGAGTTGGCTATGGCGTGTGGTTTGGCAGCCGTCGTCGGTCACAACTGGTCACCGTGGCTCGGCTTTCGCGGTGGACGCGGGATCAGTCCGTTTCTCGGATTCCTGCTCGTTCTCTTCCCCATTGGGGTCTTCGTCGTGCTCGCCGCATTGGCGATCGGAAGGCTCGTGCGGCGCACTCCGGTGGTCGCGTTGCTGGGACTGCTGGCGTTACCAGGAGTGGTCATCGTGACGAGTGGATCGGACGCAGCGTTGCGGGGTAGTCTCGGCATGCTGGCTATCACGATCATAAAGCGGCTGGAAGCGAACCGGCGGCGACTTCCGCGTCATCCGGTCGCCCGGCGGACTGTCCTCTGGAGGCGCTTCTGGTTGGACCGTGACGAGGAACGCTGGCCGCCCGCGCCGGAGGGTTGAGGGGTCATGCTCGCTGTCGTGACTGATAGTGTCGCCTGCCTCCCGAGCGAGCTGGTTGAGCGGCACCACATCCGTGTGGTACCGGTGCGCATCGTGCGCGGCGAGCGGGTCTATCGCGATGGCATCGATGTGACGCCGGAGGAGGCGTTCGCGTGGCTGGAAGCGGGAGAAGTGCTCACGACGGCGCAACCGGCCGTGGGTGAGTTCCTCGACACGTACGACGAGCTGTCGCGCATCGCGACGGGGATCGTGTCGATTCACGTCTCCTCCGGCGTGACGGGTGTGGTACAGGCTGCGACGGCGGCGGCTCGACTGATCGAGCGGATTCCGATCCGTGTCGTCGATAGCCGAGCGGCGACCATGGCGGAAGGTTTTCTCGTTCTCGCAGCAGCACGCTTGGCTGAGCAGGGGGCGGATTGGGCGACGGTCGTGCGCCGGGTCGAAGAGCTCCGGTCACAGGTGCGGTTTTTCGCTGTGCTGGACACCGTTACCTATCTCGTGCGGAGCGGGCGTGCACCGTGGCTCGCCCAGCTGGCAGTCGATATGCTGCAGGTCAAGCCCATTTTGACGCTGCAAGATGGGAAGATCGTCTCGCTGGAGCGGGTGAGGACGCGCCGACGAGCGATCGAGGCGATGCTGCGTCGCATGGAGCAGGACGTGGGTGAACGGCCGGTGCACGTGGCGGTGCTGCACGCGGGAGCGGCCGAGGAAGCAGCGGAACTGCGGCAGACGATCGAGGAGCGATTCCAGGTCGTGGAATCGTTCGTCACCCCCTTCACCGCGGCGATGGCGATCCACACCGGACCGGGGTTGCTCGGCCTGGCATACCATGCGGAGTCGTCTGCCTGATGAGCTCACTCCGGGGGCCATGGTGTCTTTGTGCCTGGGCCGAGGCTACTGTAGGTCGCCTCGACATACTGGCGGATCGCGCGGAGCGATTGTCCTTCTGCCGTGAGCCGCATCACGTCACGCGTGATGTCGATACAGATCCCTCAGCCGAAGGTCATGGTGTCGAGCACGACGGATCCGTCGGCACGGAACTCCCGGACGGAGCAGTCGAGGACCGAGCGGTGACCCCATTCCACACACCCGCAGTAACAGGGAAAGTACTGCAGGACCTCCGGGTGGGTCACAGCGTAGCGGTATGCCTCCTGCGCTTCAGTCGAAGCCTGATAGAAGATCGGTGGCCAACGATCTTCGGCCGGCCAGGCGATGAGTTCGTCGTGACGGTCTTTGGCTGACGGCAGCCGGCAGGCAGCGAGCAGTGGTGCGAGGAGAAAACCAGTCAGCAGGGAACGGCGAGAATACACGGCGACATCCCTTCCTCGTTCGGTACCGGGCATGGCCCGGCAGGAGAATGATAGCGGAGCCAGCACTCCCGGAAGCCGGATAGAGCGACGGCTGCGCTGGTCCGGTGCTGGTGGGAGGTGAGGCGGCTGCGATCTGGGCATCGGCGGTGATGCCAGCGGAGTCGTGGCTGCGCGAGTGATCCACGGTGCCGCACGTCCGGGTACGGCTTCCTGGCTGCCTCGTCGGTCTGGTGGTGTGCTGAGGGGCTTCGGCGAGGTCTCGAAGGCCATCCTCGGTCACTCGTCGTGGAGCGTGACCGCCGGTCACAGCATTCATGTCACCAGTGCACTGGCGAAGAGGATCTTCGAAAACTGCGACGAGTTCAGGTGCGGCGATCGAACGTGGCTGGTCACTCGGCAAGGGTTGGTGAGAGGTGGCGTTCGTAAGGGCCGCTGGTCATCACCGAGCGGGGCTCACGAGGTCGAGGGAGGCTTGGGGTGCGTCGAGAAGATGATACTAGCAGGGGCACGGAAGCCACGTGATCCCGTGGACTAAACACGGCGATCACTTCGTGACTGACAGCGATGCTGCCAGAGGAGTTCCGAACGTCTGGGCGATCGAACTGCTGTCTCTTGTCCGCTTCTCGATGCGGTTTTCTCTGGTAGGCCGCGAGGGACTCGAACCCCCAACCCGCTGATTAAGAGTCAGCTGCTCTACCAATTGAGCTAGCGGCCCATACGTTGTTTACCGCACAGAGTATACACGGCAGGCGTCATGCGTGCAAGAGCGGAGAGCAGCCTTGTTAGGGCCAGAGGACGGCCTGACTGGCGCGCGACGGCGACAACCCCACCGAACGAGTCCGCCGCAGCGCCCTGATCACGCCGCTCTCGATCAGTGGATCGGAGCACTGATGGAAGCGGAGTGGCAGTGTCTCTGTGCACCGTGCACGAAGATGCCCCCGAGGGCAGAGGACGACACGGAGCCGAGTTTTGGATCGCGCTCAGGGGAAGCCTCTCGACGGAAGATGCAGAGGGTGATCTCGACGACTCGAGATCCTCGGTGTGACTGAGCGGGACTGGCTGCCTTCCGACCAGAGACGGCCGACGGGCAGGCGTGACGGTTCGCCATGCCCTGCTCTTTCCTCAGATCTCCGATGGAATCGGCAATGTCGGCAGCGCAACGAGCGGGCGAGAGAGCAAGGGTTACCGCAGTGACGACTCCTCCCTCGGTCAGTCGACGACGACACCGTTCGACTGGCTCACGAGAAACAGTCGACCGATTCGACGCAGCCGGTAGATCAGAGCCGATGCCAACAAGGCAAGCCCGGCAACACCGAGGAGCGGCTGCAGAGGGGCGAACCATTGGACGGCCCCGCTACTACCGAGCAGGAGCAACACGAGCTTGTTGCACGTCGGACACCCGACCGCGAAGAAGGAGGCGAGGGAGCCAGCAGCGATGCGCCGTTCCGGGAGCGGGCAAGCGAGTGGCCAGGCGTAGGTCGCCGCCAGGGCCGCAGCGAGGATGACCGTCGCGGCGAAAACCAGGTAATCGAGCCGATCAGGCGGAATCATGCGACCGAAGACGGGATTGGGGATGAGTGCCGTGGGGATACCGACCACGATGGCGGTTCCGACTGCACCGAGGGAGCCGTACAGGAGAGCGCGAGTCACGGGAGCGCGCATGCGGACGACCCTTTCGTTCGCGGGCAGTGTACCATCGGTCGAGGCTTGCCAGCATGATTGTCTGGCAGATGTTGGGTCGGAGACAGCCAGGTGCGAGTTCGCTGGGGAGAAGCGCTGGTCGCGCTCCGGTTCCGGGAGTTCCGGTTGCTCTGGGCCGGACAGTTCGTCTCCATGCTCGGCACGCAGATGCAGACCGTCGCACTCAGTTGGTTGGTTTATGACTTGACGGGATCGCCGGCACAGCTCGGCGGCGTGGCTCTGGTGCGAGCGATCCCGACGATGGTGCTCTCGCTCTTCGGCGGTACGTTGGCTGATCAGATGGATCGGCGCCGACTTCTATTGCTCACGCAGTCGATGGCCGCGTTTCTCTTGGGAACGCTGGCTCTTGTGGTCTCGTTGGGGATGACGTCGCTGCCGCTACTGTATCTCCTCGCGTTCACGTCGGCAGCAGCCATGTCCTTCGATGCACCGGCACGTCAAGCCCTCATTCCCTTGCTGGTACCCCGCGAACGACTCGCCAGCGCGCTCGCCTTGAATGTCCTGGCCTGGGACGTGGCGGCGATCGCTGGGCCGGCCCTGGGTGGGCTCGTGATCGCGCGCGTGGGCGTGGCCGCCGCATTTTGGGTCGATGCCGCGAGCTATTTGGCGGTGGTCGCAGCCCTGCTGGCGATGCGGCGCGATCTGCCCGTGCCGAAACTCGAACGGAGGGGGTGGCCTGCCTTCATAGACGGGTTGCGGTTCGTCCGCCACCGTCCGCTCCTCTGGCAACTGATGCTCCTCGACTTCTTTGCGGTCCTTCTGGCCTCCTCGACGGGTCTTCTCCCCGTGTTCGCTCGCGACGTTCTCGGGGTCGGGCCCGATGGACTCGGGCTCTTGTTTGCGGCCCCCAGTGCTGGAGCGATCGTCGGGGCAGGACTTTTCGCCCTCCTGCCGACACCGCGCTGGCCGGGTCGAGTAGTTGCCTGGGTCGTCGTCGGGTATGGCGCGGCGCTGGCTGTATTCGGCATGAGCCGCCTGTTCGTCTTGTCGTTCTTTCTACTGGCACTATCGGGAGCCTTGGACGCGGTCGCTATGGCGCTTCGGCACACCGTCCGGCAGTTGGCGACCCCTGATGCCTATCGTGGCCGGGTGGGAGCGATTGCATCGGTCTTTGCAGCAGGTGGCCCGCGACTCGGACAGTTCCAAGCCGGTGTGCTCGCGAGTGCTGTGGGGCCAGCCGGTGCGATGGTGATCGGCGGGGTCGGCTGCGTCCTGGTGGCGGTGGCGTCACGTTGGTGGGCTCCGGAACTCTGGCGGTTTTGCGGAGAAGAGCTGTTCGAGACGACTGGAGCCGAGCACCGGAAGCCTCGAGCGAAACCCTCGCCGTCGGAGTAGCACAGCGCGCTGACGAGATAGGAAGAAAGTCCTACAGCACCTTGATGTATGGTCGGATACGATCACGGTACGTCTCGGGAGGGAAGGGTTTCATGGGACTGTTCCTGTGATGGTGTTGGACGACCTCGACCTGCTCATCATCGATCAGGATCCAGTTCGGCGAAAAGCGATCGCGCGACTGGCGCAGGAACTGGGTGTGCGCCGCATCGAAGAGCGGGACGAGTGGGTTTCTCCGGCTGAGGGAGCTCGTCCGCCGGGCGTCCGCGTCGTGTTTCTCGATGCGGATCTCTCGACCCCGCAAGCATGGGAACTCGCCCGAGCGGGCAGTTCCGGCCTGCTTCTCGTCGCACTGGTGCGACGCGAGCGCGAAGCGACACCGGAACTCCTGGCTGCTGGCTTCGGTGCAGTGCTGTACGATCCGGTTACCGCGGTCGACTTGGAGCGCATCTTCGCGCTCGCACGCACGCTGGCGTCGCGAGAACAGGAGCGAGAGCGGCGCCAGTTCCTGCGATTCAACGCGCTCCGACAGGTCGAAACCGACCTCGCCTTGTTGGCGGAGCTGAGTCCTGATTGGGTGCAACGGAGCCTCGTGGTTTTGCAGCGCATCCTCGATGTCCCGGCGCTCGGGCTGTGGCGGATCGATTGGGAGCAAGACCGGCTGGTTTGCGAAGGATCCGTCGGCCTGCCGGAGGAGTTCGTTCGCCAGTTGGAGGAGCGTGCACAGGGTCGGGTGGCAGAACTGGTGCAGCGGGTGCTGGCATCAGTCGTGAGGCCGGTGGACATGCGCCCTGATTCGACCGACGAGCGGGTGATCACTGATGCTGCGGTGCGCCGAGCATGCGGGCTGGAAGCGGGTATCGTGGTGCCAGTGCGTCGGACTGGTCGTGTTGCTGCGTTGCTTTCGATCTACTTCCGGCGATACGAGGAGGTGAGTCGGGAGGAGATCGGCTTATTCGATGCGGCGGCGGAGGCGCTGGCGACTGCCTGGGCGATCAGCGAGGTCAGGCGGGAACTTATCTTGAACCAGCAGCAGTACCGCGCGTTGGTGGAAGAACAACCGGTCGGGGTGCTGCTCTGCGAGCTGAACGGGACCGTGCGATTGGCCAATGGGGCAGCTGCTCGTCTTTTGGGATACGAGCGTCCGGAACGGCTGGCCGGTACTCGGCTGCCCGAGGTCGTGCGCTCCCTCGCGCCGATACCGTGGGAGGAATGGTGCCAGCGCCCAGTCGGTGCTCCGGCAGCGGAAGCGACTGTCCCTGTGCTGACGCTGGACAAGCACCTCCGCATCATCGAGTTCCACGCACGTGTCATCGAGTTACCGACGAGCACGCGCGCTTGGTTCCCACAAATTCAACTGGTACTCCGAGACGTGACGCTCGAGCGACGCCGGCTCATGGAGTTGGAGCTCCTGCACGACTTGACCCGCATGGTGTCGGAGGATCGCAATGTGGATTCGGCCTTCGAAATGGTGGCGGACCGTCTCCAGCGCGAGTTCGGCTATGCACTCGTCGGCTTGGCGCTGCTGAGCGCCGACGGTACACGATTCGTCGGCCGGGCGATCCGCGTCGAGGGTGGGCTGACGTTCAACGAGTGGCGGGCTGATCGCGGCGTGACCGGCCGCGCAGTGCGTGAGAATCGGGCTCAGCTCGTTGTCGATGTTCGGCAGGATCCAGACTACTTCGACCCGCAACCGGATCTGCCGATGGAGAGCGAAGTGGTGGCTGTCCTGCGGCGAGAGGGTAAGCCGATCGGCGTTCTCAACATCGAGAGTCGGCGCGGTCACCGGATGGATGCAGAGGACCTGCGTCTTGCCATGAACGTGGCGGTGCATTTGGAGCTGTTGATGCGCCAGGTGGAACTGACCGAGCAACTCGAACGGCAGGCACTGACCGACCCGCTGACGGGACAGCCGAACCGCCGAGCTCTGCTCGATCACTTGCGCCGTGCCCTGCGCGATCGGCGCGTCGAGCACGTCGCGGTGATCCTGATCGATTTTGACGGTTTCAAGATTCTCAACGATACCAAAGGCCACTTGTTCGGTGACGCACTTCTGCAATCGGTCGCGGAGCGACTGGCGCGCTCGCTCCGACCGAGTGATCTCTTGGCACGCTACGGCGGTGACGAGTTCGCGGTGGTCCTCGTTGGAGTGGATCTCGCGGTGGCGCACGACATCGCTGAACGTCTCCGGCGAGCGGTCGCCGACACGTCGTTTCGGGTGCGCGACGAGGTCGTTTGGCTGACGATCTCACTCGGGGTGGCGGCCTTCCCGCGGCATGGTGACACGCCGGAAACTTTGTTGCGCGCAGCTGACGAAGCGCTGTATGCCGCCAAGCGGCGAGGCGGTAATACGATCGCTATCGCCGGGGAATGGTCGCCCTGAATCAGCCGTCAAGGGAGTTCGAGTAGGTCATGCGGGGCGCGGGTGAGCCGCTCGGCGCCCTCTGCAGTGATGAGCACGACATCCTCGATGCGGAGCCCCCAACGACCGCGGAGATACACTCCTGGCTCGTCGGTGACGATCATGCCAGGCTCCAAGCGTTCGGGATTTCCCTGTACGAGGTAAGGCGGCTCGTGGACGGAGAGGCCGAGACCATGACCGAGACGATGGAGGAAGGCTTCGGCCAAGCCATGCGCCGCGAGAACGTCCCGCGCGATCCGGTCGATTTCTTCGCAGCTCGCGCCGGGCCGCATGGCGGCGAAGGCTGCTTGCTGGGCCTCCAGTACGGCTTCGTAAGCGGTGGCGAAGTCCGGGTCGCCCAGGGAACCAGCGATCGGTGTTCGGGTCATGTCAGCGAAGTAGCCTCGATAGGGTCCCCCGACATCGATGACTACGGGATCGCCGGCCTGAATGATCCGATCCGTCGGCTCGTGGTGTGGCGAAGCGGCATGGGGGCCACTGGCCACGATACAAAATGCGACGTAGTCGAGGCCTTCCTCCAGGAGGAGCTCAGTGAGACGCCGCGCGACCTGCCGCTCGGTGCGACCGGTCAGGTGCTCGCTCGCGCAGAACCGTTGCCAGGCGGCGTCGACCCGTGCGACTGCCTCGCGTACCAGGGCGATCTCCGCGGCGCTCTTGATGCGCCGCAATGCCTGGAGGATCGGGCTGACGCTGGTGAAGCGGTGACTCGGCAGTGCAGCCTGGAGTGGCAGGAGGAACGCGGCCCAGAACTCGTCGTTGACACCGATCGTTGCCACTCCGAGACGCTCCAGGTGCGCTGCGAGCAGGCGAATGGGATCCTCGCCATCCTTCCAGGTCCGCACGCTGAATAGTGACGTCTCGCCAAAGTGCGTCGATTCCAATTCTGGAACCAGGAGGAACATCTCACCGGCCTGCGGGACGACGAGCGCGAGCAGGCGCTCGCTCGATGCAGCCGGATGACCGGTGAGATACCGGAAGTCAGCGGATGGCCCGACGATCGCGACGTCGATACCGCTCGAGACCAGCGCGTGGCGAAAGCGAGTCAGTCGCTGGGCGATCTCGTCGTACATCGGTATCCTCCCAGGCATGGTCATCTGGGGAAGCGATACGTTCGCTGGGCGTTCCCCGCCAGGATGAGCATGGCGTCCGTTTCGGCTTCGGCGAGGGTGAGCAGCCCGTCCTCGACGAGCGAGCCGAGTGCCTCGACGAGTGCAACACGCCAAACCCGGGCGACGAACCACTGATGCTCGGGAAGGAACTGGCCACCAGTAGAGGCGAGAATCTTGAGGGTCGGCACGCTCGTGACCAACTCGCGGATCATCGTACGGGCTAAACCAGGGTATGCCAGGAAACTCGGTCCAGGATCGAGGAGCACTTGTGGATACTGGCGAGCGAGTGCGATGGCGTGCGGGTGAAGCCGCAACGGACTCACGAGGACGATCGGAACATGTTGGTACCGGGGTTCGTCGAGCACCGTTCTCAGGTATGCGGGGTCATCGGCGTGAGGGTCCCGAGTCGGGTGCCTCGGTAACGCGATTTGCAGGGGAACGGTCAGCTCAGCAGCGACTTCGAGAGCGACCCAGAAGAGGGCGTAGAGGAGTCGTCGATGGTGAAGCTGCTCGAAGAGGCCAGCGTCGATCTCGGCACGAACTTCGTAAAAGGACCGGTCAGCCGTCGCGACATCGATCGGTTGAATGGCGAGCGACGTTCGTCGCGGGAAATCACTGACGAGCGCGACCGCACCTCGGCCGACGGCTTCGGCGAGCGCTTGTGCCAGGAGCGTCCGCAGCTCGTCCCAAGAGGTGCAGTGCGGAAGCAGCTTCTCCGCGAGCGGTTCGACTGCGACGAGTTCAGCGACTGGCCGCTGGACCAAGGCGGCCCATTCGGTCGGACTGTAGACGCGTTCGTCCGCTGACGGCAGTGCACAGGCTGGGCCGAGTCGAGCATCCTCGGCGAGGAGCTGAACGTATTCCTCGAGCGAGCGTTCGGCTCGGGCGTGCAGGATCGCTTCCTCGGTCGGATCACAGCCGAGGCACTGGGCGAGCCATCGCAGGGCGAGACGGTAGGCGACCGTATAGGGAATCTGCCGCAACGCGTCCGTTAGCGATTCGGGCATGAAGCAGCGTCGGAGGTAGTCGTGGGGGATACGAGTGGAGAGACGCTCTGGCGGCTGGCAGGAATGATCGAACAACGTGCGGTCGCTCAAGCGCTCACGAAGCCAATCGACAGCCGACATCGGGTTCTCCCTCCCGGTATGCCCCGGCACCTTGCCGATCGTACCCGATGTCGCGCGATACGGGTAGGTAAGCGGAGACGGGACAGGCGCATGGTACACTGCGTGCAGCCGGAGGTCATCGATGATCACGCGTTTCCCGGAGTTGGGTCCGACCGCTGAGCGAGATGACTGGCAGGCACAACTCGAATCGCTCTATGCCATTTCCGTGGAGATCGCGAGCCTGCGCGAGCTCAGTGCAGTCATGGATCGGGCGCTCGAGTACTGCTTGGCTTTGACGAGCTCTGCCTTCGGCTTCGTCGGGTTGGTCGACGGACCAGAAACGATGGACGTTGCGGCCATCCGCGGTTTCGTCCCCGATCGGTCGGATTTCTATGAGCGGTTCCGCAAGATCCCGATCCGCCGCACGATCTTCGGTGTGGTGATCCTCGAGGGGCGACCGAATATCTCCAACGACGTTCGCAAGGATCCCCTCCATCGTGGTGCACCGCGGGGACATCCCCCGGTGGAGACGTTCTTGGGGGTTCCGCTCAGGGTGCGGCAGCAAACGATCGGGATGATCGGTGTGGCGAATCGCTCCACCGGTTACGACGCGCGTCACGAGCGGTTGCTCAGTACGTTCGCGAATCAGGTGGCGGTCGCGATCGAAAATGCACGGCTCTACGAGCGGCAACGACAAATGATCGCTGACCTCCAGCAGCTGCATGCGCGCCTCGATGCAGCGCGGGTCGAGGCGCTCCTCCATCAGGAACGGAATCGGATCGCGGCGGACTTGCACGATCGAGTCGCGCAGATCATGTTCGGCATCGGGATCGAGGCGACGTGGTGTCGGGACCAGCCGGATGTGCCGGAGCCGGTGCTGCGTGCGCTCGACCGCATCCGGGAGTTGGCCGCGCGGGGGGCGGCCGAGGTACGGCGCGTCGTTTACGATCTGGCTGAGATGCCAGTCGGTGGGGGCGAACTCGTCGAGCGGATCCGACAGCTGGTCGAGGGGTACCGAAGCGAGGACTTGCGGGTCGAACTGGTGATCGAGGGGAAGCCGCGTCGGTTGCCTCCGGACGGCGAAGACGCGATTTTCCTCATCGTGTGCGAGGCGTTGACGAATGTTCGTCGGCATTCAGGGGCGGATCTCGCCATCGTGAGCGTACACTTCACCGAACGATCGGTCATTCTCGTCGTGCAGGACAATGGCTGTGGGATGCCGCACACCTCGCTCGTCTCGGTGCCGGCGGCCGGACACTTCGGGTTGCGATCGATGCGCCGGCGAGCCGAAGCGGTCGGTGGGGAACTCTCATGGTACAACGGCGAAGATGGCGGATTCGTCGTGCGGGCGGTCATACCAGCTGAGCCACGATGGGCGGAGCAGGTGTGAGCTGGCAGCCACTGCGCGTGGCCATCATCGACGACCACGAGATCGTGCGAAACGGCCTCAAGCACATCTTGGCCGACGATCCGGACTTCCTGGTGGTGGGAGAGGCTGCCGACGGGCCGAGCGGTGTGGCGATGGTCGATGCGGTGCGCCCGGATGTGGTCATCGTGGACGTGCGATTGCCTTCCATGCAGGGCGATGATGTCTGTCGGTTGATCCGGGAACGCGTACCGGAAACGAGGATCTTGATCTTGAGCGCGTTTGGCGAGGAAGAACTGGTCTACCGGTGCGTGCTGGCTGGTGCACAGGGATACGTTCTCAAGGACATCGTGCACTTCGACCTGAAGAAGAGCCTCAAGATGATCGCACGTGGGGAAGCAGTGCTCGACCCGCGCGTGGCATCGGTCGTGGTGGAGCGCTTGCGGAATCGCAAGGTGATGACGGACATTCCGCTTTCACCGCACCAGCTTTCCGTTTTGCGGCTCATCGCGCAAGGGCTGTCGAACCGGGAGATTGCCGAGCGTTTGTTCCTGAGCGAGAATACGGTCAAAGGGTATGTACAAGAAATCTTGCGGCGGTTGGGTGCCCGAAACCGGCTCGAAGCGGTGATGATGGCGAATCAGCGGGGCTGGTTACGGTGACGAGGGAGAAGCGAGTCGGCGCCATTATCCTCGCGGGAGGACGCTCGGAGCGCTTGGGGCGTGCGAAGCAGTTGTTGCCATGGAATGGCCGCACGCTCGTCGAGGCGGTCGTGGAGGAGGTCTGTCGTGCCGGGCGGCTGGCGGCGGTCGCCGTGGTGGTGCGGCGAGAGGTGGCTGAAGCGCTCGGCAAGCGAGCAGGAGAGCGGCTGGGGTGTGCGCGGATCGTCTTTCCGGATGAGACGGGTGAAGGATGCGCAGCATCGTATCGGAGCGGGCTTGCCGCGCTGGAGGAGAGCGAACTCGATGCGGTGGTGATTCTCCTCGGTGACCAGCCGGGTATGCGGGCGGAAACGATCGAGCGAGTGATCGCGGGGTGGGAGCGTTCCGGGGCAGCGATTGCGGTGGCGCGGTATCGCGATGGGGAGGGGCATCCGCTGGTCTTCGATCGTACGGTGTTTGCGGATCTGCGGGAACTGCGAGGTGAGAAGGCAGCGTGGAAACTGGTGGATCGGTCTCGGAAGCGCGTGTACGTGGTCGAGATCGAGGAGTCGATGCCGGGGGACATCGACACGTGGGAAGACTACGAGGCGAGACGACGGAGCGGAGCATGAAAAGCTCCTCACGACATATCCCGTTCCGCTCTCTCAGGGGAGGAGACGACGGTGAGCGAGAAAGAAACGACTACCCTCACGGTCGATGAACTGGTCGCGATGCGACGCCCATTCGATGTCGAGGTGGCCCCGGACGGGGAGACGATCGTGTATGTGGTTCGCTCGGTCAGTCGGGAGGAGGAGCATTGGCGGAGCAGCCTTTGGATCGTGCCGTTCGTGGAGGGAGACGCTCGCCAGTTCACGAGTGGACTCTGGCACGATCGGGAACCGCGCTGGTCGCCTGACGGCACATGGATCGCGTTCTTGTCCGATCGAGCTGAACGTGGGAAAGCCAGCGTCTATCTGATACCGCGGGACGGAGGCGAGGCGGTTCGGGTTTTCGACCAGGCGGGAGAGATCGATAGCCTCAGTTGGTCTCCTGACGGGCGGTTTCTCGCGTTTCTCATGGTCGAGCCGGAGACCGAGGAAGAGAAACAGCGTCGCGAGCGGCGCGACGATGCGCGCGTGTGGGATGCCGACTGGAAGTATCGGCGGCTGTGGCTTCTCGATCTGCGGACGCGTGTGGCGCGTGTCGTCTCGCCGGAGCGCGTGCAGGTATGGGCATATGCCTGGGCACCGGACAGTGCACGATTGGCTCTCGCGGTGAGCGGAACCCCGCGAGTGGACGATCTGTTCCGGGTGACCAGCGTGGCGCTGCTGGATATCGAGAGTGGCGAGTACCGTGAACTCTTCACGATGCGAGGCGTCGCGGAGGACTTGGTGTGGTCGGCTGACGGCGAGTGGCTGGCCTATCGCGGCCCGCTGGGTCGGGTGGTGCACGGGGAAGCGGTCTTCCGACGGCGTGTGCGGGGAGGCGAGCCGGAGTGCCTGACGGCGGCGTTTGGGGGAACAGTCGAGCATCTGGGCGCCTATCGCCGAGGCGAAGCGCTGGTGGTGGTGGGGTACGAGGGGTTGGACGCACGGGTCTATCGGCTGGAATGGGACGGAGAATGGCGCCTGCTGTGCCCGCGGACGACGGGGAGTTGGCACGGGAGGGTGAGCGGGAGCGGGGACGGCACGAGGTGGGCGGGGGTGTGGTCGGATGGGGAGCATGTGCCGGACGTGTGGTGCTGGCGCGCCTCCAACGACATATCCCTCGACAGCTACACCCTGCAGCGACGAACACAGCTCCACCCAGAGATCGAGGCCAAACTCTGCCCAGTGCGCAGCATCGAATGGACGAGCGACCCCGGAGTGACCGTACAAGGGCTTCTCGTTCTCCCACGAGACGGGACAGCGAGTCCCCCGTATCCCCTCGTCGTGCAGATTCACGGCGGTCCGACGAGTCAATGGGCCAACGAGTTCGCCGGATCCTGGCACGACTGGGCACAACCTCTCGCGTCCCGCGGTTGTGCAGTCCTCCTCCCCAATCCACGTGGCAGCACTGGCCGCGGCTCAGAATGGATCAATGCACTGTTCGGCGATGTGGCAGGCGGTGAGTATCGGGACGTGGTCAGCGGTGTCGAGGCGCTGATCGCGGCTGGATTCGCCGATCCTTCCCGACTCGGTGTGAGCGGATGGAGTTGGGGAGGGTACCTGACAGCCTGGACGATCACCCAGACCGACCGCTTCCGTGCCGCCTTCATGGGAGCCGGTCTCTGCAACTTGATCAGCGATAACAACCTCGGCGATATCCCTTCGGCCAATCTGTCGTATTTCGAGCGGTCACCCTCCGAGGATCCTGAGCCGTACTGGGAACGTTCACCTATCCGTTACGTGCAGCGGATCCGAACCCCCGTGCTCATCGCTCATGGGGAAGATGACGAGCGGGTCAGTGTCTGCGAAAGCATCCAGTTCTACCGGGCCTTGCAGATCCTCGGGAAACCTTGCCAACTCGTGACCTACCCGCGTGAGAAGCACGGGTTCGAGGAACGGAACCACCAGCGGGACCTCTTGACGCGTATCCTGCAGTGGTTCGCGCAGCATCTCGCCCTGGAGACGCCCGAGCGAGTCACGATGGTAACGACGGCGCCCTCGGCAAGCGAGTGAGGAGACGAGTCGCACGCCTGCCGAAGCGGCGCGCCACATAATGTTCCGCTCTCTCCCTCACTGACTGCTCTTCTTTCCGAGATACCCTCCGATCGGAGGGGCTGAACACCCTCCGATCGGAGGGTTCCTCCACAGGGAACTCTTCCCTTACACTCCATATCAGCGGAATGTAGCTCAGCTGAGCACCGATCGACATCTCTCGTGTCTTCTGGCCAAGACGTCGTCCGGAAGTTCACCGAGCGTAAGGCATGCTGATCGCCGGTCGAGCGGTGCTGAACTGGAGTAGAGCGAAAGGAGCATCGGTGATGATTCCCGGACCATTTCGCTATCGCCGGGTATCGTCCGTGGAGGAAGCGGTCTCACTGCTCGCTCAACTCGGAAGCGACGCCAAGGTTCTGAGCGGCGGGCAGAGCCTCATTCCCATGATGAAGTTCCGGCTCGCTGAACCGAATTACGTGATCGACATCAATCGCGTACCAGGGCTCGACTTTCTCGAAGAGCGCGATGGATCCCTGCGTATCGGCGCGCTGGTGCGCGAATCGACCCTGGAGCGTTCGTCCCTGATCTGTGAGCGCTACCCGATCCTCCATGACACCGCACTGGTGATCGCCGATCCGTTGGTCCGCAACCTGGCCACGGTTGGGGGTAACTTGGCACACGGCGATCCGGCCAACGACCATCCGGCGACCATGCTCGCACTACGGGCACAGGTCGTTGCCAAGGGTCCCAAGGGGGAACGCGTCATACCGATCGATGAGTTCTTCGTGGACACCTTCGTGACTGCGCTCGAACCCGACGAGCTGCTCACCGAAATCCGTATCCCGGCCCCTCCACCACGCTCAGGCGGGGCGTATCTCAAATTCGAGCGGAAAGTCGGCGACTACGCGATCGCCGCCGCCGCAGCGTTTTTGGCACTGGACGAAAGTGGGCGCATCGTCCAGGCAGGTATCGGTTTGACCAACCTGGCCTACAAGCCGCTCCGGGCGACCGCAGCCGAGCAGGTGCTGATTGGCCAGCAGCCGAGCGATGAGCTCTTCCGGGAAGCAGCCGAACTGGCAGCGCAGGCAACCGATCCGGTCAGCGATTTGCGCGGCCCAGCGGATTACAAACGAGCGGTTGCCCGGACGATGACGCTCCGCGCCTTGCGCCGGGCGCTCGAGCGAGCACAGGCGAGCGGATGAGGGAGGCAGAGCATGGAACGTGTGCCGATCACCGTTACCGTCAATGGACGGACCTACACTGCAGAAGTCGAACCGCGGCTCTTGCTCGTCCATTTCATTCGTGATGTCCTCAACCTCACGGGCACGCACATCGGCTGCGACACGACCAGCTGCGGTGCCTGCACGGTCATTTGGAACGGGCGCCCCGTCAAGTCATGTACGGTCTTTGCCGTGCAAGCTGACGGAACCGAGATCCTGACCGTCGAGGGGCTCGAGCGTGATGGGCAGCTCCACCCGGTCCAGGAAGGCTTTTGGGAAGAGCATGGACTGCAGTGCGGCTACTGCACACCGGGAATGATGATGACTGCCGTCGCATTGCTCGCGGAAAATCCTGATCCAACCGAGGAAGAGATCCGTGCGGCGATTTCTGGCAACCTCTGCCGCTGTACCGGCTACGTCAACATCGTCAAGGCGATCCAGTACGCAGCACGGAAGATGCGCGAAAGCGCAACAGCAGGTGTGGGAGGAGCGTGAACGATGACGGCGACAGCTGTTCGCGGTATCGGCGTTCCAGTCAAGCGGAAGGAAGATCCTCGGTTCATTCGGGGGAAGGGAACGTACGTCGACGACGTCAAACTGCCCGGCATGCTCTACATGGACATCGTTCGCAGCCCTTATGCCCATGCGCGCATCAAGCGCATCGACGTGTCCAAAGCACTGGCGATGCCGGGCGTGATCGACGTGATCACCGGCGAAGAGTTGGCGAAGGCCAATCTCGCGTGGATGCCCACGCTCATGGGCGACCGACAAATGGTCTTGCCGACTGACCGCGTGGTCTACTACGCACAGGAAGTAGCGGCTGTCATTGCCACCGATCGCTATATTGCCGCCGATGCAGTGCTGGCAGTCGAAGTCGAGTATGAGCCGCTCCCGCCGGTGCTGGATCCCTTCGAGGCGCTCGAGCCGGACGCACCGCTGGTGCGACCTGATCGAGACCAGAAGACGAATCACATCTGGCATTGGGAAGCAGGGGACAAGGAGAAGACCGATCGCATCTTCCAAGAAGCGGAAGTCGTCGTCGCTCAGGATCTGTACATACCTAGGATCCACGTCGCTTCGATCGAAACCTGCGGCTGCGTCGCCAACTACGACCCAGCGACTGACAAGCTGACGATTTGGATGACCTCGCAGGCTCCACATGCGCACCGGACGGTCTTCTCGCTGGTTACAGGGATTCCGGAACACAAGATCCGCGTGATTTCGCCTGATATCGGAGGAGGATTCGGCGGCAAGGTGCCGGTCTACCCCGGCTACGTCATCGCGACCTATGCGACGCTCAAACACAAGAAGCCGATCAAGTGGATCGAGGATCGCTCCGAGAACTTGCAGGCTGATTCCTTTGCCCGCGACTATCACATCCATGCTGAACTCGCAGCCAATCGGGACGGCAAGATCAGGGCGCTGCGCGTCAAGGTGCTGGCCGATCACGGTGCCTTCGATGCAGCGGCCAATCCGTCGCGTTTCCCGGCTGGCCTGTTCAGCGTCTGTACGGGCTCCTACGACATGGAAGCAGCGCACGTCGAAGTCGACGGTGTCTACACCACGAAGCCGCCGGGAGGCGTCGCCTATCGCTGCTCGTTCCGCGTGACTGAGGCGGTGCACACGATCGAGCGGATGGTCGATATCCTGGCTGATGAACTCGGCATGGATCCAGCAGAAATCCGCTTCAAGAACTTCATCCAGCCGCACCAATTCCCGTACAAGTCGCCGACCGGCTGGGAGTACGACAGCGGCAATTACCCGGATGCGCTGCAAAAGGCGCTGGACATGATCGGGTATCGCGAGCTGCGTCGCGAGCAGGCCGAGCGGCGAGCGCGCGGTGAGCTGATGGGGATCGGTATCTCGACGTTCACCGAGATCGTGGGCGCTGGTCCCTCACACACCTTCGACATTCTCGGCATCAAGATGTTCGACAGTGCGGAGATCCGGGTGCATCCCACGGGCGCCGTGATCGTACGGATCGGAGTCCAGACACAGGGGCAGGGACACGAGACCACGTTCGCCCAGATCGTCGCGGAAGAACTCGGCATCCCGGTCGAATACATCACCGTCGAGCATGGCGACACGGACACGGCACCGTATGGGCTCGGCACCTACGCGAGCCGTAGCACGCCGACGGCTGGTGCGGCCACTGCGGTCGCTGCCCGCAAGATCCGGGAAAAGGCGCGACTGATCGCAGCGCACCTTCTGGAGGTGAGCCCGGATGATCTGGAATGGAAGGACTACGCGTTCCGGGTGAAGGGAGCTCCTGATCGGTACAAGACGATGCAGGAGATCGCATTTGCGGCCTACACGAATTTCCCGCTCGGGCTCGAGCCAGGGCTAGAAGCGGAATGCTACTACGATCCGCCCAATCTGACGTTCCCCTTCGGCGCGTACGTCTGCGTCGTGGACATCGATCGCGGTACGGGCCAGGTCAAGATCCGAGAGTTCCTGGCAGTCGACGACTGTGGCACGATCATCAACCCGATGATCGTCGAGGGCCAGATCCACGGTGGGCTGACGATGGGTCTGGCGCCAGCGCTCTTCGAGGAGATCGTCTACGACGAGAACGGAACCATGCTCACCGGTACCTTCATGGACTATCTCCTGCCGACGGCGGTCGAAACACCGCACTGGAAGACGGCCAAGACGGTCACGCCCTCTCCCCATCATCCGCTCGGTGCCAAGGGTGTCGGTGAGAGCCCGACGATCGGCGCACCGCCAGCGATCGTCAACGCCGTGGTCGATGCGCTGAGCCATCTCGGCGTGCGCCATATCGACATCCCGATCACGCCAGCCAAACTGTATCGGATTCTCCAAGAGAAGGGTGTGGCGGAGTGAGTGCAGCGCAGCGATCCGACCCGTGCGACTGGCGGATCGCTGCGCTCCTTCTCGGTGTCCGAGGAGCGAAGAGCGAGCGAGATGACGCACGCGAGTCATGCCGAAGCAACACTGTCACGTGACCTCTTCGCGCTGGCGGCTGATCTCCGCCAGCGCGGGGTACCTTTCGTTCTCGCAACGGTGATCTGGACCCAGAGTCCGACCTCAGCGAAGCCGGGGGCGAAAGGTATCGTAACCGCGGACGGCGCACTCTTCGGCTGGGTCGGTGGAAGTTGTGCCCAACCGGCCGTCATGCGCGAGGCGATGGCTGCATTGCACGATGGGCGAGCACGGATCCTGCGGATCGATCCCGTGGGTTCTCCCGACCAACCGCCTCGGCCAGGCGTCATCGTCGCTCCCATGACGTGTCACAGCGAAGGAGCACTCGAGATTTTCCTGGAACCGTTTCTCCCGGCACCGCAACTCTTGATCTACGGCGAGAGCCCGGTCGCTGACGCGCTTCTCCGCTTGGGCAAGGCGATGGGCTACTGGGTGGTCGCCTTGCGCCCTGGAGCGAGCGGCGTGCCGGCTGAGGTCGATGAATGGTTGGATAGCCTGGATCCGGGCGATCGACCGCGAAGGCGGCCGACCGTCGCTATCGTCGCCAGCCTCGGTGCGTACGACGAGGACGCGATCGAAGCCGCGCTGCGGGCCGGTGTCACCTTCGTCGAACTGGTAGCCAGTCGGAAGCGATTCCGAGCGATCCGCGAGACACTGGCACGATCGCTGCCGGACACTTTGCTGGAGCGAGTCAAAGCGCCCGCTGGACTCGACATCCAGGCCACGAGCCCAGAGGAAATCGCAGTCAGCATTCTGGCCGAGCTCATCGCCGCCAAACCGATTTGGCGGAACACGTGGAACCCAGAAGGCGCTGACGCGCGCGCCGAGCTTCCCGCCGGCGAGGCGATCGATCCAGTCTGTGGGATGACCGTGAACACGGAGAGCGCGCGGCATGTCGTCGACTATCGAGGACAGCGGTACTTCTTCTGCTGCCCAGCTTGTCGTCGCCTGTTCGAGGCTGACCCGGAAGCCTACCTGAGCACAACGCGATAGTTCGAGTGCACTGAGCGGGACAGCGGCGAGCGAGGGAGCTGATACGGCTCGCCGTGCTGTCGTGTCGGCGAGCGCAGGCAAGAGGTCGGGGCGGTCTGGAGTCCACCGCCCCGAAGAGAGGGGTAGAGAGGGGGAAACTGGAGGTGCAGAGAGGGTATTCAGTCACCGACTCGCGAGGATTACCGAGTCGGCCATGCTCGCAACACGTTCCACACGCTTCGGCAGTGCGCCGCCGGTGTCCCGTGCTGCGAAAGTCAGTATATCGCGAGAGGCGTGTTCGGTCTGTCAGGAAAACCTGGATATGCGGGTACGCTGACGGCTCGTAGATTCCCTTTCGGCAGATGACCGCTGCGCAGTACAGTTAGTGGAGGAAGCAGGCTGAGATGCAGTGGACGAAGGCCCGGAATGGGAGCGAGGAGAGCAGGCGATGGTCACGCGCGGGATCGATCCGTTCGGCGCACGCGCGACGCTGAATACCCCAGAGGGTCGTGTCTGTTATTTCCGCCTCGCCACGATCGCGGACCAGTTGGCGATCGACCTGAATCAGTTGCCTTACACGGTCAAGGTTCTGCTGGAGAATGTCCTCCGGTACGCGGGAGCGCAGCCCTTTACCGAGGACGATGTTCGGCTGGTCGCGACCTGGCAACCAGGCGCGAAGCCTGCAAAGGAGTTTCCGTTCTTGCCCACGCGCGTCCTCTTGCAGGACTTCACGGGCGTACCGGCAGTCGTCGACCTGGCAGCGATGCGCACAGCGGTCGCACGCCTTGGCGGTGATCCCTCGCGCATCAACCCGCTGGTTCCGGTCGATCTGGTCATCGATCATTCGGTTCAAGTAGACGTCTTTGGTACGACCATTGCCTTCCAGCGCAATGTCGAGAAGGAATACGAACGGAACCGCGAGCGCTATGCGCTTCTGCGCTGGGCGCAACAAGCGTTCCGCAATTTCCGCGTCGTGCCCCCCGGTACTGGGATCGTGCATCAGGTCAATTTGGAGTATCTCGCGTCGGTCGTGGCGGTACGCCAGAGCGATGGAGAAGCCGTTGCTTTCCCAGACACACTGGTGGGCACCGATTCCCACACCACGATGATCAACGCGCTGGGTGTTCTCGGTTGGGGAGTCGGTGGCATCGAGGCGGAGGCCGTTCTGCTCGGCCAGCCGATCTACCTGCTGTTGCCGGAAGTCGTTGGCCTGCGCCTCATCAACGAGCCGCCAGGGGGCGTGACCGCGACCGATCTCGTGCTCACGATTACCCAGCTCTTGCGGCAGGTTGGCGTGGTCGGGAAGTTCGTCGAGGTCTTCGGTCCCGGTCTCCGACATCTCAGCTTGCCCGATCGCGCGACGATTTCCAATATGGCACCCGAGATGGGCGCGACAGCCGTGATGTTCCCGATCGACGACGAGACGCTGGGTTATCTGCGACTCACTGGACGGAGCGAGGGACACGTCCGACTGGTGGAGGCCTATGCGAAGGAGCAGGGACTCTTCCGCACGGCGGAGAGTCCGGACCCGCTGTTCGATCAAGTCGTGGAACTCGATCTCTCGACCCTGGAGCCGAGCTTGGCGGGACCGCGACGACCACAGGACCGGGTGCGGTTGTCCGACCTCCCCGCGTCGCTCCGAGCCGCATTCCCAGAGCAATTTCCCGCATCACAGACCGAGGAGGAACGCTTCGATTGGGAAGGCGGCTCGGTGAACGAGGCGCAAGAGCCGAGCGAGCCGGTGGTGCCGGTCGGACAGCGCCGCAAAGTGGTCGATGTGCACTTGGATGGCCGGCATGTCGAACTGACACACGGCTCGGTGGTCATCGCCGCGATCACGAGCTGCACCAATACGTCCAATCCCGAGGTGATGCTCGGCGCTGGCATATTGGCCAAAAAGGCGGTCGAACGGGGGCTGGACACCAATCCCGCCGTCAAGACGAGCCTTGCGCCTGGCTCGGGCGTCGTGACGGCGTATCTCGAGCGTGCCGGCCTGATGCCCTATCTCGAAGCACTGCGCTTCCACCTGGTGGGGTACGGGTGCACGACGTGCATCGGCAACAGTGGTCCCCTTCCCGAGCCGATCGCCAAAGCTGTGCAAGAGCACGAACTCGTCGTGGCAGCCGTTTTGAGTGGCAACCGCAACTTCGAGGGGCGGATCCATCCGCAAGTGCGCGCCGCCTATCTTGCCTCCCCACCGCTGGTCGTCGCTTTTGCGATCGCCGGCCGAGTGGACATCGACTTGACGAGCGAGCCACTCGGGTATGACCCGAATGGCGAGCCGGTTTATCTGCGCGAGATCTGGCCGACGCCGGAGGAGATCCGCGAGGCAATGGAGAAGGCGATCGGCCCAGAACTGTTCATCGAACGCTACCGTGAAGTCTTCACTGGGGACGAGCACTGGCGCTCGTTACCAGTCCCGACCGGTGACCTCTATCGGTGGGATCCTGACTCGACCTACATCCAAGAGCCGCCGTTCTTCAAGGATCTCGCGCTCGAGCCGCCTCCCCTGCGGGACATCGAGCGGGCGCGCGTGCTCGCCTGGTTGGGGGATTCGGTCACGACCGACCATATCTCCCCGGCGGGCTCGATCCCCGTGAACAGCCCGGCCGGACAGTACCTGATCGCGCGAGGTGTTCAGCCCAAGGACTTCAACAGCTATGGCGCGCGGCGGGGTAACCACGAGGTGATGGTGCGTGGCACCTTTGCCAATATCCGCTTGCGCAACCGGCTCGCTCAGGGGCGGGAAGGTGGCTGGACGACGCATTTCCCGAGCGGTGAGCTGGTGACGATCTACGAAGCCGCTCTGCGCTATCAGATGGCGGGCGTCCCGCTCATCGTGATCGCCGGGAAAGAGTACGGCAGCGGGAGTTCGCGCGACTGGGCAGCCAAGGGCCCGATGCTGCTCGGGGTGCGAGCCGTCCTCGCCGAGAGTTTCGAGCGGATCCACCGCAGCAACCTCGTCGGTATGGGTATCCTACCGCTCCAGTTCCTGCCCGGCCAAAACGCCGAGGCGCTCGGACTGGACGGTAGCGAGCGCTACACCATCACTGGAATCAGCGATGGCCTGATGCCACGCGAGTTGGTGACGGTACGCGCGGAGCGCGAGGACGGGCGGGGCATCGAGTTCCAGGCGATCGCCCGGCTCGACACCGACATGGAGATCGAGTACTACCGGCACGGCGGTATCCTCACGTTCGTGCTGCGCCGGCTGCTCCGCGGCGAGGCGTGAGCGGCATGCGGAGGAGGAACGTCTGCGCGCCCGGTGCAGCGTCGTGAGGAGGGGCTCGATGCACGATGATCGCGCATTCATCGCGACACGCTTGACCAATGGCCTCGAGGTTCTCCTGCAGCCACTCCGGCACGCACCGGTCGTCTCCTGCTGGATTTGGTACCGCGTCGGCAGCCGGAACGAGCAACCAGGTCTCACGGGGATCTCCCACTGGGTCGAGCACATGCTCTTCAAGGGAACACCGCGTTTCCCGCCTGGTGCAATCTTCCGTCAGGTCAATCGCTGGGGTGGCACCCTCAACGGTTTCACCTGGCTGGACTACACCGCCTATTTCGAGACGCTGCCCACACCCGGCTGGCAACTCGCGCTGGACATCGAGGCCGATCGCATGGTCGCGGCCACGTTCGACCCCGGGGAAGTGGAGCGGGAGCGTACCGTCATCCTCGCTGAGCGCGCCGGCAGCGAGAACCAGCCCGGCACGTACCTCCGCGAAGAGGTTCTAGCGGCGACCTTTCGCGCTCATCCGTATGGGCATCCGGTGATCGGCTATCGAGAGGACCTGCAATCCATCACGCGCGACGATTTGTACCAGCACTACCGCACCTATTACCAACCGAACAACGCCATTCTGGTGATCACGGGGGATATCGATCCAGACAGCGCCCTGGTCGCGGTGGAACGACGCTTCGCGGAGCTTCCCGTCGGCACAGTACCCCCGCCAGTGCGCGCACGGGAGCCGGACCAATGGGGAGAACGACGCGTGACCGTTCGGCGACCAGCGCCGACTGCCCAGCTTCTCATGGCATGGCGCGTGCCCGCAGCGACCCACCCGGATATTCCCGCGCTGCTCGTTCTCGACGCGATTCTCTCCGGAGGAAAACCGGTCGCCTTTGGTGGCGGCGGAATGGGTCGCAGCGCGCGCCTCTATCGTGCACTGGTCGCTCCCGGGCTGTGCACTGCGGCAGCCTCGAGCATGTCGCTCACCCTCGACCCGTTCGTCTTCACGGTATCCGCGACGCTCACGCCACTGGCTGAACCAGGTCGTGTGGAGACGATCATCGAGGAAACGATCGCGCGTCTCCGCGAGGAGACCATCGGCCAGGACGAGCTTGCCCGCGCGAAGCGGCAGCTGGCGGTGCAGTTCGCCGCCGCGAACGAAAGTGCGCAGAGCCGCGCTGCTCTGCTCGGCTCGCTCGCCGTTGTCGCGCCAGAGCGATCACCGGAACGCCTGTTGGCCGAGCTCCAGGCGGTGGAGCCGGACGACGTGGTGCGGGTCGCGAACACGTATTTCCGACCGGAACGACGCACGGTCGGCTGGTTAGAGCCGGTGGCGTGCGACGAAGAGCGGGTCGGGGTAACCGGTGAATCGCTCGAGACACCTGCACCCCGCTATTGGTTCACTGGTTGTGCATCGTCACCACCTGAACCGGTCGTGTTGCCGCGGGTTCGTCTCGCGCCAGTGACCGGCCGGTTGGCGAATGGGGCGCAGTTCGCCGGTCAGGCGATTCCGGCGAGCCGGCTCGCAGTGGTGAACATTCGTATCCCAGCTGGTGCGGCGCGGGACGGGACATTGCCTGGCATCGCTTCGGTCACCGGCCAGCTGCTCACGCGTGGAACACTGGCTCGCGACGAAGCAGCGCTCAACGAGGAACTGGACCGGCTGGGTGCGACGGTCAGCGTGAACGTCGGTCGCGATAGCGTGGATGTCGGACTGACCTGCCTCGTGGAGGTTCTGGAGCAGGCATTACCGCTCCTGGTCGAGGTCATCGTGTCTCCCGCCTTCCTGCCTGACCAGCTGGACCGGGTACGGCAGCAAGCGCTGACCGCACTGCGCCAGGCGCAGCAAAGCACGCGTGCCCAGGCCGATGCGTTGTTGCGAACACTGCTCTATCCAACCGGTCACCCGTATCATCACCGCATTCTGGGTACCGAGGAGAGCTTGGAGTCGCTCACCGTCGAGGCAGTGCGAGCGTTCCACGAGACCTATTATCGACCCGCTGGGGCGGTCATCACGGTGGCCGGCGGTCTGGAACCCGAGATTGTCCGCGATTGGCTGGAGCGAGCATTGGCCCCCTGGCAGGGAATCGCTCCGCCGCTCGAGATTCCGGATGTCGTCCCCGCTGACCAAGGCGCACGCCGGACCGAGACACTGCCTGGAAAGCAACAGGCAGATCTCGCACTGGGTATCCTGACCATACCACGCCGGCACCCGGACTACGAGGCCTTACGCCTCGCCAATGTCGTACTGGGACGGCTGGGTCTCATGGGGCGCATCGGTGCACGGGTCCGTGAACGGTCTGGGCTGGCCTACTATGCGGCCAGCGCGTTGGAGACGGGGCTGGGGACCGGTTTCTGGACAGCATATGCGGGAGTAGCACCCGTGCATGTCGAGCGCGTGATCGGGCAGATCCTGGAAGAGCTCGAGCAGTTCCGTCGCGAAGGTCCCAGCGCGCAGGAACTAGCCGACGCCAAAACGGCGCTCACTGGGACAGTCGTACTCGGGATCTCCACAGCAGCTGGTCTTGCAGGAGCGCTGGCGGACTCGCTCTTTTACGAACTCGGGCTGGATTACCTCGAAACGCTCCCCGAGCGCCTGGCGGCGATCGACGAGGATATGGTCCGTGCCGTCACTGTGCGGTACCTCGATCCAATACGTCTGCAGGTGGCGATCGTCGGTCCCGCGGCAGAGGAACCACTCAGTCCGCCGACACCGCACCCATGACGACGCCAAAGCGGTCGGCGAGCGGCTACCCTCGCGAGCGTGCGCAGCGTCACGAGCTGAAAAAGTCGTGCCCCATCCCGACTCGCCGTTGTGCAGACAGCGGGGTCTCCCGGACGCTAACAGAGCACTGCCTCGCATGTCCGAATGTTGGGACACCTCTGCACCGCGTGTGAACGGACATGCCGGTCTGTCGAGTCCTCATCGTGCGCAGATCCCCGCAAGAGGGAGTCGAGCAGCTCTGGAAGGTGTCAAGCTTTGCCCGACTCGAACAATTTCGGGAGATTTGGCAGAATCGCAGCGAGGAGCAGGAGAAGGATGGCCGATCGGAAAGGACGCGCGACGACATGAACGCTGTACCGCGTTACACCGTGTTCTGGCTTTGCGCGCTGGAGCAGGACCGGGTACCGCGCCCGGTCGAGCCGGCGGTAGAGGAAGTCGTCCAACTCCTCGAGCGGAGCGAGGGGACAGCGCTCCGCGGTGCATACTTGGCGACCGGTTTCCGTCCCGACGTGGATCTCATCCTCTGGTTACTCGGGCACGATCCGGCACATTTCCAGGACCTCGCCTTGGCTCTGCGGCGCACCGCACTCGGTCGAGCCTTGCCGGTCCGCTACGCCTACTTCGGCATGGCCGGAAGCTCACAATACGACCCGACGCACGGGCCAGCCTTCCTGCGCGGCGAGCCTCCCAAGCGTTACTTGAGCGTCTATCCCTTCATCAAGACGCCCGAATGGTATCTCTTGCCCTTCGAGGAGCGGCGGCGCTTGATGGCCGAGCATGGGCGGCTCGGCGACGAGTTTCCGACCGTGCTGACCAACACGGTCAACTCGTTCGGTGTCCAGGATCAGGAGTTCATCGTCGCGCTCGAGGACGACGATGTCGGGACCTTGATCACCATGGTCCAACGCTTGCGGGCGGCCGAGGTTCGGAAGTACACGCAGCTGGATACGCCGATCTTCCTCGGTCAGCGGTACGAGCCGCGGGAGGCGCTCGTACGCCTGGTCCAATAACCCAGGCGACTCGCGAGCGTCGCCCCGACGAGCGTCGCGAGCGCATTGACGGTATCGTTGGTCAGGCCTGGAAGGCCGCTCACACGCCGCGCGGGACCGGGGCAGGGGGGATGGGCCGGCTGCTCCAACGATCGCTGACAGATCGCACAGGCATAGCGGGCCTGGAGGGTCGCCCCCAGAAGGCTATCGGCGAGTGCACCGAGGCAGCCAGCCACGGCGATGGGCAGGCGCGGCGTCCCGCGCGGTGCCAGCAGCGCAACGAAGCTCGCCCCGGCGACCATACCGAGCAGACCGAGCAAAGAGACCGCGCCCGACGTACCGGGTGGAACGGGGCGGCCCGTCCGGAGCGACCGTGGTGGATGGGCGCTCAGCATCCCGATCTCGGTCGCCCAGGTATCGGCGGCAGCGCTGGCGATCGCCCCAAGAAACGGGAGCGACCAGTCGCTGCGCTGCTCGCTCATCGAGTGGAGCGCCGCGAAGAGGGCAGCGAGGCCTCCGTTCGCGAGCACTTGCCGCGCATCGCGCTGGCCACGCTGCCCCTGGATCGCAGCAGCGCGCTTGCGCTGCCGCCCGACACGGCTGAGAAGGCTGCCGGTCACGAAGAAACCGATCATCGCTCGCGACCACGCCAGACCACCCGCCGCGAAGGTGAGCGTGCCGACAATTATTGCTGCGAGCGCTCCACTGCGGTCGAGTGCACGGTGGCGCACGGCGAGGATCGCGATGATCGCCGCCAGCGCAGCGCCGAGAGCCAGTCGCATGGAGAAGCCGAGGCGACGTTCGGGCGTGCTCATGGTGTCGGCGGACTGAAGAGGAGAATCACCTCGTCCTCGCGGATCTCGAAGACGTACCCGGCCAACTCGATGATGGCGGGTGAGCTGATCTCGCCATACCGTATGCGGATCTCGACGTCATCGATCGTGAGGGTGCGCACTCCGGCGGGTGAGAAGGGATGCCGCGGCGAGCGGTAGACAGCACGAGGGCCGCCGAAGCGATCGAGCGCGCGGAGCGCGAGGTTGCGAGCATCGGCTTCGCTGAGGAACATCATCTCGACCTCCATACCTGGCGCTGGAGCGCAGGGGACAGCGAGCGAGCAATCGCTGAGCCAGGGAGCTCCACCTTGGCTGGTGGAGCTGCACGCACACCCTCACATAGCGTACAATTGAATGTGGCACGGTGCAGGACCAACGCCGTGTCGATGTGGGCTGGTAGCTCAACTGGCAGAGCAGCGGACTTTTAATCCGCGGGCTGTGGGTTCGAGTCCCACCCGGCCTACCACCAAAAACCGCATTACAACGCGGAACCACGAAGACGGTCGAGCGCGAAAACCGGCCGCTTTTCACCTGGTAGGGTGTGGTCACCGTGTGGTCAGCGTGTGGTCAGCCGGGAGCATGAAAGCCCCGCTGGCGCTCGACCAGCGTGCTCTATTCGGGACCGGTCGAGCGAGCCGCCTCGCGCTCAGCCACTGACCGAGCCGCTGACCTGACCACAGGCCGGGTTATCGCGTTCTCAAGGTACGTGCCGCACGCGCCTATCACAGCACACGCGCGACCCGGGGTCAAGTGTCTGACTCCGGCCAGGCCAGCCGGAGAGGAGTACCGGCTACTGCCCGTTGACGAACTGCTGCACGCGTTCTGCGAGCTGCGCGTCCAGCTCCGCCATCCGCTCGTACAGCGGCATCTGCGGCTCGCCGGTGCGGCGCAACTGGGAGAAGCCGAGTATGCGAGGGCGGCAACACGGAACTCCGCCGCTGCGCTCGTGGATTGGTGTACAGTCGAACGGTAGCGGCTCGCCCGCGAGCGCGTACCGTGCGCCGCCGAGAGTTCAGTGAGCCACGCGAGCGCCGACACTGGTGTGCGTCCCGGTGGTGATTGCTGAGATGGGATGCAGTTGCGAATCGGTTTCGCCTCATGGACTGGAAGCTGGCAGCATTCGCCGACGAGATCCACCCCGATCCGGCTACTGCCCTGGACACGATGCGCGCGGCAGAGATAAACGCAATCGAGTTGCGCAGCGCGTGGGGGAAAAATGTGCTCGATTTGACCGACGAGGAATTGACAGCGCTCGCCCAGGAGGTTGACCAACGCGCGATGACCGTAGCGGTCATCGCTTCCCCTGTCGGCAAAAGTCTCATCACCGAGCCACCCGCCGTCGAATTGGCGCGCCTCGACCGAGCTCTCGCCATCGCCCACCGCCTCGATAGCTGGGCTGTGCGAGTGTTCTCCTTCTACTTGCCACCAGGTGAGTCTCCTGAACGATACCGCGACGACGTGCTGCAGCGGATCGAACGGTGGGTTCATCGTGCTGCGAAATCAGGCGTTACCTTGCTACACGAAAATGAGAAAGATATCTATGGTGACGTTCCGCAGCGCTGCTTCGATCTCTTGAACTCGATCGGTTCACCGTGGTTCAGGGCGGTTTGGGATCCAGCCAACTTCGTCCAATGCGGCGTGCGCCCCTTCTCCACGGGATTTTCGATGCTCGCACCGTTCATCGCACACGTTCATGTAAAAGATGCAGTGCTCGGTTCCGGACAAGTGACGGTCGCCGGTGCTGGCGATGGCGAAATCGCCGAAACGCTCGCTGCGCTCGCCATTCGCGGTTATCGCGGCTACCTCTCCCTGGAGCCTCACCTCCTGATCGCTGGATCGCACGGGGGCTTCACGGGGCGGACCGCCTTCCTGACCGCCCTGCGAGCACTGCGTCAGTTGCTCGAGGACATCCCCGCACCGTCTTGACGATCGGCGCAGGAACCGACGGAGTGTCCATCTGATCGCTGGTAATCGGGAACTGTAGCTGCCTCGAACACGGACCCGACCAAGTCGGATGCGCATGGACGGTAGGCGAGCACGATCGTGCGCCATCACCCGATCGAGGGATGGTTCACGCTCGTTCGGTCGCGTGGCCGCGTGTTGACTCGGCGCTCGATGCCGATCAGTCGGCGCGCCTCGATCGAGCGAGCAAAAGCCCGGCGACCGTTTTCTTTGACCAGCTTCTCGGCAGGCGGTCTCAGGCGGTTGCGCTCAGGCTGTCGAGCACCGCGAAGACCTCCTCCATACGCGGAATATCCCGCATCGACTGGCCGTACCAGGCCGCTCGGACGACGCCGTCCGCATCGACGACGAGGACCGCGGGCATGCGTCCCAGCTTCAGGAGCTGCACCTCTTGGCCGAGAAGGTCGGCGATCCGGTGCTCCGGGTCGGCTACCGCCGGAAACGGCATCCCTTCCTGCTCCCAGAAGCGGGCGAGCGAGCGCGGTCCATCGGGAGCGATCGCGACGAGTTCGACATCCCGCTTGCGGAATTCGTCGTAGTGCTGGCGCAACTGCGCCAGGTGCCGTCGGCAATAGGGTCAACGCAAGCCGCGCAGGAGGACAATGACTGCTGGACGACCACGCAGCGTTCCGCTGCCGACCGGCTCGCCAGAGAGCGTAACGGCCTGCCATTCCGGCAGCCGATCACCTGGCTGGAGTCTCGGCATGCTCGACCTCCCCGAGAAACTGCTCCACGATTTGGACAAAGCGGGCGAACTCTTCGACATGCGGTAAGTGACCGCTCGACGCGCAGCGTTCCACGCGGACGACCGCACCAGCCGCCTGCCAGTCGGCGACGAGCTGGAGGGTCCGCTCGTTGGAGACGATCCGGTCCTGCTCGCCGAGCACGACGAGCGTCGGTACCGTCGGTGCCTGTTCCGGCCGCTCGGCAGACGACTCGGCCAGCGTCGCGAGCGTCACCCGCCAGAGTCGCTCGTCCCATCCGGCGAGGCTGACGGCGACCGACGCCAGTTCCTCGCGGCCTTTCGGTGGTGGATTCGCCCAGACTCGGCGTTGGGCATACCGGAGCGCCAGCGGGCTACCCAGGCGGAGCACGCTCCGCACGAGTGGGCTCACCAGCGGCTGACGGGCCAAGCGAGCCAAACGCGGCGCATGCGGTCGCTCCCAGGCTGGTGCCACCAGGATCGAGGCGGCGACCTGATCGGGTAATGCTCTGGCGAGCTCGTACGCGAGCCGACCTCCCATCGAGTGGCCGAGCACCGCGAACCGTCCGAGTCCGAGGTGCTGCACGAGCGCGCGAGCGATCGGGATCTGCGCAGCAGGCGCGAATGGGTCCAGCCCATGCCACGTGTCGCTGGTCACGGCGGTCAGTCCGAAGCCAGGTCGGTCATAGGCCAGCACACGGCGTTGTGGGGCGAGTGCTCGGATGACCTCGGTCCAGGCGAGTGCGCTCGACGCGAAGCCGTGGAAGATGAGCAAGGGAAGGCGGTTTTCGCCCGCTTCCAGGACGAAGAGCAGGAGTCCATCCAGAGCGACCGTCTTGGGAGTCAGCTGTGCTTCCATGACCAGTACCTCGCTCGGTAATCTTGGCAAGTCGACCGACCGCTCAGCAAGGGAACGGAGGCTGAAAAGACGAATAGGCATACCGAACCGACTCGCTCGCGTATCATGCTCGGGGTCGGTCGATGGACGGGTGAGGGAGGAACGAACGGTGGGCGTGATTCCAGAACACCTCCGCGACTTCCTGCTCGCACCGCGCTTCGCGGTGCTGGCGACGATCGCGCCAGACGGTCTCCCGCGCCAATCGGTCATGTGGTACGACGTGCTGGACGAGGAGACGATTCTCATGAATACCGCCGTCGGTCGCGCCAAGCTGGAGGATCTCCGGCGCGACCCACGTGCCTCTCTCTGCATCGCTGATGGCTACCGCTACGTGACGGTGGTCGGGCGTGTCGAGTTGATCGAGGACCAGGAGCGGGCACAGGCCGATATCGCCCATCTGGCGGTCCGCTATGTGGGGGAGGAGGAAGCTCGTTCCTGGATCCCACAGTTCCGAGCACAACGGCGGGTGACGCTCTTGTTGCGGATCGAGCGAGTGCTCGCGCATGGCTTTGCGGGAGCCTGAACCATGACCGACGAGGTGCGCCTCATCCCGATCCGCAGGATTCCGGAAGCCCGTCCGGGCGACTCGGTCGCGGAGCTCGTCCTCACCGGCATGGCAGCCAGTGGCCTCACCGGTGAAGAGGGAGATGTCTTGGTCGTTACCCAGAAACTCGTGTCCAAAGCCGAGGGGCGCCTGGTGGCACTGGCCGAGATCGAGCCCTCACTGTTCGCGATCGCCTTGGGGCAACGATGGGAGCGCGATCCGCGCCAGATCGAGCTGGTGCTCCGCGAAAGCGCGCGGATCGTCCGGATGGATCGTGGACTGATCATCGCTGAGACGCACCACGGGTTCGTCTGCGCCAATGCGGGGGTCGATCTCTCCAACGTTCCTCCCGGATATGCTGCACTACTCCCGCTCGATCCTGATCGCTCGGCCGCCCGGATCCGAGAGGAGCTGGGTGAACGAGCTGGCTGGACCCCGGCGGTGATCGTGTCCGATACCTTCGGTCGGGCTTGGCGCAACGGGATCGTCAACGTCGCGATCGGAGTGGCGGGCATGCGCCCCCTGCGCGACTATCGGGGGCAACGCGACCCCTTCGGCAACGAACTCCGGGTGACCGTGATCGCGATCGCCGATGAACTAGCCGCGGCAGCTGAGCTGGTCATGGGAAAGACCGAGGGGTGTCCGGCAGTCATCGTGCGGGGTTTCCGGTACGAACCTGGGGAGGGAAGCGCCCGCGAGCTCCTGATGCCAGCCGAGCGTGACCTTTTCCGCTGAGCTTGCTGATGGGACGGCGAGGACTTAGAATCCTTTCGAGTTCGTTTATGACGCCAAACGAAAGGGGGCACCATGCCGGTCCGGACAGCCACGGCGACCTGGGAAGGGGCACTGCAAGGTGGCTCGGGTACGATGACCGTGGGCAGTGGCGCGTTTTCGGTACCCTTCTCGGTCGGAACACGGTTCGGTGACGAGGCGGGAACGAATCCGGAAGAGCTGATCGGAGCCGCCTACGCCGGTTGCTACAGCATGGCACTGGCTGCGCAACTCGGTCAGGCTGGCTATCAGCCTGAGCGTATTCGGACGACAGCCCGCGTGCGGATCCAGCAAGTCGAAGGAGGCTTCGCGATCGACCGCATCGAGCTCGAGACGGAGGCGAAGGTTCCCGGAATCGGCGAGGCGCAGTTCCGCGAGATCGCGGAACGCACCAAGCTCTGGTGTCCGGTGGGGGGCGCCCTGTCGAGCGTCAACGAGATCGTTTTGACCGCACGCCTTGCCGACTGACGAACACCGAGCACAGACCGGGAGCCAGCTCAACCGAGCCAGCTCCCGGTCTGCTCGATCACGAATGGAGACTCACCCGACGAAGATATCCAGCGGCAGGATGGCGCTCACCATGACGTTGGGCACGTCGACTGTCTCGCTGACGCGGAGATCCACGGCGACACTGCAGAGCGCATAGGCCTGCTGGGCTGTGAAGCCACGCCGCTGCAGGTATTCGATCATGCGGAAGAGCGCATCGCGCGCCGCGAGCGTGAGGTCTTCCGACTCGTTGCGACCGTTCCGTACGCAGATGCCGGTCGTGGCGTAGAATCGGCGTGGTGCCGCCATTTCCGGCGCAGTGAAGTACCCATCGCGCAAGAACTGAACCGTGCGGATGCCGCGCCGCCGCGCCTCCCCCTTGTGCACGCGGAATTCGACATGCACGACCGAGCGCATCTCGATCGCCGTGCCGCAAACTTCGCCATCCCCCTGAGCGAAATGGACATCACCGACGGAAAAGAGCGCCCCCTCGACCCACACAGGGATGAAGACGCTGGCGCCGGGCGTCAGCTGCTTGATGTCGAGATTGCCGGCATTCTCCCGCGGCGGAATCGTGCGCAGTCCTTCGGATGCGATCGGCTCGCTGGCTGGAACCGCCCCAGTGGGATCGGGGAGCAGCGCGAACCCACCGCGCTCTGCCAACTCCGCTTCGCGGCGGGCGACCTCCTCGCGCAGTTCGCGCGAGGGAGCCACTCCGATGGTACCCGGATGCGGGCAACGCGGGATACGCACTCCAGGCAGTTGCGGTGATTCCGCGTACGTCTCGTAGAGATGCCAGTGGACGATGTAGGGCTGCGGGAACTGGTCGCGGAGAAAGCCGAAACCTGGCACCTGAACGGTATACCCCCAGTGCTGCCAGGGGTCCGGCTCGATGGCCTGAATCTTGACTTCGAGGAGGTCACCCGGTTGCGCACCTTTGACGTAGACCGGACCGGTGAGTGGATGGACCCGACTGAGATCGGCCTTGGCGACGTCATGAATCGTCGATTGGGGGGTCAGCTGGGCGTCGAAGGCATCCCAGGTTTCCAGCGCCACTGGTTCTCCCGGCTCCACTTCGAGCGCAGGGGGAATCGCTTCGTGCCATCGGTTGTGCCCTTTGCCAGGCTGCGCCGCGAGCGGGCGCAAGGGATCGACGCTGAGGCGGTGAGTCCGGATCATGTGGCCCCTCCTTCCCTGCAATCAGCCGTCGAGCGCAGCATACCGTCATCGGCCGGATCCGTGAAGAGGCGTAGGCAGGCCAGGAATCTGCACGTATCCTTCCCGTGGAGTCGACCGAGGAGGACCGATGATCGAAACGATCCTCGTCGCGCACGATGGGTCACCAGCTGCCGATACGACCCTGCCAGCTGCTGCGCTTTTGGCCCGCCTCTTCTCGGCCCCTGTCGTACTGGTGCGTGTGCTGGAAACGATGCGCCCTTTCTATGATCCGCTGCGCGGCGAGGTGATCTGGCTCGCGGATGACGCACCGCGCCTGGAGATCCCGCCGGAAGAACTCTTTGCGGCGCCGTTGTCGATCCTGCGCGAGCGGGGAATCACTGCGATCGCCGTCGTTCGATTGGGCAAAGCAGTCCACGAGTTGGTCGAGGAAGCGCGCGCGTGGCCCGCACCCGTGCTCGTCCTGGGAAGCCATGGCCGCGGTGGGGTGGGACGAGCGGTCATCGGCAGCGTGACGGATCGAGTCGTCCGGTCAGCGAGCTGTCCAGTCTTGGTGGTACGAGCAGGTGGGCCAGCACTGGAGCGGATCGAGCACGTGTTGATTCCGTTGGACGGTTCGCCGCAGGCGGAACGAGCGCTGCCTTATGCGATCGCACTGGCGGACCGAGCGGAAGCCCGCCTGACCATCGCTCGCGTGGCCGAAACCCATCGCGAGCTCCTTCTCGAGTGGCGCGGCCGACCGATCGCCCCGGCAACTCAGGAGCGCCTCGCCGCCATCGAGGAAGAAGTGGCGCACTACCTGGCTGCGATCCGCGAGCGCATTCCGGTGGGCATCGACGTTCGACTCCTGCATTTGAGTGGCGATCCGAAGCGGCAACTCGTGGTGGCGGTCGAACGTGAGCGGACAGATCTCGTCGTTCTCACGACACGTGGGAAAGGGGGACTGGAGCGCTGGCTGCTCGGCAGCGTGACGGAGCGGTTTCTGGTGGCAACTCGTGTTCCGTTGTTCATCGTGCCCAGTACCGAACAGAACGAGGTACGTCCGACCGAATGAGCAGCCAGTCGCGCAAGGAGTCATCCCTTTCCTTTGCCGCAGTGAGCACGCTGCTGACGACTCACCAGTGCACGAGACGTTCTGGATAGACCCGGATGAGCAGGCTGTACTCGCGAGCAAACGTTTCTGGAGTCATACCGATGCGGGAGATTCCGTCGCGATACTTCGCCAGATAGGCGGGATGCTCGTTGGCGAGGGCTGCTTCGCGCACGAGTTCAGCGCGGCCATCCAATCGCGTCACGTGCTCGGCCCAGGGATCGCTGTTGAAGTGCAGCGAAACACGGGGATTGTGCCGAATATTGCGGACCTTCTGACTGCGCGGCCGAGAAGAGATCAGCACAACACCGTCGTCCCAGAGGAACCAAACGGGCACGACATGCGGTTGGCCGTCGGGGCGAACCGTGGCGAGCCAGATGGTCGATTCGTTGCGGAGTTGGAGCAGAACCGCGGGTGGATAGGTCAACATCGTTGCCTCCATTCTCGCGCGCTCAGCGGAAAGAGCCGGCTCATTGACGTCCGAGCTGCGCGGTCGGCGAGTCGGTTCGAGCGAGACCAGGGATAGCCTCCCAAAGCAGGGTGCGCGCTCGCTCGAGACCGCGTCGATCGATGCCGTGATCGTATCCGCGAGCCTCCAAAAAATCGAGCAGTCGCTCGGTGGCCAGGTTCCCCGGAGCTCCCGGTGCGAACGGGCAGCCACCGAGTCCTGCGACGGCCGCATCGATGGTGCGCACACCGTAGGCGAGTGCAACTGCCACATTGTCGAGCGCGCGGCCAGTCGTGTCGTGGAGGTGAACCGCGACGCGCTCGGCCGGTATCCAACGGAGCAGCTCCTCCAGGAGACGGGCCACCTCGTCGGGTGCCGCTTTACCGATCGTGTCGGCCACCGCCAACTCGTCACAACCCAACTCGGCGAGGTGGCAGGCCACTTCGATGGCGCGCAGTGGTTCGACTGGTCCGGTGTATGGACAATGGAAGGCGACGGAAACATAGCCGCGCAACCAACATCCAGCCGCCTTGGCGCGGGCGGCCACGGTGGCATAGCGCTGGAGGGACTCGTCGATCGACGCGCCGATATTGGCCTGGGAAAAGGCGTCGGTCGCAGCAGCGAAAAGCGCCACGGCGTCACAGCCGGCAGCCAACGCGCGCTGGAGTCCCCGCTCGTTGGGGACGAGGGCCAGGTACCGTGTACCGGGTCGGCGAGCGATGCGACGCATCACCTCCTCGGCGTCGGCCAGCTGCGGCACCGCGCGAGGGGAAACGAAACTCGTGCATTCGATGACCGGAAAGCCGGCCTGACTGAGCGCATCGATGAAAGCAATTTTTATATCAGTTGGAACAGGAAAGGGTTCGTTCTGGAGACCGTCGCGTGGTCCGACCTCGACCAACTGAACGCGTTCGGGTACCGACGGCATGGCTACTCCTTTCGAGGGCTGAGAGCGAGCGGGTCGAGTGCGGGTGCCTCGGGCGAGAGTATAACCGGGATCGTGGTGCGACCACGCGAGCTTGCGTTGGACCCACGGACCGGGTGGGATGCATCATTAGTGGTGCGGATCGTCAGGCGAAGCTCAGTCGACTGGTCAGTGCTGCACATCGGAGTGGGAGGGAGACCATGCCGCGAACAGTCGAAGTACCCGAGTACACGATCGCACCGGAAGTGGAGATCGACCCCCGCACCACGGCGCTGATCGTCGTCGATATGCAGAACGATTTCGTTCGGCCGGAAGGGAAATTGTTCGTTCCGGACGCGCCGGCAACTGTACCCAAGATCGAAGCATTGCTCGCTTTTGCCCGCCAGCATGGGCTTTTCACTGTCTTCACGCAAGACACCCATTATCCAGGTGACCCGGAGTTTCCCATCTGGGGTGAACATTGCGTGGCGGGGACGTGGGGCTGGCAAATCGTCGATGAATTGGCACCACGGGAAGGAGAGCTCGTGCTGCAAAAGCGGCGTTACGATGCGTTCTACGGGACGCCGCTGGATCACGAGCTCCGCTTGCGCAAGATCGAACAGCTCATCATCTGTGGGACCGTGGCCTCGATCTGCGTGCACTATACGGCAGCGAGCGCAGCACTGCGCTGGTATGGCGTGATCATTCCGGTGGATGCGACATCGGCGCTTCATCCCTTCGATCTGGAAGCAGCCAACCGGCAGACCGCGTTCCTGTTCCGGGGCGTTCTGACCCGAGCGGACGGCGTGCGGCTGCGGAGCGGCGTGCCGGCGTAGAAGCATCGACCCCTTGACAACGAGGTCTCGGCTGAGTAGTATCTGAGAACGCTGCGCGAGCGAGCGCAGCCCGGGAACCGGCGGAAGGGCTTGACAGCATCGACCCCTCATCGTTATACTGTAGTGATGGGTCGAGCGCGAGAGACTCGAACGCCGGCAGGCGAAGCACCTTGACAACTGAGGTGTGGTTCGTGCAAGCGCCCCGCCCCAGGTGTTGACGACGGACCGAGGTCTCGCGCAGGGCGCGACGATCTCGGGTTCTGGAGTGATCTGGGATGGAGAGTTTGATCCTGGCTCAGGGGGAACGCTGGCGGCGTGCCTAATGCATGCAAGTCGGA
>OGCH01000109.1_pt1 | contig 53911 bp, 48 predicted proteins | sample 1570111 | NCBI WGS metagenome assembly OGCH01 (sample SAMN03436243, study PRJEB24508) | hot springs metagenome | biome: Desert Springs; feature: Hot Springs; material: Water | place: USA: Great Boiling Spring, Nevada | collected 2008-12-01 | depth 0 m m | reverse complement strand
ACTCGAGCGACTGCGAAGCCGGGTCACGCGCGTCGCGCCCCCAGGGTGAGCTGCCAGAGGGCAGCGATCGCCAGGACCACGCCGATCCCCAGCAGGACAGCCGTGATCCCGAGGAGATCGGCTAACGCACCGGCACCGAACACTGGGAAGAACGCGACGCTGTTCGAAACCGTGAAGAAGACTGCCAAAACGCGTCCACGCGCATGTTCCGGCGCCTCCGACTGCAGGAGCGCTTGCGCCGGCGCCCGGACCAGCCCATCGGCCAGGCCAAGCAGTGCCGCGAGCACGATGGCGGCGGCGAGCGCCATCGCCTTCTCGGAGAAGAGATCCGGCACGACGGCGAGCGCCATCAGGAGCAGACCGCCGCTGAGCAACGCGAGATCAGCTATCCGCTCCGCACTGATCCGGCGTGTCACCGCATCGACCACCAGGGTACCCAGGACGACGCCGAGGCCGGCCGGTATGACGAGATAAGCGATGTCTTCCTTTGCCAACCCGAGGACGCGAGTCACATACCCTGGTCCGAGCGCCGCGATCATGAGATAGGTCGCGGTGGCAACCGCGAGGTACGCGATCGCCTTGCGCAGCAGGCGACGCCCCGCCGAAAGGCGCACTCCCTCCACCATGTCCCGCCAGACGCCCGCGAGCAACGCCCGGAAGCCGATCGCACGACTGTCCTCGTGACCACGCGTGCGCGGCAGCGCGACGCTGAGGACCGCGCTCAGAACGAAGAACAGAATCGTCGCCGCGAGCACGGCACGGACGCCGACGAGCTTGATGACCAGCGGGCCGACCACCGCAAATCCAGCGAGTTGCGACACGGTGAAAGTGAGATTGAACAGGGCATTGGCGCGCACCAGCTGCCCCGGGGGAACGACACTCGGCAAGAGCGACCAGAGTGCGGGGCCGAAAAACTGCCCCACGGTCCCCGAAGCGACGGCCAGGAGGTAGATCACGGAGAGCGCGGCGAGCGGGCTCCAGCGCGCCTCGACGAAGAGCAGCCCGACCACCGCGAGCGCCCGCAGAAAATTGGTCACGATCAAGAGCATCCGACGATCGAACCGATCAGCCGCCACGCCGGACAAAGGGCTGACGAACACAGCAGGTACCGAGAAGCTGAGTACCGCCAAGCCGACAGCGGTATTCGCCGGCAGAGCCGAGCCGGCACGCTCGATCACACCCTGGACGAGCACGAGCAACGCGAAGTTGACCGCGTTCTGGGACGTCTGGGAGAGCGTCTGGACGAGCCAGAGAACGAGAAACGGTCGCTGCCGGAGCAACACCCTCGGTCGCGCCGTCAGCTCTTCCGGTCGTGGTTCGAGCGTCCCGATGCTACCCATCGGTCGGCCGGGGCGGGAGCACGAGCGACGGCTTCTCCGAGCGGGAAACGAACGCCTTGAGCCGTCGCCGGAATTCGTGCCGCGGGAGCATGATGCGCCGGCCACACCCGAGGCAGCGGAGGCCGATGTCAGCTCCTACCCGGACGACCACCCAATCGGTCGCCCCACACGGGTGCGGTTTCCGCAAGCGAACGACATCGTCGACGCGGACATCGAGGGTCATGCTCGCCTCCCACCAGCGAGTATAGCGACTATCTCGGGGAGGGCAGCAGATGCTAGACTGCGCTGCGGTGGGAGGGAAGCGCGTGTTGATCCGGTTCCTCCTGGCTGTCGGATGGCTCATCGCGGTACCGCTCGCCTGGGCCGCAGCGATCTGGTTGATCGTCGCGCGCAATGTGGGCACGATCTCCGACTTCTGGGCACCCATTCGGCTGCTCGCGGCGGCTACCTTTCTGGCGGCGCCAGCCCTCACCTTCCTGCCGCTCGAACGCGCGACGCGCGTTCCCTTCCTAGGCATCGAGGCGATCGCGGGATGGTCGACGACACTTTTCGTCTGGACCTTCGTCGATCCGTCTCGACTACGTAGTCCACTCGCGATCTCGATCGTGCTCCTCCCGCTCCTCGTCGCCGTCTCGACGCTCTTCACCGTGCTGAGTGCCGCGCTCGAACATCGCTGGGCAACGCGGTCCGGAAAAGAGGCCGATCCTCTGCGCGCGCGGCGACGCGGCTATGTCCTGGGGCTCTTCGTGGTCGGCTGTCTGCTCTTGCATTCTCTGGAGGCGCTGACGCTCATCAATGCCGGTATGCTCGGCTTGATCGCTCTCCTGGCCGAAGTGATGGCCATGACCTGGTTCGCACCGGTTCGAGAAACGGGGGCACGACAGGGTGGCGCGACTGGGAATCGACGTCGGTGGAACGAATACCGACGCGGTCCTCTTGGACCGCGGTGAGGTCCTCGCCTGGGCCAAGGAACCGACGACACCGGACGTGAGCACCGGCATCTTGCGCGTGGTACGCGATGTCTTGGCGCAGGCGCGGATCGCCCCGAACGAGATCCGCGCCGTGATGCTGGGGACGACCCACTTTACCAATGCCGTCGTGCAGCGGCAGGAACTCGCCCGCATCGCCGTGCTCCGCCTCGGGCTTCCAGCGACCGCATCCATCCCACCACTCGAGGATTGGCCCGATGACCTCCGCGATGCCGTCGCTGGATTCGTTGCGCTCCTTCCCGGCGGACACCAGTTCGATGGCCGCGAGATCAGTCCGCTGGATCACTCGGCACTGAGCCAGGCCTGCGAACGGATCACCGAACTGGGAATCAGTTCAGTGGTAGTCACCGCCGTCTTCTCACCAGCGACATCTGCCCATGAGAATGCGGTGGCCGACTTTCTCGCCAGCCGAGTGCCAGGACTCCGCATCACCCGCTCCCGCGAGATCGGGCGCCTCGGACTTCTCGAACGCGAGAATGCCGCTGCCCTCAATGCCTGCCTGGTGCCACTCGCCGAGCGGACGATCCGGGCGTTCCAGGATGCGCTCGCCGAGCTCGGGCTGTCAGCACCGCTCTACCTCAGCCAGAACGATGGCACGCTCATGACAGCCGATTTCGCCACTCGCTATCCTGTCCTCACCTTCGCGTCGGGACCGACCAACTCGATGCGCGGCGCGGCTGTTCTGAGTGGTCTGCGCGACGCCATCGTGCTGGACGTCGGGGGGACGACGACCGACGGTGGTGCCCTGGTCAACGGCTTCCCCCGCGAGGCATCGTTCGCGGTCACGATCGGTGGCGTCCGCACCAACTTCCGCATGCCCGACGTCGTGTCGATCGGGCTGGGCGGGGGTAGCCTCGTCGCGCCGGACGGGCGGAGTGTCGGTCCGCGCAGCGTCGGATTCCGGCTGATGCAGGAAGCCCGCATCTTCGGCGGCAAAACGCTCACTGCCAGCGATATCGCGGTCGCTGCCGGACGAGCGCGCTTCGGTGATCCAACGCGCGTGGCCGATCTCCCTCCGGCGGTCGTCGAACGAGCTCTCGCGATCATCGACCAGCGACTCGCCGAACTCGTCGATAGCCTCAAGACCTCGGCCGGACCGGTTCCCGTCATCGTCGTCGGTGGTGGAAGCGTCCTCGTACCGGACCAACTCGAAGGGGCGAGCGAGGTGATCCGGCCACCCTACGCGGCGGTCGCCAACGCGATCGGCGCGGCGATCGCCCAAGTGAGCGGCGAAGTCGACCGGATCGTCTCGCTGGAGGGGCAGACGCGGGAGAGCGCATTGGCCGCAGCACGAGCGGACGCTCGCCGAGCAGCCATCGCAGCTGGTGCCGATCCAGCCACCGTGAGCGTGGTGGAGGTGGAAGAGGTACCCATCGCGTATCTGCCCTCGAATGCCGTCCGGATCCGCATCAAAGCAGTCGGGGATCTCCGAGGAGGCTGAGGTGATGTGGGAGTTGGACGAGGAGAAGCTGGAGGCCATCACCATCGGGGCAGGCATCTTGGGTACGGGCGGGGGCGGCAATCCCTATTACGGCAAGCTCTATGTCCGGCGCTTGCTGCGGCAAGGACGACGCGTCACCATCGTTCCTCCCGAAGATGTCCCGGACGATGCCTTGGTCGTCTCGGTCGGGGGGATGGGTGCACCGACGATCGGCATCGAGCGGATCCATCGCGGCGACGAACCACTGGCAGCCTTGCGCGCGCTGGAGGCGCACCTCGGCCGGCGCGCGACCCATCTGGTTCCGGGGGAGATCGGGGGAGCAAACGCGCTCCGGCCGATGGCCGTCGCGGCGCTCGCTGATCTGCCAGTGGTGGACGGTGACGGGATGGGACGCGCCTTCCCGGAACTCCAGATGGATACCTTCGCGATCTATGGAGTGCCAGCGACACCAGCGGCCTTGGCCGATATCTTTCACAACGTCGTCGTCTTTCCCTGGCTGCAGGACGCCGTGACGCTGGAACGATACGCTCGGGCCGTCACCGTTCAGATGGGCGGGGCAGCCGGCTTCGCCTTTCCCGCCATGAGCGGGGCGGACCTGCGCCGGACCGTGATTCCCTACACGGTGACGTTGGCCCTGCGACTCGGAGAAGCAGTGCTCCGAGCCCGCCGCGAGCACCGTGACCCGATCGCTGCGGCACTCGCGGTCACCGGTGGGTGCGTCCTCTTCCGCGGCAAGGTGGTCGACGTGGAGCGCCGGTTAGCCGCCGGGTTCGCGCGGGGAGTCGTTCGGATCGAGGGGCTCGACGAGGACCGCGGGAGCGAGCTCCGCATCGATTTCCAGAACGAGAACTTGATCGCGCGCCGCGATAGTGAAGTTCTCGCGGTCGTCCCGGACCTCATCTGTCTCGTCGATCGAGAGACAGCCGAACCAGTCACGACCGAGGTGGTTCGCTACGGCTTGCGCGTCGTGGTCCTCGGTATCCCGGCACCAATGCTCCTGCGGACCCCGGAGGCACTCGCGGTGGTCGGGCCACAGGCCTTCGGCTATCCCGACGTCGTGTACCGTCCGTTACCGGGCCTCTACGGGGGAGACCGCATCGCGGCCGAGCGACGCGCTGATGCGCTCAGGAAACCGCATTGACGAGCATCATGCGCAAGAGATAGATCAGCAGCAGGGCGACGAGCGGCGAGAAATCGATGAATCCGGTGCGGGGCATGACCCGGCGAATCGGGGCGATGATCGGCTCGGTGATCTGGAGCAGGATCTGGGAGATCGGCCAGCGAGCTCCCGGATCGAACCAGGAGAGGATCGCCCGAGCGATGATCGCGAACTGCATGACGGAGAGGAATGTGAGGAGCACGTTCAGAACCAGCGTCACAGTTTGGAATCCTCCAGTTCTCTCAACTCGCTCAAGCGTACTCCCCAGCGAGGCAAGCGTCAAATCGAATCGTTTCGCGTAGAATGGCGCGGGTGTGCCGACGGAAGTGCTGTCCGATGAGCGGAAGGGAGCAGAAGCCGACGATGGGTAAGGATGTTCTGGTTCTGACATGGAAATATTTCTCGGCTCGCGAGGAGATCGCGCGGTTTCTCGAAGAGCGCGGTTGCCGTTTCGTCGAGAAGGAGATTCGCTACCCGGTCGACGAGGAGCAGCTGTGCGAGTTGGTCCGTGACATCGACGGCTTGGTCGTGGGACTCGAGCCGATCACAGCACGCGTTCTCGCCCACGCGAACCGACTCAAGGTGATCAGCACGAGCGGCGTCGGCTTCGATAATGTCGACGTCGCCGAAGCGACCCGGCGCGGCATCGTCGTCGCCAACTGCCACGGGGCCAACGAGCATTCGGTCGCCGAACTCGCCTTCGGGCTCATGCTCGCGCTGGCGCGGGGGATCCATCGCTCGGACCGACTGATGCGCGAGGGCCGCTGGGAGCCCTACTTCGGGTTGGAGTTGTGGGGAAAGACGCTCGGCGTCGTCGGACTGGGTCGGACTGGACGCGCGGTCGCACTGCTCGGTCGCGGGTTCGGGATGCGCGTGCTGGCACACGATATCGTTTGGGACACCACGTTCGCCAATGCCCACGAGATCAGCTATGTTCCACTCGAGAAGCTCCTCCGCGAGTCGGACTTCGTCTCGCTCCACGTCCCGCTCACCCCGGATACCCGGTACTTGATCGACGAGCGAGCCCTCTCGCTCATGAAGCCGACCGCCTTCCTCATCAACCTGGCCCGCGGCCCAGTCGTCAAGCAATCGGCACTCGTCGAGGCTCTGCGCCGCGGTCAGATCGCTGGGGCCGGTCTGGACGTCTTCGAGGTCGAGCCGATTCGCGACAATCCGTTCGTCGAGTTCGAGAATGTCGTCATGACGCCGCACCTCGGCGGCTCGACCGAGGAAGCACGCGAACGGACGCTCTATCTCTCCCTGACGAACGTCTGTAACGTGTTGAACGGACGCCCGCCGCATCACCAGGTCAATCCGGAGGTCCGCGTCGGCGAGTGAGGAGGCGAGCATGCTGCGCGACGAGCAGAAATCGTTCTTGCTGCGCTTGCTGGAGGCTCCTAGCCCCTCTGGTTTCGAGGAAGCAGCCGCACGGATCTGGCGCGAGGAAGCCAGTCGCTTCGCCGATGACGTCTGGGTCGATCACAACGGCAACAGTTACGCTCGGTTGAGGGCGGACGGCCCGACCGTGCTCATCGAAGGCCATATCGACGAGATCGGGCTCATGGTCACCCACATCGACGACCAGGGATTCCTCTGGTTCCGCGCCATCGGCGGCTGGGATGACCAGATCCTGACCGGGCAACGAGTCCGCATCCTCACGAGACAAGGCCCGATCCTCGGCGTCATCGGGCGCAAACCAGCGCACCTGCTGTCGGAGGAAGAAAAGGGGCGTGCCAGCCGGATCAAGGATCTGTGGATCGATATCGGTGCGCGCGATGGCAACGAGGCGCGCGAAGTCGTCCGGGTCGGTGACCCGATCGTCATCGAGCAACCGCCCATCGAATTGCGCAACGGCCGGCTGGTGGCGCGCGGGCTGGACAACCGGATGGGCGCCTTCATCGCGCTGGAGGCGCTGCGGGCACTCGCCGCGGAGCGCCCACCCCTAGATGTCGTCGCGCTCGCGGCGACACAGGAAGAGATCAGCTTCCTCGGTGCACGGGCAGCCGCCTTCGGGCTAGAACCGATCGTCGCGATCGTCATCGACGTGACACACGCGACCGATCATCCGGATGCCGACAAGCGGGGCAGCGGCGACGTCCGTATCGGCGGGGGTCCCGTCCTCGACCGCGGCTCGATGGTCCATCCGCTCGTCTTCGAGCGCTTGTTGGCGGCAGCCGAAGCGGAAGGGATCACGGTCACGCTCTCCGCTGCCCCGATCCGCACCGGGACCGATGCGGATGCCATCGCGCCGGCTCGGGCCGGTATTCCCTGCGGGCTCGTCTCGGTTCCGAACCGCTACATGCACTCGCCGAACGAGTTAGTGAGCCTGGACGACCTCGACGCCGCGATCCGCCTGATCGCTCGCTTCGTCCGCGACCTCGGATCGAGCCCGGATTTCCGTCGGCAATGAGCGCACTCAGGCCGGCGTCCAGAGCTCGACTTCCAGATCATCGTAGTCGCGTGTGCGAGCTCCCTCGCCCAGTGGACCCTGCAAGCCGCGCTCGATCGGGCGGTGGGCTCGCTGCAAGCGGTCGAGCACGGTTTCCCAGGCAGCACGCTCCGGCACGACGACCGCGAAGCGAACGAGGCCACGGCTTCCTGGCGGTGCGGGATCAGCGCGACGGCTGTGCCAGATGTTGAGGCCGAGATGATGGTGATAGCCGCCGGCAGCGACGAAGAGCGCCCCCGGGTAAGAGCGCTGGGTAACCTCGAACCCGAGCAGTTCGGCGTAGAAGCGTTCAGCCAGTTCGAGGCTGGAAACCTGGAGGTGCACGTGCCCGATGCGGGCCGTCGCTGGTATCTGTCTCCAGGGATCCGGACTCACCTCGAGCTCGCGCAGGAGATCGCGCACGTCCAAGGGCACGGTCGTCATAGCCACGACCTCGCGCGGCGAGCGCGGCCACTGCTCGCGCGGCCGATCAGCATAGATCTCCAGCCCATTTCCTTCGGGATCGGAGAGATAGAGGGCCTCGCTCACACCGTGATCGGACGCGCCAGCCAGTGGCCAGTGATGCTCGACGAGATGCCGAAGAATGCGAGCCAACTCCACACGGGCAGGCAAGAGGATCGCTGCATGGTAAAGACCAGGAGCACGCTCCGGTCGGGGTGGAGCCGCAGGATCCCATTCGAGGAGGAAATGCGGTATCGAGGAATCAGGCGGCAGGACAGCCAACAGGCGATCGCTGACGGGCTCGACAGCATAGCCGAGCATGCCAGCATAGAAACGGCTGACGAGTTCCGCGTCAGCGACGCGCAACGTCACCGGTCCGAGCCAGGTGCTCGCTGGCAAAACGAAATCCGACACCGTGGACTCCTTTCGCTCAGTGGTTCCGCCGGCAAGGATAGCAGTCCGGCGCCCTGGTTCACGAGAGTGGACGATCCGCGATGATCCGACAGCCGACCACGGAACGTGTGACGCCGGAGAGCTGGGCCCTCCGCGTCACCTATTGGCAAAGCCTGGCTGCGTACCGCTGGGCGAGCCAGCTGGCCACTGGCGCGTCCGTGCTCGACGTCGGTTGTGGCGACGGATACGGGACAGCTGAACTCGCGCGAACAGCTCGGCTGGTCATCGGTCTCGACCTCGATCTCCCCACGCTCCAGCACGCACGTCGCCGCTATCCGGCCGCGAACCTCGCCTGGGTTCGTGCCTCTGCTGAACGGATCCCATTCCGTGCCGCCTCGTTCCAGCTCGTCTGCTGCTTCCAGGTCCTCGAGCACCTGCCGGATCCGGAATGCTTCCTCCGCGAGGCACGTCGCGTCCTCGTTCCTGGGGGACACCTGATCCTCACGACTCCCAACCGGCCAGCCGTGTTCAGTGGGCTGAACCCCCATCACGCCCGGGAGTACGACGAAGCGAGCCTGCGAGCGCTGGTCACCAGCATCTTTCCGCGAGTCGAGCTCCTGGGAGTGTTCCCGAGCACTCGGGTCCTCGCCTACCGCACAGCCAATCGCCGACTCGTCGAGCGCATTCTTCGCCTCGATCGGTTCGGATTGCACCGGCATCTTCCGACCGAACTCCGCGCGTTCCTGCACGCGGTCGGAACGCTCGCCGTCCGTCATTGGCTCAATCAGCGCCAGCGCGAACTCGTCGCCACTATCGGTGTCGACGACTTCCGTATCGCAGCAGGTGATCTGGCACAAGCGATCGATCTCGTCGCGATCGCCTGTGACGAGAGGGATGAGTGACCGTTCGGCGATCTCGACCTCCCCTCTTGACGAACGGGCACTTCAGGACTGACAATGAGTCCGAGCGATTCGCACGACGCAGAACTGCCGGCAGAAGGGAACAGCAGTCGGGAAGGGGTTCGGTGATGGTACTCAGTCGAATGGTCGGGGCACGTGTCCGTCGCAAGGAAGACCCGCGGCTCATCACCGGCTCGTCACAATATGTCGATGATCTTCAGCTCGGAGGGATGCTGTACGCGGCGTTCATCCGCAGCACGTATCCACACGCGATCATCAAGCGGATCGATCCGTCGCCCGCCTTGGCTCTGCCCGGCGTGGTCGCGGTGATCACACACAAGGAACTGGGGCAGTGGCTGAAGGGGGCAGTCCAGTTGGGCGCGGGCGAGGGAGAAGGCGAAGCACCGGCCCAACAAGAGGATCAGGCTGGTCCACCGCAGCACGAGCTCCTGGCGATCGACCGCGTGCGCTACGTCGGACAGCCGATCGCGGTCGTACTGGCAACCGAACGGTATCGTGCCTATGACGCGGCTGCTGCCGTCGAGATCGAGTACGAGCCGCTGCCCGCGGTCGTCGATCCAGAAGAGACGATGAAGGAGGGCGCGCCCCAACTCCATGCGACGGTGAAGAACAATATCGCGATGCACACCAGTCATCAGCATGGGGACATCGAGAAGGCGTTCGCTGAAGCCGACGTCATCGTCAAGCAGCGGTTTTATCAGCAACGCCTCGTCTCGGTTCCGATGGAGCCACGCGCAGTAGCTGCTGCCCCCGATCCGCTGACACGCGGTGTCACCGTCTGGTCGTCGACGCAAGCCCCACACAATAACCGGAATTCGCTCGCCCAAGCGCTCGGCTTGAGCCATGGGCAGGTGCGCGTCATCGCTCCGGAGGTCGGTGGGGGCTTCGGTGCCAAGATCGGTGCCTATCCGGAGGACATCATCCTGGCTGCCCTCGCCCTGCACCTGCACCGACCGGTCAAGTGGTACGAGACACGCTCCGAGCACTTCATCGCCACGAACCAGGGTCGTGGTCAGGTGGCGTACTACGAGCTGGCCGCGACGAAGGAAGGTCGCGTCCTCGGCTTGCGCGCCAAGGTGATCCAGGATCTCGGGGCCTACCCCAAGGTCATGCTCCTGGCGGGGCTGACTGCGATGATGTCCGTCGGGGTCTACGATATTCCCAACCTTTCGATCGAGACCTACAGCGTGCTGACCAACACCACGCCGGTCGGTGCCTACCGCGGCGCTGGTCGACCCGAGGCAGCTTACTACATCGAGCGGATGATGGATCTCTTGGCCCGAAAGCTCGGCAAGGATCCCGCTGAAGTCCGGCGCCTGAACTACATCTCGCCCGACAAGTTCCCCTACCAGACGCCGGCTGGTGCACGCTACGACTCGGCCGAATACGAGAAGAACCTGAACAAGGCCCTGGAGGTCTCCCGCTACCACGAGTGGCGCCAGAAGCAGCAGGAACTCCGTCAACAGGGCCGTTTGATCGGCATCGGATTGGCCACCTATACCGAGATCTGTGGCTTCGGTCCCTACGAGAGTGCCTCGATCCGCGTCGAGCCGACCGGTGCGGTGATCGCCTACACCGGTACCTCACCACACGGCCAGGGACTGGAGACGGCACTGGCCCAGATCATCGCCGACGAGATCGGGGCAGACTTCGACCAGATCGTCGTTCTCCACGGTGATACGCAGAGCGTCCCCGAAGGCGTGGGAACGATGGGGAGCCGCAGCTTGGCGGTCGGTGGTGGGGCGATGCTCCTGGCCGCTCAGCGGATTCGCGAGAAGGCGCTCCGCATCGCAGCGCATCTCCTGGAGGCGGCCGTCGAGGATGTCGAGTACGCTGATGGGAAATACCGAGTCAAGGGCGCGCCCGACCGTGCCGTCACGCTGGCCGAGATCGCACGGGCAGCCTATAGCCCTGGGTTGCCACCGGACATCGAACCGGGCTTGGTCGTGACGGACTACTACGCGCCGCCGGGTATGCTGTTCCCCTTCGGCACGCACGTGGCCGTGGTCGAAGTCTTCCCCGAGACGGGCGAGGTCGCGATCCTGGAGTACTACTCGGTCGATGACTGCGGCCCCCGCATCAACCCGCTCCTCGTCGAGGGCCAGGTGCACGGTGGCCTGGCCCAGGGGATCGCTCAGGCCCTCTGGGAAGAGGTCCGCTACGACGAGAACGGCCAACTCCTGACCGGCACGCTCATGGACTACGCCATCCCCAAGGCACACATGCTCCCCTCGTTCACCATCGACGAGACCGTGACGCCCAGTCCGCTCAACCCGCTGGGTGCCAAGGGGATCGGCGAGGCGGCCACGATCGGCTCCACTCCGACCATCGCCAACGCGGTCATGGACGCCTTGGCTCCCTTCGGCATCGAGCACCTGGACATCCCGCTTACGCCGGAAAAGATCTGGCGCGCGATCCACCAGGCACGAGCAGGCGCCCAGTAGACCTGAGAGATCATCTGCCACAGAGTGAGAGGGCCAGGATATTCTCCCTGGCCCTCCTTTTCTCGTCCTCGAGTGGAGCGCTGCCGTCGATCGACGAAACAGCGGTGCGGTTGCCCGGCGGCATGCTAATGGCTCACCTGACCTGGTCCGTGGCTCGGCGCATCGCTCACCTCGCTCAGGACGATCGTCTTGTGGGCGAAATGGCGATGCATCCAATCCAGGTATTCCCAACGATTCCGCACGATCAACGTCTGCTCGCGATCGGTAACGTCTTGCGGCACTCGCGTCATCATCGAGGGATCGACTTCGAAGACATGGAGATCTTCGCGGCGCAGCACGACCCCCTTGCGGACCTCCTTCATGACGCACCTCCCATCTCCTCATCGACATACGCGAGATGGAGGTAGTTCTTGCTGGGATTGAGAATGTTGTTCGGATCGAGCAAGCGCTTGATCCGCTTCATCAGCTCGAAGCCACCCTCGCTCATTTCAACCGGGATGAATTCGGCGTCGCCCTCGCGGCAAGCGCCGTGGCAAGCACTGATCGAACCCTGGTGTTCCAGCGTCGCACGCGTGATCTCGCGCTTGAGGTTTACCCACGCCTGCCATGTCTCCTCGTTGAGCGCCTGCTCCCAAATGCCGATATCGATCTCCACGAGATAATCGCCCCATCCTTTGTAGGGGTTGTTGCTGTAGAAGAACATGCCCCAGTTGTCGAAGATACCATATTTTTGAATATAGCGATCTGTGATCTCGTGCCACTTCTGCTTGATCGCCGGCAACTCCGAATAAATGATCGCTGCGTCCTCACAGTGCCAGCTCATCGGCACGACCGTGCCGTCTGGCAAACGACCGTGCAACGGAGTTGCATAGCGATCGTGCCGCGACGCCCAGTCGCCAGCCGAGAGCTCGTCGCCGAGGTACTCACCACCGGTCTCTTTGGCGATCCGATGCAACCGTTGGGCTGCTGCCCGTACTTCCTCCTCGACCCCGTACAGAGCTGTCGCCACGACCGCCTTGATACGCTCCGGGAGCGGGATATACGCCTCGTCGTCGCGCCGGAGGTATTCGACCTTCCGCTCGTCGAAGAGAATGACGGCAGCCAGCGTGCCCAATCCGGAAGTGGACAGCGCACCGGTGCTTCGATACGCCTCTTCGAACGACTCGTAACCGAAGAAGGCAGCGAGTTCGGCCTCCGGCTTCGGGAAAAGTTCCAGCGTCGCTTCCGTGACGACGCCGAGCGTTCCCTGCGTTCCGATGAAAAGCTGCTTCAGGTTGTAACCGGTGGACGCCTTGCGCACCTTCGGCGCCCCACCGCCATCGGCCAGGCGAACGATCTCCCCGGTGGGAAGAACGACCTGGAGACTGATGACGAGATCTCGGGTATGACCGTAGCGAGCGCCGATCAGTGACCAGCCACTCGTCCCGATGCGCCCACCGATGATGGATACCGGATAGGATGCGGGATCATCGGGATAGAAAACACCATAAGGTGCCAAGAACTCGTTGAGTTTCAGCATGTTCAGGCCAGGTTGAACCGTCACGGTTCGGTTGACCAGGTCGAGATCGAGAATCTTGTTCATCTTCTTGATGTCGAGCAGGATCCCTTTGTGGAGGGGAACCGCGCCATCCGCGAGCCCCGTACCTCCGGCGCGCGGAACCACCGGCACTCGATACTCGTTCGCGATGCGGAGAACTGCCGACACTTCCTCGGCCGATTCCGGAAGCACGACGACATCGGGCATGTGGTCAGCGAAGCGATGCACGGGGAATGGCGCCGGAACGCGCGTCCGCGCCACCCGGGCACCGAAATCGGTTAGAACCTTTTCTTGCCCGAGCGCTCGCTCGAGCGCAGCGACGACCGAATCGGTTACCGGGTTCGGAACGACTCTGGTGGCCATCTTGCCTGTCCCTCCTCGCCATCAACCATTGAGGCCCATGGCTTCCGCCACCAGCTCGAGGAGGTCATACACCTCCAGCTGCTGCTCTCGGCCGGAACTCGTCAGCGGCCGCTCCGACCATGGGCAGGCACTGACCAGTCCCTCGACCCCGAGCTCCTTGGCGCGCGAAATGCGGAGATCAGCGATCTTCTTGGCGAGATCCGGGTGCTCGACGGCGAAGCCGCCGCCTGCTCCTGAGCAATACGCCCACTGCGTCACGTGATCCACGTCGATGAAGGTCAAACCGGGGATCGCGCGCAAGATCTTCCGCGGCGCCTCCCACTTGCCGAGACGCTTGTTCATTCGGCACGGATCGTGATACGTCACAGTCTTTTCGATCGGCTTGACGAACTGGATCTTTCCCTCGTCGAGCAGCTGGGCCACGAAGTCGATCATGAAGACGAACTCGGGCAACTCCTCGGGCGAGAAGAGCTGCGGATACATGTCGACGAAGCTGATGTAATCGTGTGGATCGAGAACGAACACTCGCTTGGCGCCAGCCTTCTTCCAATCAGCGACATTGTGCTCGGCCAAATACCGGGCATGGTCCGGATACCCCATTTCCAAAGACGGACCGCCACAGCACCACTGCTCGTACATCAGACCGAAGGGAACCCCAGCTGCATGGAGGATCTTCGCGACGGCCTTGGGCAGACTGGTACGATAGTACGCTGCTTCGCAGTCGACAAAGAGGATGTTCTCGCCACCCCGCGGAACCTCGAAGGGCAAATCTTTGGCCCAGTCAGCCACGCGGTTCGGGTCGACCGGCGTGATCGTCTCGTAATCGAGCACCGGCTCGTTCTTGCCCACCATCGTCGCCTCGACCCATCGCTGCCATCGCGGCCAGAGCCCGAGGCCAGCCTTGTTGGCAGCCGCACGCATGTCTTGGACCAGCTTCACCGTGCGCGTGCGGTTACGGTAGAAGTCACCGACGAAAAGCGTGTTCGGGCACCGCAGCTCACAGCCACCACAAAGCGTGCAGTAGCTGTAGTTCGCCGCAACGTCCTCCAGCTTGGCGGCACCCTTCTCGATCGCGACCACGTTGGCATGGAAGGCGGTAGGCGTGTATTGCTCGTTACGCGTCACTTGATAGACCGGGCACACTTCGCGACAGAACTTGTGCCCGGAGCTGAAGCACCCGTACGCCTGGAGCAGGTGCCCACGGACGAACTCTTGCTCGATCTCGCGTACGTGACCGTTTCCGTTCGCTCCGGTAACTGGTTGCGTCACCTGCTTCTCCTGCTCTGCCATCGGTGTTCTCCCCCTTCGGATCATCCACGATTCTCACCCATGTGCCTCAGGACTGCTTCACTGCAACCCCCTTAGGAACTCTCTGCACTGGTGAGGCCAAACGGCGCGTCACGAAAGTGAGCGCCAAGTAGACACCTCCTGAGAGGAAGAAGGTCGGAATGCCGGCGGTGATGTAGGTGAACAGCGGTCCCGCGCGATCCGTCGCCGGATCGTAGGTCCAGAAGTAGAACACCGCACCGAGCAAGACAGCAACGAAGGCTTCCCAGTTGAAGCCAGCCAGGTACTGGTAGCGCCCCGCATGCTTCTCGTAAAGATCGCGCAACGAGATGTGGAAGCGCTGGATGAAGACGTAATCGGCAACCATCACACCACCGAAAGCGGCCATGACGAAGGAGACATAGGAGAGGAAACTGGTGTACGAGTCGTAGACCGTGGGGGTCAGCATGAGAAGTGCTGCAGGCACGGTCGTGAACAGTGCCCTTGTCCACTTCCAACGGGGAAAGAGCGTCTTCAGACTCAGCGACTGCGAGTAAATGAGCACTGTTGCCGACGTGAGGTTGGCCAGGATGAGGAGCAACAGCCCGAACAGGCCGAAGAGCGGGCCACCAGCTTGAATCATCCACTCGGTCGGCTCATAGGTTCCGACCAGGAGCGCCGTCAGCGCACCGAGGATGGCTGCGATATTCAAGAGGACCCCCCAACCGAGGTAGGTTCCGACCAGTGCGGTTCGCTCATCGCGGGCCAAGCGCGCCCACTGGCCGATGTAAGGAAGCCAGCTGAAACCCAGCCCTACATTCCATTCGATCGCCGAGGCAAGTCCCCGAAGCGGAGTGTCATAGGGTTCCGCCGGTTGGGCGTTCCAGACCGGCGAGAAGCCATTAATGACGAAAATATAAATGATGAGCCCAGTAATGATGAGCATCATCGCGGGAACACCGACTCGCGTGAAGAGGCGAATGGCGATCGGCCCTTGCCACGCGATCAGCAGTGCAACGACGAAGGCGGTAATGGCGAAGATCGGCGCCCCGACCGTTCGGCTGGCCAGGAACTCTGGACCATTCAATGCCGCGATAACGCGGATGGCAGATTCCCCCAGCATGAAGCAGGCAATCGTGATCCACCCTAGGTTCAAGATCGCGAAAATGAGCAAGAAGAGATTGCTCCCCCGCGGCCCTAAGATCGCACGTGCCCCGATGAAGGTGTCGACGCCGTAGCGGTTGTAGAGAATCGCCAGCACGCTGATGAGGAAGACTGGAATGGCGTTCCCGAAAAGAATCGCCGCGATAGCCGATCCGGTCGGCAAAACGAATCCCGTATAGCCACCGACGAGAAAGCTCCACGCCGCGATACCGAACCCGATCTGGACCAGGAGAAAGTCCCAAAGCCCGAATTGTCGCTCCCCACGCAGGACCGGCAAGATGCCGAAATAGACCTCGCGCTGGATCGATGACTCGCGCGCCTCGCTCATGGCCTGTTTCTCCCTCCTCCTCACGCACGGTGCAACAGCAAGCTCATGGTCAGCGCCGCGAACAGGAAGACTACGACTGCCGTTACCGCCCACATGAGGATCCAGTCCTGCAGCTGGTACGGCTCCGGCCGCTCACCGTTTTCGATCACCTGGATCCGCCGCTCCAACTCCTGCTGGATCGCTGCATCGAGCTCATGCCGCATCCCTCGCCACCTCCTTCGGCGCGTCACTCACACACAGCGCGTCAAATATGTACATAGCCGTATCACGACTACATGTCAACAGATCGAACCACAATTCTTGAGGACGATTTTTGTACCAGAAGACAATACAAGACATCCCGTTCGAGCCGTTGCGAGGCTTGACCGCAGACGTGCCTATCGAGACAATGATGATTGCGGGACCTCTCAGGCCTGGTCGTTTGTCAAGAAAGGAATGAAGGCCATGGTCATCAGTCATTACGTCGGTGCGCGAGTGCGGCGCAAGGAGGATCCACGGCTCATCACCGGCTCCTCGCAATACGTCGACGATCTCAAGCTGCCGGGCATGCTGCACGTCGCCTTCGTCCGCAGCAGTTATCCGCACGCTCGCATCCGCGGTATCGACGCTTCCGCCGCCACGGCCATGCCAGGCGTCGTCGGTGTCTTCACCGGTCGCGATCTGGCAGCGCGCCTCAAGGGCAAGCCCGAACTCATCCCCGGTGAAGCACCGCATCCCGAAGAGCAGAAACCGGAGGGGATCCCGGTTCCCCCGGAAGAGCCGATCGCGGTCGAACGCGCTCTTTACGTCGGCCAACCCATCGCCGTCGTCGTCGCCACGTCAGCAGCCGTCGCGCGCGATGCCGCGGAGGCAGTCGTGGTCGACTACGAACCCCTTCCCGCCGTCATCGATCCGGAGGCGGCGATGCAGGACGGCGCTCCGCAGCTCTATCCGGATATCCCCAACAACATCGGGGAGCGCTGGGAGCGCGCCCACGGCGATATCGAGGCAGCCTTCGCGCAGGCCCACGTCGTCGTCAAGCAACGCTTCCGCCAGCAGCGTTTGGCCGGTATCCCGATGGAAACGCGCGCCATCGTCGCGGCTCCCGATCCGTTGACGCAAGGCGTCACCGTCTGGAGTTCCACTCAGGCACCGCACTGGAACCGCAACGCGCTCGCAGCAGCGCTCGGACTAGCCCACGGCCAAGTACGCATCATCGCTCCGGAAGTCGGTGGCGGCTTCGGGGTCAAGATCGGCGCCTACCAGGAAGACTTCATTCTCGCCGCGCTGGCCCTGCACCTCCACCGCCCGGTCAAGTGGGTCGAGACGCGCACCGAGCATCTCATGGCCACCAATCACGGCCGCGATCAGGTGGTCGACTACGAACTCGCCGCCGATGCCGACGGACGCGTCCTCGGACTGCGCGCCCGCATCGTGCAGAACCTCGGTGCCTACCCGCGCGGATTGTATCTTCCCTCGACGACCGGCCTCATGGCCTGCGGCTGCTACGACATCCCGGCTGTGGACATCAAAGCCTACGGCGTGTACACCAACACCATGGCCGTCGGAGCCTACCGGGGCGCTGGTCGACCCGAAGCGGCCTACTACATCGAGCGGATGATGGATCTCTTGGCTCGGAAGCTCGGCAAGGATCCCGCTGAAGTCCGGCGCCTCAACTACATCCCACCGGAAAAGTTCCCCTATACGACGGCAGCCGGTGAAAAGTACGACACGGGCGACTACGCTAAGGCGCTCGACAAAGCTCTCGAGATCTCACGCTATCACGAATGGCGACAGAAGCAGCAGGAACTCCGCCGGCAGGGTCGGTTGATCGGGGTTGGCCTCGCCAGCTACGTGGAGATCTGCGGCTTCGGCCCTTACGAGAGCGCAGTCGTTCGCGTCGAGCCGAGCGGCGCGGTCACCGTCTATACCGGTACCTCGCCGCACGGCCAGGGACTGGAGACGGCACTGGCCCAGCTCGTCGCCGATCGCCTCGGAGCCGATTTCGATCAGATCGTCGTTCTCCACGGCGATACCCAGAGCGTCCCCGAGGGACACGGCACGATGGGAAGCCGTAGCCTGGTCGTCGGCGGTGGCGCCGTCCTTATGGCCATCGACCGCATCAAGGAGAAGGCCACGCAGATCGCCGCACACCTGCTCGAGGCAGCCACCGAGGACATCGAGTTCGTCGACGGGAAGTGGCGCGTCAAGGGTGCTCCTGATCGCGCCGTCACGCTAGCCGAGATCGCCCAGGCCGCCTACGGCGGCAATCTCCCCGAGGGGATGGAACCGGGGCTGGTCGCGACCGACTTCTTCGCACCTCCTGACGAGGTCTTCCCCTTCGGCACGCACGTGGCGGTGGTCGAAGTCTTCCCCGAGACGGGCGAGGTCGCGATCCTGGAGTACTACTCGGTCGATGACTGCGGCCCCCGCATCAACCCGCTCCTCGTCGAGGGCCAGGTGCACGGTGGCCTGGCCCAGGGGATCGCTCAGGCCCTCTGGGAAGAGGTCCGCTACGACGAGAACGGCCAACTCCTGACCGGCACGCTCATGGACTACGCCATCCCCAAGGCACACATGCTCCCCTCGTTCACCATCGACGAGACCGTGACGCCCAGTCCGCTCAACCCGCTGGGTGCCAAGGGGATCGGCGAGGCAGCCACGATCGGCTCCACTCCGACCATCGCCAACGCGGTCATGGACGCCTTGGCTCCCCTCGGCATCGAGCACCTGGACATCCCGCTCACGCCGCAGAAGATCTGGCGCGCTCTCCAGCAGGCCAAACAGGCCTGACCGATCGACCGGATGCCCGACCGGCAGCACCCATCTGCGGGTGCTGCCGGTCTCGCTCTTCTCTGCCGGGTCCGCGACCAGGCGCAATCACGCGGCAGGTCAAGCAAAGAGGTCAGCGACGAGGATTTCGAGGTCAGGGAAGGCCAACGGAGCGATGCGCTCGTCACGTGCCAGGCAGTCGACACAGCGATAGCGCCCTGCTCCGAGATCCGGATCCCGGAAGACGAGCAGGCAATCGTGCTGGAGGTCAAGGATCCAGTAGTCAGGGAGATTCGCCTGCGCGTACAACGGCGCTTTGACCTCATGGTCGTAAGCCAGGGAGGCGTCCGCTACCTCGATGAGCAGGAGCACGTCGTCCGGTCCAGCATCGAGGGAGGCATAGTAGTCCGCCCGGGCACGCAAGAGCACGAGATCCGGCTGCGGCTCGGAAAAGTGACTCAGCCGCACCGGCCCCTGGATACGGGTGATCGCGCGCCCCTGTCGCTGGACGATGATTCGCGAACTCGACTGTAACACAGACGGCAGCATCGGGGACGAGCCTACCTCTTGCCGGGCGACGCAATCGGGCACAGCCAACTCGAGAAGACCAGCACGCGCCAACGTACTCATCGATCGCTCAGTCCCTCACCGGGACGCTCGTAGCGGATACGAACGAACTCGTTCCCGCGACGGACCTCCACCCGTGGTGCACTCATCCGGCTGACGACCCGCCCACGCTTGACGCACCAGAGCGCGGGAGCGAGCATGCGGAGCGCATCGCGGTCGGTTGCCGCATCGAAAATGACGAAATCGGCCGGCTTGCCGACTTCGAGGCCGTAGCGATCGAGGATCCCCAAAGCACGCGCGGCGTTGGTCGTCACCAGATCCCACACCAGCGGGATCTCCTCGTAGCCCGAGAGCTGCACGAGGTGCAGCCCCAACCAAGCCGCGTGCAGCATGTTCCCTGTCCCGAGCGGATACCAGGGGTCCATTACCGAATCGTGCCCGAACGCGACGTTGATCCCGAACTGGAGAAGCTCTTTCACGCGCGTCAGTCCGCGGCGCTTGGGATAGGTGTCGAAGCGTCCCTGCAAGATCGAGTTGTCCGGCGGGTTGGCGATAATGCTGAGTTCGGCACGCTTGAGCCAGCCGAAGAGCTTGAAGGCATAGGCATTGTTGTAGGAGCCCATGGCCGTCGTGTGACTGGCCACGACGCGCCCCTGCATCGCGCGCCGAATCGTCTCCGCCGCCATCACTTCGATGAAGCGCGACTGGTCGTCGTCGGTCTCGTCACAGTGGGCATCCAGCGGCCGATCGTAGCGTTCAGCGAGATCGAAGGCGATGCGCAGTGACTCGACGCCCATCTCGCGGGTCGTCTCGTAGTGGGGGATGGCTCCCACCACGTCGCAACCGAGCCGGAGCGCCTCTTCGAGGAGCTCGGCACCGCGCGGATAGGAGAGGATCCCCTCCTGGGGAAAGGCGACCAGCTGCAGATCGACGAGGTCGCGCACCTCCTCGCGCAGTTCGAGGAGCGCACGCAAGCCGACCAAGTTGGGATCGCACACGTCGACGTGGCTGCGGATCACCAGGGCTCCCTGGCTGGCATACCACTCGATCGTCCGGCGCGCTCGCTCCTTGACCGCCTCGATGGTGAGCTGGGGCTTGGTGAGTGCCCAGCGTTGGATCCCTTCGAGCAGCGTCCCGGACTCGTTGTGGCCGGCGAGCCCCTCGGTGAGCGCCGCATCGAGATGACAGTGCGGCTCGATGAGCGGTGGCGAGACGAGCCGCCCACCAGCATCGATCGTCTCCCGAGCCTCGCCCGCGAGGTTCGGCTCGATGGCGACGATCCGACCCTCCGCCACGGCCAGATCGACTACTCGCCCATCGCGCAGGCGCGCATTACGGACCACGAGATCGTAGGCCATCACGACCCCCTGCTTCGGCTCAACGACCGTCTCGAAAAGCGATTCCCCGCACCCTCGCGACCGTCCTGTCGCGCGAGCAGAACGGGAAATCCTCGGCAAGGAGAGAACCGAAAAAGCGCCGCGCTGTCAACCGCCGAAACGGGCACGCACCAGCCGGGTCAAAGCGAGGAACTCCTCCACGCGGAAGAGTCGCATGAGGACGGCGTAACAGGCAGCGCCAGCCACGACGTTCGTCCCCACGACCAGCACGCGCCAGGCGACTCCGCCAACCTCGGGTGCCTGCCACTGGCCGGCGAGCGCCGCCGCACCACCGACGAGGAGCGCCATCAGTGCAGCCGCGAGCGCGCTCGCTCGCATCGTGCGCGCGACCGTGCCATCCCCCACCCGACCCAGCCAGCGCCGCAACACCCACCACATGACGAGCGTATGGGCCACGAATTGCGCCGTATTGCCCAAGACGAGCCCCAGCATGCCGAGCGAGCGCACGAGCGCCAGCGCAACCAGGAAATAGATTCCGACCGAAAGAACGCCGACGAGAACCGGCGTCTGCGTGTTGCGGCGGGCGTACGCCGCGAAGATCAGGATCTGGTCGAATGCGGCGAAGAGCGTGCCGGGAAGATACCCGAGCAAGGCGATCCAGATCGCTCGGGCCCCTTCGAGATCGGTCGCCCCATGCAGGAACAGGAGCGCGACGATCGGCCAGCTGAGCGCGGCCATCCCCAGCACTGTCGGGAAGATGAGCAACGCCACGAACTTGAGTCCCAGTGCCAGCGTTCGTTGGTAGGCATCCTCGTCCCCGCTCGCATGGTGTCGAGAGAGCGTCGGCAGCGCGGCCAGCGAGGTCGCCGCGGCGACCAGCCCGAGGATCATCTGATTGAGCGCCGTCGCATAACGCATCGCGCCCAAGGCGTGCGGATCCACTCCCCAGGCCAGGTTCCGGTCGACCGTCAAAGCGACCGTGTTGGCGAAGAGGCCGAGAAAAATCGGCAGATAGAGCAGGAAGATTTGCCGGATGGCCGGATGCCAGAGGGACAGGTTCAACCGAGGCAGGCAATCGCGCAGCCCCCACAGTTGCAGCGCCGCGAGCCCGAGCGCGCCGAGCAGCACGCCGACGACCAGGCTCGTCACCCCGAGCGAGTGCCCGAGCAAGAGCGCACAAGTGACGATCGCGGTGTTGCGCACGCTCAAAGCCAGTGACGGTTGGGTGAAGCGCTGGAGCGCATAGAGCGCTCCCATGAGCACAGTCGAGAAGGCGAGGAGCAACACGGCCGGGACGATGAGACGGACGAGCCGGATGGTCAGCTGGAACGTCTCGGCACCACGCGCGGCTTCCCCACCACCGAGCGCGGTCATTCCCCGCACGATCCAGGGAGCAGCCACCACGACGAGGATGACCACGGCACCGACGACCACCGCCACCCAAACCAGCAACGCACCGACGATGCGACGAAACTCCTCGCGCCGCTCCGGCACGGCGTAGACGCTCAGGACCGGCACCAGAGCAGCCTGGAGCATCCCACTGATGACCAGGTCGAAGAGCATGGTGTGCACGTTCTCAGCGATGGTGAAGGCCGCGATCGCGTCCGTCGTACCCCAGAAGTAGGAGGTGACTTGCTCGCGCACCAGGCCGAGCACGCGGCTGAGTACCACTCCGATCATGAGGACACCAGCAGCACGCGCCACCCGGGCGCGTTCCCCCTCCACGACCGTCTCGGTCGTCGGCGCGCCGATCCTCGTCACGGAGGGTTCGTCCGGTTTCACGGCACACACTCCCTGCCCCTGCCCGGGCCAGCACGAGTGTACCGAGAGCGGAACGGATTCCCGGACTCGGTGGAAACCGGGCCGGCGAGACCCACCGCTTCGCTCGCCTGACCCACTGCTCCGAGTCCGGTCGCTCCAGCCCAGGCGGGCAGCAACGACGAAGAATGCGCCGCGAGAGCCGCTGGACTCACCCAGCCTCGTGGCTGGCCGTTCCCGCCTCCGGCTCGCAGCCGTAGGCCGCGAGGATGCGCCGGACGAGCGCGCTCGTCGAGCGTTCCGGGACCGATGGGATCAGCACCACCTCGCCACCCAACGCGCGCACGACCGGAGCCTCGGGAAGCGGTCGCTTGCCGGCCGCAGCGTCTGCCTCGGTCGTCCCATAGTCGCCGCCTTTGACGTAGACGTGGGGACGGACGATCCGCACGACCTCCTCCGCCGTCTCGCCGGGGAAGATCGTGACGTAGTCGACACAGCCCAGGGCCGCCAGGAGCTCAGCCCGCTCCGCTTCCGGAACGAGCGGGCGAGCCGGTCCCTTACGCCGGCGGGTCGAGGCGTCGTCGTTGACCGCGACGATCAGCACGTCGCCCAAGCGGCGCGCGGCCTGGAGATACCGCACATGCCCGATGTGCAGGAGATCGAAATGACCGTTGGTCAGCACGATCCGCTTGCCAGCCCGGTGAAGGTCTTCGCTCAGCTTCTGGAGGAATGGGAACGGGATGACCTGTCCCATCGCGCTACCCCTCGCTCGGTCGCGAGGCGATGACGCCTCGCTCCGAAACAAGAACGCCAAGACCGTTTTACACCAGTGCCACAACGCAGCGCCCGCGCCGGAGAAGACTCCCCCCGAAAAGGAGACACGATGGCTCGGTACGTCGCCTACCGACTGCTGCGAGCGCTGATCACCATTTGGATCGTAGTCACGCTGGTCTTCGTCGGGTTGCGCCTCTCTGGCGATCCAGCACAAGCCCTGCTGGGACCAGAGGCCTCGAGCGAGGCGGTCGCTGCGTTGCGGCGGGCATGGGGACTGGACGAACCACTCACGGTGCAGTACGTTCGCTATCTTCAGCAACTCGCCCGTGGGGACTTCGGACGCTCGCTCCGCGAGCGTCGCCCGGCGACCACGGTGGTGCACGAGCGGATCCCGGCGACGCTCCAGCTGGCCGGTGCCGCCCTGGCGATCGCAGTGGTCGGCGGCGTCACGCTCGGCACGGTGGCTGCACTCCGAGCCGGAAGCCTCCTCGACCGCACGATCGTTGCCCTCTCAGCCATCGGGCAGGGGATTCCGAATTTCGTCCTCGGTCTGCTTCTCATCTTGATCTTCGCGTTGTCGCTCGGCTGGTTCCCCACTTCCGGCAATCGCGGAGCCGCGAGCCTGGTACTCCCGGCACTCACCTTGAGCAGCTTCAGTGTCGCCAGCCTCACCCGCTTCACCCGCTCGGCCCTGCTCGAAGTCCTGCGCGCTGATTACGTCCGCACCGCCCATGCCAAAGGGTTGCCCTGGCGCATCGTCCTGATCGACCACCTGGGACGCAATGCCGCGCTGACCCTGGTGACGGTCGTCAGCTTGCAGATCGCGGTCGCGATCGCTGGCGCGGTCGTCACCGAGACCGTCTTCTCCTGGCCGGGAATGGGGCAGCTCCTCGCTCGATCCGCCGAACTGCGCGACTTCCCGGTCGTCCAGTACGGCGTCCTGCTCATCGTGGTCTCGGTGACATCGGTCAACTTCTTGACCGATGTCCTGTACGGCTGGCTCGATCCGCGGGTGCGGTTGGAGGCATGAGGGATGGCCGTTTCGACTTCTCTCCGACGGTCCGGTGCACGGACCCGACTTCCCGCTCCAGCCCGCCGTGCGCGTCGGCGGGGCCGTTGGCCACTGACGACGCTGCTGGCAGTCGCGTGGCTGGTGGGGATCAGCGTCGCCGCCGTGGTCGCCCCGCTCCTCCCGCTGCCTGATCCGGCGACCCAGGACTTGCTGGCACGCCTGCAGCCGCCCGCTGGATTTGGCGGCACGCTGGCGCATCCTCTCGGAACCGACCAACTCGGCCGTGACCTCGCCAGCCGTATCCTCGCGGGCACGCGTGTCTCCCTTGCGCTGGCGTTGGTGGGCGTCGTCATCAGCGCTGTCGTCGGGACCATTCTCGGTATCGTCGCCGGGTACCGGCGCGGACTCCTCGATCAAGCGATCAGCGTGCTGATCGACGTGCAATTGGCGGTCCCCTTCATCGTGCTGGCGCTGGTCGCCTTGACGCTTTTCGGAACGGGCCTCGTCGTCCTCATCATCTTGCTCGGGCTGAGCGGATGGGAGCAGTATGCCCGGATCGCGCGTGCCAACACGCTCCGCCTGCGCAACGAACTCTTCGTCGTGGCTGCCCGAGCAGTCGGGGCGAGCCCGGCGCGCATTCTCCTGCGCCACATCTTGCCGAACGAGGTCGCTCCGCTCCTCGTCTTGATGACGCTCCATTTGACCAGCCTCGTACTCCTGGAGTCGTCCTTGAGCTTTCTCGGAATCGGCGTGCAGCCTCCGACACCGAGCCTCGGCAACATCCTCGGTGATGCGCGCAATTACCTGCAGATCGCCTGGTGGCTTCCCGTCTTCCCGGGTGCTGTCCTTTTGGCGATCACCCTCTCGTTCAACGAAGTCGGCGACTGGTTGCGCGACGTGACCGATCCGACGACGCGTCGGTGGTGAGTGTGCGGCCAGCGAAAGGAGAGTAGCGTAGCCGAGAACAGCGACGAACCGAGTTGGCACAGGTTTCGGAAACGCAAACGTTCACCGAGCGAAAGGAGCAGTTCGATGGAACGCCGACCCATTCACCACAGTGCATTGCGCGTCACCAGGCGGCAGATCGTCGCCAGTCTCGCCGTTCTGTCCGGCAGCCTGCTCCTCGCCTGCAACACGAGCGAGAGCACGCCGACCGCGACTCCTGCAACGACGCCCGCCAGCGCGGGCCAAGCAACGGCGCAGCCGCCCAGCATGCCCTCTCCGACCGCAGCACCGGCTTCGGTCGCCACCGCGACGGCGGTGCCGCGCCGCGAGTTGCGGATCGGCGTGCAGGGACTGCCGCCCAATCTCGATCCGCATCAACAACTTTCCAACGTGGGAACCCGCGTGACCTATTCGATCTTCGACTACCTGATCCGGCGCGACTTCCTGAGCGGTCCGCAGCCAGGGACCGGGTTCGCGCTCGTCCCCTGGGTCGCCAAGGAGTGGAAGCGGATCGATGACCTGACCGTCGAGTTCACCTTGCGCGACGACGTCACCTTCCACGACGGAAGCAAGTTGACAGCGGAGGACGTGGTCTTCACCTTCGAGCGACTGTTGAAAGACACGCCGGATCGCTTACGGGAATCAGCCAGCTACTTCAAGACGGTCGCCGAGATCACCGCGCTAGACCAGAACCGCGTCCGCTTCGTGACCCAGAGTCCCGATCCGGTGTTCGAGAAGCGGATCTCGTCCTGGGGCGGATGGCTGATCCCCAAAGCGTATTACGAGCGCGTCGGGATGGACGGCTTCGCACGGGCACCGATCGGCACCGGACCCTATCGGGTCGCCGAGTTCGTGACCGACGAGCGATTGGTGCTCGAGCCACACGAGACCTACTTTGGTGGACGCCCGACCGCCTCCCGCATCGTCTTCGAGGTCATCCCGGAGATCCAAGCGCGGGTCGCCGCGCTGCTGTCCGGCGAAGTCGACCTCATCACCAACGTGCCACCGGACCAGGTACCGGTGCTGCAGCGAAACCAAGGGATCGTCATCCGCAGCATCCCGCTCGCCAACTGTCACGTCCTTCGCTACAACTGCAATCACCCTCTTCTCCAAGACAAACGGTTGCGCCAGGCACTCAACCTCGGCATCGACCGCGAACTCTTGATCAAGACACTGTGGAACGGGCAGGCCGTCCGGATGCGTAGTCATCAATTCGAAGACTACGGTCCTCTCTACAACGCACAACGTCCTTACACGCCCTATGACCCCGATCGCGCTCGGCAGTTGGTCCGCGACTCCGGTTACGACGGCAGCACGATCCGTTACAACAACAAGCCGGGCTACTATACGCTGGGCAACGAGGCCGCTCAAGCGATCGTCGAGATGTGGCGGAAGATCGGGATCAACGCGGAAGTCCAGCTGATCGACTGGGCTGATCTTCCCAAGGAAGAGCGCATGGTCGGCTCATGGTCCAATTCCAACTACTTGGCCGATCCGGAGGGAGCGTTCTGGTTGCGTTGGGGTCCGGGAACAGCGACCCAACGCGACTGGTGGAAGCCGGAAAACCCGCGCTTCAATGAACTCGGCGAGCAACAGCGGCAGACGCTCGACCAGCAGTTCCGTTACCGCGCTTACCAGGAGGCGCTCGACATTTGGGAAGACGAGGCGCCCGGCACCGTTCTCTGGATCCCGATCGAGCACTACGCCATGCGCGATTTCGTCAAGTGGACTCCATACAGCTTCTACTACATGGATCTGCGACCCGATAATCTTTCCTTGGTGGGTTGAGGGAGAGGACGGCAGCAGTGGCGACGAGCCGTGTCCTGATCGTGGTGCTCGACGGGCTCCGTCCCGACCTGGTCTGCGAGGAACGCACGCCCTTTCTCCACTCCCTGGCAGCTGAAGGCACGCGCCTGACCCGGTATGCGGCGGCCTACCCGCCGCATACTCGGGTCCAGGTGACGACGATGTGCACGGGAGCCTACCCCGGACAACACGGCATCGTCTCCAATGTGATGGTCCTCGGGGGAGCAGGAGAAGAGGGGATCCTCGATACCAGTGACTATCGGCAGATCGCGGCACTCGACCAGCGGACCCAGGGTCGGGCGATCCTCCGCGCGCCGCTCGCTGACCTCCTGGCAACACGCGAGCAGCGTCTGGCGGTCGCCGCTAGCGGCTCCACCGGCTCGAGCTGGCTTTGGGCCCGCACGCAGCCGTTTCGCTTAGTCAATCCTCGCTCGGTCTTCGGGCTACCGGATCTGGCGGCGTTGCGCGAGAAGCTCGGACCACCGCCCGATCCTGCCGACTCGTCGCTCGATCTCGTCCGCTACGCTCTCCGGGCTGCCCGCGACCTTTTCTTGCCCGATCCGGAAATCGCAGTCACTGTCCTCTGGTTGCACGAACCGGACGCGACCTTTCACCTCTCTGGTCTGGGCAGCCCAGAAAGCGAGTCCGTCCTGCGCCAACTGGATGAGCTGCTCGCTCGCTTCTTCGAGCAGCTGGCGGCGCGCCGGCTGCTCGATGAGCTGCTCGTCTTCGTCCTCTCCGACCATGGCCAGTCGACCCCACTCCATCACCGCTCGCTGAGCGAACTCCTCCGCCAGGCACCCTCCCTGCCCGTGCTCGATCGCGTCGTGCCGGCAGCCGATTTCCTGTTCCGGCGACCAGGATCGGCTGCTCCCCAGCAGGCGGAACTCGCCCCACTGGTCGAGTGGCTGCTCGAACAACCCTGGGTCGGAGCGGTCCTCGCTCACCCCGAAATTGCCCAGGATCTTCCGGGGACCGTCGCGCTCTCTACCGTGTGGGGTGGTTCTCTCGAGCGCGATGCCCTCGAGCGACTCCCGCTCCTCGCCGTGAGCCCGACCTGGAGCGCCGACCGGAACGCGTTCGGAGTCCCTGGAGTCGTCACCGCGCTGACCGAGCAGGTGGCACTCCGGTCGACGCACGGCTCGGGTTCCCCTTTCGAGCTTCAGGCTTTTGCCGTGATGCTGGGGCCAAATATCCGCAAAGGGTTCGAGAGCCGAACTCCAGCAGGTGTGGTCGATATTGTCCCGACCGTGGCAGCTGTTCTCGGTTTGACGCCGGAACAGCCATTCGCTGGCCGCATCCTAAAGGAAGCGTTCGACGAGTCCTGGCAACCCTCTATCCGCAGCGAACTCTGCCGCCCGAGCCATGGAACCATCGTGGTCGGCTGGCGCACCGGAGACACGTACTACCTGGATCGGATCGCTGGCCCGGACCGATTCTGGGACGACCACTCTGAGTGAGGATCCGCCTTCGCACGCTCACTCGACCGGTAGGCCCTGACGCTGGAGTGCCTCGCGCAAGCGCCGAGCATCGTGCACCGCGTGCGCGAAGGCGTCGTTGTTGAAGTAGACGAAACCGGGCCGATCGCTGCAAGGAGCCAACCGGCTCGCCAGCTGAGCGATCTCCTCGTCCGTCAGACCGATATCGAAGAGACCACTGTGTACTCGGACATAACAGAGCGGTCCGACGAATGGCAAGGAATCCGGAGTCGGATGCGTTCCACCATACGCGAGGACGATGGTGCCGCCAGCGCCGGCGATCGCGTCGGCAACGGCTGGCACGAACCAACTCGGGTGACGGAACTCGAAAGCGAACGGTTGACCAGCTGGCAAGGAATCGAGGAAAGATCGTAAGCGGTCGAGATCGCAGGCGAAGCCGGGAGGCAGCTGGAAGAGGAGAGGGCCGCGAGAGGAACCGAGTTCCTCGATCGCGGCCAGGAACGCTCCCAGCACTGGCTCGACACCAGTCAAGCGATGGACGTGCGTGATCGCACGTGGTGCCTTGACCGCAAAGACAAAGCCCGGTCGTTGGGCAGCTTGCCTGGCCCATTCGCGAAAGCGTTGGCGCGCCGGCAGTCGGTAGAAGGTCACGTTCAACTCGACTGTGGCAAACTCGCGCCGGTAGTAGGAGAACCACTCCCATGGCGGAAGCTCTGGTGGATAGAAGCGGCCACGCCAGTGACGATACGACCAACCGGATGTCCCGACGAGCCACACGGAGACCTCCTGCACGGCACTCGCTGCTGCCAGCGTAACATGGGTGTGTGGAAGCGTCACACGGGTGAGCGGGGAGGAGCAGGACACAGCGATGGACGAATATCAACATCTGCAGGTCATCGTCCCCGGCAAACTCGTCTACCTCGGTCCGATCCGGCGCGACTTGGCCGCAGTCTACCAGCGGTGGATGAACGATCTCGAAGTCTCGCGCACGCTCACTGCCCATTGGCGGGTCCCCTTCACCGTCGAGGACGAAGTCGAGTGGTTCGAGCAAGCCCGACGCGACCCGACACGCCGGGTCTTCACGATCTACGAGCGACCCGATGACCGCCCGGTCGGCAACGCAGAACTCTTCGGGATCGACTTCGCTGTCGGGAGCGCCGAGGTCGGAATCGTCATCGGTGAGCGAAGCGTCTGGGGACGGGGATACGCGACCGAAGCGCTGACTCTCCTTTTGGACTTTGGCTTCACGGTCCTCGGCTTGCATCACATCTGGCTACGCTATGACGCAGCGAACGAGCGGGCACGAGCCGTCTATGATCGTGTCGGATTCCGGGAAGTCGGTCGCTTGCGCCAGGCAACCAAGATCGGTCCGTATCGAGACGACATCGTGATCATGGATATCCTGGCGAGCGAGTTCCAAAGCCCAGTCCTGGCCGCCAAACTGCGCCTGCCGGGGTCGACGCCCTGATGGAATCGCGCCGCGCGTATACTGGAAGGCGAACCAGCCAGCTCGGCAGGTAACTGTTGCGAGCGTGTGCTGGAACGATCTCCTGGTGTTGCCAGGAGAACGAGTGTGAGGTGACCGGCGCGATGCTGGCAGCAGGGCTCTTTCGGCGTGCGCCGGACACCGATTCCGAGGACGAGCTCTGGCTCGGTTGCCCGATGCTGAAGAAGGTTACCTTCCAGACCAAGCGTGGCCGGAAACGGGTGATCCTCCGTTGCGCGCTCGGCTATGCGCTCAACACACCGGAAGCGGTCGAGCGCTGCCGAGCCACAGCGGGACCGCATCAGTGCTGGCAGTGCCAGGAGTATCTGGAGGCCCGGACGCTGCGCGAGCCATCCTGAGCTACTCGCGACACCTCGGAATCGTGTCCGGATGGAAGAGCGGTCACTCGTCCTAGCTCGAGCGACCGCTCTCGTTCGTTCGCGAGGCAGTCGCGCACGGTCACGCTGGCAGGAGCGAGGCGATGGCAGCCTTACCGTTCATCGTCCTCATCGAGCCGGACTGGCCGGCTCGCTCCTATTTTCGTGCGGAACTCGAGGAACTCGGCTACGCCGTGAGCGCACACGAGCGCGCTACTGACGCAGCACGCTTTCTCGCCCGCTGGGGATTGCGCCCCGACCTGATCGTGGTGGACCTCGCCAGCGATGGTGAGCAGCTCGCCGCACTCCAGCGCCTGATCGAGGACTTTCCAGGCACGCGACTCCTCGTCCTGGCGAGTCCCCTGCGCGCCCTGCCGGAATGGTTGCGCCAGCGCGCCAACCGGATTCTCTTTCGTCCCTTCGCGGTCGGCGACGTAGTGCGCATCGTCAGCGAACTCGCCCCGTTAATCGAGCGTTAATCTCCCGCTGATCCTCCGTTAAGCCCAACTCGGTACACTGCCCTCAGTGAAGGGAAGATGGATGGTCACGGTGAGCAGCCGATCGACCACGCGACCAGAAGGAACACCGACACAGCAGCGCATCCTGATCGTCGAGGACGATCCGACACTCGCCCAGATTCTCTCCTATAGCCTGGAACAGCGTGGCTACAGCGTCTGGACCGCCCAGGAAGGCCGGCAGGCCATCATGCTGGCGCGCACCATCCGACCCGACCTCGTGATCCTCGATCTGATGCTTCCGGGTATCGATGGGCGCGATGTCTGCCGGCTGATCCGCAAGTGGTCGAGCGCGCCCATCCTCGTGTTGACGGCGCGAGACAGCGAAGACGACATCGTCGCGCTGTTCCAGGAAGGAGCAGACGATTACGTGGTGAAGCCATTCCGCACGCGCGAACTCTTCGCCCGGATCGATGCCCTGCTGCGCCGGTCGGCGGAGACCAACGCCGGGAACGTGCTCACAGCCGGAACCCTCGTGATCTTCCGCGACGAGCACCGCGTGGTGTATCGGGGACGGGAGATTCATCTGGCACCGCGTGAGTTCGCTTTGCTCACCGCATTGGTCGAGCGGGCCGGTCGCGTTTGCACGAGGCAGGAGCTTCTCGACCTGGTCTGGGGACAGGACGTCGTCGATCTGCGGAACGTCGATGTGCACATCCACCGGATCCGGGAAGCACTGGGAGGAGAGCCCGATGGGTCGAACCTGATCAGAACGGTCCACGGAATCGGCTATCGGTTCGTACCGGAATTGGCGGGAATGGACGAAACGATCGGAGGAGGGAGTTGATCATGGAGAAGCCGATGACACGCCTCAGCCGACGACAGCTGATCGCGCGCTTGGCGGTACTGGGTGCCACCGTCCCGGCAGCGAGCGCGTTGATCGCAGCGTGCGGGGGCGGGGAAGCGACCCCGACGCCGACGACCGCTCCGGCGGTGCAACCGAGCCCGACGCCAGCAGCAGCTGCGCAGCCTTCACCGACCGCAGCGATGGCAACCACCCCAGCAGCTCAGCCGACTCCGACGACGCCAGCCCAGCAGCTCAGCGGGACGATCACGATCGACGGTTCCAGCACCGTGTTTCCCATCTCCGAAGCCGTCGCCGAGGAGTTCCAGAAGAAGTATCCCCAGGTAAAGGTCACGGTGGGAATTTCCGGAACCGGCGGTGGATTCAAGAAGTTCTGCAACAAGGAGATCGACATCTCGGATGCCTCGCGCCCGATCAAGGACTCCGAGGTCGAGGCCTGCCAAAAGAGCGGTCGTGAGTATATCGAGCTTCCCGTCGCCTTCGATGGACTCGCGGTCGTGGTCAACCCGCAGAACGACTGGGTCGACTATCTGACGGTCGAGGAACTCAATCTGATCTGGAAGCCGGAGTCACAGGGGGTTATCACGCGCTGGAACCAGGTGCGATCGAACTGGCCGGATGCACCGCTCAACTTGTATGGAGCCGGAACCGACTCAGGGACCTTCGACTACTTCACCGAGGCGATCAACGGCAAGTCTGGCGCCAGCCGGGGTGACTACACCGCCTCCGAAGACGACAATGTCCTCGTCCAGGGTGTCGCAGGGGACAAGAATGCGCTCGGCTACTTCGGACTCGCCTACGCCATCGAAAACCAAGGTCGGGTCAAGATCGTGCCCATCGTCAACCCGAAGACCGGCACGCCGGTCGAGCCGAATCTCGAGACGGTGAAGACGGGGCAATATCAGCCCCTTTCGCGACCGCTGTTCATCTATGTCGCACGTGACCAGGCCGATCGGCCGGAAGTTCAGGCGTTCGTCGAGTTCTATCTCGACAATGCAGCCGAGCTCTCTGAGGAAGTGGGGTATATCCCCCTGCCGGACGAGGCCTACCAGTTGGCCAAGAAGCGCTTCCAGGAACGGAAGACTGGGTCAGTCTTCAAGGGAGTCGAGGTCGGCGTCTCGATCGAGGACGTGCTCAAGCGTGAGGAGTAGCTTCCCGGAGACCGAGAAGACCGGGTACAATCCGCGAGCAGGGGAAAATCCTCCTGCTCGCGGCCGGTCGTTGCCGAGCGAGGGACGGACGTGACGAGCGAGTCGACTCCTGCTCAACTCGCCACATCGATCGACCGCCGAGAGTGGGTCGAGCGTGTCCTCACCGGCACGCAACGAATCGACCGCATCCGCCGCGTCCGCGAGCGAGCGATCCTGACCTTCCTGTTCCTGGCTGCGCTGATCTCGATCGCGACGACGATCGGCATCATCTACACGCTGGGGATCGAGACCTTCCGCTTTTTCCAACGTGTTTCCATCGTCGACTTTTTGACCGATACGCAGTGGACCCCCCTCTTTACCGAGAAGCATTTCGGCATTTGGCCACTGCTCACGGCGACACTCCTGGTCTCGGCCATCGCGATGCTCATCGCCTTACCGATCGGACTCCTCTCGGCGATCGGACTCGCTGAATATGCCCCGGACCGCGTCGCCCGCGTCGTCAAGCCGGTCCTGGAGATCCTCGCCGGTGTCCCGACGGTGGTGTATGGCTACTTTGCCCTGCTCTTCATCACACCGTTGCTCCAACGCTTCATTCCCCAGCTCGAGGTCTTCAACGCGCTCTCGGCTGGCCTGGTGATGGGAATCATGATCGTGCCGCTCGTCGCTTCCCTCTCCGAGGACGCCATGCGGGCAGTCCCGCAGAGTCTCCGCGAAGGTGCCTATGCGTTGGGTGCCACCAAACTCGAGGTCGTCTGGCGTGTTGTGGTACCGTCGTCGCTGTCGGGCATCGTCGCTGCCTTCATTCTGGCGGTCTCGCGGGCAGTAGGCGAGACGATGATCGTCGCCATCGCGATGGGCCAAGTCCCGCGCCTGACCCTCAACCCGTTGGTCGCGATGGAGACGATGACCGCCTACATCGTCCAGGTGAGCCTCGGCGATACGCCGCATGGCACGCTCGAGTACCAGACGATCTTCGCGGTCGGCACCACACTGTTCGTGATCACGATGGCACTGAACCTCTTGAGTTACCGCTTTCTCAAGCGCTTCCGGGAGGTCTACGAGTGAGTGTCGAGCGGATATCCACGACCGACCGCGAGTTCGATCCCCGCTTGCCGTTGCGCAAGCGACTCGGGATGCTCTTCGGCCTCCTCAGCGCGGTCGCGATCGCCATCGGGCTCGTCACGCTCGGGGTTCTCATCGCCGATGTCATCCACGACGGCTGGCGGGCACTTTCCTGGGACTTCTTGACGAGCTATCCCTCGCGGCGTCCCGAGCAAGCCGGCATCCGTTCCGCTCTAGTCGGGACCTTCTACATCTTGATCCTGGTGGCCCTGATCGCCTTTCCGCTCGGAGTCGCTGCTGCTATCTACCTCGAGGAGTTCGCGCCCAAAAACCGGCTCACGGCGACGATCGAGGTCAACTTGTCCAACTTGGCAGCCGTCCCGTCGATCGTCTACGGGTTGCTCGGCCTCGGCGTCTTCGTCCGCACCTTCATGCTCGGCCGTAGTCTCCTCGCAGGAGCCTTGACGCTCAGCCTCCTGGTGCTCCCGATCATCATCATCGCCTCGCGCGAAGCCTTGCGGGCGATCCCCCCCTCGATCCGCGAGGCCGGACTCGCGCTCGGCGCCTCGCACTGGCAGACAGTCCGGCTCTTCGTCCTTCCCGCAGCCTTGCCTGGCATCCTGACCGGTACGATTCTCGCACTGGCGCGGGCGATCGGCGAAACCGCCCCGCTCATCACGATCGGCGCGCTCACCTACGTCGCCTTTACGCCCAAGAGCCTGTTCGATCCGTTCACTGTTCTGCCCATCCAGATCTTCAACTGGATCTCGCGTCCGCAACCAGCCTTCCACGAGCGCGCTGCTGCGGGAATCATCGTGTTGCTGGCCGTGCTCTTGCTCTTCAACGGCCTGGCGATCTTCCTCCGCGCTCGGCTGCAGCGCCGCATCCGCTTCTGAGGGGAGTCCGCCCATGACGATCACTAGTCCGACTCCAGCCCGGTATATCGTGCAGCCAGCGGAACCGGCTGCTCTGCGCATCGAGCGACTCAACATCTGGTACGGCAAGCACCAGGCGATCCGGGATGTGAGCTTCACCATCCCGGCACGTCGGATCACCGCGATCATCGGGCCTTCCGGATGCGGCAAGAGCACGCTGCTGCGCGCCATCAACCGGATGCACGACCTTACGCAGGACGCCCGGGTGGAAGGATCGATCTACTGGGGCGAGATCGACCTGTATGCTCCGACGACCGACCCGGTTTGGGTGCGGCGCCACATCGGGATGATCTTCCAGAAGCCGAATCCATTTCCGAAGAGTATCTTCGAAAATGTCGCGTTCGGTCTCCGCGTCAACGGGTACCGTGGGGACATCGCAGCACGCGTCGAAGAAGCCCTGCGCAAGGCCGCGCTCTGGGACGAGGTCAAGGACAAGCTCCAGCAGAATGCGCTCGCGCTCTCCGGGGGACAGCAACAACGGCTCTGCATCGCGCGCGCGATCGCGCTCGAGCCGGATATCCTGCTCATGGACGAGCCCTGTTCGGCACTCGATCCGGTCGCGACCATGCGGATCGAGGATCTGATGGTCGAACTCGCTCATGCCTACACCATCGTTATCGTCACGCATAACATGCAGCAGGCTTCCCGCGTGTCCCACTACACGGCCTTCCTCCTGGCGGGAGAAGACCGCACCGGAGAATTGATCGAATACGCGCCGACCCGCGAACTCTTCCTGCGGCCACGCGACCGACGGACCGAGGATTACATCACGGGCCGCATCGGCTAGTAGCTCGGAGGGGTCCGACGATGTCCGAGCCGATCGCTGCACTCACCGCTGCGCAAGCTGCTCGCGCCGAAACGGCGTCGCGCGACCGGGCGCTCACGGCGGCTGCCGGTATGGAAATCGAGCGACTCTCCGCCTACTACGGCCACTTCCAAGCGCTCGCCGAGATCACGCTGCCGATCCATCCCAGTGCCGTGACGGCAGTCATCGGCCCCTCCGGGTGTGGCAAGTCGACGTTGATCCGCTGCTTGAATCGACTCCACGAGCTGACGCCAGGCGCGCGGGTGACGGGAAGTGTTCGCCTGGAAGGGGTCGATATTTACGGCGCAGGAATCGACCCCGCTCGCGTCCGCCAACTCGTAGGTATGGTCTTCCAAAAGCCGAACCCGTTCCCGACGCTCTCGATCTACGACAACGTCCTCGCTGGGGTGCGCTTGCACCGGCAACGGCTCTCCCGCACGGAAGCTGATGAGATCGTCGAACGCAGTCTCCGAGCGGCTGCCCTCTGGGACGAGGTCAAGGACAAGCTGAAGGCATCAGGAGCCTCGCTCTCTGGCGGCCAGCAACAACGGCTCTGTATCGCCCGGGCACTCGCGGTGGAACCGCTCGTTCTCCTGATGGACGAACCGACGAGCGCACTCGACCCGATCGCGACCTACCGGATCGAAGAGCTCATCTGGGAACTCAAGCAGCGCTACACCATCGTCATCGTCACCCACAACATGCAGCAAGCGGCCCGCATTGCTGATTATGTCGCCTTCCTGTTGGCTGGCGAGGAGCGGACCGGTCGGCTGATCGAGTTCGATACCGCGCAGCGGATCTTCACCAACCCGAAACGCAAGGAAACCGAAGACTATATCACCGGCAAGATCGGCTAGCTCCTCGCTACATTGCGGCGTACACTTGGACCACTCAGCACCCCGCAAGAGCGCCGATTCGTTCCGGTCTGGAGGGGGACGAACCCGAGCAAGGAAGGAGACGACATGGCAACGCGTGCCCGCCTGGAATTCGAGCGTGACCTCCAACTGCTGCGCCAGGATCTCTTGAACCTGGGTAGCATGGTGGAAAAGGCAGTCGAACGCGCGGTCGAGGCACTCAGGCGTTACGACACGAAGTTGGCGCAGGATGTGATCGAGCACGACCGCGAGATCGACGAACGCAGCTATGCGCTGGAGGAGCGCGCATTGCTGCTCATCGCGACCCAGCAACCGATGGCTTCCGATCTCCGGATCATCGCCGCGACCCTCTTCATCATCGGGGAACTGGAGCGCATCGGTGACTACGCAGAAGGGCTGGCCAAAATCGCGATCCGCTTGAGTGCCTGGCCACCCCTCAAGCCCTTGATCGATATCCCACGCATGGCGGAGATCGCGATCGACATGCTGCGCCAAGCACTCGATGCGTTCATCGAAATGGATCTCGAGCGCTGCCGTACCATCTGGCGCCGGGACGACGAGGTCGATGGACTTTACGATCAGGTCTACCGAGAACTCTTGACCTACATGATGAGTGACCCTCGCACGATCGAGCGGGCCACTCTCTTGCTCTGGGCAGCACACAATCTCGAGCGGATCGCTGATCGCGTGACCAATATCTGCGAGCGCATCGCCTTCGTCATCACCGGCGACCCACGCGCGCTCGTCAGCCCGGGCGAACCGGATTATCCTGGAGAACGGGAAGCCGAGTACGACGTGGAGTGACGAGAGGAGCGAGGAATGCTCTGGGCCGCAGTGATCCGCTACGGGAACCCGGACAAGATCAAGGAAGTGCGCCCGGTTCATCGCCAGTACCTCAGTGCACTGCGCGAGCGAGGCAAACTGTGGGCCTCGGGACCGTTCGTCGATGACAGCGGTGCGCTCATCATCTATCAAGCCGAGAACGAAGAGGAAGCCCGCCAGCTCATCGAGGGAGACCCCTTCTACGCTGCCGGCGTCTTTCAGGATATCCAACTCAAGCCATGGAATATCGTCTTCACACCGCCAGCCTCATGACCGAACACGCTGGCCGTGCTACGATCGTGCTGCCGCAAAAGCATCGGCGGCCTGCGTTCACTCGGTTCCTGCCCGGGAGGCGAAGAATGACGACCGAAACCGGAATTCGCACCTACGGCCTGCTCATCGACGGCCAGTTCGTCCCCGCCGCGAGCGGCGAGACGTTCCCCACCTACAATCCGGCGACGAACGAGGTGATCGGTTACGTCGCCAAGGCGAGCCGGGAGGATGTCGACCGTGCGGTCCGAGCAGCCCGTCGTGCCTTCGACGAGGGTCCCTGGGGGCGCATGACGCCCAACGAGCGAGCTCGCTGCTTGCGCCGTGTCGGCGAGATCCTCCGCGAACGCGTCGACGAACTGGCTCATCTGGAGACGCTGAACTGCGGGAAGATCATCGTCGAGTCGCGGATGGACATCTTGTCCGCCGCCAACTGTTTCGACTATTACGCCAACCTGACCGGTCAGATCTGGGGCGAGACGATCCCGATGAACGGGCCGCTCCTCGACTACACGGTTCGCGAACCGTACGGGGTGTGCGGACAGATCATTCCCTGGAATTTCCCGATCCTCATGGCCGCATGGAAACTGGCACCAGCGCTCGCGGCCGGAAACACGGTCGTCCTCAAGCCTGCCAGCTATACCCCGATCACTGCGCTCGTCCTGGGACAGATCTGCCTCGAAGCCGGTATCCCTGAAGGCGTCGTCAACGTCGTGACCGGGCCGGGCAGCGAGGTCGGTGCCGCGATTTGCGAGCACCCGCTCGTCGACAAGATCGCCTTCACCGGCGAGACGGAGACCGGTCGCGAGATCTTGCGCCTGAGTGCGGGGACGATCAAAAAGGTTTCCCTCGAACTCGGGGGCAAGTCGCCGAACATCGTCTTCCCGGACGCCGACCTCGAAGAGGCAGTCAACGGCTCGCTCTTCGCTATCTTCACCAATGCGGGTCAGCGCTGCACGGCACGCACCCGTCTCCTGCTGCACGAGTCGATCCATGATCAGTTCATGGATCTCTTCCTGCGCAAGGCATCCGCTCTGCGGATCGGTGATCCGTTGGACGAGCGCACCCAGCTCGGTCCGTTGGTCTCGCGTCGCCAGTGCGAGCGCGTCCTGAGCTACGTCGAGCGCGCCAAGGCTGAAGGGGCTACGCTCCGCTTGGGGGGGAAGCGACCGGACGACCCGGCGCTCCAGCGCGGGAACTTCGTCGAGCCGACCATCTTCGACGAGGTGCAGCCCCAGATGACGATCGCCCGCGAGGAAGTCTTCGGTCCCGTGCTCGCCGTCATTCCGTTCCGCACCGAAGACGAGGCGGTCGAGATCGCCAATGCGACGATCTACGGGCTCGCCGCCACGATCTGGACGAACGACATCAAGCGAGCGCACCGCCTGGCGGCACGGATCAAGGCCGGCAACATCAGCATCAACTATCCTGTCGTCAATCCACCGGAGGCCCCCTTCGGTGGCTTCAAGCAGAGTGGCATCGGACGAGAACTCTCGCGTCACGCGCTCGACCTCTACACGCAGGTCAAGAATGTCGTCGTCGGGTTGAGCGAACAACGCTTCGACTGGTACGGAAACTGGCCACCAGGACGGTGACACTGGCCCTTCGATCAAGGAGCGAGAAAGGAAGGCCAGCCCGCCGCCGCGAGCTGGCCTTCGCGTTCGAGATAGCGCAGCACGGTCGCGATGAAGGTTCCATGACTCCAGCTCAACGGGCTGACGGAGAGCGGATCGCCTGTCTCCGGATGGACCTGCTCGGCCAGCACGCCACTCGGTAGCGCATGTGCAGCGACCCACTCGAGCAACTCCAGGGCACGAGCGAGTTCCGCGGGAGAAGTCGCCCGCGCGATGTACCAATCCGCAAGCCACAGCGTGCAGATGAACCAGGGATTGCCAGGAATGCGCTCGATATCGCGACTCATCTGGTAATAGTAGTCGTCCTCGTAGCGGGCGAGGCCTCCGACCGGCGTCTTCACCCACAGTCGTTCCTCGACTGCCTGCATCGTGGCGACGACGCGCGGATCGCGCGCCGGGAACAACCCGAACAGGAATAGCCCAGCCAGGCTAGCATCGATCGTCGGGTCAGGCTCGATGTTCCCCTGCGCATCGACCGTGAGCATGCGAGCAAAGCGCCCGAGCTCCGTTCGGAAGAGGTAGCGGCTCGCCGCAGCGCGGATACCATCGGCAGCACGATCCCACCCCTCCGCGAACTGGTCATCACCGAAGATGCGCGCCAAGCGGGCCGCAGCACGCAACCCGGCCACGACAGCTGCCACCGTGAACGTGTGGATACCGCGTCGCTCTTCCCAGAGGTCATACGAGGGCGCGGGCAATCCGGTGACTGGATCGCGATAGGAAGCCAGGAAACGCCCGCACGGAACGACCACTGAGCTGTACAAGCCGCGGAGAAGTTCCAAGTCGCGGGTCTTGCGATAGTAATCCCAGAGCGTCATCAGCACGAGAGCAGTACTGTCCTCCTGGATCGGGAACTGGAGGTCACCGGTCGGACCTGCCCAGGGATGCCAGCTCGACCCGGCCGAGCCATCCGGGTTGTACTTGTGTAAGAAAAATCCGTAGTGGGTGACCAGGTCACCGATGAAGGTGAAGAAGCGCCGCGCCAGTTCCGGATAGCCGGCATCCAACAACGCACTGGCGATGAGCGCGCCATCGCGCGGCCAGACGTAGCTGTACGTATCACGACCGAATTGGAGAATATCGGAGTCGTTGGCCGCGAGGATGGCTCCACCCTCGTCGATCTGCGTCCGCAGGATCAACAAACTTTGTCGGTAGAGGCGCTGGAGGGTCGGCGAGAGAGAGGCCAATCCCGGGGGATCCGGCTCGATCCAGCTCTGCCAATAGCGCCGAACGCGGGTCAGCAAGGCTTCCGGGCCCAGCTGGAGCACCGTCTGGTGCAACCGGTAGACATCGGCGAAACGGAGCCCGGCGGCCATCCAGAACGTGGCTTTTCCCTCACTACCGGCCGGAAGCAAGAGTTCCAGTCCGCCGATCGAATCGACCGATCCCTGCGCGATCGGGTTCCCGCTCAACACCCCGTCCTCGGCATCGCGCCAGGTCCCCTCATGCCCGCGGAACGCCTTGTTCCCGCACGCGAAGCAGTGGTAACCGGGACGATCGCCGGCCCAACCGGAAAACCAGAAGTAACGTTTTCCCTTGTAGTGCACGAGTGCTCGCGCCGTGGGTTCGTAGTACACCGTCTCACCATCGGCGTAGCCCCACAGGTACCCATCGAAATGGAGAAACAAACGCACAGTCCGCGGGATCGGCCGCTCGTTCCGGACCATCACCCGCCGTATCCAGAGATCGTGCTCGAGAGCCACGGCATCCTGACAGACGAGTGTCAGGCCGAGTCGCGAGTGGTGCAAGCGAACGTCCGTCACCAGCGTGCGTTCTTCGTAGCGGAGATCGCGCTCCCACCCCTCGTCGGAGAACCAGGCGAATTCACCATCGCACCAGATGCCGAAGCGATTGAGGCGCCCCTGCGTATGGTTTTCCTGCCCCACTCGGGGGAAGTAGACATCGCGCAGGGTATACGTCCGGTCGAACGCGAGAAGCAATCGTCCGTTGCCGATCGGAAGATCGCGCGGCATCGCTGCACCCTTTTCGTCAAGTCATCGCGGAGAGACCGAGCAGCTGCTCGAGTCCATAGCGGGCGACGCTCGTCACCGTCATGATCGCGAGCGCACTCGCCACTGCGGCGAGGGCAGCACGGCGGAGCTCGTGCCAACTCGTTGCGCATTCGATCCGGCCGATCAGCGCCAAGACGACCGGCCAAGTGAGCAGCGTCAATGTGAGGAGCGCTGCCAGGACGAGCCCCACCGCTACCAACGGAAACCAGAAGACCGGCCCCCGCCAGACGAACCAGCCGAAAGCGGTCAGCGCTGCGGCGAGCGGCATACCGTCGCGCTTCAACCCGAACACGGTGCCCGAGTCGCGCAGATCAGGGCGCCAACTCGTCGACTGGAAGACCCACCAGAGCATGGTGCCGAGCGCGACGCCTGTCCAGGCACCAGTGGCATAGCGCAGCAGGTTGTGCGGCGAATACAGCGACCGCAGGCCGAGGTCGAGCACCAGCGAGTTCAGGCCATCGACGGCGAGCGCCACGACCCCAGTAGCGAGGAACCCGATCGCGAGCGGAGAAGGAGGCGCAGTTGCCCGGCGAGCGGCTCGCCGGGCGAGCCAGGCGACCGTCGCCGCGGAACCTGCATAGATACCGGTCATCCGAGCATCGAAGGGCAACTGGTACGGGCCGAACCAGAAGGAATGACTCGGCCGTTGGGCACACAACCCCTGCAAGGCCGCACGGGTCGCCAGTTCGAGTTGACTCGGCGCAACGGACCACAGCAGCGCGACCGCCGCCAGGAGAGCGAGCGGCGGCAACAACGACGCCCACTCGACAGGCATCCGCTGTCTGCTGTGATCGCTCCGCTCCATCACGCGCTCGCTTTCGCAGCGTTCCAGCATAGCATGCAGCACGCTCCCTGCCGACGAGGACCGATGGGCCTGTCCGGACAGGTTGATCGTACACTCCGCGTGGCGTACGATTGCCGCCGTGCCGGCCGGTGAGGCGGGCCATCCGAGGGGGACGCGATGCAGGGGAGCCGACTGACGCGACGGATGCTCCTGCGCGTGGCTGGCGGAGTCATCGCAGCGACGGTCACGGAGTTGCGGAGCGGTCAGGCGCGTGGCGGGGTGATCCGAAGGACCAGTTGGTTCGTCGACGGTCCGTTTCCCACAGCTGGCCAGATCCTCACACCGGTCTATCCGTTGCCGTTTTCCTTCCGCAGCGTCGAGGTGAGCTGGCAGGCCTCGGTTCCCCGAGGTGCGCTGTTCCAGATCGCGGTCCGCCTGCGCAGCGACGGTGAGACCTGGAGCGACTGGATCCCACTCACCGCCGATCCGCACACGCCACCAGCCCAGGACGATGGCTGGACCTATGCTCCACCGATCCTCGCCAGCGGACGAGCCGTCCAACTCGGGATCGCCTGCGAGCCAGGCATCGGGGGAGTGGGGCCACGAGTCACAGCGATCCGCGTGACCGCGGTCGAGGTCTCGTCGAGCGACTTCCAGTGGTTGGCAAACGACGAGCTCATCGATGGCTGGATCGTCCCTCGAGCCGGATGGGGAGCGGATGAATCGCTGCGTTTCGACGAAAATGGGAAGGAAATCTGGCCACCGCGCTACGCACCGATCGAGAAGGTCATTATCCACCATACCGCGACGCGCAACGATCCACCTGATCCGGCTGCGACGATCCGAGCCATCTACGCCTATCACGCGGTCACGCTCGGTTGGGGCGATATCGGCTACAACTTCATCGTCGACTGGCAAGGACGGGTCTACGAAGGACGATCCGGTGGTCCCAATGTCGTCGGTGCCCATACCGCCGGGTACAATACCGGGACGCTCGGGATCGCCGTGCTGGGAGACTTCACGACGACCGATCCCCCGCGGGTCGTCCTCGACGCCTTGGCGCGTCTCATCCGGACACGGGCAGGCCATCTCGACCCAGCCGGCATCGGTCCGTTCCGCGATCTCGTGGATGTTCCCAACATCGGTGGACACCGCGACTACAACATCACCGAATGCCCGGGTGACCGACTCTTTGCACAGTTGCCGCTCCTCCGCGGCATGCTCAAAGGAACCGGCCCGATCGTCTTCCCCTCCAAGCCGCGGCGCTTGGAACCCAAGGCCCAACTGGTCAGCGTGACCTTCACACCAGCGAGCGAGTTGTACGCCGGGACACTCGTCCGGGTCGACGCGGTCGTCCGCAATGTCGGGCCGATCGAGCTGCCCACCCAGGGACCGCCACCAGGATTCATCTACGAAGAAGGCCAGACTTTCGATAGCGTCGGCTTTCCGAAGGAGGAAGGAGCCTTTCGCGTCGGCGTCGATTTCGAAGGCAACACTGGCGTGCCCAACCCGTTCCGGTGGGGGCTCCCTGCCCCGCTCCCACCCGGACAGGAAGCGACCGTGACCGGATTCATCCGCTTACGGTCCGTGCGCAGCTGGCGCTTGACCGCCAGCTTGGTGCGCGAGTACGTGCGCTACGAGCAACAAGGCGTCTTTCCGAAGGACCTCACCACCCTGCCGCCTCCGACTGCTCCGGTCCCACCGAGCAGCGATCCGGACATGATCTACTTCGAGGTCACCCAACACAATGTTCCGCGCTTGTTCTACGAGTACTGGCGAGCGAACGGGGGACTCGAGCGCTTCGGCTATCCACTGACCGAACCGTTCGTGGAGATCTCCGCGACCGATGGGCAACAGTATCTCGTGCAGTACTTCGAGCGAGCGCGCTTCGAGCACCACCCCGAGTTAGCTGGGACACCGTTCGAAGTCTTGCTGGGCCTGCTCGGCGTCGAGCGGACACGCGGGCGCGAGAACGAGCCAGCGTTTCAGCCAGTGGAGCGGCCAACCGATCCGCAGATCGATTACTTCGTCGAAACACGCCACACCTTGCGGCCACCCTTCCAGGCGTACTGGTGGAGCCGCGGCGGCCCCGCCGTCTTCGGTTATCCGATCAGCGAACCGTTCGAGGAAGTGAGCAAAACGGACGGGCAACGCTACCTCGTCCAGTACTTCGAACGGAATCGCATGGAGTACCACCCCGAACTGGCCGGAACCCGCTTCGAGATCCTGCTCGGCCATCTTGGCCGCGAGACACTGATCGATCGCGGCTGGCTTCCCGGCGCTTGAACTTGGTCAGCTCACGAGCGAGCGAGTGGCTGCCGAACGAGCGAGCAGGTCACTTCGCTCAGGATACCGAACTCGATCCGGCTCGCTCTCTGGACCCCATCGGCATCGGAAAACCCGCGTCCGCGGGGAGGCGAGAAACCGATCCACAGCACACAGCCGAGGAGCGGCACGATCACGGTCAGCGCAACGGTGAGGCATGCGTCAAGCGAGACGGAGACGAGGCGCGCTCCACCGAAGACGATCCCCTGCAAGGCATGGACGGAGACGAAAGCATTCCGCTGGAGATCGGTGAGGAGGACGATCAGCAGCACCACGAGCGCCCGGTGCCCCGACGAACCGGTGGTCTTCCGTACCGGGTCGGAGTCGAGCGAATCCGGGATTTTCGGCTGCGCCATCGGTTCGGTCCAAAGGGGGCTTCTCCTCGGGAAACTCCTTCCGTCAACGAATCGTTCGTCCCTCGGAGTCGTTGCCCCCTGGTCACCCCCTCAGCACCCCCTCGCTCACCGGTCACGTTGCGGCGAACCCGAGCCCGAGCCGCCGCAGCGAGCAAAAGCGCCCATGCCCGATCACGAGATGATCGACCACCTCGATCCCGAGCAGGGTTCCCGCCTCGACCGCACTCTCGGTCAGCTCGATATCCTGACGAGACGGTGTCGGGTCACCGGACGGATGGTTGTGGAGCAAGACGAGTGCCGGAGCGTTGGCACGGATAGCCTCCCGGAACAACTCGGCGATCCGCACCTGGGCGCCGTTCACGTGCCCCTGTGCGACCGTCACCGTGCGCAACACGCGGTTCCGGGTATCGAGCAGCACGACCCGGAGCTGTTCCTGCTCCAAGGTCGCCATTTCCGCTCCAGCGATCGCGTACACGTCTTCCGGTGTGCGGATCACCGGACGCTCTTCCGGTTGAGCCAGCGCGAGCCGTCGCCCGAGTTCGAGTGCCGCCTTGAGCTTGGCAGCCTTCGCCTCGCCGAGTCCGTGAAAACGCCGCAGACTGGCGAGATCAGCTCTGGCCAAGCCGACGAGTCCACCGAACTCGACGAGCAGGCGCTGCGCCAGGTCGAGCACCGACTCGCCACGTGTCCCCGTGTTCAGGATGATGGCCAGGAGTTCCGCATTAGTCAACACTTCCGGCCCATACTGCTGGATCCGCTCGCGCGGCCGCTCGCTCGCTGGCAACTCCTTGATCGAATGATACGTGGCACGATTTCCGCTCATCGTTCCGCAGTTCGCGCACGAAGAGACCGATGCGACCGATGCCGCCAGTGTGCCGCTCGACGAGGCGTTCGTCAAGGGCCAGGCATTCCATTGCGCTCCACCACCTCGCCGGAGTGTCCTCACGACAGGACCGATTCAGCGCACGAAAGAGCCAGTGCGGCACGACTGCTATACTTACCGATGGCGCCGCGGCAGTCGCTGCGGCGCCACACTCCAGGGACGTATCCCGGAACGAGGAGACGAGCGTGATCTTCAGTCGTTTTTTCCGCCGGCGGACCCCACCCAGTCCACAACTCGAATCGGGATTGAAGCGCAGCCGGCAGGGAATCTTTCGCCAGATCGTCCAACTTTTCGAGCGTTCGCAAATCGACCGCGAACTCTTCGACGACTTGGAAGCGTTGCTCATTCAGGCCGACCTCGGCGTCGCGACGACCGAAGCCTTGCTGGAACGGCTCCAAGAGGGCGTGCGACGTGGCGAGATCCGCGACCCGGTCGAGGCGCGCGAGGCGCTGCGCGAGGAGATGGTCGCTCTGCTCGAGGCGGCAATGCGCAACCGCCGGGTGAAGATCTACCAGCGAGGGGTTCCCTTCGTCTCTCTGGTCGTCGGCGTCAATGGGACCGGAAAGACGACGACGATCGCCAAGTTGGCCCGGTATCACCTGGATCAGGGGCGGACGGTCCTGCTCGTCGCGGCCGATACCTTCCGCGCGGCAGCGATCGATCAGCTCAAGGCGTGGGGCGAACGGCTCGGTGTGCCGGTCATCGCGCACGCACCTGGCGCGGATCCAGGCGCTGTCGTGTTCGATGGCATGCAGGCAGCTCACAATCGGGGCATCGATGTCTTGCTGATCGATACTGCTGGCCGACTGCACACCAAGTCGAATCTGATGGCGGAGCTGGCCAAGATCCGACGCGTCATCCAGCGACACGTGCCGGACGCCCCACACGAGGTGCTGCTCGTCATCGACGCGACGACCGGGCAAAATGGCCTCAACCAGGCCCGGGTCTTCACGGAAGCAGCTGGCGTGACGGACATCGCGCTGACGAAGCTGGATGGGACGGCCAAGGGAGGAATCGCCTTCGCCATCGCGCGCGAACTCGGCATCCCGATCGCCTACGTGGGGACGGGTGAGAAGCCAACCGACTTCGCCGAGTTCGATCCGGAAGCCTACGTCGACGCCCTGTTCTTCGGGGACGAGGAGGATTGACCATGTTCGAGGCGCTGACCGACCGCTTGACCCAAGTCTTCCAACGTATCGGTCGCAAGGGGCGCCTCACCGAAGAGGACGTCGATGAGGCACTGCGTGAAGTCCGACGCGCCCTCTTGGAAGCCGACGTCCACTACACAGTCGTGCGCGACTTCATCGCCGCGGTCCGCGAGCGTGCAGTCGGCGAAGAGGTGCTACGCTCCCTGACACCGGCCCAGCAAGTGATCGCCATCGTCCACCAGGAACTCGTGCGCGTGCTCGGCAGCGAGCGAGTTCCACTTCAGTGGGCCGCCCAGCCGCCGACGATCATCATGCTCGTCGGCTTGCAGGGTTCGGGCAAAACGACGCAAGTCGCGAAACTCGGCTATCACCTGCGCAAAGAGGGACGCCGGCCGCTGCTCGTCGCAGCTGATATCTATCGGCCAGCCGCGATCGAGCAGTTGCGGACGCTGGGCAAGCAACACGATCTTCCCGTCTACGACGAGGGGACCAAGGCTGATCCGGTCGAGATCGTCAAGCATGCGGTCAAGGTCGCCCGCGACCAGGGCTACAACCCGGTCATCGTCGATACAGCGGGTCGGTTGCAGATCGACGAGCCGATGATGCAGGAACTCGAGCGGATCGTCGAGGCAGTCCGCCCGACCGAGATCCTGCTCGTCGCCGACGCCATGACTGGGCAAGAGGCGGTCAATGTCGCCAAAGAGTTTCACCGGCGTCTTTCGCTGACCGGCCTCATCTTGACCAAGATGGACGGTGACGCGCGCGGTGGTGCTGCGCTCTCCATTCGAGCTGTGGTCGGGGTTCCCATCAAGTTCATCGGAACGGGTGAGCGAGTCGATGCGCTCGAACCCTTCTATCCTGATCGACTGGCGACCCGCATTCTGGGGATGGGCGATGTCCTCTCTCTGATCGAAAAAGCCCAGCAGCAGATCAGCCAGGAGGAGGGGAAGAAACTCCAAGAAAAACTGCTCGCGGGCACCTTCGATCTGGAAGACTTCTTGCGGCAGTTGCAACAGGTCAAGAAGATGGGTCCGCTGACGCAGCTCTTGGAGATGATCCCCGGTATGGGTCAGCTGCTGCGCCAGCAGCAGGTGCAGATCAGCGACGACGAGTACAAGCGGATCGAGGCGATCATCCTCTCGATGACCCCCGAGGAGCGGCGCAACCCCGACATCATCAACTACAGTCGGCGCCGACGCATCGCACAGGGGAGCGGCACGACGATCGCCGAGGTCTCGCAGCTGTTGACGCAGTTCAAGCAGATGCAGCGGATGATGGCCGAACTCGGACAGCTGGCTGCTGGACGCAGCCGCGGCCCGCTGCGCGGTCTGCTCGGAGCCGGCAACGCATTCCCTGGCTTGCCGGGGCTGGACGGTTTCCCGGGGATCGGCACCGCACCAGCTCGACCGCAATCAGCAGCCCACCACGGTCGACACCAGAACAAGAAGAAAAAGAAGAAGCGCCGCTGAGCGGCACGAGGACCACCACGGACCATGACGACACGAATCGCGACGATCACGGGCTATCTCGTTCGGTCGCTCGCTCATCTCCCCATCTTTTACAAAGTTTTGATCGCTAATTCTCTGATCGTGGTCGCTGGAGCCATCGCCGGAACCACGCTCACGCTACTGAGCACGGGAAACACTGAACATCTTTTCGAACTCGTCGCACTCTTCGCGATCACGGGGACCTTCCTCTCGGTCCTCATCAACTGGATCGTTCTCCGTGCAGCCTTTCGCCCCATCGATGTCTTGGAGCAGACCGCCGACGAGGTGCGACGCGGCAACTTCCACGTCCGGGCACCATCCGTTCCGCTCAGCGATCCCGATCTGGAGAACTTGACCGCGACGTTCAACGCGATGCTGGATACGCTCGTCGGCTACCAGCAACGCCTGCGGGAACTCTCCCAGCGCGTCCTGACCGCTCAGGAAGAGGAGCGACAGCGGATCGCCCGCGAGCTGCACGATGATCCGGCACAGAGTCTGACCGCACTGCTGGTCCTGCTCAAGATGCTGCACGATCGGCAACAGCCGACCGATGGACGAGCCCTCCAGGAACTGATCGACCTGACGACCGCGACCCTCGAGTCGATCCGCGCCATCGCGCAGGAACTGCGCCCTCCCGTGCTGGACGACTTTGGCCTCGCCGCAGCGCTGGAAGGCTTGGCAGCGCAATACCGGCAACGTTTCGGCCTCCCGGTTCATGTCCATGTCCGCGGGCAACGGCAGCGACTGCCACCGGAGATCGAGCTCGCACTCTATCGGATCGTCCAAGAGGCGCTGACCAATGTGGCCAAGCACGCGGACGCGACACAGGCGACGATCGACCTGCAATTCCGGGAGGGCGCTGTTTCGGTGCGGATCGAGGACGACGGCCGGGGCTTCGAACCGCGAGAGGGCCTCGGACGTGGACTCGGACTGTTCGGGATGCGCGAGCGCGCCGAACTGGTTCACGGGACGTTCGCCCTCGAGAGCCAGCCCGGCCAGGGAACCCGCATCACGGTCACGGTACCACTCGAGTCGCGAAGCGAGTTCGCGAGTACGACAGGAGTCCGAGCATGACGACGAACAAGATCCGCGTTCTCTTAGCTGACGATCACCCGATCGTGCGCGTCGGTCTGCGTGCTCTTTTGGAAGCGGAGCCGGACATCGCAGTAGTCGGTGAAGCTGGGACGGCCGACGAAGCGGTCGAGTTGGCTCGTACGCTGCAACCCGATGTGGCGGTCTTGGACATCAGCATGCCCGGCAACGGCTTGGAAGCCTTGCGTCGCATCGCCAGTCTCGGCCTCCCAACCCGCACGTTGATTCTCACCGTGCACGCTGAGGAACGCTACCTCTTGCCGGTGCTGCAGGCAGGCGGGTCAGGATACGTGCGCAAGTCGAGTTTGCACACCGACCTCGTCGAGGCGATCCGCACGGTCGCCCGCGGCGAGGTCTTCATCGACCAAGCGGCCGCCCGTACCCTGCTGCAGGGTTACTTGGACCATGCGCGGACCGGCGAGGTGCAAGACCCCGCGCAACTCCTTTCCGAGCGGGAACGGGAAGTGCTTCGGCTCACCGCAGCCGGGTACACGGCACAAGAAATCGCGGACCAGCTGTTCCTCTCCCCCAAGACGGTCGAGACCTACCGGCATCGCGTCATGCAGAAGCTGGGGTTTTCGCGCCGCTCCGAACTCGTCCGCTTCGCGCTCCGCATCGGGTTGTTGGATCCTCAAGCCGAGTGAGCCAGCTTGGCACAACGCGCGATCCGCGAGTGAAAGCCCTCGCGGTTCTTGGCAGCAGCGCCACGCTCGTCAGTCACCGGGACGTACCGAGGAAAGCGAGTAGCTCGCCACTGACAATCTACCCGCGTCCGTACGCTGACACTCTTGCATCATGCAGCGGACACTGGTACACTACCCACAGGCTGTACGTACAGCGGAAACGACGAAGAGTCGAGTCGCACATTTGACCGGAAGACACATCTAGACAGCTCCGGTCAGGGCGACTACACTAGAGCTTGAGTCGAATGAAACCGACAGGTGCCAGATCTAGTAGCAACGTCGGTTTCGCTCCGAACTGGTGCCTGGCCCGAACGCGGAAGGGATTGTGGGGGCAAACATGCGAGCGGAACACAGGAATGGCCAGGAGCGCCGCGGTCTGACGATTCCGCGCTTCTACACCGAGGCCGGGCAGGATCCCTATGAAACGGTCAAATGGGCCCGGCGGACCTCGCGCATCACGAATCCGGACGGCACGGTCATCTTCGAGATGACCGATGCCGAGGTCCCCGAACACTGGTCACAGGTGGCGACCGATATCGTCGTCTCCAAGTACTTCCGCAAGGCCGGGGTGCCACAGCTGGACGAACAGGGTCGACCGATCCTCGACGATCAGGGTAATCCGGTCCTCGGCCCGGAACGCAGTGTCCGGCAAGTCGTGCGTCGGCTGGTCGGCTGCTGGCGCGATTGGGGGGAGCGCTACGGCTACTTCGCCACAGCAGAAGATGCTCAGGCATTCGAGGACGAACTCGCCTACATGCTGCTCCACCAGATCGGCGCACCCAACTCTCCCCAGTGGTTCAACACCGGACTGTACTGGGCCTACGGGATCGCTGGGCCACCGCAGGGTCACTGGTACGTCGACCCCGAGACGGGGGAACTGCGGCAGTCCCCGGACGCCTATTCCCATCCCTCTGCCCATGCCTGTTTCATCCAGTCGGTCGAGGACGATCTGGTGAATCCGGGAGGGATCTTCGACCTGGTTCTTCGGGAAGCGCGCGTCTTCAAGTACGGTGCCGGTTCCGGAACCAACTTTTCCAAGATCCGCGCAGAGGGGGAACCACTCTCCGGTGGCGGCACATCGTCCGGCTTGATGAGCTTTCTCAAAGTTTTCGATCGAGCCGCTGGTGCCATCAAGAGCGGTGGAACCACCCGCCGTGCCGCCAAGATGGTCGTCGTCGATATCGACCATCCGGACATCGAGAAGTTCATCCGCTGGAAGGCCGAAGAGGAAAAGAAGGTCGCGGCGCTCGTCGCCGCCGGCTACTCGGCCGACTTCAATGGCGAGGCCTATGCCACCGTTTCGGGACAGAACTCGAACAACTCCGTTCGCGTACCGGACGAGTTCATCCGCGCCGTGCTCGAGGACCGCGACTGGCACTTGCGCTGGCGCACCGATGGCCGGATCGCCAAGACGGTCCGCGCACGCCAACTCTGGCAAATGATCGCTGAGGCAGCCTGGCAGTGCGCTGATCCAGGTATCCAGTACGATACGACGATCAACGACTGGCACACCTGCCCAGCTTCCGGCCGCATCAACGCCTCGAACCCGTGCTCCGAATACATGTTCCTCGATGACACAGCCTGCAATCTCGCCTCGCTCAACCTGCTCAAGTTCTACGATGCGAAGACCGGTCACTTCGACATCGCGGCCTTCCGCCATGCCGTGCGGCTCTGGACGATCGTGCTCGAGATCACGGTCCTCATGGCGCAGTATCCGAGCCGCGAGATCGCCTGGAACAGTTACCGCTTCCGCACACTGGGGCTGGGTTACGCCAATCTGGGCTCCCTCTTGATGACGATGGGGCTGCCCTACGACTCGGACCGTGCGCGAGCCGTCGCCGCCGCCATCACCGCTATCATGACCGGCGAGGCCTACGCGACCTCGGCCGAGATGGCGGCGGTTCTCGGACCGTTCCCTGCCTTCCCGGAGAACCGGGAGCACATGTTGCGCGTCATCCGCAACCACCGCCGTGCCGCCTACGACGCGCACCCCGAGGAATACGAGGGGTTACACATCGCACCGCAAGGACTGGATGCCACGCAATGTCCACCCGAACTCGTCGCGGCTGCCCGCGAGGCCTGGGACCGAGCCCTGGAACTCGGGGAACGCTTCGGGTATCGGAACGCTCAAGCGACGCTCTTGGCACCGACCGGGACGATCGGCTTGCTCATGGACTGCGATACGACCGGGATCGAGCCGGACTTCGCGCTCGTCAAGTTCAAGAAGCTCGCCGGTGGTGGCTACTTCAAGATCGTCAACCGCTCGGTCGCGCCCGCGCTGGAGCGCCTGGGCTATACCCCCGAGCAGATTCAGGACATCCTCGCCTACGTGCTCGGCACGCTCCGGCTCGACGGCGCCCCACACATCAACCGCGAGACGCTGCGAGCGCGCGGCTTGACCGATGACGAGTTGCAGCGCATCGAGGCCGCTCTGCCCAGCGTGTTCGAGCTCCGGCACGCCTTCTCTCCGCACGTCATCGGCGAAGCAGCGTTGCGCCGTCTCGGCTTCTCTCCCGAGCAGTGGAGCCAGCCGGGCTTCGATCTTCTGGCCGCGCTCGGTTTCACCGCCGAGGAAATCGAGGAGGCCAACGACGTCATCTGTGGACGGCAAACCGTGGAGGGAGCACCGCATCTCGCGCCCGAGCACCTGCCGGTCTTCGATTGCGCCAACAAGTGCGGTAAGCACGGCACGCGCTTCATCCACTACATGGGGCATATCCGGATGATGGCTGCCGTGCAGCCCTTCCTCTCCGGAGCGATTTCCAAGACGATCAACATGCCGCACGAGGTAACCGTCGAAGACGTCGCCAACGCCTACTTCGAGGGTTGGCGGCTCGGTCTCAAGGCACTGGCGATCTACCGCGATGGCTCCAAGCTCTCCCAACCGCTCTCGACACGCAGCAGCAGCGAGAAGGACAAGAGCGAGCGAGCCAGCACAGCGCCCAGCCAGGCACCGCAGCCCGAGCGACAGGTCGAGGTCATGGTCGTCGAGCGACCGCGGCGCCGCCCCTTGCCGCCGAAGCGACGCGGGTTCACCTACGAGGGCCGTGTCGGTGGGCAGAAGGTCTATCTCCGCACCGGTGAGTACGAGGACGGGACCCTCGGCGAGATCTTCGTGGATGTCGCCAAGGAAGGAGCTGCTTTCCGCAGCCTCATGAACTGCTTCGCCATCGCAATCTCCAAGGGTCTCCAATATGGAGTCCCGCTAGAGGAATTCGTCGATACCTTCACCTTCCAGCGCTTCGAACCGCAGGGGATCGTCGAGGGTCACCCCAACATCAAGATGGCGACCTCGATCATCGACTACATCTTCCGCGTCCTCGGGTACGAATACCTCGGACGTTCTGACCTCGTCCACGTCCCGCCGGCCGACCAACCCGCAGCGAGCCGTGCCACCGATGCCGCTGCTCCAGAGGTGCACCCGCAAATCGACCGAGAAGCGAACGAGGCGAGCGACCAGCCGACGCCTCCCGTACCGAGCCCGAAGCCGCGCGTCAACGGCCAGGCCGAACTGGCCGCCGCGCTCGCCACGGTTGCCGCGGCCGTCAACGGGACGGTTCGTACTGGATCTCTGCGCGACGCACTGGACGAGCAACTCTCGCAGCTGATGGGTGATGCACCGTTCTGCGACATCTGTGGCCACCTCACCGTCCGCAACGGATCGTGCTACAAGTGCTTGAACTGCGGGAACAGCTTGGGCTGCAGTTGAACGGTCACGCCTTCATCCTCCCCAAAAGGGCCGCTCTTCGCTCGGCAAGAGCGGCCCTTTTGCATCCGTCGA
>OGCH01000107.1_pt1 | contig 54845 bp, 51 predicted proteins | sample 1570111 | NCBI WGS metagenome assembly OGCH01 (sample SAMN03436243, study PRJEB24508) | hot springs metagenome | biome: Desert Springs; feature: Hot Springs; material: Water | place: USA: Great Boiling Spring, Nevada | collected 2008-12-01 | depth 0 m m | reverse complement strand
CGCCGCCCTGGCTCTACCGGCCAGGGCGTCCGTTCTTCGGAATTGGCCAGTCTGCCGCACCGGCGCTCCGAACCGACACCAGGAGCGCCATTTGCCAGCCTGCTCGAACGCTCACTCTCCGACTTCGGCCGAACGCCTGCATCGCTCGATCACCGCGATGCGGGCGTTAGCGAGGCAACGACTTCGATGATGCCGGTATCCCTGTCGGAACACTCCCGGCCCGAGTTGTCTGCGAACGCGCAACACTCGCATCCGCCGTTCGCGATATCCGAACGTCAAGGTTGACGACTGAACTTCGCTCTTCGTAAAGTGAATCCTGAAGCGACTCGTCGGGCGGCGAGCTCCTCATCCTGAGCGCCAGCTCGACCTGCACGCAGGGTGAGGAGCGGAGGGAATGCAACCGTGACTCAGGGCGAACCACGGAGTCTTCAGAACCTGCTCGACCGTATCCCGAACGTCGTGGATCACCTCTACAATCAGCCACTGACGCTTTTGGGCACGTTCCCCGACTTGCCACCCGAGTTCACGAACTGGCGTGACGAGCAACACGCCTGGCGCGAATCGGTCGCGCTGTTCGATCAGTCGTATCACATGACCAACCTGTACTTGAGCGGCCCTGGGGCACTGCGCGTGCTCGAGCGGATCGGTGTCAACTCCTTCCGCAACTTCCGGCCTGGCCAAGCGAAACAGCTCGTCGCCTGCAGTCCCGAGGGATTCGTGATCGGCGACGGTATTCTCTTCTTCCTGCCGGATGGCCGCCTCAAGCTGGTCTCTCGCCCCGGCATCACCAACTGGGTTCACTATCACGCGGAGACGAGCGGCGAGGACGTGGTGATCGAAAAGGACGCTTGGTCGGTGATCGACCCCAATCGGCCCCGGACAGTCTACCGTTTCGAGGTCCAGGGGCCACAGGCTATGCCACTCCTAGAGGAACTCAATGGTGGCCCCTTGCCCGTGGTGAAGTATTTCCGGCTCGGAGAAATGACGATCGCTGGTCGTCGGGTGCTCTTTCTCCGCCACGGTATGGCCGGCACACCCGGTGCTGAACTCTTCGGGCCCTGGGAAGATCGGGAAATCGTGCGCACGGCGATCATCGAGGCCGGGCAGAAGTACAGCTTGCGACGAGTCGGTTCCAAGGCGTATATCACCAGCGGCATCGAAGGCGTTGGCTGGATTCCCTCCCCGGTACCCGCGATCTATACCAGCCCCGCTCTCCGTTCGTACCGCGAATGGTTACCAGCGACCAGTGAAGAAGCGATCGGCTCGATCGGCGGGAGCTTTTACTCGCCGAACATCGAGGACTACTACTTCACACCTTGGGATCTGGGTTACGGTCACCTGATCAAGTTCGATCACGATTTCATCGGCCGCCAGGCGCTCGAAAGTATGGCCGATCAGCCTCACCGCGTCAAGGTCACACTGGTCTGGGACGGTGACGACGCCACCCAGACGATCCGCACCATGTTCAGCGCACCGCCCGGCCAGCGCGCCAAGTTCATCGACTGGCCGCTGCCCCGCTATGCCCTCTGGCAATACGATGCCGTCATGAACGAGCGCGGCGAGCGGATCGGTGTCTCGACCACGTGCGGATACAGCTCCAACTTTTCGGCCGTTCTCTCGCTCGCTGTCCTCGACCCAGCCTATAGCCAGCCGGGCACCCGTGTCACGATTCTCTGGGGCGAGCCGAATGGCGGTTCGCGGAAGCCGCTCGTCGAGCGTCATCTTCAGACGGAGATCCGTGCGACCGTCGCACCGGTTCCGTTCGCTGACCACGCCCGTCAGTACCTGCTGGCCGCGCGTGGTCACTGAGTTCGGGAGCAGTTCGTGACCGTGTTGCTGTAACGTGAGGAGGGTTTCGATGGAACGGCTGGATCGACGTGCCTTCTTGCGGCGAGTACTCGGTGTGGCTGGCGTTTCGGCGCTCATGGCCGCCTGCGCTGGCGGTGGCGCGACCCCGACACCGACCCAGGCTCCGGCCGGTACCCCGAGCACCGCGCCAGCACCCACTCCCACTCCAGCCGCGACGCCGACGGCAGCAGCAGCGGCGACACCGACAGTAGCCGCCACGGTCAGTCGCGAGCCGATGCGGATCGGTATCTTGCTCACCCTCTCCGGCCCAGCCAGTCCGAACGGCGAGGCCAACCAGCGCGGCTTGCGCCTCGCCTTTGAGGAAGCCGGCCAAGCGATCGCCGGACGCCCCTTCGAGCTCATCATTGAGGACTCAGCTGGACAACCGGATCAAGCCTTGGCCAAGGCGCGCCAACTCATCGAACAGCGCCGGGTTCACCTCTTGCTCGGCATCACGCTCAGCAACGAGGCCGCAGCCCTGCGCGACTATCTCCACCAGAACCAGATCCCGACCATCGTCACCAACGCCGCACTCCAGGCACTGACGCGCGATCCCAACATGCGAAGCCCGTACATCTTCCGCATTTCCTACGCCAATGGGCAATACGACGCTCCGGTTGCTGACTACGCCTACAACGAGCTAGGCTACAAGCGGATGATGGGCTTCGCTGCCGACTACGCCGCAGGCAAGGAAGAACTCGCCGCCTTCAAGGCTCGTTTCACCAAGGCCGGCGGCACATGGGTCGACGAGATCTACTCGCCGATGGGCACGCAGGACTTCGGTCCCTACCTCCAGCGCATCCAGCAACAGGCTGGCAACATCGATGCCGTGTTCCAGTTCCATGGCCTCAGCAGCGATGCTATCCGCCTCGTCGTCCAGTACGAAGAGTTCGGTCTCAAGGACCGGATTCCCTTGATCGCTTCCGGTGCCACCACCGATGATTCGATCCTCCCTGAAATGGGCGATGCGGCCGTCGGCCTGGTGAGCGGCACGGTCTACACCGCATCGATCGATCGCCCTGAGAACAAGAAGTTCGTCGAGACGTTCCGCCAGAAGTACAACCGCGTACCGGGGCAGGTCGATTATCTTGGCTACTTGGGCGGACTCGTCGCGCGAGCGGCGATCGAAGAAGTGAAGGGTAACGTGGAAGACAAGCAGGCCCTGATCCAGGCCATCAAGGGTGTCCGCATTCAAGGGCCAGCCGGCGAGTTCCGCATCCACCCGGAGTCGCAAGGGCCTATCCACAATATCTACATTTGCCGCGTCGCCAAGCGCGGAGACGGCACCTACTTCAACGAGATCCTCGAGACCATCCCGAACGTCGACGACCTCTCGTTCTGAGATGAACGCTGTCAATCGCGTCGGCGAGGAGCCAGGAGATGCCCTGGCTCCTCGTCGCTTCTCTCGTCTTGACCCCGGTGCGACGACCGCTCTGCACGATAGCAGGACTGTTTACCGGCATGGTGTCGGAAGGAGGCACGACACGGTCACCGCGGAGCCTTACCTGTATGTATTTTTGTGCTACAGCGTTCAGGAAACTCCCCCTTGTGCTCGTCCATCCCGGCCGCATTCGTAGCCACCCGGTCACGGTTGCCGAAGGCAGCAAAATGGAAACCAGAGACGAGTCTCTACCCGAGAGGATACCTCGCCGAGCCACACCGGTTCTCGTACCCACCGGCTGCCGCACGAGAGTACCCACCCAAATGGATGTGCTGCGGCGAGAGCCCTCCCCAAAACGGATCCTCTCCACTCACTGGATGAGATGAAGGGAAGCAGTCATCGCTTGACCTCGCGTACCTTGCGCCGCGGCCGCAGCCCATGCCGTGCCTGACCAGCGCCATCCGTCCCCGCATCTGCTCGATCCGGGTCGCACTGTGCGACGCGACGCCTATCTGATGTACCCATTGCGCCCATTTTCGCCGTACGCTATGCTCAGGATCGGCTGCTGTGATCTTTCCAGCAGCCGGTCGCTCCAGAGATGACGAACGGAAAGGATACTTTCGGCCATGTCAGCACGGCTCTTCGTGCGCCAATCGTCTGGTCTGGTCCGTAGTATCTCAGCGCTCGATGCCTTTGTCGGCAATCTTCTGATCATCAATCTCGTCATTACAGCCACCCAGATCGTCCTCATGCCCTAGCTCTTCCCCGGCCTCAACCTGCCGCTCTCCGTCGTCTTCACTGCTCCACTGGTCCTTTTCCCCGGCACCGTCTACTTGCTCTACGGTCTCGCGATGCCACGTTCCGGCGGAGATTATGCTTACATCAGCCGGACGCTGCATCCAGCACTCGGCTTCGCCGCCAACTGCTCCGTCGTGCTCTGGAACATGTCCTGGATGGGAGCCTACGCGAACTGGGTCACCACCCAAGGACTGGCGGCGAGCCTCTCGATCACCGGAACGCTCTTCGGCAATGCCACTCTCACTCAGCTGGCCGACCGATTGGCGACGCCGTGGATCACGCTCCTCATCGGTACCGTGGTCAATGTGCTGCTCGCCGCAGTGCTGGTCAGCGGCTTGCGCCGTGCCCTGCTCGTCCAACGCACGCTCTTTCTGATCGCGTTCCTCTCGCTCGCGTTGGGAGTGCTCGTCGTCGCGCTGGCCTCGCACACCGAATTCCTTACACGAGCCCAGCGGTTCTTCGACCCATCTGCACTCCGGCAGTCGGCTCAGCAGTCTGGACTCGAGCTGCCGGCTTCCTGGAATGACCTCCGGCAGACGTTCTTCGCCACCGGCCTCAATGCGCTGGCGCTCCTCTTCATGTGGTTCGTGCAATACGCCGGAGGCGAGATTCAAAACGTGCGACGCACACTGCCGCGCGCTGTTCTCGGCTCGCTCGTGGCTGGTTCCGCGATGATCACCCTCATGGCCTGGGCCGCTGCCAAGACCTTCGGCCCCGATTTCCTCGCCGCTTTCAACCAGGTCTTCTACGCAGCACCGGATGCTTACCCCTTCACGGTGCCACCGAGCTGGCAGTTGCTCCAGAGTCTGCTCACCGACAACCCGGTTCTCGTATGGCTCATGGCGCTCGCTTTCATCGCCTGGCCGATGGCAGCCATCATCATGAACCACCTCGCGAACAGTCGCTGTATGTTCGCCTGGGCGTTCGACCGGCTCCTTCCCGAAAAGCTCGCCGCCGTCGACGAGCGAACCGGCAGCCCGGTCGTTGCCATCGTTCTCAGCGCGATCGGAGCGGAACTCTTCCTCATCGTGTTCACCTTCTGGGGGAACACCGCAACCTTCTTCGGTGGCAGCACGCTGGGCTATCTGCTCGCTTTCGGCACGACTGCTGTTGCAGGGCTTCTGTGGCCTCTCTTGCGCCCCGCTTCCTTCCGCTCTTCCCCTGCGGCGATTCGCCTTTTCGGCATTCCCTTGATCCAAATCGCCGCTACCGGCACACTCCTCTATTTCGCTTTCCTGTTCTGGGCTTTCCTCACCAACCCGGCTTTCGGCCTGGCACAGCTCGGTCTGGTCGGTTTCGCGCTCTACTGGCTGGTTGGGCTCGGAATCTTCGTGATCGCCTGGCAGGTTCGCCGCGCCCAGGGCATCGATCTCTCCCTGGTCTACCGCGAAGTACCGGCAGAGTGAGGGTAGTGATGCGCTGGTTCCGCCGCTCCTCGCCATCGTCGACTCGGTTCCGTTTGCTCTACGCGACCGACTTGCACGGCGCCGATCGCGTCTTCCGAAAGCTCGTGAACGCTGCACTGACGTACGAGGCCAATACAGTAGTGATCGGCGGTGACCTGACGGGCAAAGTGCTCGTTCCGCTGGTCCACCAACCCGACGGCTCCTGGCTTCTCTCTTTCCACGGCGAGACTCGTCACCTCACGACCGACAGCGAAGCGGACGAGGTCGCAGCAGAACTTGCTGACACGGGTCACTATGTCCTCCGGTGCGATGCAGCGCTCGTCGCTGATCTGGAAGCTGAGCCGACCCGTCGCGACACGGTTTTCCTGGAACTCATGCGCGAGCGGCTCGCTGCTTGGGCAACCCTCGTCCGCGAGCGGCTCACCCCACGCGGTATCCGCTTCTACTGGAACTGTGGTAACGACGATCCGATCGAGCTGGATCCCTACCTTCGCGACCTGCCCTGTATCGACTTCCTCGAAGGGCGTGCTGTCCAACTCGAGAACGGGGTTTGGCTCGCCAGTGTCGGCGCAGCGAACCTCACCCCCTGGCAATGCCCACGCGATGTGCCCGAAGAAGAACTCGCTCGCCGCATCGACGAGGTCGTCGCCCAGATTCCATCCAGCGATCTCCCGACGGCGATCTTCAACTTCCACTGTCCGCCCTATGGTAGCGGACTCGATCTGGCACCGCGCCTCGACGAGACGCTCAAACCCGTCGTCATCGGGGGCGTTGTGGAAACGATCCCTGTCGGAAGTACCGCGGTTCGCAGCGCTATCGAACGCTACCAGCCTCAGCTCGGCCTCCACGGCCACATCCACGAGTCACGGGGCGCGCAGCGGCTCGGCCGTACGCTCTGCCTCAATCCGGGGAGCGAGTACCAAGACGGCATCCTGCGCGCAGCAGTCATCGACTTCTCCGGACCGCTCGTGAGAAACTACGTCCTCGTGAGCGCGTGAGGCGAGGAGGACACGACATGGGTCTGCGCTACCGGGCAGCAGCGATCCAGTTCGAACCGGAACTGGGCGCCAAGGAGCAAAACGTGGAGCGCTTGCTGACACTCTGCACCGCCGCTGCCCGCGCTGGTGCGCGTCTCCTCGTGACGCCGGAAATGGCCACCACAGGCTACTGTTGGTACGATCGTCGCGAGATCGCCCCCTTCGTCGAGCCGATCCCGGGCCCAACGACCGAACGCTTCGCCGCCCTCGCCCGCCGAGAGAACTGCTTCATCGTCCTCGGCCTCCCGGAGGTCGATCCTCGTACCGGTATCTTCTACAACGCAGCAGCACTCATCGGACCTTCCGGCGTCCTCGGCGTCTATCGCAAGACACACAGCTTCATCAGCGAGCCGAAGTGGGCGAAAGATGGCGATCTCGGTTTTCCCGTCTTCTCGACCGAACTCGGCCGTCTCGGGATCCTCATTTGCATGGACGCCGACTACTTCGAGCCTGCACGACTCCTCGCCCTTCAGGACGCCGACGTCCTCTGTTTCCCGACCAACTGGCTCCTCGAGAAAGGTCCTGGCGCCGCGTGGATCGCTCGTGCCTTCGAGAACGGTTGCTACCTCGTCGCCGCCGATCGCTACGGCTGCGAGCGCGGCGTTCAGTTCTCCGGTGGATCGGCCATCATCGAGCCCGATGGCACGATCCAGGCACGACTCGACAGCGGCGACGGCTATCTGCTCGGCGAGATCGACCTGGATCGCGCGCGACACAAGCGCTTTCCTGGTAGTCTCGATCCCGAGAAACTGACGGCGCGCCGACCCGAGTTCTACGACACCTTGACGCTCAACGCCTACCTCTGGAATCCTCTCGAATTCCACGGGCTGTACGGTCATCGGCCGTTACCCCCCGGCCGCACCAGCGTGATCGCTGTCGCCCAATTCTTGCCGAAACCCGGCGATCTAGCCGCCAACCTCGCGACCCTCGATCGCTCCTTGGCTGCGTTGCCCCGTGGCACCCGCCTCGCGGTCTTCCCGGAATATGCCATGACGGGTGTTCCACACGATGCGAGCGAGGCCACAGCGTTCGCAGCGCGCGATACCGCCTCTCTCCTCCGCGCGCTCCGCCGCCTCGCCCGCCGGCATCGAACCGCTCTCGTCGTCGGTTTCCTCGAAGCGCTGCCCGACGGCTTCGCCTCCAGTGCCGCCCTGGTCACACCGAGTGGTCTCACCGTCACCTATCGGAAGGCGCACGTGATCGGTCCGGAACGGTCGTTCCTCGTGCCGGGCGACACGCCCCCACCAGTCATCGATCTGCCGCTCGGCCGACTCGGTCTGCTCATCGGCAGCGATCTCTGCTTCCCCGAGATCGCGCGTGTCCTCGCGCTCGCCGGCTGCGATCTCCTCGCGGTTCCCGCTGGACCGGGCATCCCCCCGGTGCAGGCGCTCGGCCCGACCAGTGTCCCGCTTCCGCCACCGGCCGTGACCGGTGACGACCCGACGCACTTCCATCTCGCGCGCGTGCGGGCCTGCGAAAACATGACCGCCGTGGCCTACGCCGCACTCCCGTTACCCGAGGGAACCGGCTGGTCAGGCCTCTTCGGCCCCGTTCCGGAATCGCGAGCCACCGAGCGCCTCGTCGAACCGGACCACGCCGACCTCACCTGGGGTCTCCTCGATACGCGCAACGCGGCCAGCCGCTACCCCACGAACCCGCTCCGCGCCAAGGACATGCTGCGGATGCGCCAGCCCTATTGGTACGCGCCCCTCCAGCTGCCGACCGCCACACCCGCCGAGGGTATCAGTGCAACGGCACCGGCCCGCGACGCTGTTCGCGGAGCGTGACGCTGAGCCACAGCCGTAGCCGTTGCGCGATCATGTCCCGCACGCGGCGGAAGAACTCCAGCTGCTCCTCCTCGCTTCCCTGGACGGCAGAGGGATCGGGAAAGGACCAGTGGATCTGCTCCCCTCCAGGGAAAACCGGGCAGCGCTCTTTCGCCTGGTCACAGACGGTGATGACGAAGTCGAACGATTGACCCAGGAACTGATCGATCGGCTTGGATCGGAGACCCTCCGTCGGGATTCCCATCTCTTCCAAGACACGGATCGTCAGCGGATGCACCACTGTCGGCTCGGTTCCCGCCGAGGACACCTCGAACGCATCCCCGGCCATCCAACGCAAGAGGGCCTCCGCCATCTGCGAGCGCGCGGCATTGTGCGTGCAGATGACGAGCACACGCTTCCGCGAGCGCTGTTCTCCCATGCCCCACACTCCCCGCCCAGCCTACCGATCATCGGCGCACATGATACGAGCTGCCCCCACGCTCGATATGACAGAATCGTGAACGACGCCCTCGGGCTCCAAAGGTATCCTGAGCGGCGAGGGATACGGAGATGTCGGCTGCCGAGACACACGTTGAGACCGACCCGATCGAAGCCTGGCTCACTCGAGCGGTCGAGCGGCTCGTCCGGGCGATCGATCCCGAGCGTATCCTCCTCTTCGGCTCCTTCGCCAAGGGACAGGCTGGTCGCCGCTCCGATATCGATCTGATCGTCGTCTGGAATAGTGACCTCGGACCACTCGATCGCATCGGCCTCGTTTTGGAACTCCTCGCGGATGCTCCCCGACCGGTCGATGTACTCGTCTATACTCCAACTGAGTTCGCCGAGCGTTCCGAACTCCCTTTCCTGCGCGGGATCCTACGAGAGGCTCGTCTCCTCTATGAGCGTCGAGAAACGCCAGCGCGAGGCACACCGATGGCTGCGCCAAGCTGAGGACGACCTCGAGGCTGCCCGCGCCTTGCTCGCAGCGGCCAAGTACGCCCAAGCCTGCTTCTTCGCACAGCAAGCAGCCGAGAAGGCGCTGAAGGGCCTCTGGTATGCCCTCGATCTCGATCCATGGGGTCACTCGGTCTACCGACTCATCCTCGAACTCCCAGCCGAACAGCGGGCAGCGCTCGATCCCTGGCGCGCGACCGCGCTGGCCCTGGACAAACTGTATCTTCCCACGCGCTACCCCGACGCGCTCGGCGAACTCGTGCCAGCTGAAGCCTATACCCGCGAGGAGGCTGAGCAGGCTCTCGAGCAGGCCGCAGCACTCCTCGAGGCTGTCCGATCCATCCTTCCCTGAGCCGGGTTCCCCGAGCGTCACTGCCGCCCCAACCGGCCGACCACTCTCTCTCGTGGAGCAGCGAACTGCCTCGCGACCCGGCTGACAGCCCTCCACGCTGCTTGCCCACCGGCTCGGCGAGCCGGGTGCGGTATCCTGCCCGCGGGTACCCGAGACGTACCTGCAGCGACCCGCACTCAGCGTCATCGAGCGCCGGTATTCTGCCCGCGAGCGCCACCCTATTCGGGCTTCTGCGCCGTCCTCGAATCGATGGGCCGCGGCGTCCGCCGTGGCGCACCGGTGCAAGCCCCACTCAGCACCATCAGGGAAGAGAGCCACCTAAGGAGGGAGCGTTGCCTCTGCGCCCACCGAGCCGGTAGCATCGCAGGGCGAGCCTGCGCCCGCGAAACCCGGGGTGAGCGGGCAACCACCAGCGGGAGAGGAGCGTCCACGTGGAAACCGGTCCCAGCAATCCTGCCGCTTCCGTCGTCGTCCTCGCCGGTGGCGTCGGTGGCGCCAAGCTCGCGCACGGTTTCGCCCAACTCGATCTCGGCAGCCGCCTGACCGTCATCGTCAACACCGCTGACGATTTCGAGCTCTACGGCCTGACCATCTGCCCCGACCTCGACACTGTTCTCTACACGCTCGCCGGCATCGCCAATCCAGTGACCGGTTGGGGAATCCTCGGCGACACGGCCAACACCCTCGCGATGATCGGGCGGTACGGCCGGCCGACCTGGTTCTGGCTCGGGGATCGTGACCTGGCGACGCACATCCTGCGGACCGAACGGCTGCGACAGGGTGCCCGACTGACGGAAGTCGCTGCCGAACTCGCCGCTGCGCTCGGTGTCACTGCTCGCATTCTGCCGATGTCCGATCAGCCTGTCCGGACGATCGTCGAGACTCCCGACGGTCCTTTACCGTTTCAGGACTATTTCGTCCGACGCCGCCAGCGAGATACGGTTCTCGCCGTCCGCTTCGCTGGCATCGAGCAGGCACGCCCGACCCCGGAGGTCGAGCGAGCACTGGCCGATGCCTCGGTGATCATCCTGGCTCCCTCCAATCCGATCGTCAGCATCGGCCCGATCCTCGCCTTGCCTGGCCTCCGGGCTCGGCTCGTCGACCATCCTGCTCCGATCGTCGCAGTCAGCCCCATCGTCGCCGGACGGGCGCTCAAAGGGCCGGCTGATCGGATGCTCGCCTCGCTGGGTCGCGAGGTCTCGCCGGTCGGCGTCGCTCGTCTCTACCAGGATTTCCTCGACGGTCTGGTCATCGATTCGGCCGATGCCGACTCAGCCCCAGCCATCGAGCACCTCGGCATCCGCCCACTCGTCACCGATGCCGTCATGCACGATGAGGCCGACCGAGCACGACTCGCCCGTGAGACGCTCGCCTTTGCGCGTCAGCTTCGGAAGGGCCGCCATTGATGCAGGTCCTCGCCGTCGTTCCTGTCCAGCACCTGGAACAGGCCAAATCGCGTCTCGCTCCCGCACTCGTACCAGCGGCACGCCAAGCTCTCGTCCGCGAGTTGGCCGAACGGACTATCCGCGTGCTCCGGGCCGTTCCCGCCGTCGCAGCGATCGGTCTCCTGACGCCCGATCCATCGCTGGCTAGCCTCGCCTCTCGGTGGGGGGTCGGAACCCTTCGCGACACTGCAAGCGGCCTGAACGATGCCGTGCGCCTCGCCCAAGCCGAAGCCTGCCGACTTCACGTACCGGCTCTCCTGATCGTCCTGGGAGATCTACCTTTGCTCGATCCCTACGCCGTCCGGCGCGCGCTCACCCTGCTCGAGTCACCAGGTGTCGTGCTCGCTCCCGATCGCCACGGCACCGGCACCAATCTCTTGGCGCTCGCGCCACCCGACGTCATCGAGCCGGCCTTCGGCCCGTTCAGCCGCTGGCGACATCGTCGCGCGGCAGCCAGCGCGCGATGTACGATTCGTGAGCTGTGGAGCAGGGCGCTGGTCCTGGACCTCGACACGCCCGAGGATCTCGCGCTCGTCCACCGTGTCCGAGAGGGGGAACGGTGACCACCCGAGAGCAGAATGTCACTCGATGGGGTGTTTTCGTCGTAGCACTCGGCGCCTCGCTCTGGGCGGTCGATGCGCCGCTGCGCAAGCCGCTGAGCGAGCTCTTACCCGCCACCTCGATCGTGCTCGCCGAGCATCTCTTTCTCGCCCTGTACGCACTCCCAGTTCTCGTGTGGCAGCGCCGCGCGCTCGCCCAGCTCACGCCCCGTCGTTGGATCGCCATTCTCGTCATCGCCTGGGGAGCCTCTGGACTGGCGACCGTACTCTTCACTGCCGCCTTCCGCGTCGGCAACCCCACGACCGTCATCCTGCTGCAGAAAGTTCAACCGCTCATCGCCGTCCTCCTGGCAGCGTTCCTGCTCCGCGAACGTCTCCCGCGCCTCTACTGGCCCTGCTTCGTCGCAGCAGTGCTCGGAGCCTATCTCGTGTCCTTCGGGCGCTCCGCGCTGGAACCACTGTGGCTCCTTCCCCGAGAACGCGTCCTCGCTGCCGTTCTGGCCCTCGGCGCGGCCGCACTCTGGGGAAGCGGTACCGTTCTGGGGCGCTATGTGCTCGGCACGCTCGACTTCCCCACACTGGCAGCAGCTCGCTTTCTTCTCGCGCTCCCGTTTCTCGCCGGGCTCGCCGCCCTCGAGGGCACCTTTTCCCGCACGTTGACCGTCGGACTCGCCCAGTACGCACCGAGCCTTTTCCTCATGGCGCTCGTTCCCGGCCTCCTCGCGATGCTGATCTACTACGCTGGACTCCGTCATACCCGTGCCTCCTACGCGACGCTCGCCGAACTGGCCTTCCCCGCCCTGGCGATCGTCGTCAACTGGCTCACCTTGGGTGCGACGATCGATCTCGTCCAGTTCATCGGCTTCGTCGTCCTCTGGGGAGCGATCACGGCGCTTTCCTGGCTTCCCGCTCCCGGCACCGTCGCCGAGCCGCGCCCAGCTTCTCCCGTATCATGAGGAGCCATGAGTCATCACGATGCCGTCCCGCCACCCCTCGTCCCGTTGCCTGACCCCGATCGGGTACCTGGATCGCGACCGCTCGATCTTCCGGAGATCATTCGCGGTCGCCGCTCGGTCCGCCGCCTCCGGACCGATCCCGTCGCGCCAGAACTCGTCACCGCTGTCTTGGAAGCTGCTGCCTGGGCCCCCTCGCCCCACGGCACGCAACCGTGGCGCTTCGTGGTACTTACCCAACCCGAACGCAAACGCCAGCTCGCTGACGCCATGGCGACCGCCTGGAGACACCACTTGGCCATGGACGGCCAGGACGAGGAAACGATCGCCCGCCGACTAGCCGGCTCCCAGCGGCGGCTCTGCGAGGCACCAGTCCTCGTCCTGGTCTGTCTCGACCCCAGCGACCTCGACCGGTATCCGGATCCCGAGCGCCAAGCAGCCGAGCGGATCATGGCTATCCAGAGCCTCGGGGCCGCGATCCAGAATCTCCTCCTCATGGCCTACCGACTCGGCCTCGATACCGGCTGGATGTGCGCACCGCTCTTCTGTCCCGCTGTCGTCCGGGAGATTCTCGGCCTTCCGCCGGTGCTCGAGCCTCAGGCACTCGTCACGCTCGGGTATGCGGCAACCGACCCGCAGCGGCGCCCCCGGCGCCCGCTCGACCAGCTGATCGTCCGTTGGGAGTGACGATGGCTCGCTGGATCGTCCTGTTGGCCCTGCTGCTCGTCGCCTGTCGCGCCGCGTCATCGACTAATCCAACCACTCCTGCCCACCAACCGATCGGTGTGCTCACTCCGGTCTCTTCGCCTCGCCTTCCGGCGACGGCTACCGCAACCCCCGCACGATCTGCCCGAGTCCCCACGACAGCCACGCCAGCCATCGCCGGCGAGATCGCGCAGGTCGTCACCGTGATCGACGGCGACACCCTCACGGTGCGTACCGCGAGCGGTGAAGCAGTCGTCCGGCTCATCGGGATCGATGCCCCTGAACGCGGCCATGCGTCTGGACAGCCAGCCGAATGCTTCTTCGAGGAAGCGACTGCCATGCTTCGGCTGCTCACCTCGCCAGGAACCATCGTCGTCCTCGAGCGCGACGTGAGCCAGACCGACCGCTACGGCCGACTCCTCCGCTACGTCTGGATCGAGCAGAACGGACGCCGGCTTCTCGTCAACGAGGAACTCGTCCGGCAGGGCGCAGCCGTTGCCCGCCGGTATCCCCCTGATGTCCGCTATGCCGACCGTCTCGAGGCGGCCCAGCGTCAGGCCCAGCGCGAGCGACGCGGCCTCTGGGGCGCCTGCACAGCGCCGAGCCAGGTTCCCACTTCGCTGCCAGTCCCGAGCTCGCGCTCCGGCTGTGACCCCAGCTATCCCGATCTCTGTCTTCCCCCGCCGCCACCCGACCTCGACTGTCGGGATATCCCGCAGCGTCGCTTCCGCGTCCTTCCACCTGACCCTCATCGACTGGACGCCGACGGCGACGGTATCGGCTGCGAGTCCGGCTGAAGCAGGCAGAAGCCAGAGTCGTTCCCGCATCCGGAACGCCCAGCCCTGGACAACCGCTCCGTACCGTACAATCGATGCACGTCAATGGCGAAACCATTCGGGAGGACCCACATGGCAGAACGAGTCCGAGTCGCCCCCTCCGCTGGCCCTCGCGAGCTGCGGGAGGTCGAAATCGCCGAAGCTTATGTCGAAGCGCTCCTCTCGCATGGTGTTTCGTACCTCTTCCTGAATCCCGGTACGGACACCTTTCCCATCCAGGAAGCAGTCGCCAAGCGGCACGCCTTGGGTCAACCGACCGTCGAGATCGTTCTCTGCCCGTTCGAACTCCCGGCTCTCGCGGCTGCTCATGGATACTACGCCGTGGCCGGTCGTCCGCAGGCGGTCCTCGTCCATGTCGATGTCGGCACCCAGAATCTCGGTGCCATGGTGCACAATGCCCAACGTGGCCGAGCAGCTGTCTTCCTGAGCGCTGGGCGTGCTCCGTACACGACCGACCCCGCTGTGCGCGGAACCCGCGACACCTACATCCACTGGCTGCAAGAGCAGCTCGACCAGCACGGCATCGTTCGCAACTACGTCAAGTGGGACTATGAGCTCCGGCGACCAGACCAGATCGGGGAAGTCATGGCTCGAGCCTATCAGATCGCCGAGAGCGATCCACCGGGCCCCGTCTACCTCACGCTACCCCGCGAAGTGCTCATGGAACGGGTCGATCGCGTGCTGATCCCCGATCCAAGCCGTTTCCCACCGGCACGGCTCGGTGCTGGCGACCCTGATCTGTTGCGCCGGGCAGCCGAACTGCTCGTCCGGGCAGAGCGCCCGCTGGTACTCGCAGCAGCCAGCGGGCGGACTCGTGCCGGCTGGGACGGGCTGATCGAGCTGGCGGAACTCCTGGCACTGCCGGTGGTGGAATGGCGGACGCGCGCCAACTTCCCAGCCGACCACCCCTTGCATCTGGGTTACAACTACGGTCTCGAGCACGGATTGAGCGAGGCCGATGTCGTTCTCGTTCTGGATCATGACGTTCCCTACATTCCTACACGCACACCGCTCTCCCAGCAGGCGACCATCATCCAGATCGACCTCGATCCGGTGAAGGAGCGGATCCCGCTCTGGAGCTTCCCAGTCGACCTCCCCATCCGGGCCGATACCGGGGCAGCGCTCCCCCTCCTCGCCGCAGCTGCCCGCGATCTGCTCACCGAGTCCGATCGCCGTCGCATCGCGGAACGCCGCGATCGGCTGGGGGCGCTCTCCGATGCGCGACGCGCGGCTTGGCGCCAGCAGGCTATCGCGCATGCGTCCACTCGCCCGATCGCACTCCAGTGGCTTGGCTATTGCTTGGAAGAGTTCCGGCGAGAAAATCCGGACATTCTCTTCATCGATGAGGCGGTCACCAGCCAGGTTCCGCTGTTCTGTCAGGTTCGGACGACCTCTTTCGGCAGTTGGTTCCAGAGTGGCGGATCCGGCCTCGGCTGGGGGATCGGCGCAGCCATCGGCGCCAAGCTCGCTGCTCCCGAGCGGCTGGTCGTCGGTCTCATCGGGGACGGTTCCTTCCTCTTCGGCGTCCCCGAAGCCAGCCTGTGGATCGCCCAACGTGTGCAGGCACCCGTCCTGCTCGTCGTTCTCAACAACGCCTGCTACAACGCGACCAAGCTCCCGCTCACTGCTGCCTATCCTGAAGGCTATTCAGTACGAACGGGCGAGTTCGTCGGGATCGACCTCACCCCGACTCCGCGCTTCGACCTCCTGGCTCAGGCGGTCGATGCCTATGGCGAACGCGTCGAGGAACCTGACCAAATCCTGCCCGCCCTGCGCCGGGCCGCCGCTCGGGTCCGCGAGGGTCAGGCTGCGGTCCTCGACGTGATCTTGGCCCGGCCCTGATCGCGCCGTCAGCCTGCTCGCCAACAGGCTGCGAGCCCCACTCCACTCGCCACCGGACCGTTTCGGTGAACGGTCCAGCCTGGGCAGTTGGGTGAGTCATCCCCGGCCGTGTGCCGCTTTCGCGGCAGGAGCGAGCAACCGATCGACTCGCTGTCTCTCGATGCGATCGTGCGAGCCGGCCTCGTCACGGGAACGGGCGTGCGCTCCCGCGCGACAACGCCTGAGTCGTGCCGCATACTAGCTCAGCGAGGAGTCGGCCCGAGAGAGCACGGAGGTTCGCTCGTGATCCTTGGTGAGGTTCGCGTCGTCGCACCGATCATCGAACGCTGGCGCTATCGTTGGTTCGGACGCCTCGCGGTCAGCGACGGCACGCACGACCTCGTCCTTCCCATGACGGGCAGCGTCGCCCAATGGTTCCAGCCTGACGAGCGAGTGCTCCTCGCCCTCTCCAGCGACGCCTCCGATCCTCCCGACTTCCAGGACTTCCAACTCTGGCGCCCAGTCGAGCACGGCCTTCTTCCGGTCTGGCCACTCTGGCAAGAGGAAGCGAGCTACGAGCGTCGTTCGCCGCTCACTGGTGCACCGCTCGCCACCTACCGTCTCCTCTTTCGCGAGGCAGCACGGGAATCCGATTTTCTCGCCATCGTGGAACTGGAGCAATCGCACTATGCGAGCGAGCATGAGAAAGTCGCCCGCTGGACCTGTCCGGAAGACGGGACACTACTCGATGCCAATACCCGCCCGCTCTGCCCCGCCTGTCACCGACCGATGCGCTTCAGCGAAATCCTCGGTTCCACACGGGCAAGTCGTTTTCTCGTCGCCGAACTCCTCGATCGCCAACCGTACGAGCCAGCCATCGTCGGCTACGTACGCATCGATCCACCGTTACCGATCATGCACCGGCGCCTGCCGGACGGAACGGTCGTCCGGCATATCCGACGCCTGGTCTTCCCGGCCGATTGGTTGGAGCCGACTTACTGGCCGGAACGACACGTTCGCCTTCTGCGGGAGCAAGAGCCCTACCGAGATCCTGATGAACTTTGGGCACTCGCCGAAGAGCAGGCACTCGCGGAATGCGACACCCAAGCGGCACGGATCGCCCGTGTGGTGATCCATCCGGATTATCGCGGTGAAGGGCTCGGGCACACCCTCGTGTCGACAGCGCTCCGTTGGATCAGCGAACGGCGCATCCCAGAGATGCACCGTCCCAAGGTGCTCGTCGAGACCGTGGCCATGATGGCCCGCTACAATCCCTTCTTCGAGCGAGTCGGCTTTCGATATCTCTGGGACACTGCGTCGGGGCGTCCAGTTCTCTTTTGCGGACTCACCCCGGATGCACAGACGTGCATCGAACAGTTCATCGCCAGTGATCCGGTCGCTCGCCAACACCGTGGGCAACTCTACCGACCAGCACTCCGCACTGCCGATCCACTCGCTGCCCCGATCCGGTTCCATCACGTGCGCAAGGTGTATCGGCGGACGCTCGATCTCCGGCACCTCGCACCGGAACTCCAAGCAGTTCTCCGTGCTTTCGGCGTCGAGCGTCGCGTCATCGAGACCGTCGTCCTGCGCCGGCTCGACTTGACCATCGAGCCTGGTGAGTTGATCGTCTTGATAGGCGCCTCCGGCGCTGGCAAGACTACGCTGCTCCGCCTGCTGTGGGGCGCTGTCAGCGGCAAACGCAGCCCACGCTTTACGCCGGACGGAGGGCGCATCGAACTCCCGGCCAACACGAACGCTGCCGCACTTCTGCCCGGCGAAGTCGAGCCAGCATGGGGACGCGAACCACTGTTGCAGCGGATCGTCGCCGCAACCGGCGATGCAGTCGCCGCCATGGAACTCCTCAATGCGGTCGGTCTCAGTGACGCCGTGCTCTGGCGCGCACGTCCCAACGAACTCTCGACCGGTCAACGGGAACGGGCTCGGCTCGCTCTCTTGCTCGCCGAGAGCCCCAATCTGGTGTTGCTCGACGAGTTCGCCGCTCACCTCGATCCTGCGCTCGCGGGACGCGTCGCGCGCAAGGTCGGGACACTTCTCCGCCGCCTCGCGATCACCGCGGTCATCGCGACCCACCGGCCGGAAGTCGTCAGCGCCCTTCAACCAGACCGTCTCCTAGTCGTCGGGTATGGCGGCGTGGTCGAGCGCTGGTCTCCTCAGTGATCCCGGCGACGCACTTGCCGCCGGACCACCCAGATCCGCGGACCACCCGCCCGCTCCACTTCGTACGGCTCGGCGAACTCTTCCGCTTCTTCCAGTTCCCAGGCCCAGAGTGGCCGCTCCTGAGCGTATTCCCGCAGGAACGCTTCCGGCGCCAGATGTCGCTCGATTTCCTCCAGGAGTTCCTCGACCGTGAACGGTCCCAGCACACGCGTCAAGCGCACTGCGCCGATCAACCCGCGCGGGCTCACGATCCCGATGCGCCCGCGTACCCGCGTCGGGTAGCGCCGGATCTCCCACGTCTTCCGCCCCTGCACGATGTAGGATGCCCAGGGTTCGCGCACGACGAGCGAGCGTTCCGGTATCCGCTCTTCCCACTCGTCGCGTTCTACCCGTTCTCTCGTCATCGCCCTCGACCTCTCGTGGGAAACTCACGAGAACCAGTCTACTCCGCTGGCCGGTGTGGTAACCCCTTCCCGCGCCATTACACCATCGCTCGCTGGTTCGACCGCGCAATGTCGACTCGACCCGCACCAGATGCGAGCGACCTCGCAGTACCGCTCCGACCAGTCGAGGTACATCGCGGCTCGGCACACTTCCTGAGCATCTTCCTGACACACCGGAGATCGCACTTGCCCGAGCATCCTCGATGGGGTAGCGTGAAGCAAGGAGTGCGGTGTCGTGATGCAGCCTTCCGGGGCCGAGCAGTCAACTCCGATGCGCGAGCTCCCGACACGTGCCATCTCACCAGGACATGTCCTCGTCGCCAACTGGCTGGCCTACGCGACGTTCTACTTTCCCCGTCTCGCCTTCGCTGCGAGCAAGCTCGGCCTTCTCGCCGATCCGTCGCTCTCGCTCACCCGGAGCTTCCTCGGCGTGGCCGATGCCTCCTTCCTGGCAGTCTACGCAGCCGGCCAATTCGTCTCTGGAACGCTGGCCGAGCGGATCGGGCCACGTCGCCTCGTCGTGCTCGGCCTGTTCAGTGCCGGATCAGCCGCCGGCGCACTCGCGCTCGCGCCCGAGCCATGGTTCCTCCTCGCTATCATCGTGCTGCAAGGAGCAGCGCAATCGACCGGCTGGGTGGCAGTGTGCAGCGACGTCGCGCGCTCGACCCCGGTCGAGCGCCGGGGCACGGTATTCGGCCTCCTGAGCACCAGCTACGCTTTCGGAGCGCTCGCCGCACCGGTCTTCTTGGGCTGGATCGCCTATTCGCTCATCGGCCACTGGCGGGCCGCACCTGCCGCCAGCGCCCTGCTCGCCGTCGCTGTCGCTGCTCTCTACGGATGGTGGCTCGCGGCTCGGCAACAGCTTCCGGTACAGCCGGGTCAGCGGCGCGACTCGGCGGGCGCGAATCCTCGACAACGAGTCGTTCGAAACCCAACCGTGTGGATGCTCAGTCTCGCTGATTTTCTTCTCAAGCCAGTCATTTACGCCACCGTCTTTTGGACACCGGTCCTCGTGCGCGATGCGCTTCCCCAGCTCACGCCCACTGCCGCCACCGCTCTCGCTGGACTCCTGGGCCTCGCCGGGCTGGTCGGGCCGGTCGTTGCCGGGACGCTGTCCGACCGCTTCTTTGCGGCCCGCCGTCTGCTCCCGGCGACCCTCGCACTGTTCGGATGCGCTGTCACCCTCAGCCTTTTCCCACTCGCCGCCAGCACCGGCCACTGGTGGCTCGTCGCGATCGATCTGCTCGCGCTCGGCGTCACCCTCTATGCTGCCGAGTCGCTCGTCGTCGGAGTCGCTGCGGCCGAAGCTGGTGGCCATGATGCTGCTGTGACCGTCGGGATCGTCAACGGTGTCGGCTCGGTCGGGGGGATCCTCGGTGGCCTCGTTCCGGGCCTCCTGACCGGTACTCCGCTGTTCCTCGCCCTCGCGGCCACGACGCTGGTGGCGTGGTTGCTGCTCCTCCCACTCGCCCGCCGGGAAAGGGTGCAGTCGCCGGCGAGCTCCCTACTGCGCTGACATCCAGCACGGCAGGCAGGTCATGACGAGGGTTCGCGGCACCCGATCCCCAGCTCCTCGGCATCGCGGCACACACCCTGGGAAAAGGCTCCAAGGCAGCCCGCCCGCGCCGACGATGCCTCCCGCTCGCGCGATCAGCGAACTGGCTGGCTCACCGCTCTCTCCTGGTTCGCGACGGGACCCGACGGGTCCTCGAGCGGCTCCGCTCAACAGAACCACGACTCGGTGAGCCTCGGTGGCGCCGGTCGCTTGGTCCGTCGCTTCGGCGGCGTACCCGGGACTCTCCGACCGGCGGCCTCATAGGCCGCGGCCCGGACGACCGCGAACGTCTCGTAGGGATCCCAGCCTTCCCGCGTCGCCTGTTCCACGACTGCAGCGACGCGTCGCTGGAGCGCATCCATCCGCTGGTCCGGATGACGCCAGGTATAGGTGAAGTTCGCTTCGTCCAGCGGGCCGAGATACGGGAGCACGTCAGGCTGCTCGAGCAAGACGGAGCCAGGAGGAATCAAGAGCCGGATCGAGAGATGGACCGGATCGATATGCTCGATCAACTCCTCGTCCTCGATGAACTGCAAGAGGTCGAGGTAGTCGTCGAGGGTCGTCCATGGGGTGAACGGAAGCAGCGACGGACGGAGCGCGATACCGGCTGCATCGCAGATCCGCAAGGCCTCGATGACGTCCGCTCGGGTGTGCCCTTTCCTGATCGCCTGCAAGGCAGGCTCGCTCAAGAGCTCCACCGCCGACACGACGAAGAGGCAACCGAGGCGCCTGAACTCGGGCATCAGGTCTCGATGCCGGACGATGTGCTCGATCCGCGCGGTGAAATCGAACGTGACATCGGGGAACTCCTCATGAAGTGCTCGGCAAATGCGCAGACTGTGCGTCGGCCCATTGAGGAAGTCCGGATCCCCGAAGGTGATGTGCTGTGCGCCGTTCGCGACCTGCTGACGGATGTCCGCGAGCACCACTTGTCGCGGGATCGCGAAGAAGCGGCCCCGATAGAGCGGGACCACTGGACAATGGGCGCACGTATGGTGACAGCCGCGTGTCGTCTCGGTGTACCCGGCAGGCACCACCCGTTCTCCGGCGACGAGATGCGCATAATGCCGCAGGCCCGGCAGGGAATCACGGGCTGGCACCGGGTACTCGAACCGTACCAGAGCCGGCCCTGCCGGTCGCTCGCGCGTGACCACACCCGGTACGTCGACGCTCGTACCGCGTTCCAGGGCTTGGACCAGTCCGAGGAGCGGCAGCTCGATCTCACCACCGATCACGCTGTCGGCGATGTGGCGCAAGAGATAATCGCGATTGAGCCAGGCGTAGAGACCGTAATAACAGAGATGCACCGCCGGAGCGACCGCGCGGATTCGCTGGCCGAGGGCGACCCCCAAGCGCAAGGCCGTGTGCATCGGGACAGAGATCGCGATCGCACGCGCTCGCGCGATCGCTTCATCGTCCAGCTGCTGGACTGCTGTATCCACGGCGATGGGCTGATACCCCGCTGCACGCAGCGTAGCCAGCGGGAGCGCGAGGCTCAGGGGCTGGTGACCGAGTTCGTAACAGGAAAGCAGCAGAATCGCGCCAGGCTGACGGAAGTCGGGTCGCACAGTTGGCGCGTTCACTCTCGTCTCGTCGGCTGCCATGCTGACCTCCGCGACCCTCCAGGTAAGCGTAGCATGTCGTCCACCTGCTCGCTGATCCCCCGCCTCACTGACCCAGTGGCACTGCGCCCATCACCCGGAGCGACCCCAGTGAGAGCGGGCATCGGCGAACGCCAAAAGCGCGCTCCCTCAGCCTGCCACTCGACCGAGTGCAGTGCTACACTCAGAAGCCATTCGTGTCGTTGGGTGGGGGGAGGAACGATGACTCGGGGTACCGTCGCACCGGAGATTTCGTCGCGTGTCCGCTCGATCCCGCCGTCGCCGATCCGTGGTCTCGCTCCGCTCGCCGAAGCCGCCAAAGCACGCGGGATCCACGTCATCCACCTCAATATCGGTCAGCCTGATCTGCCTCCCCCACCGGGAGTCGCGGCGGCGCTGGCTGCGGCTGCGACGCAACCGCCGGTCTACACGGCGTCGCGTGGTATTCCCCAACTTCTGGACGCCTGGGCGCGGTACTACGAGCGCATCGGCCTAGCCATCTCACCCGAGCAGGTGGTCGCCACCGGCGGTGCGAGCGAGGCATTGTCGCTCGCGGTTCTGGCCACGACCGACCCCGGTGACCGCATTCTGGTGCCAGAACCGTTCTACGCACCGTACTACGGCATCCTCGCTGCCGCTGGTGTCGAATTGGTACCGATCCCAGCCCCCGAACGATACGGGCCAGTCACTCCGCAGGCGATCCGGGAACGGCTGGAACCGCGCACCCGAGGGATCCTGCTTTGTAGCCCTGCCAACCCGACCGGTACGGTGTACGAGCGAGACCAGTTCACTGCCATTGCTGAATTGGCCCGCGAGCATGGACTGTTTTTCTACAGCGACGAGACGTATCGCGAGCTGGTCTTCCGCGGCTCACGCGCCCCGAGCGCCTTGGAAGTACCAGGACTGGAGCAGCACGTCATCGTCATCGACAGTGTTTCCAAGCGCTTCAACGCCTGTGGTCTGCGCATCGGCGCTCTCATCAGTCGGAATCCCGATGTCGTCGCGGCTGCTGTCTCGCTCGCCGAACTCCGTTTGTCTCTCCCTCTCCCTGCTCAACTCGCCGCTGCGGCTGCTCTGGAGGCCCCGTTCACCTACGTTGCCGAGGTCGCCACCACCTACCGACGCCGCCGCGACGCAGCGCTGGCCGCGCTGGCGCAGCTCCCTGGTGTCCACGTCGTGCCACCCGACGGCGCGCTGTATCTGGTCGCCGAACTTCCAGTCGACGATGCAGCGCGCTTTGCCGCCTGGCTCCTGACCGACTTCACGCATCGTGGCGAGACGGTCATGCTCGCACCGCTCAGCGGTTTCTTCGCGACACCGGGAGCAGGTCGAAACGCTGTCCGCCTGGCACTCGTTCAGCCGGAGCCCGTGCTCGAGCGCGCCGCCGAACTGCTCGGCGAAGCATTGGCCCATTATCCCGGCCGCACGACCTGAATCCCGTGAGTGCGCACGACCGGCGATGGGCGATCGACCGTACACCGAGGCCCAGGCTGGCCCTGCTGCCTCACCCCAATGAGGACGTAGAGGCCTTCGTTGTTCGTCGCGGGAACAGCCCCTCGATCTCGTAGAACTCGTACATACGCAACATCTGCTGCAACTCAGGATCGGCGTGGCGGTAAAGTCCCTCCATGAGCCCATTCGCAACGACCGGGTCGAAAAGCTTATGGAACTTGTTGTTCTGGATAGCGATGAACAGCTTGTAGAGATCAACGAGTTCAGTGGAACTCACCGGAGTCTCGCGGTCGGTCTTGATAACCCGTCCACTGGCCATCCGTACCCGCAGCCCATGCTGCTGAGCGAAGCGGTTGAGTTGCTGCTCGAACTCGAGCGCCACGCGCGGATAATCGAAAAGGACGAGCTTCAGATAGATCGACTCGACAGCCAGCGTGAACAGTTCGATGATCTTCACCCGGTTCGGCGGCACCGCCTCGACCAGACCCAGTCGGTACAAACCGTAAAGCGCCCGCGCTGTCTCGAACTGCGTCCAACCCACCTCGCGGGCGATCGTCGCCACGTCCCGTTGTCCATCCACCTGTTGGTAAATCGTGTCGAGTTCCGGTGGGATCGGCCGCTCCACCTTGCGACGCCGAAAAATCACCGAGACCGAGGGGATGACCGGGCTGAACTGGATCCACTCGTCGACTCGACGCGTTCCCTCCAGGACCAGTTGCAAGCTGTCGACACTCACGGGGATACCGTCCTCGTACAGGCATTCTCCGGCGCGGAAAGCGAACCGACAGTTCCGCCACAAGAACAGGGTATAGATCGCAACTTCCAGCTGCTGCTCGCGACAGCGTCCGATATCCTCCGGGACGATCCGCCCGCGCTCGAGCAGGTGCGTCAGGACGCTTTCCTCGTCCGGATACTCTCTCTGTAACTGCTCCAGTTCCCGACCGCTCAGCCGTCCCGCCCGCACGAGGAGCTCGAGCAAGGTCGGCAAGCGCGACCCGGCGGCCACATAGGTGATGCGCCCCCGCTCGAAGGTAATCGTGCGCGTGTTCCAGCCTTGGATCAGTGTCAGCGTTCCTGTCTTGTGGGTAAACCCGATCATCTGGAGAAGATCGGAAAGCGTGAACGCTCCCAATCGCCCTTCCAGATCAGGACCGAGCGAGTCGTTTCCCGGTCGTTTCGTCGTCGTCCCGCTCATGGTCGCACCAGTTCCACTGCCGCCTGGCCCTCGTTGCCTGCTCGATCAACAGCTCGGACTTCGAGTCGGAGTGGTGGTCCTGGTATCGGCCACGGTGTCTCCCACAGTGTGATCCATTCGTCGGTTCCCGGCAATGGATCGAGGGTACCGATCTCTCGGCCGTCCACCCACAACCCGACGCGCTCGATCCCGCCGAGATCGCGGATTCGTGCCCGCACGGTCACGAAGCGCCTCTCCACTCGGCTTCCCGCCTCTGGCCGCTCGATCACCACCTGTGGCGCCTGGCGATCCCAGGCGAGCGCTCGCCAGGCCGCGCGAGCGATCGCCGCATATCCCGAGTTGGTCGGATGGATATCGACCGGCCACCAGGTCCACTCGTTCGTCCGGCCCCGGAACTCCTTGTCCAGATCGATCACGAGCGCCCCGACTGCCTCCGCACCAGCACGGATCGCCCGATCGAACTGGGCGATCCACCAGCTGTCGCTCCGCGGCGCGCTGGCATCCCCTTCGGTCGGGTCGTAGAGCGTGAGGGCCAGGAGCGGAACATCTCCGACAGCGCTGCGGATCACCCGCATCGCCTCGACATAGTTCGCCTCGAAGGCCGCAAGCTGCTCCTCCCGTTCCACCTCATCGGCGGCTCGAAGTTGGAGAAGCTCGTTCCCACCCAGACTGATCAGCACGAAGTGGATCGTTCGCCCCTCTGCTCGCAAGCGAGCCACCGTCTGGCGCAAGCGCTCCGCTTGCCCGCCGAGCAGAAACGATTGGGTGCGTTCGCCCGGCACTGCGAGACTCAAGAGCTCGCTCTTCTCCCCCCTGTACGCGCTCGCCCACTCGCAGAGCAGCGCAGCCGCACTCCGTTGTCGCGGCAACGTGCTTCCCACACCAGCGGCGAGCGAATCACCCACCGCCAAGCACGCGCTCGGCGGGGCCGCGGCCGAGCCGAACGGCAGCGCAGCCAAAATCAACATCCCCACGAGGACGAGGCGGCGCACGCCGGACGGCATCATCGGCTCGTTCCGACCGGAACCCCGATGCGACGCATCGTCGTCGCGACCAGCTCGCGTGCTTCCTCGTGACTCAGCGCTGCCAGCGCCTCCTCCACCTCCATGAGCACGGTATCCCGACCTAGATGTTGCTCGAATGCTGGCCCAGGCTTCGCCTGGACGAGCAGATAAACGACACGCCGGCGTTGGCCGCCTGCCTCGAACTCGAGCGTACCTCCCCAGCCGATCAGTTCGGCGATCAAACCCATCTCCTCGGCCACCTCGCGCAAAGCAGCACGGTAAGCCGCCTCACCCGGCTCGACGTGCCCCTTGGGGAGCACCAGTGTCCCATCACGCGCGCGCCGGATCGCGAGCTTCCTTTCCTCGGGCAGCCACACCACGGCGCCCGCTTGCGGAACCACCAGGTTGTCCGCACGACCGAACGCCGAAAGCTCCAACTCCGCCCGCAACTTGGCGTAGGTCACAGGAATCAGCTCAGGTATCACCATCGTGTTCGCCAGGATGGGCATGAAGTTGGCATCCCCTTGCCAACGCGGCACCACGTGCACATGCACGTGATCGCTGATCCCCGCCCCCGCGACCGCGCCGAGGTTGAGGCCGATGTTGAAGCCATCGCACCGCAAGGCTCGGCGCTGCGCCGCCGTGAGCCATGCCACCAGTTCGAAAAGCTCAGCGATCGTCGCGGGATCGAGTTCGGCCAAGTCCGCCACGTGGTCGAAGGGTACCGCCATCGCGTGCCCCGTGTTGTAGGGGAAGAGATTCATGATCAGGTACGCACGCCGCCCGCGCAGCAGGATCAGTTCTCCGACATCGTCACCGAGCGCCGGCTTCTCGCAGAAGATGCAACCCCGATGGCGTATCTCTCCCTCCACATAGCGCAGTCGCCACGGCGCCCAGAGTCGTTCCATCTCCTCCGCTCCTCGTCCAGCCACGTGCCCTGGCTCGGTCGCGTCAATCCTAGCACCGTGATCGGTCTGCCCGAGACACCCCCTCGCCAGTTCCCCGACGCTTTCGAGAGCGATTCCTGCCACTGCTGGAGCAGCCCTTCCGCTCTGCTCCCTTCCCGTCTCAGGCAAACGATCAGCGGAACGCTCCTCGTTCGGTCGTTCAGCGCTTCCCGCCCTGTTGCTCGATCGCCATGCGGTTACCGCGATCCCTCTCGACAGTATCGGGGTGTGTCCGTACCGTGCGTCCATCGCTATACTACCGGCAGCACGACGCGTTGCCTGGGGGGCACGATGCGCAACGACGCGGCGGCAACGCACGGCCAAGGGGAGTCGGGATTGGCGGTACGCACCACCTCTGTGATCGCTCCGCGGCGCCGGCGCTCCTTCCGGCGTGTCTTGGTACCGCGCCTCGCTCAAGCGCTCCTCGATGGGACGTTACTGGCCACTGCGTTCTGGCTCGCTTATCTGATCCGGTACCACTGGGAATTCGGTGGCGACGTTCCGACTTCGTTCATCCAGCCCTTCAGCGCCTTCGTCGGTCGCACGGCACTCTTCGTCACCATCACACTGCTGATCCTCGCGCTCCGCGGACTGTACCGTCTCCCCCGCTGGACGAGCTTTCTCGACGAGGCCTCGATCATCGCCAGTGGTGTCACGACCGGCATGGCGATCGTCATCCTGTACAGTTTCTTGTCGCGCTTTTCCCCTTCGCGGCTGATCTTCATCTACGCCTGGCTCTTGGCCATCGTCCTGCTCGTGACCCAACGCCTGATCGGCCGTTGGATCCGCGCCTGGCTCTGGGCCCACGATCGAGGCGTCGACCGTGTGGTCGTCATCGGTAGCGGTCCAGCAGCCCGCCGCATCATGCAGTATCTCTACAATCATCCGCGTCTCGGCTATCGCGTTCTCGGCTACGTCGATCTGGAGCCACCGCTCGAGCCGCTGGCACTCGGCACCGAGCGGGGAGTCGTGCAACCGCCTTACCTCGGTACCCTCGACGAGGTCGTCGATCTGATCCGCGCGACCGATGTCGACGAGGTGATCGTCGCGCTGCCTCCCGCCCATCACGATCGGGTCCTCGAGATCGTCGAGCAGTGCCGTGAACTCGATGTCGCCTTCTCCCTGGTACCGGACCTGTTCGAACTCGCACTCGATCGCGTCCAGATCAGCGAGGTGGCAGGACTCCCGCTGATCGGCATCAAGGAGAGCCAGCTCCAGGGATGGAACTGGTTGGTCAAGCGCACGATGGATATCCTCATCGCCTCCATGGTCCTCGTCCTGGCCGCCCCGCTCATGCTGCTCATCGCCCTCGCCATCAAGCTCGATTCTCCCGGTCCGGTCCTCTTCCGTCAGACCCGAATCGGGAAAGGCGGCAAGCCGTTCACGCTCTACAAGTTCCGCTCCATGTACGACGGCGCCGAGCGCCTCCAAGCATCGCTCCAGCGCGCCACCGGGCGTAGTCCGCTGCTGTTCAAGCTCCGCCAGGATCCGCGCGTCACGCGTGTCGGACGGTTCCTGCGCCGCACCAGTCTCGACGAACTTCCGCAGTTCTTCAACGTTCTCAAGGGAGAGATGAGCGTCGTCGGACCACGCCCCCCGGTCCCGGAAGAGGTCGCCGAGTACCAGGACTGGCACCTGCAGCGCCTTCTCGTCACCCCTGGCCTCACCGGTCTTTGGCAAGTGAATGGACGCAGCGACCTCACCTTCGACGAAATGGTCCGGCTCGACCTCTACTACGTCGAAAACTGGTCACCTTGGCTCGACCTCAAGGTCATCTTGCGAACTGTCCCCGTCGTCCTCACCGGCCGCGGCGCGTACTGATCCGCCCGCTCGAGACGTCACCTGGCCGCTCCGCGTCTCGTCAGCAGTGCCCACGCTCTCTGGCGCACTGACCTACGCTCGGGCTCTCACGCAACCGGTTACCCGTCGACGCAGCGCGCGTGGATCGCCCTGAGCACCCGCTGGTCAACGATCGGACGTCGACGCATCAAGAACCGATCGCTCGATGTGGTACACTCGTTCGGAGTTTTCAGTCAGTTCCGTTCTTCGCTCGGTTCCCACCGAGCGGTCAGGAGTCTGCGATGATACCGTGGATCGAAGAAGAGCTCGCCAGAGACCGTCGCCGACAGTACGAAGCGGAAGCCGATACCTACCGGCGCGCGAGCAGCCTGCAACCAGCTGCCACACCTTGGCGGAAGCGCCTCGGCACTGCCGTCATTCGCGTCGGCCAATGGATCGCTGGCTCGTCTCCTCCGGCCTGACTCTCCTTCCACTCTCCCTCGCCAACTGCTCTGCTGCGCTATCATGGGCGGGGAAGCGAGGGGAAGCGCATCGTGCGCGTCGCCATCGTCCATGACTATCTGAACCAGTACGGGGGAGCCGAGCGCGTCCTGGAAGCGCTCCACGACCTCTATCCTGATGCACCAATTTATACGTCCCTCTATGCGCCCGACCGCTTGCCTGCGTCCTACCGGACCTGGAACATCCGTACCACCTGGCTCCAGCGGCTTCCAGCGAGTCACCGGCGCCACCAGCTCTATCTGCCGCTGTACCCGCTCGCTTTTTCGGGACTCCGCCTGGAAAACTACGACCTCGTGATCAGTTCCTCGAGCGCCTTCGCCAAGGGCGTCCGTGTTCCACCCGGCACTGTCCACATCTGCTACTGCCACAGCCCGATGCGCTTCGCCTGGAACTTCGAGCAGTACGCTGCCCGCGAGAGGCTCCCCGTCTGGCTTCGCCGGCTCCTCCCACCGCTCATGGCCTGGCTGCGCCGCTGGGATCGCGCCACTGCCCAACAGCTCGACGCGATCGCCGTCAACTCGCATGCCGTCGCCGAACGCGTGCAGCGTTTCTGGGGACGCGAGGCGACCGTCATCTACCCACCCGTCTCGACCGACCGCGTGCAGCCGCTCCCGCTCGACGAAGTCGGCGACTATTTCCTCGTCGTCTCGCGCCTCGTCCCCTACAAGCGGCTCGATCTCGTCATCGAGGCCTGTAACCAGCTGCGTCTCCCACTCAAGATCATCGGGGACGGGCGCGATCGCCCAGCGCTGGAAAGACTGGCGGGCCCGACGATCGAGTTCCTCGGCACTGTCCCAGACGAGGAGAAGTTCGCCTTGCTCGCCCGCTGCCGTGCGGCCGTGTTTCCCGCCGAGGACGACTTCGGCATCGCTCAGGTCGAGGTCCAGGCCGCGGGCCGCCCAGCCATCGCATTGGCCCGCGGCGGGGCCGCGGAAACAGTCGTCGATGGCGTGACCGGTGTCCTCTTCCCCGAACAGACGGTCGATTCGCTCATCGCTGCCTTCAACCGCTTCGCTCAACTCACCTTCGATCCCGCGACGATCCGCGCGCATGCCGAGCGCTTCCGGCCCGAGCGCTTCGCTGCCGAGTTCACTGCCTTCGTCCAGGAGCGACTGGTTCGGCAGCTCCACCCCGCCGAGCGGAAGGAGGCCCTCGCCCGGTGGAACTGAAGGCCTATCTGGCGATCCTCTGGCGTCAGCGCTGGCTCGTCCTCCTCGTGCCAGCCGTCGCGCTCTTGGCCATCATCGTCCAGGCCATTCGCTATCAGCCACGCTATACGGCGAGCGCAGCCGTCATCGTCACCCGCCTGCCACTCGAGGCGCCAGCGAACCAATACCGCTACGACGAGTATTATCTCTATTTGACGAACGAGTATACGGTCGATGATTTCACCGAGGTCGTCCGTGGAAACGTCTTTGCGAGCGATGTCGCCCAGCGTGCCACTGCCGCTTTGGGTACTCTCGTCACACCAGGGGAAGTCCAAGGCAGCCTCTCGGTGACGCGCCGGAACCGAGCCGTCCTCCTCTCCGTCTCCGCACCCGATGCCTCGCGCGCCGTCGCTATCGCCCAGGCTGCGGTCGCCGCTTTGCGCGAGCGCGGCACACAGTACTTCGGCTTTACCGACCCAGCCCGACAGGTCATCGTTCAGGTGATCGACGACCCACAGAGTGCGGTACCTGACACCACGCGGACACGTCTCCTCTGGGCGATCCAAATCGTCGTCGCTTTCGTCATCGGCATCTTTCTCGCTTTCCTGGCTGATGCCCTCTCCGACACACTCCACGCCCCCGAAGACGTTCGACGCGCGCTCGACCTGCCGGTCGTGACGGTCGTTCCTGCTCCTCCCGAGAGGAGAGGCCGTGCGTCCTGAGGAGTATCTGGCTATCGTCTTGCGTCGTTGGTGGGTCGTTCTCCTGGCTGGCCTCTTGGCCGCCGCCGTGGCTTTCTTCTACAGCAGCACCATGCCGCCGACGTACCAAGTCACGGTTCGTCTCATGGCGGTCGCCCAGCCACCCGACTACTGGCTCGATCTCTACGCCAAGAACCGGTTAGCATCCTTCCAGGATCTCATCCGCAACGGCGACTTCGTCGCCAGCGCCCTCGCCCGAGCTGGGCTCTCCGATGATCCCGGTCACGTCCTCGCCTCGCTCCAGCTCGGTCGCAATCAGGACAGCAACGTCATCCAACTCGTGGTGACCGACACCGACCCGACTCGCGCGGCGCGCGTCGCCAATGCCCTCGCCGATGCCTTCGTGGCCCAGACACTGGCCGAGAACCAGCGGATCCTCGAACGGTTCCGCGATCCCTTCGGTCAGCGCATCCAGGGGACCGTCACGGTTCTTAAGCTGGACACCGCCTCACCACCCAGCGTCCCGGTCGGGCCACGCACACGCCTCAACACCGTTGCCGGGCTCGTGCTCGGTCTCGCCTTCGGCATCCTGGTCACTTTCGGGATCGAATACTTCGAGGACGTCCTACGGACGGCGCGCGAAACGACGCGCGCCCTCGGCTTACCGGTTCTCAGCGAGATCCGCTCGGCGCGCGATCGTCGATCGAGACGTGTGGAGGAGACGATGCCCAAGCTCGTCGTGCTCGAGGAACCGTTGTCGGCAGCTGCCGAGTCCTACCGAACGCTCCGCGCGAGCTTGCTCGGTCGCGAGGCATCCGGCGCATCGTGCCGGACTATCCTTGTCTGTGGCGTTGGTCGCGACTCGCGCGATGCCGCATCCGTCGCCGCCAACCTCGCTGCTGCGCTCGCCATTGCCGGTGAGCGCACGCTCCTGGTCGATGCCGATCTCCGTCAGCCGTCGCTCCACACCCTCTTGCCCAGTTCCTCTGCGACTGGTTTGGCTGAAGCGCTCCTCTCCTCCGAGGAACGACCCATTCCATCACAACCCACCCCGGTCAGCGATCTCGCACTCGTTCCCGCTGGTACTCTTCCGGCTGGTACCAATCCCGCCGATCTCCTCGCTCGATCACCCTCGCTCGCTCGCCTCGCTCAGCTGCGCGAGCGAGCCGACCGGGTCGTCCTCCACACCGCACCGTTACCCGAATGCGGGGAGGCACTCGTCTTGTCTCGCCTCGCTGACGGTGTCCTGTTGGTCGTGCGCAGCGGGCGAACCTCGCGTATCGCAGCCCAGCGAGCCAAAGAGCAGCTGGAGCGCGTCGGTGCTTCCCTGATCGGTGTCGTCCTCCTTACCGGGTGAGTACCCATTCGATCCCCTGCCTCGCCCGGTGCGGAGAGACGGCCGACCGATCGGCCGGGACGCTCATTCCGTCTTCATCGAATCGTTGAGACACCGACGTGGCCGCTCGCACCCCACGTCATGAGCGAGCGGCTCGACGTTCCTGGCCCGCGTCCCACTGCTCCATCAGCTTCGATTCAACCCGCACGCTCGAGCACCCCCGAGGAGACCAGCCGATCCAACACTGCGCGAAGAGCCGCTCTCGGCAAACCTGTCGCCTCAGTCAGTTGCTGTTCCGTCCGCTGCCCTTCCAGCACCGCCGTCAGCACCGCCCTCTCCTCAGGCAGGAGTCGATCGAGCACCGACCGGTCGACCGGGCCAGTCGCCAGGCGCACTCCGGCACGTCGCTCATCGGCGCGTCGGATCGCGTTCAAGATCAGCTTCGTCATCGGCACATCATCCAAGACGGTCTCCTCGTCCGGGATGAGTGGCGGCTCGGGCACGAACGCGAAGGACGCATCGGCTGCCCCGAGCACCCGTACCAGGACTTCCTCGAACTGCTGAGCCAGTGCGCGCTTGATCTGCTGATGGGTCACGAAGCCCAACTCCACGAGGATCTGCCCGAGCCGGCGTCGCCCATCCGTCACCGCTTGCAGCGCGAGCGCTTGCTCCAGCTGTTCTTCGCTGATGGCCCCGAGCTGCAGCAGCATCTGGCCGAGCCGGAGCTGTGCATCGCTGCTCAGAACCGCTGCGATCCGTCCACGATCGAGCACCAGCGTCACTTCCTCGACCCGTGTCCGCAGCGTCAGTCGGCCAGTCTGCCCAGCCCTCGTCAACGCCTGCAGGAGGATGTGCAGCGGCAAATCGCTCAGGTCACCGTATATCGGCATTGCCGCCCGCCTCGTAGCCGAATTCCCTGAGCGAGAAACCTGGTGAGCATCCACTGCGTTGGAGAAAGCGCTCGACCACACGGGTCAGTCGCGTCGCGTCGAGAACGACAGTCAAGAGCGCGAAATCGACCAACCTGCCCGTTACCCGAACGATCCGGCAACTGACCATCTCGGGAAGCCGCACGAGGAGCTGGTAAAACTGGGTGAGCGCTGTCAGCCGCTCTGGCACGACCACGGTCAAATCCCAGCGACGCAGATTTGGAAGAGTGCGCATCGACAGCACGCGACAGGGGAGAGGATACGTCTGGCACGGTCGAGCCGCCTGCTCGCGTATCACGACACCAGCGAGCCCCCGCGCCAGCTGTTCCACTACCGGATCCACCCCGAAGGCCTGCCACCCCTCTCCGCCCACCGCGACCTCGCTTTCATCGCTCCTCGTACCGATCCGCTGCCGCTAGCATAGCGGACGAGTGGGCAGAGAGGATCCGACCATCAACTGGCCGTCGCCAGCTCGAACCGCGGCCGTTCCGTATCACCAGGCAGCCGACCCGTGCTCACCAACCAGTGCAAGAAGCGCAGTCGTGCCAGTTGCTGCGGGGCCAGTTCGACGATCTCCTCCATCGGCCGTACCGTCACCGGCGTCGTGCGCCAACCCACCGCATTGAGGAGTTCCGCCACCACCGTGCTCGGCGACCCCCCGAACAGCCGATCCAGCGGAACCGTCACTTCCATGCCTCCACTCATCAGGAAATGCACGCGATCCCGCTCCAGGCACCAGCCGGTCAACGGGAGGCCAGCCGACCGTACCGCATTCAGGATGATGGCCAGCGCTTCACGGTACTCACTCATGGCTCCACCCTCCTCCGGTCCTTCACCCCTCCCGCGCCCGGTCGAGCGCTGCGAGGAGATTGCTCAGGGCAGTATCCGGCGTTTCACCGACGGCAACCGGCGGACAACGCAATTGTCGGCGCCAGTACTGCAGGACGAGACAGGACTGAGCTGCCTCCGGCGGTAGTTGTGACGGCTCACACGCCACCGCTACCCAGCGCGGCTGGCGTTCGTCACTGCACGGATCCCGAAAAATCGTGATCGGCCATCGAATCAGAACACCGTTCTCGATCACCGCTGACCCTGCCGTCCCTCGCCTGTCCTGTGCGAATGCCCTTCACCCTCTATTCTCGGCCGCGCCGCTCCCCGAGCCTCTAGGCCGTTCGTCCCAAGTTCGCACCAGCGCCGCTCTATGAATGTACACGAGTACGTACGCACCCAGTCTAGCCATCCTGGGCTCGCTTGTCAACCCTCCAGCACCCCGGCATGCATGAGGAACCAGAGACGATTGGCTTCCGCCCGACTGTACTCGCCAGACTCGCTGACAGTCAGGCACGACTCGATGGTATCGACGCCTCTGGCGAGGCCAGGAAAGAGGCGCCTGCCGGCACGACCATACCGCTCCGCACCAGAGCCGCGCCTGCCTGTCGCTCGCACGACATCGACTGCCGAGCGTTCTCCGAGCACAACGGAGCCGTTCGGAAGGCGCCTCCCGAACGGCTCCGTCCCGTCACATCCGATCGACTGCCGCAAGACGAGCTGGGGCCAGCCCCGCTCAGCGAGCGAACCGCCAGTCGTACCCCTCGACGACCACTCGGCTCGCCCCGATCGTTACCGCCACGGCTCGGCCAGCGCCAGCTCGTCCGCCAGTGTCAGGCGTTCCGCCACTGTGGCTGGCGCTTTTCCAGGAAGGCGCAGATCCCCTCCTGCGCGTCCGCTGCCAGCGCGTTGAGCGCCATCACTTCCATCGCATAGGCATAGGCGAGGTGCTCAGGAAGCTCCAATTGTCGGTAGAACGCTTGCTTACCGATCCCGACCACGTAGCTGCTCGCCGCCCGGATCTTCTCCGCCAGTTCCCAGGTGGCGGCCTCCAGTTCCTCAGCCGGGACGACTCGGTTCACCATCCCCAGCTGCGCTGCCTCCTCCGCCGTGATCGGCTCGCCGGTCACCAAAAGCTCGAACGTCTTCTTCGGCGGCAGCACTCGGCTCACCGCCACCATCGGGGTGGAGCAGAACAGTCCGATCTTCACACCCGGGGTCTGGAAGCGCGTCCCAGCAGCCGCCACGATGAGATCGCACGTCGCGGCCAACTGGAAGCCCGCGGCAGTTGCCAGCCCATGGACCTGCGCGATCACCGGCTGGGGGATCGATCGAATCGTCTGCATCAGCGTCGTACAGACCGCAAAGATACGGCGCGCGGTCGGCGCATCGCATCCGGTCAGCTCGTTCAAGTCGTGGCCAGCGCAGAAGATCGGCCCTGCGCCGCGCAAGATGGCGACCGCGATGTCCCGATCCTCGCCGATCCTCCGGAAGGCATCCGTCAGCTCCTCCATGTGCGCGACCGAGAGCGCATTCCGCTTCTCCGGACGGTTCATCGTCACCACGGCGATCCCATCGCGTACCTCCGTCAGGATGTACTGGTAGGTTCTCTGCTCGGTCGCGGTCATCGGTGTCCCTCCTTCCGGCCTCGCCGGCTCGTGCTCCGGTTCCCTCAGTCGTCTGCTGGCTCGCTGGACCGCCCATCCGTTCCGGCACCGACGAGTTCGCGATCCACATCGTCCGGTCGGAAGGTCTTGGCGTGGCCCCGCCAGCGCTGCGCCTCCTTGTAGATGCAGCGGTTCATCACCACTGCCAGGCCGCCCTCGGTCGCGATCCGTGCCGCCTCCGGGCTGACCACGCCCTCTTGCAACCACAATACCCGTGCGCCGTGCTCGACTGCCTCCCGGGCGACCGCTGGTGCATGCTCGCTCGCCCGGAAGACCACCACGACATCAGCCCGTTCGGGGAGTTCACGGAGCGAGGGGTACGCCCGCTCGCCGAGCGCCTCATCGATGAGCGGGTTGACCGGGATGATCCGGTAGCCGAGACGCTTGAGCTTCTGGGCCACGCGATAGCTGGGCCGAGCCGGGTCATTGGAAAGCCCAACGATCGCCAGGACGAGCGGCCGACGGGTTCCGCCCTCGTCCACGAAGCCCCGCGCGCACACCGAGCGGATGACCTGCTCGTCGTTGAGCACGACCTGCGACGCCTCTTCGCCTGCCCGGCCGTCACCCCCGGTTGCCAAGCCGGTCGCGATCCGCAAGGCCCGATCCAGGTCAGCCTTCAGATCCTCGACATGCTCGATACCGACTGCCAGCCGGATCAGGTCATCCCCCACTCCAGCTGCCACCCGTTGCTCGGGAGTCAGCTGCCGGTGCGTGGTGCTCGCCGGATGGATGATCAGCGACTTGGCATCGCCCACGTTCGCCAGGTGCGACCACAGCGCCACGTTGTCGATGACCTTGATGCCGGCTTCCATCCCGCCCTTCACGCCGAAGACGACGACCGCGCCATAGCACCCGTCCCGCAAGTACTTGCGCGCCAGGTGATGCGACGGGTGCTCTGGCAAGCCCGGGTAGGCCACCCAGTCCACGGCCGGATGTCCGGCCAGCCAGCGCGCGATCTCCAGCGCGTTGGCGCAATGCCGGTCCATCCGCACATGCAGTGTCTCCAGCCCCAGCAGGAGCAGGAACGCATTGAACGGGCTCATGCAGGCGCCGACGTCGCGCATCATGTGCGCCCGCAGCTTGGTCACGTAGGCCAAGCTGCCGAAATCCTTCCAGTAGGAGATCCCGTGGTAGCCCGGGTCCGGGTCGACGAGCCGCGGGAACTTGCCGTTCCCCCAGTCGAAGCGACCAGCATCGACCACCACGCCACCGATCGCGACGCCGTGCCCGCCGATCCACTTGGTCGCCGAATGCACCACGATGTCCGCGCCCCACTCGATCGGGCGGCACAGGTAGGGTGTGGCGAATGTGTTGTCGACGATCAACGGGATCCCATGCTCGTGCGCGATGCGCGCCACCGCCTCGATGTCCAGTACGTCGAGCCGCGGGTTCCCGATCGTCTCTGCGTAGATGCACTTCGTTCGCTCCGTGATCGCCCGCCGGAAATTCTCCGGATCGGACGGCTCGACGAACCGGACCGTGATCCCCAGGTCGGAGAGCGTGTTGGCGAACAGCGCGACCGTTCCCCCGTACAGGCTCGTGCTCGCCACGACCTCGTCACCGGCCCGTGCGATGTTCAGAATCGCCAGCGTGGTCGCTGCTTGACCGCTCGCCGTCGCGACCGCCGCCACCCCGCCTTCCAGGTACGCCACCCGCTTTTCGAACACCTCGACCGTCGGATTGCTGATCCGCGTGTAGATATGTCCTGGCTCGTCGAGATTGAACAGTTGCGAGGCATGGTCGGCATCGTGGAAGACGAACGATGTCGTCTGATAGATGGGAACCGCCCGCGCTCCCGTGGCTGGATCAGGCGCCTGCCCGGCATGCACAGCCAGCGTCTCGATCGCATATTCCCGGAACGGATCTCGCTCGCTCGCCACCATTGTTCCTCCCTCGCACGTTCGCCCGGTGTGTCCGACCCGCACGCCGAGCCAGCCTGCTCGAATCTTACCCCCGCGTCTCGAATCGGCGCTTTGCTCGCTCGGTCCAACGACCGATCACTGCGCCGCTCGCCGGCGAGCCGACTGAACGACCACGTGCCTCGTCAGTGGATCCGCTTGTCGTAGCCAGCCCACTCTCGCTCGCGCAGGACGAACTTCTGGATCTTCCCCGTCGAGGTCTTGGGCAAGCTCTCGACCAGCTCGACCTGCTTCGGGCACTTGTAGTGGGCCAGACGGTCCCGGCAGAACGCGATCAACTCCTCCGGCGTCGCCTGCATGCCTGGCTTCAGCACGACGAACGCTTTCGGTACCTCGCCCCACTTCTCGTCCGGGATACCGATGACCGCGCACTCCAGCACCGCAGGGTGCTGGTAGAGCGCACGCTCGACCTCGATCGTCGAGATGTTTTCCCCACCGCTGATGATGATGTCCTTCTTGCGATCGCGCAGCTCGATGTACCCATCCGGATGCACCACCGCCAGGTCACCAGAATGGAACCAGCCGCCAGCGAACGCCTTGGCGGTCGCCTCCTCGTCGCGGTAATACCCCTTCATCACGTTGTTGCCACGCATGACCACTTCACCCAGCGTCTCCCCGTCCGCTGGGACATCGCGCATCGCCTCATCGACCACCCGCAGCTCCGGCGCATGGATGTAGCCCACACCCTGCCGTGCCTTGAGTCGCGCACGCTCCTCCAGCGGCAAGGCGTCCCACTCCTCGCGCCACTCGCAAACGGTGTGCGGACCATACGTTTCCGTGAGGCCATAGACGTGCACGATGCGGGCACCCATCGCTTCCATCGCCGCGATCGTCGCTGGCGCCGGTGGTGCTGCCGCGGTCAGCACGGTGAGTGGCCTGGGGAACCGGTAGTCGGGACTCGGCCGTCCTTGCAGCAGCATGATCAGCACCGTCGGCGCACCGCAGAAATGCGTCACCCCTTCCTGTTCGATCAGTTGGAAGATGCGAGGCGGATCGACCTTGGGCAACACCACGTGCGTCGCTCCGATCCCGGTCACGGCGTACGGGAAGTACCAGCCGTTGCAGTGGAACATCGGCAACGTCCAGAGATAGGCGCTTTCCGGCACCAGTCGCGCCTCGATGATCTCCCCCAGCGCGTTCAAGTACGCGCCGCGATGCGTCACCATCACACCCTTCGGCCGACCGGTCGTCCCGCTCGTGTAGTTGATGCTCAGCACCTCCTCCTCGTCGCGAAGCGGGTACACCGACGGCTCCGGTGAGCCTTCCGCGAGCAGGGCCTCGTACTCGACATCGGCACACGATGCACGAGCAGGCGGCCGATCGCCGTGACGACTGTCGATATCGGCCCAGACGACGAGCTCGAGGTCCGGAAGGGTTGCCCGGATCGGCTCGACGAGGCTCGCCAGCGCTCCGTCCAAGATCAAGGCCCGGGCCCCCGCGTGCTCCAGGATGTAGCGCACCTCCTCGCTCGAAAGGCGCACGTTGATCGGGACCAAGATCCCACCCATCTGGGGTACAGCGAAGTGGGCCTCCAGCGCCTCCGAGCTGTTCCGGCACAGCACAGCGACCCGGTCGCCCGGCTGCAGGCCTCGACCGCGCAGCGCGCTGGCGAGCCGGTAGACGCGGGCACCGAACTCGCGGTACGTCAACCGTCGGTTTCCATCCACTACTCCGACCTTGTCGGGGAAGACATGCAACGTCCGCTCCAGCAGCATCAGCGGAGTCAGGAGCGAGCGATAGGGCGGGAGCCCTTCCCATTGGGGCCGCGACCAGAGCTGTTGGAAGAGCGGCGTCGTCCGTGTCTGCATCGTCATCTCCTTCCGCCTTCTGCCAGCGGATAACTGCTGGCCGGGGCGAGAATTCGCCGAACCGGCCAGTCGCACCGTCGTCCTGGTATCTGAATTATTCCCCGTCGCCGGTCGCCATCGCTGCCCCTGGCTGCTCCCACAAACGGTGGCGCGCCGTCTCCGGCAAGAACAGGAGACCGACGATCAACCCCAGAAGCGGCAAGGCGATCGGATAGACCAGCGCCCACATCAAGTTCCCGGTCGCGGTCTGGATCCACGTCGTCACGTACGGGACCAGTCCACCGCCCCAGCCATTGGCCGCGTTCTGGACGACGCCGAGGGAGGTGTAACGGACCTGCGTGGGGAAGTACTCGGCCAGCAGAGCCGGCAGCGGTCCCCACACCATCGCCGCGATCAGCATCAGACCCATCACGGTCAAGGCAGCCGGCCAGTACTGCAGGTTGTCCTTCTGCGCGAACCGCCCGAGCAGCACATAGAGCGGGTAGAAGCCGACGATCGCCAGCACGAATCCAGTGAGAACGATCGGCTTGCGCCCGATCGAGTCCGAGAGCCACCCCATGACGATATGCAGCACTGGCGCGACCAGTAGACCCGGCAGCAGGATCCTGTACGTCGTGATGAGATCGAGCTTCTGCGCCGTCTGCAGGAAGAAAAGAGCCCAGAAGATCGCGGTATACCAGGCCACCGCCTGACCGAACGAGACGGCTGCCGCAATGAGCACACGCCGCAAGTTCTCGCCCGTGAAGGTGACCTTCAAGGGGTTCTGCACCACCGCACGCCGCGCCTTCAGTTCAGCGAACATCGGCGTCTCCTGGAGACGCAGCCGCACGTAGAGCGAGATCAGGACGAGCACGAGCGAAAGCAGGAACGGTATACGCCAGCCCCAGGCCCGGAACGCCTCCTCACCGAGGGCCGTCCGCACACCCAGCACGACGAAGAACGAGATGATCAGACCATAGATCGCCGCCGGGCTCAAAAGGCCCGTGTACAGCCCACGCTTCCCATCCGGCGCGTGCTCGGCCACGTACGTCAGCGCACCTCCCCACTCCCCACCGACGCTCAGTCCTTGGATGACGCGCAGCACGAAGACCAGGATCGGAGCGAGCACACCGATCGTCGCGTAGCTCGGGATCACGCCGATCAGCGCCGTGCCCAGGCCCATCCCGAGCAAGGTCAGGATGAAGACCCGCTTGCGCCCGATCTTGTCCCCGTACCAGCCGAAGATGATCGCTCCGAGCGGCCGGAACAGGAACCCGATGGTAAAGATGGCGATCGTATTCAGGAGCGCCGCGACCGGATGATCCTTGGCGAAGAAATGCGTCGCCAGTATCGCCGCCAAGCTCCCGAAAATGTAGAAGTCGTACCACTCGATCGCCGATCCGACCGTCGAGGCGCCGATCACGAAGGTCAGATAGCGCCGATCGTTGTTCACCGCACGCATCGTCCCCTCTCCCTTCCCGAACGCTCGACCTTATCTCCCCCTTGCCGACGTATGACCCTCTCACCCGCTCATCACAGCATCTTGTCGAGTCACAGCAGCTGAACCCATCACCGGTCTATCGACGTACTCTTCAGCTCGCGTCGTCAGGACGCTACCCGGAGCTCGAACGTGCTTTCGGCTCTGTTGTTCAGCGGGAACAGTGGCAAATACGCGGCCACAACGCTAAGAGCGCGTTCATCGTTGGGCAGGGAGCGACGAGCACCCACCCTCGCTGATCTCTCGTCGTTCCGAACCGTCCCCGATCCACCGTCGCCCGTGACGAGAAACGAACCCGCACCCCACCCGAACCCGGTTTCACAATGCCCATCATATACAGCGCACCGACTCTCTTCGTCAAGCTCCCGAGCCCGCTCGCAGTGCTCCCGCGAACCTGGTGACCAACCGATCCTCTCCGGCCCTCACGACTGCTCCTGTTTCCCGCACGGGTGAGCCGTGCTGCCCCACAGGGCTCTCCGACCGCCGTGCGGCTGTCCACTCCACTCGGCACGATCGCACAGCACCACGTCGCACACCCCGCCCACCTGAAGCGACGAGATCGAGCGCCAGCCGACTGGTTCCCCACGTTTCCCGCACTCCGCTTCCCTCGTCCGGCACCTCGCCGACTGCTGCGCCCCCTGCGCCCGTCACCGTCGTCCCACCGTGTGGTACTCCGCTTCCAGTTCCTCGCCACAGACCGACTGCTCGTCGCAGAGGTCGACCGCTGGAACAGCAGCACCGCGATCTCGAGCGAAGCCTCGCGCAGACCGAGCAGCCAAACGCCGTCAGCGCCTGCTCGGTCAGCACGTGCCGCTCCGGGCGATCCGATCCCCGCTGGCAGCGCCGGTCGTCAAGGCCCGACCGGCCTGCAGCGACCACGATCCGTCTTCGCTCCGGGTCCCGTGCTCGTAGACGGTGTTGCGCGCTGCTGTCGATTCCGTTCGCGAACTCGAACCCTGCGGCCTCTTCTCGGACACCCCCGTCCGGTCGACCCCCTCAGCTGAGTTGTCCCAGCACCGAGCGCGCCCGTGCCACCCTTCGTGGCAACCACAGGTCTCGACGAGCTGGTCACGGTTGGAGTCGCGCACCAGCTCACCCCTTGCGCTGTCTCACTCGGTGGATTAGAATATTCGCGTATGCGAATAGCTTTGTACTCGAAAGGAGGCAATAGCTTGAGCAGCGACGAACGCGAGCGCCGGCGCGAACTCTACCGTCTGCAGGCTCTGCTCTGTCAGGTGCTCGCCGATCCGACGCGCATCGAACTGATCGAACTGCTCGGTGATGGCCCCAAGGCGGTCAAGGAACTCGCCCAAGCGACCGGCCAGCGGCAGGCCAAGATCAGTCAGCACCTGGCCGTCCTCCGCCAGCGCGGTCTGGTTCACGCCCAGCGGGTCGGCACCGAGATGCACTACTCGCTCACCGATCCGCGCATCCTCGAGGCCTGCCATCTGACCCGTGCCCTGCTCCTCGATCAGCTGCTGCGCCAGGGTGAGCTGGCCGAATCGGTCTTGATGGAACGGAGGTGACACGCGTGCCCCTCTACGAGTACCGCTGCCGAGTCTGCGGCTACCGCTTCGAGAAACTCGTCCAGCTCGCTCGAGCCGATCAGCCCGTCGCTTGTCCCAACTGCGGCACGAGCGAGACCGAACGTCTGCTCTCCGCGTTCGCTGCTCGCACCAGCGAGGGCGCCTCGAGCGCTGCCAGCTGCTCGACCGGTGGCGGCTGAGCCATCCGCTGGTAATGCGGGCCGTGGGCTCGCACGGCGAGCGGCTTCGATGGGAAAGACCACGACGCGCGATGCGGAAAGGAGGAGACTCGATGTTCACTGGTCGCTACGGCTTCGGCGTCGATCTCGATCGTCCCTTCGACGAGGTCTTGCCCAAGGTTCAGGAAGCGCTCAAGGAGCAAGGCTTCGGCGTCCTCACCACCATCGACGTCAAGGAAACGCTCAAGCAGAAGCTCGGGCTGGATATGGAACGCTACGTCATTCTCGGGGCCTGCAACCCGCCCCTCGCGCACCGGGCGCTCGAAACCGAGCGCGAGGTCGGTCTCCTGCTCCCCTGCAACGTGGTCGTCCGCGAGGTCGACGGCAAGACTCGTGTCGAGATCGCGGACCCCAAGGCGATGCTCGGCATCGTCGGTAATCCCGCACTCGACGAACTGGCCAACGAGGCGCGCGCCCGACTCGAGCGAGCGCTGCGCGCCCTCGAGGCTGCCTGAACGGGAAGGAACGAAACGATGTTTTTCCAGCAGATTCTCCGTACTGACATCGGCTGCGCGGCCTACGTCGTCGCGTCCACCAACGCCGGCCTGGCCGCCGTGATCGACCCCCGCATCGACATGGTCGACGAGATCCTCGACCTCCTCCAGCGCGAGGGACTCCAGCTCCGCTATATCGTCGAAACGCACAACCACGCCGATCACGTTTCCGGGCATCATCAGCTCGCCGCCGCGACCGGCGCGACGATCGCCGTCTCCGCCCTCGCCGGCGTCGCCTACCCGCACCTGCCGCTCCATGACGGCGACGAGCTGGAGTTGGGCGAGGTCGTTCTCCGCGCCATCCATACACCAGGACATCGCCCCGAACACATCGTCATCGCGGTGATCGACCGCTCCCGCAGTTCGGATCCCTGGATCGTTCTCACCGGTGACACGCTTTTCGTCGGCGATGTCGCCCGCCCTGACCTCGCGATCGATGGCCAGGAAGGCGCTGCCGCTCTCTTCGATTCGCTCCACCAGCGCCTCCTCCAGCTTCCTCCCGGCACGCTCGTCTTTCCCGGTCACGTCGCCGGCTCGTTGTGTGGGCGGGTCAACAACCGTATGACCGGAACCACGATCGGCTTCGAGGCGCGCAATAACCCGGCACTGCGGATCCTCGACCGTCAAACCTTCATCCGCTTCATGAACGAGAACCTCCCCGAGCGCCCGCCGAATCTCGCCCGCATCGTCGAGCTCAACCGCGCCGCCGAGCCACCGCGGATGGGTACGACGACACCGCTCACCCCTGCTCGCGTTCGCGAACTCGTCGAGCAGGGTGCCGTCGTCCTCGATGTCCGGTCGCCTGCCTCCTTCGCCGCGAGTCACATCCCGGGTGCCATTTCTGTCGCCCTCGACGGCGGGCAGTTCCAGAATCGAGTCGGCCTGGTCGTCCCACCCGACCGAACCCTCGTTCTCGTCGTCGAGCACGACGAGGATGCGCACCGTGCCGTGCAGATGCTCGCCGTCATCGGCTATGACCAAGTAGTCGGCTATTTGGCTGGCGGGATGGCTGCGTGGGAGCGTGCCGGCTTTCCGTATCGCACGTTGCCTGTCCTCACCGTTCACGACCTCGCTCGCTGGCGCGAGGAGGACCCCGCCCTCGAGATCGTCGACGTCCGCGAGCCGTCCGAGTGGGCCGAAGGACACATTCCGGGCGCTCGGCACATCCCGTTCTATCGTCTACTAGAGCGCTGGGCCGAACTCGATCCCTCGCGCCCCATCGCACTCGTGTGCGGTGCCGGAACCCGCAGCGCGCTGGCAGCGAGCCTGTTGCGCGCGCGCGATTTCCCACGCGTCTACTCGGTCGAGGGTGGCATGGACGCCTGGCACGCCGCTGGTCTCCCGACGACGCGGGGAGCCGCGGTCACGGTTTGACCGATCGGTCGCTCGCCCGGCTGGCGCATCGACCGACCAGCCGGGCAACTTGTTTCCTGCGGGGATGGTCCCCAGCGAGCCTCCTCGATCGACTCGAAAAGAGACGACAGAGCAACGGAGAACGGAGGAATCGATGTTGACTCGATTGTTCGGCCCACGCGTTCCGGAACTCACCCCGCACGAGGCCCACGAACGCCTCGAGGCCGGGGCACTCCTCATCGACGTGCGCGAGCCGGACGAGTGGCGAGCCGCCCGCATCCCCGGCGCACGACTCATCCCTCTCGACGAGTTGCCCCGGCGCCTCGGTGAACTCGACCCGAATCGGGAGATCATTCTCGTCTGCCGGAGCGGCAACCGCAGTGCCTCAGCCACGGCCTTTCTGCAACGAGCTGGCTTTACCCGGGTCCGCAACCTCGCTGGCGGCCTCATCGCCTGGGCGCGGGCAGGTCTCCCCGTGGTACGTTGAACGATCGTCGTGAACGGAGCGGGGCCGCTCCCGCTGCGCCCCGCTCCGTGCTTCTGCGATCCAGCGCGCGTGACGAAGCCTCGCGCTCTCGCCGACGTGATCGGAAGTGACTCACTGATCTGTGTTTTCCCTCCCCGTAGGCTTCGGTACACGACCAGGATTGCGCTTCAGGGGGCGAGCGAACGCAGATCGACACCCTCGTCCGCGAGGAGCACGCGATCGACTCGCGCCATCGCCTCGACCAGACGCCGTGCCGGCCGCATCTCGCGCGGCCGCTTTACGATCACTGCTCCGCAAACGCGTCCGTCTTTCAAGTAGAAGGCGGTGAAAGACGGAGCGTCCAGGTCGCCACGCACCACGAGTTCATCCCATTCGATCGGGTAACCGTACTGCTGGATGGTGAGATCGTACTGATCCGACCAGAAGGACGGTACCGGCGCGTACGCCTCGGGACGCCCCGCGACCCCCTTGGCGACACACGCACCTTGCGCCAAGGCGTTGTCGAAGTGTTCGACCCGGATCGAGCGCTCGATCAACGGATGCCACCAGCGTGCCACGTCGCCGGCAGCCCAAACGCCCGGGGCACTCGCCGCGCAGGTCGCATCGACGACGACACCGTCCTCTATCGTCAGCTCGCCCCTGATCGCCGGCACGGCTGGCCGGACGCCGATCCCGACGACCACGGCCTCGGCGGGAAGGCTCGTGCCGTCGTCCAGGAGTACCCGCTCCACCCGTTCTCGCCCCTCCAACGCGATGACCTTCCGCCCCAGGTAGAGCTGCACACCAGCTCGCTCGTGCACCCGCGTGATCGCGGCTCCGATCGTCTCGCCGAGCGCTCGACCGAGCAGGACTGGTAACGTTTCGACCAATGCAACCTGCTTCCCCAATGTCCGCGCGCTCGCCGCGACTTCGCACCCGATGAACCCGCCACCGATCACGACGACGCGCTGCGCGGACGACAGCGCCGCGCGCACACCTCGTGCGTCCTCGAGGGAGCGGAGTACGAAGACCCCCGGGAGTTCCGCCCTCGGCACCGGCAGCCGGTTCGGTACCGCACCAGTTGCCAGCACCAACTGGTCGAAACCGATCTCCCTCCCCGCACGCGTGCGGGCCACCCGGCGCTCGAGATCGATCTCCTCGACCGCATCACCCAGCACCAGCTCGATCGCGCGCTCCTCGTAGAACGCGACCGGCCGGAAGAGTAACTCGCTCTCCTCTTTCTTCCCCAGGAGATACTGCTTGGATAGCGGTGGTCGCTCGTACGGTGGCACCGGCTCGGCGCCCACCACGGTGACCCGTCCCTGGTACCCAACCTCGCGGATCGCATTCGCGAATCCGAACGCTGCCGCTCCAGCTCCCACGACGAGGCAGTGCTCGACCATGGCATCCCCCTTCAGCGCACCGGGTCAGCGCCCGAGCACCCGCTTCTTCCTCGTCTCGACCGACGTTTCCCGGTCGACGACGCCCGCGGCCCCAGCTTGCTCGATGCCGACCGTCGTCTGGGAGCTCGAGAGAGAGGACCACCGGAGCCGCTCGGTCTGTCGTCTCGCTGATGCGCTCCGCGAGACCGATCGGCGAGAGCAGGCCAACGCCAGCCGCTGTGGTCGCGACGCCGCACGGGTGAGACCTCCCGACATGCCGGCGATGACGATCGCCCAGGAGCGTCTGCTCCTGGTCCATGACGGCCCTGCAGGACTATCCGTCCTTCGGCCTCAGCGTTCACCGACCGCGGGGCTGGCGCGAAACGTACACCATCCCGTCCCGGACGACCACGTCGTACACCGCCAACGGCTTGGTCGCCGGGAGACTCGTGACTCGTCCAGTCGTCAGCTCGAACCCCGAGCCATGCAAGGGGCAATAGATCACGCCGTCCTCCAGATCCCCCTCGGCCAGTTCCGCCTCCTCGTGCGTGCAGATGCCGTCGACCGCGTAGAGCCGTTCCCCGAAGCGAACCAGCAAGCGCGGCGCTCCATCGACCTCGAAGCGCACGATCGTCGCCTCGGGCACCTCGGCCAGCGGCTTGACCGGCACGAAATCGCTCTCACCGCTCTGCTCAGCGACCGCAACGGCTGTCGGAGCCGCCGCACTGCTCGTCCCTTCGCTCGCGATGGGTCGAACCTGGACCCCGAGGTCCCCCACGAAACCGATCCGCCGGTGTGTCCCGTCACAGAACGGCTTCTTCGCCGAGCCACCGCACCGGCAGAGCCAGATCTCTTCCCCTTCGTACGGGATCTCGTTTCCCTCGTGATCGACCAAGATGACGCGCCCTTGCACGTGGTAGGGACCGTTCTGCCGAACCGTGATCCGCACCTCGCTCACCGCTTACCCTCCGGCACCATCAGCTGCGCTCGTCTCCAACGCAACTATAGCGTTGCAGAACGGTGCCGACGAGACGAAGCTGTGAACGGCAGCGACGCCGTTGCCCGCCCGCTGACCGCTCCCCATCCACATCGACGAATCCAGCCAGCGACGAGGTAACTGGTCTCCGGCACATCTCTGCCGCACCGCCACATCTGGTCGAACGAACTGCGACCCAGTCGCTGGAAAACGCGGCGACTGACTTCGCGCGGGGGTGCATTCTTCGCGTAGCCGGCAACCCGACTCGGCTACGTAAACGAGGAACGTTTAGGATTTCTCGAGGCGTGGCCAATACAGGGAGAGCTCCACCAGAAGCGGTCGGATGGTCCCGGAGCGCAGACAACCGACCAAAAGACCTGCGTTGTTGGCCAAATCGTCACACAGATGCGCGAGCAAGAACCGTACCGGATCGAGGCTCGGACGTTTGCGAATGTAGTCGATACTCGCTGTCCCGAGAAGGCTCGCTCCAGCGAGCACGGAAAGCCACCGCCCGAACCCTCTGCGCCGGAAGAGGACCCCGGCGACCAGAGCGGGCCAGCTGTAGTAGCGACTGATCGTTCGCCCTATCCAGTAGCATGCGACCAACATGCCGCGGAACTCGGCCAGCACCAGTTCTCCGAGCGATACCGGAGCTCGCAAGCGTCGGATCCGCTGGAGGGCAACGAGTACATCAGCGAGCAGCGGCAACACCGCGAGTATCACCAGTCCTCGCTGTCGCCCTGCTCCGATCCCACAGCCGATGCTCGCCAGCATGGCAACTGGCACCGTCATCCGATGGCGAGCGTGTGGATGACGCCGCACCAGCACTACTTCGGAGGACGCATAGGCAGCGCGTCGGCGCAGGAACGGCCAGAGCCGATCGCGGTGATCATGGAGAACGATACCCGCTGGGCGATACAGAATCCGTCCTCCCCGTTCACAGAGCCGCCAGACGAGATCCACATCTTCACCTGGATGGATCCGTGCGAAGCCGCCGATTTCCAAAAGCGCCCGACGCCGCACCAGCAGATTAGCTGTGACGAGGTAGGGCACCGCGCTGCGCGGTTGAACCCGTGCTGGCTCTGGCCCGTGCGTCAGCGGTGACTCCACCGCCTCGTACCGGTCGAGCCACGATTCGTTGTCAGCTGGCAACACGGCACCCCCGACGGCGACGACACCGGACCGCACGAACTCCGGCACCAACTCGCGCAGCCAACGCGGATGCGGACGACAATCGCTATCGGTAAACGCGAGAATGTCACCCCGCGCCAGCTCCGCACCGTGGTTCCGGCATGCGGCGGCACCGACCGGCACAGGCAGGCGGATCACCTGCAGCGGCAAACGATTCCGCCACGTTTCAGCCCTCGCCACCGTGTCATCCGACGACGCGTCGTCGACGACCAGAACCTCGAGTCGCTCGCGCGGATAGTCGAGGCGCTCGAGCGCCGCCAGGCACGCATTCAGTTGAGCTGGTCGGTTGCGCACCGGAATCACCACGGACACGCTCGGCAGCATTTCGTCCGGCAGTGACCACACCAACCGGACGAGCCCTTCGTCAGCCAGCCGTTCGAGGAAGGGAATCACCGTCCCCCAGCGAAGGTCAGGAAAGCTTTTCACCACGCGACCGACATCAGGGTCCACCCGTAACCGCTCGAGAAGCTTCACCACGCGGGGCTGAACCCGTAGTAGGCGGAGCGGACGGGTCGCGATCAGCCAAGCTGCGTTACCGCACTGCGCGACACGCAGACGCGGCGAGAGGCGACAAACCACCGTGACCGCGGGCTCCGGATCACGGCGCATGCATCCGATGCTGGCTACTTCCTTCGCGCTCGCCACGGACGTTCGGCCTTGGCACACGGAACCAGAATCGGCGTTACCGCGCAGCGGGAACGACTGCTGCACGACGCGGGCTCCGGACCGGCCGCGGGTGCACGCGGAGCGGCAACACGACGTCCGTCGGACCAGTCTCCGGTGCAAACACACATTCAGGATCCGGTGCCTCGAGCGGCGTACCGGTGAAGTACTTGACCGCGAAGCACCCGCTTTGGCAGCGCGCGTAGGCCGAGCACTGCTGGCAAGTCGAGCCAGCTTCCCACTCGCGCAAGCGACGGAAGAGCGGGGAGTGACGCCAAATCTCGGTGAACGACCGCTCGCGAACGTTCCCCGCCTTGAATTCCTCGGTCAGCACGAACGGACAGGCATAAACGTCTCCACGCGGATCGACACAGCAGACGATCCGTCCTGCACCACACATGTTGAGGCCATCGAGCGGCTGCCCGAGGGCAGATAGATGAAAGAACGAGTCACCCGTCAGAACATCCGGATGCTGAAGGAGCCACTCGTACAGCTGATGGCTCTGAGCACGTGTCAGCCGCAGTTCGTTCCACACTGCACGACCACGCCCAGAAGGGCGCAGTCGTGTCACCCGCAACTGCGCACCATACGACGTGGCGAGCGCGTAGAAGTCATCCAATTGCTCGAAATTCCGCCTGGTCAACACGACATTGATCTTGAACGAGAAGCCTCGCGCTGCCAGGAAATCCATCGCGCGCCGGGCCAGTGCATACGAGCCAGCACCGCGGATCGCGTCGTTCACCTCCGCTGTCACACCATCGAGGCTGATCTGGACGTCGAGATATGGCGTCCGCGCGATCCAGTCGGCTACCGCTTCGTCGATCAAGCTCCCGTTGGTGCTGAATTTCACGCCGATGCCCCGCGCGATGGCATATTCCATCAACTCGACGAAGTCCGGTCGGAGGAGCGGCTCACCACCTCCGACGTTGATGTAGAACACTCGGAGAGCTGCCCACTCGTCGATCAAGCGCTTCGCTTCCTCGGTCGTGAGCTCGTCCGGCGCCCGCTTTCCTGACGAGGACAAACAGTGCACACAGTTGAAATTGCACGCGTAGGTGATCTCCCAGGTCAGGCAGATCGGCGCATCCAATCCGCGGCGGAGCAACTCAGTCCACATCGATGACCCCCCTCCGGCGCAGCCCCTCCAGGAGCGGGAGGAGCTTCTCCAACGCGTCGTCCGGCAATTGACCAGCCGCCGCGAGGCGTTGCGCCATCTCGCCGACCGTCTCGCTTCCAGTCCCCTCCACGAACGGCACCAGCCAAGGCGGAATGAAAAAGAGCCGACGTTCATGATACGTATAAGCGAGCGCCCCGAACGGTTCCGGCCGGAGCGCCGCCGAGCGCGCCAGTCGGGTACGGTTGTCCCAGCGCATCCCCTGGATCAATACACCCCACACATACCGTCGATGGTGATCTCCTTCACCAGCAACTCGACCAACTCCTCGCTGATTTCCTCTTCTCCAGCCGGTGGAGTGGCTTCCGCCTCTTGCTCCTCAGCGACAGATGCCCCCTGCACCACCGTGTCCAGCATCGCCTCCATAGCTTGTCCTCCGTCTCCCTCGCGCCAACTTTCGCCCTCGAGAGATCAGGTCATGCCGAATACCGACACGGAGTATATCCGTCCCATCGGAGCGCTGTCAACACTCTGCGAGCATACCGTAACGATTCCTCTCCGATGACGTGCCTTGAGTAACCAGATGCCCGCAGTGACTGCGGGAGGGTTGACTCCTTTCGGGTTATCTGCTATACTATCCTCGGTAATAGTTCTCATTGAACAGTATACAAGAGAGTGCCCTGTGTGTGGTCGGTTGATTGGTGAAGGGAGGAGCCAATGAAGACGAAGGCAGCTGTGCTCCATGGTCCAACTAAGGTGTTTAGTGTTGAAGAATTGGATCTGGATGAACCCAAAGCCGGTGAAGTGCTCGTCAAGATGGTCGCTACCGGTATCTGCCACTCCGACTGGCACTTCGCGACCGGCGACCATCCCGCACGCTATCCCATCGTCCCCGGCCACGAGGGAGCCGGAATCGTCGAGCGGGTCGGTCCCGGCGTCACCGAGGTACAGCCCGGCGATCACGTGCTCCTGACTTTCATCCCTCCCTGTGGCAAATGCCGCTGGTGTCTCACTGGCATCCCCGTCCTCTGCGATCGCGGAGCCCAAGCGACCATCGGTGCCCAACTCGACGGCACCTTCCGTCTTCGCACCAAAGATGGCCAGGAAGTCGGCCAATTCGCTATGATCGGCTGCTTCAGTCAGTACACGGTTGCACCCGTCGATGCGATCGTCAAGATCGACCCCGATATCCCGCTCGACAAGGCGTGTCTCGTCTCCTGCTGTGTTCCCACCGGTGTGGGCGCCGCTGCCAAGCGTGGCGAGGTCCGTGCCGGTGAAGTCGTCGCCGTCTTCGGCCTCGGCGGCGTCGGCATGAACGCCGTCCAGGGCGCCGCCCTCGCCGGCGCTTCCAAGGTGATCGCCGTCGATGTCGTCGACTGGAAACTCGAAGCCGCCCAGGAGTTCGGCGCAACCCACACCATCAACGCCAAGTACGACGACCCTGTCCAGCGCATCCTCGACCTCACTAACGGCGTCGGCGCCGACAAAACCATCGTCACCATCGGCCACGTCGAACCCGAACACATCGGCATCGCCTACCGCGCTACCCGCAAGGCTGGCCGCTGCGTCGTCGTCGGCCTCGCCCCTATCACGACCGACTCCATGAAGGTCCCACCCGCCGATCTGGTCCTCCTGGGCAAAGAGGTCGTCGGGACCCTCTACGGCCACGTCAATCCCCGCGTCGACTTCCCCTACCTCCTCCAGCTCTACCGCGCCGGCCGCCTCAAGCTCGACGAACTCGTCACCCAAACCTACTCCCTCGACCAGATCAACCAGGGCTACCAAGACCTCCTGGAAGGACGCGTCATCCGCGGAGTCGTCCTCTTCGAATGAGGGGACACGCCACGTGCATCGCAGTTCGGCACAACCAGCTCCACCGGGCAACTGCCCGGTGGAGCTTCCTCGGGCTGCACGATCCATCGTGACGCTCGACCCGATCGGTGAGTCGCCACAGCACCCCTATCCAGCCGATCGGTCATGCTCTCGCCAGTCCTTCCGCATTCTCGCTTTCCCAGCACCGCCACGGTGCCGAACGCGATCGGCCGCAGCGTCCGGCAAGACGCCTCCTCGGCAACCGTCCGAGATACTCGCTCACCCCGCCGCACGCGCACCATATCGATTCAGGGAGGGAATATGGCCAGTACAAGCCAGTGGTTCGAGTCCGTTGCCGAAGCACAACGCCGCGCCAAGAAGCGACTCCCACGCTCCGTCTACGACGCCATCATCGCCGGGAGCGAACGGGGAGTCACGCTGGCGGACAACGTCACCGCTTTTGCCGAACTCGGCTTGCGCCCCCGCGTCGCCGCCGCTCCGGCCCAGCGCGAGCTGGCGACGACCGTCCTCGGCTTCCCCATCTCCTTGCCCGTCCTCATCTCCCCAACAGGTGTCCAAGCAGTCCACCCGGACGCTGAGGTGGCCGTCGCCCGGGCAGCTGCCAGTGCCGGCACGATCATGATCTTGAGTTCCTTCGCCAGTAAGCCGCTCGAGGAGGTCGTAGCTGCCAATCCCCTCACCTTCTTCCAGATCTACTGGCTCGGTACGCGCGATCGGCTCCGTGCACTCCTCGAGCGGGCCAAAGCTGCTGGCGTCAAAGGGATCGTCGTCACTCTCGACTGGTCGTTCGCGACTCGTCGAGATTGGGAAAGCCCTTTCATTCCCGATCGCCTCACCCTCCGCAACATGATCAAATTGGCACCGCAAGCGCTCGCTCGCCCAGCTTGGCTCTGGGCTTACCTGAGGCGAGGCAAACTCCCCGATCTCACTGTCCCCAACTTGGCGCTTCCCGGCCAGCGCCCGCCCACCTTCTTCGAGGCCTATTTCGAGTGGATGCACACTCCACCTCCTACTTGGACGGATCTCGCCTGGCTCCGTGAACAATGGGACGGCCCCCTCCTACTCAAAGGAATCCTGCACCCGGAAGACGCCCGCCATGCGGTCGCTCTCGGCGCCGACGCGATTTCCGTCTCCAATCACGGAGGCAACAACCTCGATGGCGCACCAGCATCCATCCGGTCCCTTCCGGCCATCGTCGAAGCCGTCGGTGGTCAGATCGAGATCCTCCTCGATGGCGGTATCCGCCGAGGTAGTGACGTGGTCAAAGCGCTCGCACTCGGTGCCCGCGCCGTCTTGATCGGCCGCGCCTACCTGTGGGGGCTCGCCGCCAATGGCGAGGCGGGCGTGCGCAACGTGCTCGAACTCTTGCGCAGCGGTATCGACGAGACGCTCCTCGGCATCGGCAAGGCCTCCGTGCACGACCTTGGCCCCGACGACCTCGTGATCCCACCGAACTTCTCCGCTGGCCTCTCCACGACGGTGGCACATTGGCGCTGTCGCGCCCCCTCCAGCCATCCCCTCCCACTCTGAGTCTTCTCCTTCACCAGCACAGAGCACCCCACTCGGCCCCGTTGGCTCAGCTCCCGGCAGACCTTCGCACTGCGCAGTGCATGAGGTCTCGCCGCTGGGTAGCTCCCCGCTCGGAAAGGCATGTCTCTCCCCGCATCCCACCCAGGTCAACGCAGCAGTCAGGTTCGCTCACGAGACGCTCGTTCCAACACTGCTCCGATCGGCTGATGGGACCCCACCGGACTCACCCCATCGCACCACGCCTGTCACGTGCCGATCGCCCCCCTCCCTCGCGCTTCCCTCACTACTGCCACGCTATCCGGAACGCGAGACGCTCCACCTCCGGTCTCCTCGCACGCGAGCCCCCCTCGCCGATCGCCTCGTTCGTCTATCTCGTTCCCCTATCCTGAACTCACCCATTGACGGCACTTCAGGACTAATGTTACTGTACCTCTAGTGTCGGCGCGCGACTCAGCCGGTTGTCGGAGGCGGCCACGGCTGCTCCAGAGCGCCGAAGGGGGGATACCATGAAGACACGGGCTGCTGTGCTCTGGGGCCCCACGCAGCGTTTCGAGATCGAGGAACTGGAACTCGACGAGCCGAAGGAGGGGGAACTCCTCATCAAGCTCGTCGCCACCGGGCTCTGCCATTCTGACTGGTACTTCGCCACGGGCGATAGTCCCGGCCGCTATCCGATCGTCGCCGGGCACGAGGGAGCGGGTATCGTCGAGAAGGTCGGCCCTGGTGTCACCGATTTCCGACCGGGCGATCACGTGCTGCTGACTTTCATCCCGCCGTGTGGCAAATGCCGCTGGTGCTTGAGCGGCATCCCCGTGCTCTGTGATCGCGGTGCCAATGTGACTATCGGTGCCCAACTCGACGGCACCTTCCGCCTGCACACTCAGGACGGCCAGGACGTTGGTCAATTCGCCATGATCGGCTGCTTCAGCGAATGGACTGTCGCCCCTACCGATGCGGTCGTGAAGATCGACCCGGACATCCCACTCGACAAGGCCTGTCTCGCCTCCTGTGCTGTCCCCACCGGTGCCGGTGCTGCGATGTTTCGTGCTGGCGTTCGGCCCGGCGATACGGTTGCGGTGATCGGCGTCGGCGGTGTCGGCATGAACGCTGTCCAGGGTGCCGTGTTGGCCGGTGCAGTCCGCGTCATCGCGGTCGATCGTGTCCCCTGGAAGCTGGAGAAGGCCCGCGAGTTCGGAGCAACCCACACCATCGATGTCAATCGCGAGGACGTCGTCCAGCGCATCATGGAGATCACCGATGGCGTCGGCTGCGACAAGGTCTTGCTCACGCTCGATCACGTCAAGCCGGAACATGTCGGTCTCGCCACCCAGGTCACCAGAAAGGCGGGACGAACCGTCATCGTCGGTGCCTCTGGTCGTGGAATGGATCACATCGCCGTCACGCCTCGGGAATTCATGCTCCTGGCGAAGGAAATCGTCGGGACGATTTTCGGACATTCCAATCCGAAGGTCGATATCCCTCGCTTTTTCGATCTCTACCGAGCCGGTAAGCTCAAGCTCGACGAACTCGTTACCAAGACCTACACGCTCGATCAGATCAATGAAGGTTATCGCGACGTCATCGAAGGACGCGTGATTCGCGGCGTGCTTCTCTTCGACCACTGAGCACACCGCACTCGCTCGCGGTCCGGAAAACCGCGAGCCCTCGAACAGCACACTCCTCGCGAGGTGACCCGGCCCTCGATCGGGGCGACTCGGAATCCG
>OGCH01000105.1_pt1 | contig 55789 bp, 58 predicted proteins | sample 1570111 | NCBI WGS metagenome assembly OGCH01 (sample SAMN03436243, study PRJEB24508) | hot springs metagenome | biome: Desert Springs; feature: Hot Springs; material: Water | place: USA: Great Boiling Spring, Nevada | collected 2008-12-01 | depth 0 m m | reverse complement strand
AGTCCTAAAGCTAAAACGTTTCTTCCGGTAAAAGGTCTGTTTGACACTAAAAATATAGCCTTCATATCTATACCTCCAGATTTCTTTTGTCTTATTTTTTATTATTATGCCTTCTAATAAGCTTTTTGACAACTCTAAAAAAAGCCTATTTACCAAAAAATCTTGTTTAACTATTTAAAATTCTCTATAAAACCTAAACTCTTAAGCCTTTGTCATCCCAAACGATATAAAAAGGGTTTATCTCTTTAAAAGATAGAGCCTTTGATATTATTTAGCAGTATTATCTAACCAATCCTTAACAGGATTACTAAATATGGTACTAGGCAATTGAAAAAATTTAAATCAATTTTAAAATAATATTTATAAAAACTTATTTGGGAGAAAAACATGGAAATATTAACCTTAGGTCATCCTACTTTAAGAGAAAAGGCTTTGCCTGTAGAGAACATAGATGGGGAGATTAAAAAGTTGGTTGAGGAAATGGCTCAAACCATGTATAAGGCTAAAGGACTTGGGTTAGCAGCCAACCAAGTAGGGGTTTTAAAGAGGATTTTTTTGTTAGACATCTTGCAGAAGGAGGGAACCCCTAAGTTAGAGGTCTATATAAACCCAGAAATTTTACAGGCTGAAGGATATACCACTTACGAAGAAGGATGCCTTAGTATTCCAGGGTATTATGCCAAGGTAGAAAGATACTCTAAGCTTTATATAAGAGCTTTAGATTTACAAGGAAATCTTGTTGAAAAAGAGCTTGATGGGTTACATGCCATAGCGTTTCAACATGAGTACGACCATTTAGAAGGGATACTCTTTGTAGACCGACTTTCTCCCTTAAAACGTACCCTTTTTCAAAAATGGTGGAAAAAAAATCAACCTAAAAAATAAACCTAAAATTTTCGATAAAAGAAGCTTTTCCTGTTTCGTTTAATTCCAAAAAAACTCCTTCAAGCTTAAGTTTTCCCGTCTTTTCTACCTCTAATTTTCTTGGGACCATATTAAGATACATTTCTATAGCTTGATCTATCTTCATTCCGATAATACTTTCTACCGCTCCACACATCCCTACATCTGTTATATAACCAGTATTTTGAGGTAAAATTCTGGCGTCTGAAGTTTGGACATGGGTATGAGTGCCTATCACTGCAGAAACTAAGCCGTCCAAAAAATAACCTAAAGCTATTTTTTCTGAGGTAGCCTCTGCATGAAAATCCACCAAAATAAACGGTGTTTCTTTTTTTATTTCTAAGGCTAATTTTTTACCTACTAAAAAAGGGTTAATTAAAGGGCGCATAAAAACACGCCCTTCTAAGTTAATTATACCTAATTTTAAATTTTTTTTAGTATAAATAGTCCATCCCTTTCCTGGTGCCCCTTCCCCATAGTTAGCAGGCCTTATAACCCTTTCAGACTTATTAAGGTAGGGATAAAATTCCTTTTTCCAAATATGATTACCTGAAGTTAATACATCTATACCATATGAAAAGAGTTCTTCTACGACTTTTTCTGTGAGACCATAACCACCTGCGGCGTTTTCTCCGTTAGCTGCTACAAAATCGGGTTTATATTTTTTTAAAAGTTCAGGGAGTAGCTCTTTAACCGCTTTTCTACCCGCACTACCTACGATATCTCCTAAAAACAAAACCTTTATTTTTTTTTCCATAAAAACACCTTTTATCTTATTTTGCGTATTCTATCACTCTGGTTTCTCTTATTACAGTAACCCTAATGATACCCGGATAAGTCACCTCTTTTTCGATTTTTTGAGCAATTTCTCTGGCCAATACATAAGCCTGTTCGTCTGTAATCTTTTTATCATCTACGATTACCCTTATTTCTCTACCTGCCTGTATGGCAAAGGCTTTTTCAACCCCTTCAAAAGAGTAGGCTATAGATTCTAATTCCTTTATTCTCTTTATGTAAGCTTCTAAAAGTTCTCTTCTAGCACCAGGTCTTGCACCTGAAATAGCATCAGCTATCTGTAAAAGGATGCCTAAAAGGCTGCTTATTGGAATATCTTCATGGTGAGAGGCTATAGCATTCACTATTTCTTCATCTTCCCCATATTTTCTTGCGATTTCAGCCCCTATTAAAGCATGAGGACCTTCTAACTCATAGGAAGCAGCCTTACCGATGTCATGTAGTAAAGCAGCCCTTTTGGCTTTTTTAACATCTATACCTAATTCTCCTGCTAAAGCACCACAAATAATGGCTGTTTCTATAGAATGCTGAAGTACGTTTTGGCTGTAGCTTGTTCTATATTTAAGTTTACCTAACATTTTTACCAACTCAAGATGAAGACCATAAACCCCTAACTCAAAGCAAGCTTTTTCACCTATTTCTATAAGATGTTGTTCCATCTCTTCTTCTACCTGTTTAACCACCTCTTCTATTCTGGTAGGATGGATCCTTCCGTCTGCTATCAACCTTTCTAAAGCTAAACGTGCTATTTCTCTCCTCAGTGGGTCTACACAAGAAAGCACCACCACCTCAGGTGTATCGTCTATTAAAAGATCAACCCCTGTTAAGGTCTCAAAAGTACGAATGTTTCTCCCTTCTCTTCCTATAATTCTACCCTTCATTTCCTCATTAGGAAGTTGGACGGTAGAAACTGTCTTTTCAGTTACAAAAGGAATAGCAGCTTTAGCCACTGAATAGGAAAGAAGCTCTTGGCTTTTTCTTTTAGCCTCTTCCTTGATTTCATTTTCTATTTTCATAATTAATTTTGCCTTTTCCTCTATCAACTCCTCATCAACCCTTTTAAGTAAAATCTCTTTAGCCTCTTTCTCAGAAAGTCCAGCTAATTTTTCAAGTTCTTCTTTTGCCTGCTGGTAAATTCTTTCTACTTCATTTTTTTGTTCTTCTAATGTTTTCTTGAGTTCTTCAATATCTCTTAGCTTTTTTTCTAAATTTTCTTCTCTTTTTAAAAGCTGTTCTTCTCTTTTAAAAAGGTCATTTTCTTTTTTAGAAAGGTATTCTTCTTTACCTGCAATCCTTTCTTCTTTTAAGATCACTTCTTGAAGCCTTTTATTAAACTCTTCTTCTAATCTTTGTTTGTGAACTAAAAGCTGTTCTTTAACTTTGAGCTCTGCCTGTTGAAGCTTTAATTTGGCCTCAGTTTCAGCTCTATCTAAAACTTCTTTAGCCTTGTTTTCTGCCTCTTTGATGATTTCTTCTGCGGTCTTTTGAACCAAAAGACTTCTTTTTCTTTGAAGATAGAAATAAACAAAAACAGCAACCACACCTAAGATCAACCCTAAAACTAAACCTAACAAAAGACCCATAAGAATGCCTCCTTTATATATGATTTTTTAAGGAGGGAGGAGAAAAAAGATATATAATAACAAGACTTATGATAAACCCCAGGGTGTCGTGGGAGCTCCCTGCTCCAAGCTCTTAGCTTAAAACCTTAGGGGTGGGGTCTGGATAATCTTAGAAGCTCTTAACGAGCAAAAGACCCCAGATCCACCTAACCCCAACAAACTTTTGATGTTAGCTTGGCAGGGCGTTACTCTTTCCACGAGCACCCCAGGTATGGCTTTTCCTTTTCTAAAAACTCTCCCAGTTTTAAAACTTGTATCTTAAGATACTCTTCTAACTGTTCTTTTTCTTTTTTAAGCTTAACGTAATCATGGGCTACCTGCAAAAGTAGCCAAACAGCCAGCTTAAAAGTAGACACCTTCTTAATATTTTCTACTTCTTTCTTTTTTTCCTCTAAATAAGCCATAACCTCTGTTATTTCTTCTTCCGAGATGTAAGCTCGAAAGGTAAAACTTTGACCTAAAAAATTAAAACTAACTTCTTTTGAGTTTAACATGGTTTATAAGCTTATTTAATCTATATTTGGGAGAGTTTCTCTATCAAACTGCCAATTCTTTCTTTTAAAGCTCTCCTTTCCTCCTCCCTCCTTTCTATTTCCTCTATAAGCCTTGCGTTTTCCTCCTCTTTCATTTTTAATTTATTTATAAGCTCTTCTTTTTCATTTCTAAGCTGAACTACTAAAGAAATAATGGTATCTATCTTTTCCTCTAAGCTGACAATTTCTTGAAAATCCATTTATAAAACCTCCTCGTCATTCTTTAAGTTTCTAATTTATTTTTTAAAAATAAAATATACTTTAGGTTTTGTCAAGGGAAAAAGTTTGTCCTACATAGGATTGACAAAAAAACCTAAGTTTGATAAAGTTAATATAAAATGCAAAATAAAAATCAAACTTTACCTTCAAAAGAACTTTTAGAAAATTCTTTTTTGGCTGACCTTCATATTCACTCAAAATATAGTAGAGCTTGTAGCCGGTCTATGGAAATTCCCCAAATTGCAAGGATTGGAAAGAAAAAAGGGCTCTCATTGATAGGTACCGGAGATTTTAACCATCCTGCTTGGTTTAAAGAACTAAAAACTCAGCTTGAATTTGACCCTGTTTCAGACCTTTTAATCTTTAAAGACCTACCTGAAGGTCCTAAATTTATTCTTACTTCTGAGGTCTCTCTTATTTTTTCTCAGGGAAATAAAACCAACCGAAGGGTCCATCTTGTAATTATAGCTCCTAACTTTGAAGTAGCGGAAGAGATAAACCTTTATCTTTCTAAACTCGGTTCTCTTACTGCAGACGGAAGGCCTACTTTTGGGATTTCTTGTAAAAAACTGGTATTAGATTTGATGAAAATTTCAGAAAAAATTTTAGTTATTCCTGCCCATGCCTGGACACCTTGGTATTCTATTTTTGGAGCTTTTTCTGGTTTTGATAGCCTTGAAGAAGCTTTTGAAGAAGCTACTCCTTATATCTACGCTATAGAAACCGGGCTTTCTTCAGACCCGGAAATGAACTGGAGGATCTCAAAATTAGACCATATTGCCCTTATTTCTTGTTCTGATGCCCACTCCCCTGCCAAATTAGGACGAGAGGCTACCGCCTTTTTTTATCCTCTTACCTATGAAAACATTTATTCTTCAATAAAAACAGGAAACCTTGCTTTTACTGTAGAATTTTATCCTGAAGAAGGCAAATATCATTATGACGGACACAGAAGCTGTAAAGTGTGTCTTTCTCCTAAGGAGGCTAAAGCTTTAGGCTTTAAATGTCCTAAATGTGGCGGAAAATTAACCATAGGAGTACTTCACAGGATAGAAGACTTGGCTGATAGAGACGAAACCTATAGGCCTTCTAATAAACCTCTTTCAATACATTTAGTACCCTTGATAGAAATCCTAAGCGAGGTCTTCAACCTTTCTCCGACCTCTAAAACCTTAACCAAGCTTTACGAACAATACACCTCTATGGCTGATACAGAGATTAACTTACTTCTCAAACTACCCGAAGAAGATTTGTTTAACCTTTTCCCTGAAAAACTGACAGAAGCCATACTTAGAGTCAGAAAAGGTGAAGTCTTTGTTAAGCCTGGCTACGATGGAGAGTATGGAGTAGTTAAAGTGTTTGCAGCCTTTGAACCAGAAGAACCCTATCTTAAACAACAAACTCTTTTTTCTTTTTAAAAAAAATTTTTTTCCTTTTTAAAAAGATATAAGCTAACCATGTAAAAATTACAACTTTTTACTTTTTTACAAAATCTATAAAATACTTAAAACTTTACCCCCTCTATAAATCGTTTAAAACTCCTATTTTCTAAGTCTAACCTTAGGCACATCTTTTGCTAATAAAATCCAAAAAACTAAATAAAAGGAGGATAAAACATGAAAAAAAAGTTTAAAAGGGGAATTTTAGGAGTTTGTTTATTCTTTTTGTTAACTCCCATAAACTTAAAAGCAGAAAATATCAACCTTGGAGTTTCTATTTCTGAAAATCGAATAGATCACTTTTTTTTAGCGGTAGGAGACTACTTCCAGGTTCCAAAGGAAACAATTATCATCCTTAAAAAGAAAGCTTCTACCATTAGAGAAGAAGAAATACCGTTAGTCCTTTATATAAGTAAAAAAAGAAGGGTTAGTCCGGATTTTATCATAGATTTACGTAATCGAGGGTATAGTTGGTATGATATCTTTATCTATTTTGGGATTAAACCAGAGATAGAGTTTAAAAAAATTATCGTCATCCACGAACCCACCTATGGTCCTCCTTATGGAAAAGCATGGGGATATCATAAAAAGCATACTAAGCATAAAATTATCTTTTCTGACCATGACCTAATAGTATTGGCTAACGCTTATTTTATGGCAGATTACTACAAAATAGAACCTATAGGATTAAAACCTGAGTTTGATAAACATCCAGATCTTATAATCTTACATGAAAAATTATTTACAAAACACCATCCCAAAAAATAATAGATAAAAACCCGGGAAAAAGGCTTTCCCGGGGAATTAAATTCTTTATAAAACTTAGCAGCCCTCTACTTTTTTCTTAGCACCGGCTGGTTTAGCAGCTTTTTCTTCTTTTTTTGTTTCTTTTTTCTTGTCTTTTTTCTCTACTTTCTTTTCCACCTTTTTCTCGGTAGCATTACCTTTGGTAGCTTCTGGTTTAGCTACTTGTTCAGCAGCGAAAACAGGAGAGGTTAAAAGAGCTAAAGCTACTACTGTTCCTAACAATTTTTTCAACATAGTTTACACCTCTCCCTTTTATTTTACTTCTTTTCAGCTGGTTTTTCAGCTGGCTTCTCGGCAGGTTTCTCAGCTGGTTTCTCACCTGCAGGTTGAGCTGGCTGTTCTGTCTGATTAGCTGGCTGGGCTGCAGGAGCTGGAGCCTCAGTCTTTGGTGCCTCAGGCTTTGGAGCCTCTTCCTTCTTCTGCTGACATCCAGCTAAACCAATCACACCTGCTAAAGCCAAACTTAACATGAAAGATACTACCTTCTTCATCTCCCTTACCTCCTCCCTTTGATTTTTTTAACTCAATAAAATTAAAAGGGAGGGTTTGGTTAAACCCTCCCTTTTAAAAAATTTATAAAAGCAAACCTAAAATACACATTTTACTTCTTTTCAGCTGGTTTTTCAGCTGGCTTCTCGGCAGGTTTCTCAGCTGGTTTCTCACCTGCAGGTTGAGCTGGCTGTTCTGTCTGATTAGCTGGCTGGGCTGCAGGAGCTGGAGCCTCAGTCTTTGGTGCCTCAGGCTTTGGAGCCTCTTCCTTCTTCTGCTGACATCCAGCTAAACCAATCACACCTGCTAAAGCCAAACTTAACATGAAAGATACTACCTTCTTCATCTCTCTTACCTCCTCCCTTTGATTTTGAAGTTTATATAAAATATTCAACTTTTATTTTTTTTGTCAAGAGGTTTTTAAAAACAAAATTCTAAAATTCCTTTTTAAAAACTAATGATTTATAAAGACCTATTTTCATATACTTTAATAGTCTCTCTTGTTTTAAGCCTAAAAAACTTAAAAGCTGGGAAGGAACTTTATACTTAAAAACGTCTACTCCTCCACCTATTCCCAACATATTGGTTAACATATTAGAAAGTGCAACTATAGCTGCCACATCGCTTTGCAACATAAGGTCAGGGTCATGATGAGCTCTTATCGCAAAATAAATGTTTTCAGGAAAACCCCATCTCTGTAAAAGGGTTGCTCCCACTAAACCATGGTCTACACCAAGAACCAACCACTCTACTTGTAGAAAATCTTGTTTTATGTTTTCTTCATAGGTCTTTATAAACTTGTTTAGTTCAAGCTTGGTATAGATGTCTAAAACGATTTTTCCTATGTCATGCAAAACTGAAGCTACATAAACTGCCTCTATCTTGTTTATCGAAAACCCAACATCTAAAGCTATTTCTTCTGCTATAAAACCACAAGCTAAAGAATGCAACCAAATATCTTCGGAGCTTATTCCATAACCTATCAAATCCTTTTCAAAATAATTTTTAGCTACAGAGGCAACGATGATAAATTTAATTTGGTTAACCCCAAGAAGCATCAAAGCTTTAAATAAAGAATCTACTTTTTGAGGTAAACCAAAAGCAGGTGAGTTAACAATCTTCAAAAAGTTGGCTACAATTCCAGGGTCGCTTTTAATAACCCTTTCTACCTCCTTTAAATCTACCTCTTCTTTTCTCAAAAGCTCCAAAGCCTGCATGGCTACCTTAGGAAAGGTAGGAATCTTGTCAACCTTATCAAAAATTTTTTCTAATACTTGTTCTATCATAGTTTCTCTTCTTTCCCATCTATTTTTATTTTTATGGCTTTTTCTTCTAAATCTACTTCAACCTCCAATGCACTGTTAAGACCTGTCCTAAAAATTATAGAATCTTCATGTATCATATATCTTTTAAACATCATTTTAGTTATTTTGAGGTTTAAATCTGCAAGGTTCAAAAATTCAGGGTTATTTTGGTAAACACTTCCTCCAGCAACCACGATTTTAACATTACTCCAATTTATTCCAGACTTCTCCATTTCTTCTAAAAACAAAGGTAAAAGGTTTTCTCCAGAAAACACTACTAAATCATCTTCTACCTCTATGTCTAAATCTTTATAAGGCAAAACAAAGCAACACAACCCGCCTTGTGGGTGTGTTTTATCAACCACACCAATGGCTAAACCACTTCCCAAAAAACCAGTAGTTAAGACTGCAGGATTATCTTTTAAAATCTGATATTGTCCCATCTCTACTTTTATTTTCATAATATTTCCCTTTTGCTTAGGTTAAAAGTCCATAATACGATATTTTTTAGTAGGTGCACTTACTACTTCTAAATTATCTATTTCTTCTAATGCCTTTGCTACGTTTTTTTCTTTAGCTTCATGAGTAAGCATTACTATAGGCACCGCTTGTTTCTTTTTTTGCCTTCCTATCTGAACCACTGAAGCAATACTTATGTTATATTTTCCTAAAACACCAGAAATTTTTGACAATACCCCAGGTTTATCTAACGCAGAAAAACGAAAATAGTATTTAAACTCTACCTCATCCATGGATCTTATTTTATAACTTTTCTGGCTAAAGGTCAAGGGATATTTTATAAAAGGCTTTTTTCTAAAATAAGAAAATTCTATAGCAGTTATGATGTCGCTTACTACCGCACTAGCCGTAGGTTCTTTACCTGCCCCTAAACCATAAAGTAATACATCTCCTACAAAATCTCCTGTAAGATAAAAAGCATTGTAGTTTAACCGAATAGAGGCTAATACATGATTTTCAGGAATAAGGGTAGGATGAACCCTCACTTCTATATAATTCTTTTGCTTAATAGCATAGGCTAACAATTTGATGATATAACCAAAATTTTTAGCAAAAGTAAGGTCCATAAGGTCTATATCTTCTATCCCTTCTACATAAACTTGAGAGGATTTAATAAAACTACCAAAAGAAAGAGAGGCTAAAATAGCTATCTTGTGGGCGGCATCCATTCCATTTATATCTAAGGTAGGGTCTGCCTCTGCATAGCCCTTTTTTTGTGCCTCTTTTAAAGCTTCTCTAAAATCCATGTTTTCTTCTAACATCTTAGTAAGGATATAATTTGTAGTCCCGTTTACTATCCCGACTATAGACTTTATCTCATTCCCAATAAGAGCCTCTCTAAGGGTTTTTATTATAGGTATTCCTCCGCCTACCGAGGCTTCAAACCCTAAAAATCTTCCGTTCTTTAAAGCCTCACCCCAGATTTCATCTCCATACTCAGCAAGTATGGCTTTATTGGCCGTAACCACCTCTTTCCCTTTTTGTAAGGCCCTTAAAACATAATCTTTGGCAGGAGAAATCCCTCCTATCAACTCACAAACGATAGAAATCTCAGGATCTTCTAATATTTCCTCAAAGGAGGTAGTAAATAATTCTGGATTCACTTGAGTATTTCTTGATTTTTTTAGGTCTCTAACCAAAATTTTTTTAATAACCGGAACTAAACCAATCCTTTCTTTTATAAGCTCTCGGTTCTTTTCTAATAACTCAAATACTCCGGTTCCTACAGTGCCAAAACCTAAAAGCCCTATCTTTACTTCTTCCATAAACCCTCCTTCCTTTTAAAGGTTTATCTTAAGGATAAATCACACACTAAACAACCTAAACCCTCAGGGTTATCTTCCCCTAAATATATCACCTGTTCTTTCTTACACCCATACCTATAAACCGTAACCCCTTTAAGACCTAATTCATAAGCCTTAAGATAAATCTTTTTAATCTCCTCAACTGTGGTATTAGGAGGTAGATTGATGGTTTTAGAAACTGCGTTATGGGTATGTCTTTGAAAAGCTGCCTGAACCAAAAGTTGCGTCTCAGGAGATACCTCATAGGTGGTTACAAAAAGCCTCTTTATGTTTTCTGAAATTTTTACATATTTTAAGAGCCCTACCTTCTTTACCTCTGATAAAATCTCATTTATTTCATTTTCTTTATACCCTGCTTTACCTAAAACCTCTAAAAACAACGGATGAAATCCTTTTAAAATCTTATTTTCTAAGGTTTTTCTTTCATAATAAACGCCAAAAAGAGGTTCTATGCCTGGAGAAACACCTGCTATTAAAGAAATACTACCTGTAGGAGCGATGGTAGTTGTGGTCGCATTTCTCATAGGGAGGTTAATTTTGTCCCAAAAACTACCATAAAAAGCAGGGAAACATCCTCTTTCCTTAGCTAAATGATGCGAAGCCTTTACCGATTCTCTTTCGATAAAACTCATTAATTTTTCTGCTATTTCTAAAGCTTCTTTTTCTGCATAAGAAACACCTAACTTGATGAGCATGTCCGCAAAACCCATTACTCCTAAACCTATCTTTCTGGTAAGTCTGGTAATCTTGGTTATCTGAGGTAAAGGAAACCTGTTAACCTCTATCACATCATCTAAAAACCTAACGGCTAACCAGACAACATCCTTTAGCTTCTCCCAATCTATTTTTTGATCTTTTACAAAGTTAGCTAAGTTTATCGAGCCTAAATTACAAGACTCAAAAGGTAATAGTGGTTGTTCTCCGCAAGGATTGGTAGCTTCGATCTCTCCTAAATGTGGTGTAGGGTTGTGTCGGTTTATGGTATCTAAAAATAAAACCCCTGGGTCCCCTGAAGCCCAAGCAAAATAACTAATCTTTTCAAAAAGTTCTTTAGCGTCTACATGTTTTGTAATTTTTTTATTTCTTGGATTAACCAAAGGAAATTTTTCTTCTTTTCTTACTGCCTCCATAAAAGCGTCGGTGAGTCCTACTGAAAGGTTAAAGTTTCTTAAAGCCTCAGGATTTTTAAACTTTATCTCTATAAATTCTTCTATATCAGGATGATCAACCCTAAGAACCCCCATGTTAGCCCCACGTCGTTTTCCACCCTGTTTGATAGCCTCGGTAGCCGCATCGAACACCTGAATAAACGAAAGAGGGCCACTGGCTATTCCCTGGGTGCTTGCTACCATATCCCCCTTAGGTCTAATTTTAGAAAAAGAAAAACCGGTGCCTCCTCCAGATTTATGAATAAGGGCTGCCTGTTTTAAGGCCTCAAAAATAGAAGCTAAAGAATCCTCTATAGGAAGCACAAAACAGGCAGAAAGTTGCCCTAAAGGAGTTCCTGCATTCATAAGGGTGGGTGAATTAGGTAAGAAATCTAAATTGGCCATCACTTGATAAAATTTTTCTTGATAAAATTCTGCTTGAGAGGTTCCGCCAAAAGATAGTTCCCCTTCTGCTACTGCCTTTGACACCCTTTGAAAAAGTTCTTCAGGGGACTCTACTACCTCTCCGTTTTTTTTTAGAAGATATCTTTCTTTTAAAATAGCCAGTGCAGACTCTTTCAAGTTAATAAACTTTTTTTCCATAAAATCCTCAATGGTTTAGGTCTATCAAAATCAAGGTTTGGTATTTGGGATCAGGGGGGTTTTTAAGGTCGATATTTCTAAACTCTAAAGAAAGTTTTTCTATGACAAAGTTGAGAAAAGAGTTTAACAATTCTCCTTCATAATACCAGTTCGTTTTTACATAGTTTTCAAAACTTTTAAAAAATGTCTCTTTCATCTCTGGTTTAAGCTCGCAATGATCTTCTTTTTCTTCAAAAAGTTCATTTAAAACTTTAGCCCAACTACTTTTAGGTATGGCTTTAAAAATAAACTCTCCGTTTAATTTCCAGTGAAAAAAAGAAGTAAGGATAAGCCCACTCCAGGTTAAAAAGTTTACATCATAATTTCTACCTGGTTGGTTTACTTCTTTAATCCAACTAAGGGTTGAACCAAACATCCTCTCCATCACCGGAGCTATATAACCTATTTCCTCTATATACCTACGAGCGGTATTTACTTCGCTTATTTTCTTAAAAAAGGTGTATTCTTCTAATGTCCCTATTTTTTCTGGACGGAAATACCTTATTTCGTTTATTTTTTTCACCAAAACCCCTTCAAGATATCCTTTATAAGGTTGGTCAAGATATCTTAAAACCGAAGGATCAAAATCTTTACTTTTAGTAACCGAAAGGGCGAATTTTCGAAGTTGTTTAAGTAGGGTCTGAGCTACCCTAAAAAGGTCTTCGAGGAAATGTTCTTCTACCAAACTTTTAGCTACCTCTCTGTTCCCTTGAGAAAGATATTCTATCCCTAAGTTTAAACTACCCCATAATTTATCTAAACTTTTTTTAACCTGCTCTATCTCGTCTATGACGACGTTGTCTACGATGATTACCTTATTAGCCAACCAAGCAAGTTCTTTTTTTATTCTTCCTATCTGATAAGGGTCATTTATAGCCTCTACAACTTTAAAAATCAACAACTCCTCCTCTCCAGGATAAACCATGATATTAATCGGAGAAAATTCCTCTTTCTCTTCTGAAGAAGGAAGCGCTATAGGTTCTATTTTTCTTAAGCTTTTGGGATGCAAAATAGTATAAACGTCTAAAGCTTCAAAATATTCAAGAATACCTTCATCAGCTAACCTTCCGTTTCTCCACCGATAAGCCCTCTCCTCTACCTCTGCTGGAATCTCCCAGATTACAGACTCAAGCAAGGCAAAATAAGTTTCTGCCATTTCCTCTCTTAAAATCTCTATCATTCTCCTGAAATAAAATTCTAAAGCCTCATTTTGAAATTCTATAAAATAGAAATCATCTAAAGTAAAATAAGGCAAAAAGTCCATAGCTTCTATTAACTCTATATCGTCTGGCTTTTTGTATACCTTAATAAACTTCTGAAACATCGCTATCAAAAAATCAAAATCAGCTACCTTTAACCATTCTAAAACTTTTCCCTCTCCCGCATGAAAGAGTAGGACTATCCAAGAAGCAACCCTTTCTTTTTTAATTCGGTCTTTATACCAACAATCCATATCAAACATAAACTGAATTTGACTTCCTTTAGCATAAGAAAGAAGCTCAACCGATAAATCAAGAGAAGAAGCTTTGATGGTTAAAAACAACTCTTGATAAGGAAGATTTTTTACTAAACCCTCAGGATAAGGAGAGTTTAGTATAAGTTTAGCCTTATCCTCCCAAGGGGCATTAAGCACCAAATCATAGGCCTGATAAAAATCTAAAGCCTGCAATCTTTTTTCTAACTCTTTCTCAGAAAGCTTTAAAATTTCCTTTAAATCTAAAGATAGTCCCTCAAACGTCTTTTTGAAAAGCGTCTTCATAATGAAATACCTCCTCCCCTCTAATCACCACAACATCAAACCTGATATTTTTTATTTTACTTAAATTTTTAGAATTTTTAAACAAAAATTCTTCAGCCACCCCAAAAATCTTTCTTATTTTTCTTTGGTCTATCTTTTCTTCTGCAATAAAATCTAAACCTTGAAAATCAGCCTTTACCTCTACAAAAACCAACAGATCCTTTTTCATGGCTATTAAATCTATTTCCCCTTGTTTAGTCCGAAAGTTTTTAGCGATTATTTTAAAACCTTGGGCTTTAAGGTATTTTTCTGCTAAACTTTCAGCTAATCCACCTTTTTGTTTAGAGGAGAGGACCTCAAATAATTTTTTAATCATAAAAAACACCGATAGTAGGTTCTATGAACCTCACATGGACCATAGAGTTTTATCCTCTCAAGATGAAGCTTAGTTCCATAACCTTTATGTTTTTCAAAACCGTATTGAGGATAAACCTTAGACAATTCTTGCATATACCGATCTCTAGCCACTTTAGCCAATATAGAAGCTGCCGCTATTGAAACACAAAGATTGTCTCCGTCTATCACCGCCTTTTGAACACCATGGTATTCTGGAATTAAAAAAGGTCCATCTACCAATACCACCTGAGGTGAAGGGTTAAGCCCTTTTATAGCCTCATACATAGCCTTAAACGTAGCCTTTAAAATACCTTTAGCGTTTATCTCCTCTACGTCTACTTTAGCGATAGCATATGATAAAGCATGAGAACATATATATTCAAACAACTCTTCTCTTTTTTTAGGGGTTAATTTTTTTGAATCTTTTATCTCTTTAGAAATAAAATCTTTAGGAAGAATAACTGCTGAAGCAAAAACAGGACCTGCGACAGCCCCTCTACCTGCTTCATCTACCCCGGCTATTATGCTATAGCCTAAGTTTTTTAAATATTTTTCTAAATCTGAAAATCTATCGAATGAACTTTCGACAGAAGAAAAAACGTTTTGTTCTTTAACCAAGGTTTATTTAAAAAAGAGGGGTGTTTCTACCCCTCTTTTTTATTTTTTACTCCATAACTTTATTATCAAACCTTTCTTTAATACGAGCAGCCTTACCAAAACGTTCTCTAAGATAGTAAAGCCTTGCCCTTCTTACCTTACCTCTCTTAACGATTTCAACCTTTTCAATCCTGGGAGAATGTAAAGGAAAAGTCCTTTCAACCCCTACTCCAAAAGAGACTTTCCTCACAGTAAAAGTAGCATTAATACCAGAACCTCTTCTTCTTATAACAACCCCTTCAAAAACTTGAATCCTTTCCTTTTCTTCCCCTTCTTTAAGCCTAAAGTGAACCCTTACCGTATCTCCTGGATTAAACTTAGGAAGTCCTTCTTTTAAATAATTTTTTTCTACTTCTCTTACTAAGGGATGCATAAATCAACCTCCTTATCACAGGACCTATTTAATAATCTTAATTAAATAATAAAAATGGGGAGGCCGACGGGGCTTGAACCCGCAACACCCGGGGCCACAGCCCGGTGCTCTACCATTGAGCTACGGCCTCCACCTTTAAAGAGTGTTATAATATTATAGTCTACCCTACAAAAAATTCAATAGCTTAACCTTCAAAAGCCTAAAAAACTCAAATTTAACCTTTATCTCAAATAAGTAATAATTCTCCTGTAGAAATAAATCTTTGACTGTGTAAAACATTAAAATTATAGTATAATTTAAAACGTGAACAAAAAAATAAATCCTAATCTTCTTACTTTAATGAGAATATTTTTTCTACCTATCCCTTGTATTCTTCTTTTTATAAATTCCTTTCTTTCCAACCTTATAGCTACAGTCTTACTGCTATTTCTTTCTCTAACCGACTATTTTGATGGACTTTTAGCCAGAAAATATAACCGAACTTCAAAACTCGGGGCCCTTCTTGACCCTATAGCCGACAAAATTTTTATAACTACCATCTATCTTATCTTAGTAAAACTTAATTATTTCCCATATCTACCGGTATTTTTGCTTCTTCTACGAGAAATTTGGATTTCCTTTTTAAGGAGTATTTTCCCTCAAAAAATGAAGGTCCATCTAATAGCTAAATTTAAAACTTTTTTTCAAATGACCTTAGCCGTAGGCGTAGTCTTAGCCAAAACCTTTTACCCTAATCTAAATACCTCTCTAATAGAAATGCTTATCTGGGGGGTTGTTTTTCTTTCTTATCTTAGTGCTTTTGGATATGTTTTACGTAATATGAACAATTTAAACCTCTTATTTCATAAAAATTTTCGAAATAAACTGATATATGAGATTTTATATCCTCTTTTTTTGTTGCTAATTTTTCCCTTCATAGAAGAAGTTTTCTGGATAGTACCTTTGCTTATGGGAATAATCTTTTTAAAAGGGGCAAAAAGTTTTGAACCAGAAAGGGAAGAGAGGTTTATTTTTTTTGATTTTATTGTTTTATTTTTAGTAATAATAACCGAGCTTATTTTACTGAAAAACCTCAAATTTTCATTGTTTCTTTTGTTAGTTTACCTCCTTTTTAAGGAAGGAATTAAAAGCCTTAGAGTTTTTAAAGAATCTTTGAAGGTTTAGTCTTCTTCTTTTTTAAACGGAAAAGGTATGATTTTTTCCTGAGTTTCTTTTTTTTCTGGTTTTTTAGGACCTCCTCCTTTTGGGCCGGGAGGTAAAAAGGGGTCTGTCAACTGAATAGGAACAGCCTGTTGGTAGAGGCTAAAAAGCGTTTTTGGTAAATCAAGGGTATACCAGATAATATGAACTCTCTGTAAGGTAATAGTAGGTATACCAAGTAAGATAGGATAAAGCCCTGTTTTATCAAACTGAACCAAAGCAGGCCATTCTACCTCAAAAAACTCCTTTTTTTCCAGAACAAACTGAAGGGATTCAAAAAAAGTATTATAACAAACCACACCTAAGAAAAGACCCGTTGGCAGTTGAAAAAGCACAGGTTGTTTGTCTATGTTTGGTTCAGCCATGTTTTTATTTTATTCTCCTTTTACTTTTTTGCAACCTTTTACAGGAGGTTTACAGTTTGAGTTGTAAAATTTTGGTTTTATGGTTACCTTAGGAATAATGATTGGTTCAAAGGAGGCTTTTATGGAAAAACAACAAATATTGGCTGAACTTACGGAAAACCCTAAAATTATAGATAGATTAATTTATCAGGCAGTTTTTGAAGATAGACAACTACTATCGGTTTTACACGAGGCGCTAAAAGATTTAGGGATCAAAGGTTATAGTATCTATCCTTTATACCAACGCTTTTCCAAAAAGTTTCTTGGTTTTACCGTGCCTGCAATTAATCTGCGTGGTATGACTTATGATGTAGCCAGAGCAATTTTTCGAACAGCTAAAAGGCTTTCAGCCGGAGCCTTTATCTTTGAGATAGCTAAGTCTGAAATAGGTTATACTAAACAACCACCATTAGAATACGCTACCGTGGTTTTAGCGGCAGCCTTTAAAGAAGGCTATCGGCTTCCGGTTTTTATTCAAGGAGACCACTTTCAACTTAACCGAAAGTCTTTTTTTGCCAACCCTGAAAAAGAAAAAAACAACCTTAAAAACCTTATTAAAGAGGCTTTATCTGCTCAGTTTTATAACATAGACATAGACGCCTCTACTTTGGTTGATTTAGAAAAAAAGGAAATTTCTGAGCAACAAAGGTATAATTACGAAGTAACCGCTGAGCTCTGTGATTTTGTAAGAGAAATCGAACCCACAGGAATTAAAGTTACCTTAGGAGGAGAAATCGGAGAAATAGGAGGTAAAAACAGCACCCCTGAAGAGCTTAGGGCCTTTATGAAAGGGCTAAAACAAACCTTAAAAAAAGAAGAAGGAATTTCCAAAATAAGTGTTCAAACAGGAACTATCCATGGTGGAGTGGTTTTACCAGACGGTAAAATCGCTGAAGTCAAACTAGATTTCAAAACCCTAAAAGAACTTTCTAAAATCGCTAGAGAAGAATTTGGACTTGCAGGTGCGGTCCAGCATGGAGCTTCTACCCTACCAGAAGATTATTTCAGCCTTTTCCCCGAAAATGAATGCGTAGAGGTCCACTTAGCCACAGCCTTTCAAAACTTTCTTTACGACCATCCTGCCCTTCCTGCTGAGTTTAGAGAAAAAATTTACCGATACCTTAAAGAAAACCTTAAACACGAATGGGAAGAAGGCCTTTCTGAATCGCAATTTATCTATAAAACCAGAAAAAAAGGGTTTGGAGCCTTTAAAAAAGATTGGTGGGACCTTGATTTAAAGGTTAAAAAACACATCTTAGAGGATATGGAGGGCTTGTTCGAAAAAATATTTTTAAAATTAAACCTTAAAAATACAGAGAGTTTAATAAAAGAGGTTTTCAATCTTTAAGTTTTATAAAGCTACCTGGTAAGACCTGGACCAAACCCTTAAACTCAAGTTCTGTGACAGCCGATAATACTTCAGCGGCAGGGAGTTCTATCTTTAACAAAAGATCCTCTAAATGGATAGGATAAGAAGAAAGTAGAGACAAAACCTTTTGCTCTTCTTCGGTAAGGTCTTTATCATTTTTATTATCTTCTGACTTAAATAAACCAAAAGTTTTTAAATCCTCTGTTATCCCTAAAAAATCTAACAATTCTTCTGGAGAAAAAACCGGCTGAGCCCCTGATTTGATAAGAAAATGGGTCCCCTCGCTTTGGATAGAAAAAATACTCCCAGGTACCGCAAAAACTTCTTTTCCTTGATGGAGAGCCCATTTAGCGGTGATAAGCGTCCCACTCTTTGGCCCTGCTTCTACCACCAATATAGCCTCTGAAAATCCACTTATAAGCCTATTTCTTAACGGAAAGTTTTCTTTCCGCGGGGGGGTTCCTAACGGAAATTCTGAAACCACCGCTCCATACCCAGAGGCAATTTTATTAAATAATGTTTGATTTTCTGGAGGGTAAACAACGTCTAACCCTGAGCCTAAAACCGCTATGGTCCTTCCTTCTACCTCTAAGCAAGTTTTGTGGGCTATGGTATCAATCCCTCTTGCAAGACCTGATATTATTACTACTCCAGCTTGGGAAAGTTTTTTAGAAAATTTATATGCCACCTCTTTTCCGTAATTAGTAGGTCTTCTTGAACCTATTACCCCAACCGAAGGCGTTATCTTTTCTAAACTACCTTTTACATAAAGAAAAATCGGAGCATAAGGTATAGCCTTAATTTTATCTGGAAATTCTTGGTCTTCTCTAAAAAAAATTTCTATACCTAATTTTTGAGCTTTCTCAAGTTCTTTTAGACCTAACCCTTCTATTTCTTTTAAACTATACCTTTTGTAAGCTAAAATATCTTCTAATGAAATATTTTCTTCAAAAAATTTAATGGCTTTCAAAAGGTTTCTTTCTTTAAGATAAAAACCCAGCCAAAGAATTTTATCCTTCATAAGATTTAAACTTTAAGCTTAACCTCTGGTGGTTTAGGTCAAAGTCTATCAAGGTGGTAAAGCCCTCTAAAAACGTTTTAAGTCTCTCTAAAGAAGGAGGCTCTAAAGTTCTATCCCAACTAAATTCAAGGAGTTCTCCGTTAATTTTAATCCAAAGCCTTCCCTCTTTTAGACTTAAGAACAAAAGCTCCCCTAAACCACAGAAAAAACCTCTTATAAGATTATTGGGAAATTTTACTTCTCCTTTTTTTTCTTCTAATATCTCTTTAGCTACATTATGTTTAAAGGTTAAGTCTGCTTCCCAAAAGGCTAAGGCTTCTTCTATAAGAATTTTCAAATCCCAAGAACTTAGAGAATCATCGTTTAAGTCAGAATAGGCTATTTCTAATCGTTGATTAAGCTTTTTAAGTTGATTAAAAACCTTTTCTAACCTTTGGGTTAGCTCTTCTTGAGTTAAAGAGGCTTTTTTCATCAAAAGGATTTGAACTTCCAAAAAAGCCCCTTGTAACATTCCCCTTAAATTATGAAAATATCCTTTGGTTAAACTTCCCAAAGCTAAAGTTTTACAAAAAAAGAGGTCTTCTTTCATTTTTCTTTTAAAAGCTCTCTATAAACTAAAGCCCTTTTAAGGGTTAAAGGGTCTACAAATTGTAGGTCCATCCCCATCGGAACTCCGCAGGCTAATCTGCTAACCTTTATAGGATAATTTCTCAAGACCTGTAAAATATAATTAATGGTAGCTTCACCAGCCAAGGTAGGAGAAAGGGCAAAAATTATCTCTTCTACCCCCCTTTTTTTAACTAAAAAAAGAAGTTTATCTATCTCTAATTCTTTAGGACCGATACCTTCTTTAGGAGAAAGTAGATAATGCAATACAAAATAATAACCTTTATATATCCCTGTGTTTTCTATATGAAAAAGGTTAACCGGATTTTCCACCACACAAAGGGATTTAGCCTCTCGGTTATCATCTTGACAAACCCTACACACTTCATCTTCAGAAAGATTCCTGCAAAGCTTGCACAACTTTACCTTATACGGCAGTTCTTTTATCAAATCACCTAACGTTTCACAAAAATCAGGTTTAGATAACAAATATAGAGAGATACGGGTAGCGCTTTTTTCCCCTATGCCTGGAATCTTAGATAAAGATTCTATAAGCTTTTTTAGAGTAAGGGGATAAACCATCGACATGAGATTTAAAATAATCCTGGGAGGTTAAAACCTCCGGGAATTTTTAGACCTCCTGTAATCTTTGCCATTTCCTCTTCTATCATTTCTTTAGCCTTTTTCAAGGCTTCGTTTACCCCGGCTAAAATCAAATCCTCTAACATTTCTTTTTCTTCAGGATTTAAAAGTTCTTTTTCGATTTCTATGGCTAAGATTTCTTGCTTACCGTTAGCAGTAACGGTTACCATCCCTCCACCTACCTGAACGGTAACCGTTTTTTCTTCAAGCATCTTTTGAGCTTCTTCTAACTTTTTTTGCATCTTTTGGATCTCTTTCATCATTTGCTGTAACTGGGGTGGTAGTTTCATATCTTACTCCTTGTTTAATATTTGAATATAAGATATTTTAGCAGAAAGATGGGTTAAAATTTCTTTTACCTCAGGCCTTTCTTTTATCTCTTCAAGCTTAGGTTGAGGAGAAACCTCTACCTCAACCTCTACAGGCTTCTTAAAAAACTCTTTCATCTTCTCTATAAGTTCATCAAAATATGTAGTATTTTTTAAATGTTCCTTAACTTTTATATGTAAACGCTGTAAATTAAAGACAGGTGAGGGTAAACTATTAGCGAGACTGTAAAGAATTGGACGGTCTTTTGCAAGTAGTTCTAAAAAATCTTGCCAAGTTTTTTCAGAAAAAGTTAAAGGTTCTTTTTTTTCTTCAGTTTCTTTAAGTGAAGGTTCAAGGTTTTTATAGTCAAAAGAAAGGTTAGGTAAAGTCTCTATTTTCTCTATCAATTTGTTTAGAGGAACTAATTTAGCTTGTTCGCAAACCCTTACCAAGGCTAATTCAAACTGCAGCTGAGGATAACTACTTCTTCTTAATATCTCAAGGTCTCTGGTTAAGCTCTGTAAGATCAGAAAAATTTCCTCTAATTCGTATTCTAAGACTAAATCTCTAAGAACTGGATTTTGAAAATGCTGGGTATTTTCTTGAGGTAGAGCTTTTGTCAAGAAAAGCTCTCTGAAAAATTCGGTTAGTTTTTCCATAAGATAGATAAGGTCGGTTCCTTGTTCGTAAACCTTTTGAACAACCTCTAAGGTTTTTTTTAGGTTTTTCTCCAACAAAACTTGAGCTAATTCCTCTATTAACAAGGCTTCATGCCATCCAAAGGCTTGAATGACATCCTCTTTGGTATGAGTTCCATAAGCCATAGCCTGGTCTAAAAGTGAAAGGGCGTCTCTTAAACTCCCTTGAGCTTCTTTAGCGATAAGTTTTAAGGCCTCCTCTTCTATCTGATAACTCTCCTTTTCACAAACGGTTTTTAGATGCTTTATTAATTGAGGAAGGTCAAGCTTTCTAAAATCATAACGCTGGCACCTAGAAAGGATGGTAGGTAAAAGCCTGTTAGGCTCGGTAGTAGCTAAAATAAAATATACATGAGAAGGTGGCTCTTCTAAGGATTTAAGAAGGGCGTTTGAAGCCTCTTTAGTAAGCATATGGGCTTCGTCTATGATATAAACCTTGGCTTTACCTCGAGTAGGAGCATATTTAAGGTTTTCGATGATCTCTCTTATTTGGTCTATTCCTCGGTTTGAAGCAGCATCTATTTCTATAACGTCTACAAAAACCCCACGATTAATCTCTAAGCAGTTAGGACATTGATTACAGGGTTCATATCCTTCTATCGGATTTAGGCAGTTTAAAGCCTTAGCTACAAGCCTTGCTACCGTGGTTTTACCTGTTCCTTTTATACCTGAAAACAAAAGGGCATGAGAAAGCTTACCTAATTTAAGGGCATTGGCTATGGTTTTGACTACATGGGTCTGTCCTACTACTTCTTTAAACGACTGAGGTCTATATCTTCTGGCTAAAACTATATAAGACATGTTTATTATTTTAAAGCTATTTTGAAAGTTTACAACCGAGGCCTGAAATCCAAGCTTCTTTTAATTTTTCGATTTCCTCTTCATATTCCTTAGCCGGTCTTTCTATTCCGCAGGTAAGGCACCTTACCTTCCCTTTTGCTCAGGTTCCTTCTAAAACCGATTTTCCTCCGCAGTATTTACAAAGCAGAAAATCTTCTTTGTGAAAAGTTTGGTCAGGATTTTGCATGTTTTTTCCTTAAAATTTTATAAAAACCGAGTTACTACATATTCAGCAAAAGGAAGACAAGCGGTAAACGCTGGAGACACTGCATTCAAGATGTGAAGACTATGTTGGTCTCCTTCTACTACAAAGTCTTGCACCAACTCCAAAGTATCCTTGTGTAAAAGTTGGGCTCTTATACCTGGTTTCCCCCAACGGTTAAACCCTCTCTGATCCATATAATAGACTAATTTCTGGGCTTCACTTATCAAATAAGACTTCCAATATTTTTTTAACTCATCCAAAGCAAGACTTCTAAACTTAGAATTTTTAAAAAAAAGCAAAAAGAGATACTTCCCAATCTCTGTCATCTCATTAAGTTTAAAGTTAGAAAAAAGGCCGTAATTTTCCCTTGATAAACAAGGAGTAGCAGTAGGACCGATTTTAATGGTCCCATCAATTTTTATCGTAAAATGTACCCCTAAGAAAGGATTTTTAAGATTTGGTACAGGATAAATATTTCTTGAAATAAACTGAGAGGTGCCAGTATATTCTAAATAAAGACCTTTAAAAGGTAAAATCACATAGTCTTTACCAAAACCAAAATCTTTAGCTATTTTATCGGCGTAAAGGCCTGAGGCGTTGATGATTTTTTCTGCTGAAAAAAGGATTTTTCCTGCAAAAATTTCGTTTTCACCAAGTCTTTTTTGGTAAGGGGTGTTAAAGAAAAACTTAACACCCATCGTTTCCAAGTCTTTTTTTAAAGCGTTAAGAACCTCTATAGGGTCTACGGTTGAAGTAGTCGGGCTCCAGAGGGCTTTCTGAAAGGTTTTAGCATTAGGTTCAAGGTCTTTAAGCTCCTTTTCGTCTATCAAATAAACCTCTACCCCGTTAGCCTCTCCTCTTCTTTTTAGTTCATAAAGGGTAGGAAGGTCTTCTTCAGACTTAGCAACCACTACCTTACCGCATTTTCTTATACCAAGGCCTTTGACTTCGCAGTAGCGGGTTAGTTCTTCGTTTCCCTTTTTAGTAAACTTAGCCTTCAAGGAATCTGGATAATAGTAGAAACCTGCATGAAGGACCCCACTGTTTCTTCCGCTGCTATGAAACCCGAGTTCTTTTTCTTTTTCTATGATATAGACTTCTTTTTCAGGAAAACGCTCCTTTAGTTTTAAACCTAAGGCAAGCCCTATGATACCTGCCCCGATAATAAGGAAATCAGCCTTTACCTTTTTCATAAGGCTAACTTTAATATCTTTTTTCCTGTAGTCAAGGCGTCCTCAGATAGGTGATATTACAAGTGTCTATTTTATTGTGTCAAAACTTTTTGACTTGAAAATACCTCTTATGGAACAAGTTAAAAATCTTTTCTAAGAAATGAGAAGGTAGACAATTTTTGTGTGTTAGTTCTTGAGGAAGCTACCATGCCTTTTATTATTCTTAAGGCCTTTATACAATTAATGAGATAACACCCCACGTTCTCCACTTCCTGCCATATATTACTGCTTAGGTGGAATATTTTGAGCAATCTTCTAAAAAATTTAGGTTGCAAAATATTTCTTAAGTTTTAAAATTTATTATCTCTAAAAAAACCTGTAGGGGTAAAGATATGGGAAAAAAGCCGATGACTTTAGCAGAAAAAATCTTAGCTCACAAGTTTGGAAAAGACTATGTAGAACCAGGAGAATTAGTAGAAGTACCGGTAGATCTTACCTTAGCTAACGATATCACCGGTCCTTTAGCCATTAAAGTTTTTGAAGCTACTGGAATAAACCGAGTTTTTGATCCAGAAAAGATAGTCCTAGTTATGGATCACTTTACCCCAAATAAAGACATAAAAAGTGCTGAACAGGTAAGGATATGTCGTGAATTTGCGAGAAAGTACCGTCTTCCTCATTATTATGAAGGTGGGGCTTGCGGAATAGAGCATGCCCTTTTACCTGAGCTAGGACTGGTTGTGCCTGGAGACATAGTAATAGGTGCGGATAGTCATACTTGTACCTACGGAGCACTTGGTGCTTTTGCTACAGGAGTTGGGTCTACAGACCTTGCCGGTGCCTGGATAACCGGGAAAACCTGGTTTAAGGTGCCTGAAACCATCAAGTTTGTTTATTACGGAAAGCTTAAGCCTTGGGTTACAGGAAAGGACTTAATCCTTTATACCATAGGAGACATTGGGGTAGACGGAGCCCTTTACAAGGCGATGGAGTTTACCGGAGAAGTTATAGAAAGTCTATCGATGGCAGAAAGGTTTACCATGTCCAACATGGCGATAGAAGCTGGGGGAAAGGTAGGATTAATAATCCCAGATAAAAAAACTTTAGCCTATGTTAAAAAACATTCTACTAAACCTCCTTTAGTTTTAAAACCTGACAAAAAAGCCACTTATGCAGAAATAAGGGAATATGATGTCTCTCAAATAGACCCTGTAGTAGCTTTACCTCACCTTCCTTCTAACGTAAAATCAGTGAAAGACCTTCCTAAAATTTATATAGACCAAGTAGTGATAGGGTCCTGCACCAACGGCAGGTTAGAAGACCTTGCCATAGCTGCTAAAATCCTTAAAGGAAGAAAAGTAAATCCTAACGTAAGATGTATCATTATCCCTGCTACTCCTAAAATCTATAAGGAAGCCCTAAAAAAAGGCTTTTTAGACATTTTTATAGAGGCTGGGGCTATAATATCTCCTCCTACATGTGGACCTTGTTTAGGAGGACACATGGGTATCCTTGCCAAAGGAGAAAAGGCTGTAGCTACTACCAACAGAAATTTTGTAGGTAGGATGGGACATCCTGAAAGTGAGGTTTATTTAGCCAGCCCTGCCGTAGCTGCTGCCAGTGCGGTTACAGGATACATTACCACACCTGAAGAATTAGGTCTATAAAAAGGAGGTTAGTTATGCAAAACATAAAAGGTAAAGCCTGGAAGTTTGGAGATAACATAGACACAGATGTTATCATTCCTGCAAGATATCTTAATACCACCGACCCAGAAGAACTTGCCAAACATTGCATGGAAGATGCAGACCCAGAGTTTGCCAAAAAGGTAAACCCTGGCGATATCATAGTAGCAGGTAAAAACTTTGGTTGTGGTTCATCCAGAGAACATGCCCCCATAGCGATAAAAGCCTGTGGTATCTCCTGTGTGATAGCCGAAAGCTTTGCCAGGATCTTTTACCGCAATGCCTTTAACACCGGACTTCTTATCCTTGAATGCCAAGAGGCATCAAAAGACATAGAAACAGGGGATGAGCTTGAGGTTTATCCTGAAGAAGGAAAAATCATAAACCTTACCAAGAATAAAACCTATACTACCAAACCTTTACCGCAGTTTATGAAAGAAATTTTAGAAGACGGAGGATTAATTCCTCACATCATGAAAAAGTTTAAAAAGGACTAAAAATGAAGGTTACTAAAGATCAGGCTGGGTTTGAAACTCTAAGAGAAATAGTAAAAAACTTACGAGGAGAAAAGGGCTGTCCTTGGGATAAACAGCAAACCCCCCAAACCTTAAAAAAATATCTTATAGAAGAAACCTACGAACTTATAGAAGCCATAGAAAAAGAAAAGGATGAAGAAGTCAGAGAAGAGTTAGGGGACTTATTATTTTTGTTAATTTTTATCCTCTATCTTTATGAGGAAAAAGGGGTCTTTTCCTATAAAGACCTTTTTTATTATACCGCTCAAAAGATGATAAAACGCCATCCTCATGTGTTTGGAGACGAGGTAGCTAAGACTGCGGAAGAGGTGTTAAAACATTGGCAGAGGGTAAAAAAAGAAGAAGGTAAAAGTTCTTCGGTTTTAGGGAACATTCCTAAAAGCTTGCCTGCGTTGCAAAGAGCTTTCCGTTTAGGAGAAAGGGCAGCAAGAGTAGGTTTTGACTGGGAAGCTCCTGAAGAGGTTTTAAACAAGCTTAAAGAAGAAACAGAAGAATTAAAAGAAGCGATTAAAAAAGGAGACCAAGAAGCCTTAAAAGAAGAAATAGGAGACCTTCTTTTCACCGTAGCCAATCTTTCTCGTAAACTAAACATCAATCCTGAAGAAGCCTTAAAAGTAGCTTTAGAAAAGTTTGAGACTCGGTTTAAACGCTTAGAACAAGAAGTAGAAAAAAGAGGGCTTTCTTGGGAAGAACTAAGTTTGACACAGCTTGATCAAATCTGGGAAGAGATTAAAAATTCTTTATGAACCAAACGGTATTAAAGGTAGAAAACCTTTACTTTGCCTACGACGAAGCTTTAGTATTAAAAGATATAAACTTTGAGGTGAAACAAGGAGATTTCTTAGCCCTGATAGGTCCTAATGGAGGGGGAAAATCTACTCTAATCAAATGTATCTTAGGCTTTTTAAAACCGATTAAAGGGAAGGTTTTTTGGTGGAATAAAGAATTAAAAGATTTTAAAGAATGGTTTAAAATAGGTTATGTCCCTCAAAGGGCAGGTGATTTGATAGACTTTTTAACCCCCCTTACAGTAAAAGAATTTTTAATACTACCTGAAAAATGGTATAATAAACGTTTAAACCCAACCTATTTAGCAGAGGTTATCCACCTTTTTGGGCTTGAAAACTTATTAAATAAAAAATTAGGACAACTATCTTACGGACAACTACAAAGAGCTTATATAGCAAGGGCCTTAGTTTTAAAACCGCAGGTTTTGATCCTTGATGAACCTTCGGTAGGCCTTGACTTTTTTTCTCAAGAAAGATTTCATAATGTGTTAAAAGATCTACATCAAAAAGGCCTTACCATTCTTCTTATCACCCATGAAACCTGGTTGCTCACCAAATCGGTAAATAAAATCGCCTGTATTAACAAAAATCTATTTTTCCACGGAAGTCACGAAGAGTTTTGTGTTTTAAGCACCCAAAAAGATTTTTATTCTGACTATCATCGGATAGAACATACCCACTGGTAAAAAATGAACGAGCTTTGGTTATCTTTAGATATTTTAAAGTATGGGCTTTTATCTGGAGTTTTCCTTGGAATTTCTTTTGCCTTTACCTCTCCTTTTTTGGTCTTAAAAAGAAATTCTCTTTTTCCTCATGCCTTAACCCACATTTTATTTTTAGCCATTATATTTATTTCTGTACTTTCAGAATTTTTCCCCTCTCTTTTAGCCTATCCTGTTTTAGAATACCCTATCATGGGACTGATAGCCTTTTTCTGTACCTTTTTAATTTTTTTCTTAAAAAGAAAGCTTAAACTTTATGAAGATACTGCAACTTCTATCATTACCAGCTTAGCCCTGGGCATAGCTTTAATCATCATCGCAAAAACCTCTCAATATGACACCAGACTTCTTTCCTATCTTTTTGGAAGTTTGTTAGTGGTTAGTTCTAAAGAAGTTTTTGACAGCCTATGGATATCCCTTTTAACCGGAGTGGTGTTTTTTAAGTATTATCCTCTCTGGGTAACCCAAACCACAGACGTTGAGGTCCCAGGGATTGATTTTAAATGGCCTAATTTCTTTTTTTTAGTCGTTCTAACCCTTCAGGTTTTTATTAGCATTAAACTTATGGGGGTGCTGTTGGTTTCTTCTCTGTTTGTGTTTACCAGCACCTTTGGGTTAAAAATAGGTAAAAATCTTAAACAAACTATCTTATTAACTACTTTAACCAACCTTTTAAGCCTTTTAACCGGAATGCTGTTTTCTATTCTATGGGATATACCTTTTTCAAGCGCAGTAGTCTTATGTATGAGTTTTTGGCTATTGATTTTACTTATTTTTAAAAAAGGGGAGGTCTTAGGTGGTAGAATTTATAGATAGTCATGCCCATCTTAACCTTCCAGAGTTCAAAAAAGATTTAGAGGATACCATCAAAAGGGCTAAAGAAGCAGGGGTTATACACTGCATAGTAGTAGGTATTAACCCTTCTACCAACAAAAAAGCCTTAGAACTGTATCAAAAATATCCTGACTTCATTTCTCCAGCTATAGGGTTTCATCCCCATGAGGTTAAAAAAATCGCAGAAAAAGACTATTTGGAGCTTGAAAATTTATTAACCCAAGCAGTAGCTCTTGGAGAAATTGGACTTGACTGGGTAAAGGAATATTCACCTAAAGAGATGCAAATAAAACACTTTGAAAAACAACTTTCCTTGGCTAAAGCCTATCAAAAACCTGTAATCCTTCATCTTAGAGGAGACGAAGGCCTTTGGAAAACCGCCGTGGATATTCTTAAAAACTTTTTGCCGATTAAGTTTGTATCTCACTGTTTTACTGCAGGTGCTAAAATAGCAGAAATGGTCCTTGATATAGGAGGATATATCTCTATCCCTGGGGTTGTAACCTTTCCTAAGGCTGAAGACCTAAGAGAGGCAATAAAACTTATTCCTTTAGACCGGATTTTGATAGAAACCGACTGCCCTTACTTAGCCCCTGTGCCTTTTAGAGGAAAAAGAAACGAACCTGCCTTTTTGCCATATACTGCTCAAAAAATCGCGGAGATAAAAGGGGTTTCTTTAGAAGAGTTTTCAGAAAAAGTTAAAGCAAATACTATAGGATTTTTCTCTTTGGTGCTATAATATAAGGGCAATTTTTAAGTTTTAAGGTAAAAAGGAGGAGATTTAGATGCGTCTTAAGAGAGAGGTTTATATAGGAGAGCTAAACAAAGACTTTATAGGAAGAGAAGTTACAGTGTCTGGATGGGTGCTTAGAAGACGTGACCACGGTGGTATCATCTTCTTAGACTTAAGGGATAGGTCTGGTCTTCTTCAGGTAGTTTTTGAAGAAGACATAGACCCAGAGGTTCATGCTTTAGCTGACTCTATAAGGATAGAATATGTAATAAGTGTAAGAGGAAAAATAAGAAAAAGGCCAGAAGGGATGGAAAACCCAAAAATCTCTACAGGAGACATAGAGCTGGTAGCCACTGACGTAGAGATACATAATACCTCAAAAACCCCTCCTTTTCCTCTTGACGAAGACCTTTCAGAGGTTTCTGAGTCAATCCGTTTAAATTATCGTTATTTAGAAATGAGAAGTCCCGACGGATTAACCCCTTTTATTTTTAGACATAAGGTAAACCATTGTATAAGAGAGTTTTTAAACATTAAGGGATTCTTAGAGATAGAAACACCCTATCTAACCAAAAGCACCCCAGAAGGTGCAAGAGACTATTTGGTCCCAAGTCGTCTTTATCCTGGTAAGTTTTATGCTTTACCTCAATCTCCTCAGCTTTTTAAACAGATTTTGATGGTAGCAGGGGTAGATAAATACTACCAAATTGTAAGATGTTTTAGGGACGAAGACCTAAGAGCAGATAGACAGCCTGAGTTTACTCAATTAGATATGGAAATGTCTTTTGTAGAAGAAACAGATGTAATGGCATTGATAGAGGAACTGATGGCTTACGTGTTTGAGAAAAACCTTGGAATTAGCCTTTCCATCCCCTTTCCGGTGATAACCTTTGAAAAGGCTATGGAAGAATACGGCACAGACCGTCCTGACCTAAGGTTTGACTTGCGGTTAAAAGATCTTTCTGAACTTTTTAAAGAAACTTCTTTTAAGGTCTTTCGTTTGGCTTTAGACGCAGGCGGTGTGATAAAAGGTTTAAAGGCTCCAGCCTCTTTTTCAAGAAAGGAATTAGACGATTTAACTAAATTTGCTCAAGACTTAGGAGCAAAAGGTCTTGCCTGGATAAAATATAATAAAAACGGTAGCTCTTTTGAAGAAAAATGGAGCTCTCCTATCGTAAAATTCTTTGAACCCTCTCTTTTAGAGCGGTTAGCAGAAAGGTTTGAAACAGAAGAGGAACAGGCTACCTTCTTTTTTGTAGCCGACACTAAAGAGATAGCTAATTTGGTTTTAGGAGAACTAAGAAAACATATAGCTACCAAGCTTAACTTAATACCTCAAGGGACTTTTTCCTTTACCTGGGTAGTAGATTTTCCTCTTTTTGAATGGGACCCTGAAGAAAACAGACTGGTTTCGGTGCACCATCCCTTTACTCATCCTAAAGAGGAAGACCTTCATCTCTTAGACACCGATCCTTTAAAAGTGAGGTCTAAAGCCTATGATTTAGTGCTAAACGGTGTAGAAGTAGGCGGAGGGAGTATACGTATACATCGCAGAGAGCTTCAACAAAAGATTTTTAAACTGTTAAACATTTCTAACGAAGAAGCTGAAGAAAAATTTGGGTTCTTGCTTAATGCCTTAGAGTTTGGAGCCCCTCCTCACGGAGGAATAGCCTTTGGACTTGACAGGTTAATCATGCTTATGCTTGGTAAAAAGAGCATAAGGGAGGTTATCGCCTTTCCCAAAACCCAAAGGGCACAATGTCTACTTACCGGCGCACCTTCTGAAGTAAAAATAGAACAGATATTAGAATTACACCTTCTCCCTGGATGGGAAAAAAAGCCTAAACCTGAATGATAAAGTTTTTTTTAGAAGAAAGTCTTAAAGGTTTAGGAAAATGGCTTAGGTTTATAGGTTTTCAGGTGATTTTTTGTAAAGGTAAGATTACCGACCAAGAAATCTTAAAACATAAAGATTGTTTTTTCTTGATAACCAGCCCTGAAACCGCATCTAAGTTAGAAAAAGCAGGGGTAAAATTTTTGCTTTTACCAAGAGAAAACTTGAAAACTCAACTTAAACTTTGTATAAACCGTTTAAACCTTACAACAGACCTTCAACTTAACATTTGTACCTTATGTGGAACCGAACTTATCCCGGTAAACAAAGAGGATTTTAAAGACCTTATTCCTGAAAAGGTCTATCGCTTTTATAATGAATTTAACTACTGTCCCCTTTGCCAAAAACTTTACTGGGAAGGAGACCACATAAAAAGGCTTAAAGAAAAGTTTAAAAAGCTTATTTCTTAAGTCTTTTTATCAAAAGATCTAACACTTTAGGAGCATCTCCTATCAATCCAAGATGTGCCATCTTAACCAAAGGAGCTTCTTTATCGATGTTTACCGCCACGATATATTCTGAGTTTTCCATACCTACAGTATGTTGTAACGCCCCTGAGATCCCTAAACCTATATAAACCTTGGGTCTTACCGTTACCCCACTTATGCCTATCATCCTATCTTCTTCAACCCAACCCTCATAACATACCGGACGAGTGGCCCCTACCTCGGCTCTAAGAACCTCTGCCAATTCAAAAAGTTTCTGAAAGTTTTCTTTAGACCTAAGTCCTCTTCCTCCAGCTATCACCACTTTAGCCGTAGAGAGTCTGTTAGGTTGTTTTGCAGCCGGCGTAAACCTCCTAACCTTAAGCTTACTTACCCACGAAAAATCAGAAGGCATCTCTACTTCAAAAAACTTAGGTTCTTTTTCGCCATAGATAGCAGAAAACGCACCTATAGATAAGGTTGCCATCACAGGACTGGTGTTAGAAATAAGCTTAGCGATGATGTTTTCTCCGTAAGTAGGCCTTGTCATTACTATCTTTCCATCTTCTATATCTAAATGGTTAACATGGGCACAAAGGCCTAAGTTTAACCTACCTGCTATCCGAGGAGCTAAAGAGCACCCTATCGAGGTTGCAGGAAAAAACAAACCACAAGGATCGGTAGCTTTTACCATTTCCACCAAAACTTCAGCATATAAATCATCTCTAAAATGAGCCAGTTCTTGATGACAAACCATCCAAATTTCATCGGCTATACATTTTTTAAGTAGTTCTAAATCTTTAAAAGAATCTACATCATCTATCAGACATACAAGGACTACTTTTTTGTTCAGTTTTAAACCTAAATCTTTCAAAGGGGTTAAAATCTCTATGGATGAAGGATGTAACATTCCTTGAAAGACCTCACCAAAGGCTATAAGATTTCCCTTCTCAAGATTTTCTAATCTATATTTTTTAAACATATCCCACCTCTAAGGATTGATTATTCCTTTTTGTTCTAAAACTGAAACAAGTTTTTCTACCAAAAAGGAAGGATCTCCTTCTATCACCTGGCCTTTAATTTCTATCTTTTTCTCAAAAACGTCTACTACTTGGGTAGGTGACCCATTAAGACCTAATCTTTCAGGGATTAAATCCAAATCATTAGCGGCAAGAACCATCGGTTCCTTTACCTTGGCTTCTAAAAGTCTTTTTAAAGAAGGCGGTCTTAAATAGTCAAAAGCCTCAGGTAAAATAGAAGCTAAAAAAGGAGGGTTTACTTCTAACTCCTCTTCTCCGTATTCTGTTTGGCGGATTACCACCCAACTATTTTCTTCTTTATAGATAGCTTTAACATGGGTAAGAGAGGGTAGTTCAAGTAAAGCTGCGGTTTCTGGAGGGACTTGTGAAGTCTCTCCGTCTATAGATTTAAGCCCCATAAGCACCAAAGAATAAGGCGACAACCTTTTAATAGCCTGAGCAAGCACATAACTGGTAGCCAAGGTATCTGAACCAGCAAAGGCTCTATCAGATAAAAGTACCATCTCATCGGCTACTATCCCATATACCTCTTTTAAAAGAGGTATTACATTGGGAGGTCCCATAGTAATAACATAAACTTTAAAACCGTAAGTTTCTTTAAGCCGGGCTGTCATCTCTATTGCTTGTCTGTCAGGTGGGTTAAGGATTAACTCTAAACTTTCTCTTTTTAAGGTGTGGGTCTTAGGGTCTACTTTGACTGTGCCTGGCTTAGGCACTCCTTTTATACAAAGAATTATTTTTTCCATCTCTAACCCCATTTTATTTATAGTATTTGAGAAGTTCTCTGGCTATCACATTTCTTTGGATCTCGTTGGTTCCTTCATAAATCTGCAAGCATTTTGCGTCTCTAAAGTATTTTTGCACAGGATAATCCCTCATATATCCCAAACCACCCATCATTTGGATGGCCCTTTCTGTGACCCACATAGCCATGTCTGTAGCAAAACATTTTACCATAGAAGAAGCTCCAGAAAAATCTTTAGCTCCTCGGTCTATAAATCTTGCCACACTATAAAGTAAGCTTCTTGCTGCCTCTATTTTCATCGCCATTTCAGCAAAGGTATGACTCACTGCTTGAAACTGATAAACCGGTTGACCAAACTGAATCCTTGATGCAGCATGCTTTAAAGAAACCTCCATTGCAGCCTGGGCTATACCTACAGCCTGTGCTCCTGCTCCGCATCTGGCATAATCTAATGTTTTTAAAGCTACGATAAAACCCATACCCTCTCTGGCGATTAGTCTTGATTTAGGGATTACACAATCGTTAAAAAAAAGCTCGGTAGTAACCGAGGCCCTTAAACCTAACTTTTTCTCTTTCTTTCCTACTGAAAACCCTGGATCTCCCTTTTCTACAATAAAAGCACTAGCCCCTCGAGCCCCTTTAGAAGGATCTGTAAGAGCTATCACTACATAGATATCAGCAATACCTCCGTTGGTTATCCACTGTTTTACTCCGTTTAATATATAATATTCCCCTTCTTTTTTGGCAGTGGTTTTTATACCAAAGGCATCGCTTCCTGCTTGAGGTTCTGTTAAAGCAAAAGCACAAAGACTTTCTCCTTTAGCGATGCGAGGTAAATACTGAGATTTTTGTTCTTCATTACCAAAAAAAATAATAGGATAAGCCCCAAGAAAAGAAGCAGCGTAAGTAGTAGATATTCCAGCACAATAGTAAGAAAGATGCTCCACCGCAAGGCACATCTCTAAACTCCCCCAGCCTAAACCACCATACTCCTTAGGGACGATTATCCCAAAAAAATCTGCTTGGGCTAAAGCTTTGATAGGTGTTTCATCATAAATTTCTCTTTCGTCCCAATCTAAAGCATAAGGTTTGATATACTCTTCTCCAATCCTCTTTATAAGCTCAACTAGCATCTTTTGATCTTCATTCAACCCATAATCAACCATAAAAACACCCCTTCAAAAAATCCAAAATTTTCTCTATTTTACTAAAAAAATCCCGTTAAGCAAGACAAAAACCAAGATCTATGAGAAAATTCTCTATCTTGGGGCAATAACCATTAGTTTTCTATGGGTTAATCAAGGTTTTTTACTAACCAAAACAAGCAACCACTTGGTATTTATCTATTTTAGGTTAACAATTTGTTAAGGATTTACAGGTCTTAACGAATGTCTATATTTTAGAGGAACACTTTCAGGAAATTGGGTATAATGAATTTTTCCTTTTTCATCTACATAATAATAGATCAAAGGTTTAAAAGAAGAACTATTAAAGGTATTTTTACCTTTAGCTTTAGTATTTTCTTTTTTATCTTGTTTAACCTTCTCTCCCTCTTCTCCCAAGGTAAGATAAGATCTTAACAACTGTATCTTTTTAGGACCAAGACCCTTTACCTTTTCTAAATCTTCCCAAGACTTAAATGGGCCGTTTTTTTCTCGATAATCTACGATGGCTTGAGCGGTTTTTTTGCCGATACCAGGAAGTTTTTCAAGCTCTTCTACTGTAGCTTGATTTACGTCTAACTTTTTAGCTAACCCTACAGAAGTTAAAAACAAATAAATTATAGAAAATAATAGAAAAGAAAAAACTAAAGAATAAAAGGGGTGAGTAATCCCACCCCTTTTATAAAAAAACATTGTTATCTTTTACACACACCCAGTAGGTTTAGGTAATCCAGCCATTTTACAAGCTCCTTTTCCAGGACCAGAGGGGAACAATTCATAAATCTTCTTTAAAGGAAAACCTGTTACTTTAGATAAAATCCTAACCATAGGGGCTACGCCGTTCTTTTTGTAATAGTCCTGAAGAACGTTAATAACTTTCCAATGCTCTTCGGTTAACTCCTGAATACCTTCTAACTCTTTTACATACTCAACCCATTCTTGACACCAAGCATCAAGACCACCTGCTAAGAAACCGTCTTCATCTACTTCAAAAACCTTACCTTTGTACTCAACTGTTGGCATACCTAACACCTCCTTTTATTTTTTAATTAAACCCTTTTTTCAAAAATATTTAAAACTTTAAAACTTACTTTTGTATCTTATTTTTATATGTTTTTAAAAAAAAGTCAAGGGTAATTTTAAAAAATTTCTTTAACCATAGGTATCTCATCACAGTCGGGAAATTTGGTACATTTTACACAATCTGACCATACCTTATAAGGTAGCTCAGACTTATTAACTCTTACAAAACCTATTTTCTCAAAAAAAGCAGGTACCCTGGTTAACACAAAAACCTTCGGTATTTCAAGCTCTTTAGCCTCATCTAAACAAGCCATTACCAGGGCTAAACCAATACCTCTTTTTTGATACTCTTCACTTACCACCAAAGATCTTATCTCTGCTAAATCTTCCCAGCAAATCTGTAAAGCACAAGCAGCTACTATCAAATCCTTCTCTTGATAAACAAAAAAATCCCTCACGTGTTCGTATAACTCTGATAAAGGCCTAGGGATAACATCCCCTTTTTTAGAAAAATGTAAAATCAGTTTATAGATATATTTTATATCTGAAAGTTTGGCCTTTCTTATCAAATTAAAATCCTCTTCTCACCAAAACTTATTTTAGCTCTACCACAAAAGGTTTACTTACCCCAAGGTCAGAGGCTACTTTCGAAACTGCCTTTTCTGCTTCTTCTCTATTAGAGTATCTACCTACATAAACTTTGTAAAGGGTTTTCCCTTCAGAAGCTACAGCCTTTACCGTAACTGGATATCCTTTCTTTTCAGCTAAGGCTCTTAACTTTTCAGCAGATTCTTTCTGAGAAAAAGCTCCTACTTGAAGCCCAAAGGTTCCTTTTTTTATCTGGTTAGAGAGCTGAGCAACCTCTTTAGTCTTAGAGGTTGTTTCTTTTGGTTTAGTAGGTTCCTTTACTTCAATTTCTTTAGACTTAACTACCGACTTTTTTTCTGTTATTTTAGCTTCGGTTTTATTTTCTTGGTATACAGGTTGAGGGGGTGGTACAAAGGCTTGAGTAGAAGCGTTATCTTTAAAGTCAACAGGCTGCTCAGCGGTTGCATTAGCAGGTGGAGGAGGTGGGAGGGTTACGGTTTCGTTGGTTGGTTGAGAGGATTGAGTAACATTGATAGCAGCAGTTTCAAAAGTGGCGTTTTCCTGTTCTTTAGGACCTATTTTACTTCCTACCCAAACCCCTATGATAAAACTCCAAACCAATAAACATAACCCAAAAAGGATGATAAAAACTAAAGCTACCCGACTTACCTCTATTTTAACCTTCTTTCCCTCCATAATCTGTAACCTCCTTTTTTACATTCTTTCTGGAGCGTTAACCCCTAAAAGGTTTAAACCATTTTTTAAAACTACTTTGCAACCTAAACATAAACCAAGTCTGGCTAAACTTAGCTCTTTATCTTCTGAAAGCACTCGATGTTTGGTATAAAACTCGTGAAACTGTTTAGCAAGGTCTAACAAGTAATAAGTAAGCTTATAAGGTGCAAAAAACCGGCTTGCAGATACCACCACCTCTTTAAACTCTTCTATCTTCTTAGCAAGGGCTATCTCTTCTTCTGACGAAAGAACACTAAAATCCACCATTTCCCAGTCTATTTTTTCTAAGCCCTGCTCCTTTGCCTTTTCAAAAATACTACATATCCTAGCATGGGCATACTGCACGTAATAAACAGGGTTTTCTTGAGATTGCTTTTGGGCTAAATCTATATCAAAATCTAAAGGAGAGTCAGAAGACCTACTCAAAAATATATATCTCGTAGCATCTACCCCTACCTTGTCCAAAAGTTCTTTTAACTCTACAAACTCTCCTTGCCTGGTGGACATACTTTTTAACTCACCACCCTCTATAAGGTTAACCATCTGAATAAGAATAACCTCTAAGGCTTCTGGATTTAAACCTAAGGCTTTAAGGGCACCCTTTAAACGTTTTACATATCCATGATGGTCTGCTCCCCAAAGATTAATAGCAAGTTCAAACCCTCTGTCTACAAACTTTTCATAATGATAAGCAATGTCTCCTGCAAAGTAGGTATATTCTCCGTTTGAACGTATTAACACCCTATCCTTTTCGTCTCCAAATGCAGAAGACTTGAACCATAAAGCTCCTTCTTTCTCATAAATCAAGCCTCTTTGTTGTAAAAGATTTATCAACTCGTCTACCTTTGCCCTTTCGTAAAGGCTTTTTTCTGAATACCAGTTGTCATAAACTACCCTAAACCTTTCAAGGTCTGACCTTATATCTTCGAGAATGGTTTTTATTGCTATCTCTCTACAAATTACTATAGCTTTATCTTTTTCTAACTCTAATAGATTAGGATGCTCTGTCAAAACCTTTTTAGCTATATCATAGATATAGGCCCCTTTATAAAAGTCTTCGGGAAAATCTATTTTTTCTCCTTTTAATTCTTTAGCTCTAAGATAGACAGACTCACCTAAAATATCCATCTGGGTGCCTTTGTCGTTGATATAATATTCTTTAGTCACTGAATAACCAGTAAAGGCTAACACCCTTGCTAAAGAATCTCCATAGGCTGCCCCTCTTCCGTGGCCGATATGAAGTGGACCTGTAGGATTGGCTGAGACAAACTCAACCAAAACCCTCTTGCCTTTTCCTATATCAACCCGTCCATAATCGTCTTTCTCTTCTATAGCCTTAAGTAGGTTCTCAAAATAATACCGAGGAGATACCCAAAAATTAATAAATCCCGGCTTAACAAACTCTACCTTCTCAAAAAGGTCTTTTTCTTTTAGAAGTTCTGTAGTAAGCCTCTCGGCTATCTCTATGGGAGACAATCCTACAGTGTTTTTTAAGACAAAAGCTATGTTGGTAGCATAATCCCCAAAAGAATCTTTTTTAGGAGTTTCTATTTCAAAATTAGGTAAGTTTATTTTTCCAAAAGTAGACTCTACCGCTTTTTCTATAACCTCTTTAATCTTCTGTCTTATCAACCTCCGTCTCCTTCCTTAAATTTTTTAAAAGTTTAACATCTGGAGAATAGTCAGGACATTTTAAAGGTTGAGTATTGTCAAAGGAGAACTTTTTAGCACAAACTTCTCTCCAAGCACAAGTAGCACATAATACAGGTAACTGTGTTTCGTTTTGTTGTGTTTTTTCCAAGGATTACTCCTTATAAAAATTTTTTAAAGCTTCGAACTTTTTATTAAAAAACCCCAAGTTTAAGGTTTTGTCAAGATTGCCAAGAGAAAAATATTCAGGAAATGGGGCCAAAAATTCCAAAGGTTCTTTGGTTATAGGATGAGGGAAACGTAAAAAACAAGCATGTAAACCGATAGCCTTACCTTTTAAAACCAAGGTTTTGGCTCCATATCTCACATCCCCTACGATAGGAAAACCAAGATAACTTAAAACTGCCCTAAGCTGATGCTTTCTCCCAGTTATGGGAAAAAGCAACACCAAAGACCTTTTTTTTCTACATTCTAAGACCTCATAATAGGTTAAACTTTCTTTTGCTCCCTCTTGATGCTCTTCAAAAACTAAAGCCTTTTTAGCCTTTTGGTCCCATTTGAGATAAGTCTTAATTAAACTTTGACCTTTTAAACTACCTTCTACCTCGGCTACATACAATTTAATCACTTCTTTTTGTCTAAAGGCTTCAGAGATCCTCTTAGCTGCCTTAGTTCTTTTGGCTAAAACCAACGCCCCAGAAACAGGTTTATCTAACCTATGAACCACCGCTAAAAATACCCCTCCTTCTTTTTGGTCTCGTCTTTTTATAAAATCTTTTAAAGTTTTTAACAAAGATATCTCTGAATCTCTTGCCCCTTGGACTACTATACCTGCAGGTTTGTTGACCACCAAAAGGTTTTTATCTTCAAAAAGGATAGAAACTGGCTTTTTCAACGGGTCATTTCCTCTTTTCCTTTTAAAAGCTCTTCTTTTTTACTTTTTATGTTAAGGTTAACTTTGGGATTTTTTTGATAAAAATCTTCCGAAATTCCAAAAAGCCTAAAAATAAAGTTAAAAACCCCCTTTCCTATACTACTAGGATGCAACGGGACGATGGTGTAGTTATCATAAGTACCTATTACTTGTAAAGGAATATATACAAGCATTCTTGGTTTACCAAGCACCCAAGGGCCTAACTTTGGGATTTTTTCTATGATAACATCTACTGTCTTAAAAGGCGAGGCGTAAAAAGTAAGGTTAAGTTGCTTGTTAGTCAAGTTTATCGGTCCTTCTCCAAAAAGTCTAAACCCTGAGGCAGAAAGAAAGGCTTCATCTATGATTAGGGTTTTATCCTCTAACTTAGACCTGAAATTTAATTCTTCATAAGGTAATAACTGGTTCTCTAAGTTAGGAACCTTTCCGCTAAAAAGGTCTATAGGGCTTAAAAATCCCAAAAGATGCGCTACAAGAGGGGCTCGATAGACATATCCTTTTTTGGACTTAATCGTTAATTCTCCCTGCGTATTTTTAAGAAGCTCCTCATTATCTCCTTCCAAATAAGCATAACCTTTCATCTTATATGGACCTTCTAATATAACCTTAGGCATCTCCTCAGGATAAAGACACGAGAAAAGGTCTAAAAAGTCTCCTTCTGAAGGTAAAAGGTCTACAAAAGCCTGATGAACTCCCTCTGAAAGAGAATAGATAAAGTCTACCCCTATTCCACAAAATTTAGCGTTAGATAGATTTACCCATAAAAGTTTGGCCTTCGTATTTAGATTTACCTCTAAACTAAGATGTTCCATTTCATGAGACGTAGGGAATATTAATTTATCTGCACCTATTTTGATATCTGCTATTAACGGAACCCCTTTAAAATACTCCCAAAAATCCTTTTTACTTTCTTTATTAGAAGTTTTTTGCTCGTTGCCCACACCTACCAATTTTTTTAGGTCTATCTTTTCAGCCTTAAAACCTCCTGTAAGCAGAAGAGATTTAGGATTTTTATCAAGTTTTAAATCGGCTAAAACTGTAGAATTATCCCACTCTACTTTAAAATTTCCATAAACCAATAAGTCTTGGTTAATCTTTATCTCACCATCAATCCCTAACGAATCTTTAACCTTAACCCCTTGAAATCTTACTAAACCCTCCTTAACCAAAAGCTCTTTGTTTAAATATCTGTCTATCAAGGAATCTAAAAAGTCTTTATCTTTTTTAAAATTTAAAGACAGATGGCTTTCTACCCATCCTTCAGCTTGATAAGGAATTTCAGCAAAAATAGAGACAAGTTCTTCTAACCTAAGTTTTCCTTGAAGGTTTAAGTCAACCTGAGTTTTGGATAACTTCGCTGAAAAATGTTGCTGGCTTTCTTTTCCTATAAAACTCCCAGACAAAAACGTCTGGTCTTTAGTTTGTTCTAAATTTAAAGATATCTCTTTATCTAAAATCTGGTAATTTCCCTTAGTTTTAACTTCTTCTTTTTTATACCCTAAGGCTAAACTTTCTATTTTTATCGGAGCTTTTAATTGAAAAGAACCCTTATCAAGCCCCAAAAGCTTTTCTATCTTTGTCTTTAACCCCTCTTTTAGCTCACCTTTGACTTCTAAGTATACCTCTTCCCCGAAAACTTTGCCTTTAACCATAAAGGCAGAGCCTTCAACTTCTAACGGGGCTTCTCCAAACTCAAAAACCCCTTGCTGCCAAACTAAAGGAATGTATTCTGTATAGCCTTCAAACCTTTCCCCCTTTTCCTCTTGAACCAAACTTACTTTACTCGCCTTTCCTTTTAGGTATAGGTTGTTTAAAATAGTTTGTTTTAGGTTGGTTTGTTCTTGGGTCAACTGGTTCAGATTACCCTTAAACCAACCTTCTTCTATTTCTAAAGCTTCAAACTGAAGTTTTCTTTCTTTTAAAAACGCCCCTATCTCTTCTTGCTTCTCTTCTAAAACCTCTATAAAAGCGGGTTTGATGGTTAATCCCAAAACCTTAACCCACACATCCATCGAATTAAAGTTTAAATCTACCATTCCGTTTTTTAGGTTTAAACCTTCGGTGAGTAAATGCAAATTAGAAAGAAATAACCTGTTTCTATAATAAGCCAGGTCTGCTGTTTTAAGTTGTAAGGAAGCTCTATAATCTGGTAAGGTTAAAATCATATCTTCTGAAACTAAGCCAACCTTTAGATTAAGGTCAGTCAAAGGACCTTTCAATTCTATATTAGATACCAAGTTTCCCTCTGTCTTAAAATCTTTTATCTTTTGTTGGTAAGATTTAAACATCTCGAAGTTTAATACCAGGTTTTTAATCTTTTCAGCTTTACCAGTGATAGTCCCTTCTAACCAAACTTCAGGTTGTTTCTTAGAAAGGACTAAACCAAAGTTCTTTACTGTTCCTAAAATCTGTTCTTCTATCGCTAAGGTGCCGTTAAAATTAAGCCTTCCTTCTACAAAACCTATCTCTCCTGTTACCTTTTCTAAGTTTAAAGGAAGAAAACCAAGGATTATCTTTCCTTCTTTTAATCTTCCCTTGGCCTTTATTTTTTTATAGTCAATCAAGTCTTTAAAATCTTTACCAGACAAATCAACCTCTATCTCTTCTAAAATCCCTCCACCAACCAAATCAAAAACCTCTTTTACTTCCTTTTGTTTTTCAAAATAAAGCAGGCCTATCCTTTTAACCTCTTCCAAATCAAGTCTTTTAACCTTAAAACGGGTGCTAATCGAGTCTTTTTTCTTTAAAAATTCCCCTTGTGCCTCTATATAAGGATTTCTAAAAACTATTTTTTTAAAGTCCAACTTAAGTATATCTGGTTGATAAATCAGCACCCCAGTAATAAGCCCACCTAACAACCTTTCCTTAGGAGCCTCTTTTAAAACCAACTGAGGGTTTAGTAGCTGAAAGGAAAGATTAAGGGTCTCTTTTTCTAAAGAAAGTTCTGCCATCAAGTCTGAAGAGAGATGGTTTATAGGAAGGTCTTTAAACTTGGAGAGACCGTTAAAGTCAAAGGCTTTCAAGTTAACAGAGTTCTCTAAAAAAAGGGTCGAAAGGTTTAGTCTTCCCTTTATCTCAGCTTCTTTAAACAAAGGACTGCTTAAAGAGATTAATTCCCATAGAGCTTGGTTTTTGTCTATCTTAAAAAATAGGTCTGTTTTCTCAAAGGTTAACCAGCCTATTTGGGTTTCATAGTCAATCCTTGCTTCCTTAGCTTGAAGAACAAAAGGACCCATACCTTTTAGCTGATCTCTTAACCGATAAAGGTTAAAAGGCTTCGGAGAAAAATAAGCCTTTAGTCTAAGTTTTTTTAGCTGAAGTGTTTCGGGGAAAAAATTTAACCGAAAAATCTTAGACAAAGAAAAAACCGCAGTGCCCTCAGGAACTTCTATTTCATAAGACTTATTTTTAAAACTTAATTCTTTAACCTTTACCTTTCCCTCAAAAAGGTCTACCTTTATCTTTTCATATTGTAAATCTATCTGTTGGCTGGCTTTGAGAAATTTGAAAAGTCGCTCTTTAAACCAAGGTTGATTGAGCAAAAAGTCTATGTTTACCAAGAAAAAGCCAAACAACGAAAGGACTAAAAAAAGTAAAAGGATGCCAAAACGCAATTTTTTTATCATCAATTTATGAATTTTAACTTAAAATTTTTTAAAAATCAAGAAAAGATTAAGCTCGAGAAAGTTTATAGGCTAACTTTATCGCTTGAATAAAACTTGAAGGATTAGCTATACCTTTATCTGCAATATCATAGGCAGTCCCATGACAAGGAGAGGTCCTTACTACTGGAAGTCCTAAGGTAAGGTTTACTCCGTCTTCAAAATGAATAAGTTTAAAAGGGGCCAATCCTTGGTCATGATACATCGCTACTACCAAGTCAAAACGCCCCTGATAGGCCCAGAAAAAGAGGCTGTCAGCCGGATAAGGACCATACACAGGGAACCCTGCCTCTTGACAAAGGTTTATAACGTCTTTTAAAACCGTCTCTTCTTCTTTACCTAATAGACCTCCTTCTCCTGCGTGTGGGTTAACCCCACAAAGAGCTATCTTAGGATAATCCACCCCAAGTTTTAACAAAAATTCATAGGAAAGTTTTACCGTAGTAAAGACCTTATCGGTGGTTATTCTTTCTGAGACCTCTTTTAAAGGAATATGGGTGGTAACCAAAGAGACTTTTAATCTTTCTCCATAAAAACTCATGACAAACTCTTTAGAACCAAGGTCTTTAGCCAGCCATTCTGTATGTCCTTTATGTTTGACCCCAACTTTTTCTAATCCCTCTTTACTGATAGGTCCAGTAACGATAGCTTTTATCTTCCCTTCTTTAGCTAATTCTATAGCTTTTTGAACAAAACTGCTCATGGCTAAAAAGCCTTCAATACAAGGCTTTCCAGGTTGGATGCTTAGTTCAGAAAGGGATAAAACTTCTACCTCTTTAGGAAATTCAACCTTTAACCAGCAAGCCCTTTCTTTTAAAACCTTTTCGTCCCCTATGATTAAAAGATGGTTTAATATCTCAGGAAAATTTTTTTTAAAATAATCAAGAGACTTAAGGATTACTTCTGGACCTATACCTGCTGGACAACCTAAGGTAATGGCTATTTTTTTTGAATGAGTAATCACCTAAAGCCCTCTTTCAAAGAAGAAAGGGGGGCGTTTTAGCCCCCTTGAAGTTTATTTCATTTCCTCAAAATCTGCGTCTATTACATCATCTCCGCCTTTTTTCTTAGTTTCTTCTTTAGAAGAAGCCCCACCTTGAGAAGCAGAAGACGCTTTTTCTCTATAAAGCATTTCTGCAAGTTTGTAAGAAGCCTGGGTTAACTCATCGCTTGTCCTTCTTATTTCGTTTAAATCCTCTCCTTCCATAGCTTTTCTTAGTTGATTTATTTTTTCTTCTACTTCTTTCTTAAGTGTTTCTGGTACCTTATCTCCGAGTTCTTTTAAAGTCTTTTCTACAGAATAGATAAGGCTATCTGCTTGATTGCGAGCTTCTGCAAGTTCTTTTTTCCTTCTATCTTCCTCAGCAAATTGTTCTGCTTCTTTAATAATTTTCTGAATTTCTTCTTCACTTAGACCTGAAGCAGGTCTTACTACGATAGACTGCTCTTTTCCAGTACCTAAGTCTTTAGCGGTAACATGTAAAATACCGTCTGCGTCTATGTCAAAAGTAACCTCTATTTGAGGCACTCCTCTCGGGGCTGGAGGAATACCTACTAAATCAAATTTAGCGATACTTTTATTGTCTTTAGCTAAAGGCCTTTCTCCTTGTAATACATGGATGGTAACGGCTGTCTGGTTGTCGGTAGCAGTAGTAAAAATTTGACTCTTTCTAGTAGGTATAGTAGTTCCTCTTGGAATGATTACCGTAAAAACACCACCTAAAGTCTCTATTCCTAAGGAAAGTGGGGTTACGTCTAAAAGAAGCACGTCTTTTACCTCTCCTTTTAACACTCCAGCCTGGATAGCAGCTCCCATGGCCACGACTTCATCAGGATTAACCCCTTTAACCGGCTCTTTACCAAAAATTTCTTTAACCTTTTGCTGAACTCTTGGCATACGGGTCATACCACCAACCAAGATAACTTCGCTTATGTCTTTAGGAGTAATACCTGCATCTTTCATGGCAATACGACAGGGTTCTTCTAATCTATCTATTAGGTCCTCTACCAAACTTTCAAGCTTAGCCCTGGTTAGTTTCATCACTAAATGTTTAGGACCTGTAGCATCGGCGGTGATAAAAGGAAGGTTAATCTCAGTCTCTAAAGTACTTGAAAGCTCAATTTTAGCTTTTTCAGCCGCTTCTTTTAATCTCTGTAATGCCATCTTGTCTTGTCTCAAGTCTATACCATGCTCTTTTTTGAATTCCTCTGCGATATAGTCTACTATCCTCATATCAAAGTCTTCGCCACCTAAGAACGTATCTCCAGAAGTAGACTTAACCTCAAAAACGCCATCTCCTATTTCAAGGATAGAAATATCAAAAGTTCCTCCTCCCAAATCAAAAACAGCGATTAATCCTTCTTTTTTCTTTTCAAGACCATAGGCTAAACAAGCAGCCGTAGGTTCGTTGATAATTCTAATAACGTTTAAACCAGCAATCCTACCTGCATCTTTAGTTGCCTGCCTCTGGCTGTCGTCAAAATAGGCAGGAACGGTAATAACTACATCTTTTACTTCTTGTCCTAAATACTCTTCTAAATCTTGTTTAATCTTTCTAAGAATCATAGCAGAAATCTCAGGAGGACTATAACGTTTACCTCTAATCTCTACATGAGCGTCTCCGTTAGGTGCTTCTACTATTTTATATGGCACCTTTTTACTCCATTCCTGCACTACAGGGTCGTTAAACTTTCTTCCCATCAATCTTTTAATACCAAAGATGGTATTCTCAGAATTAATGATAGCCTGCCTTTTGGCAGGAAGACCAACCAATATCTCTCCGTTTTCTTGAAATGCTACCACCGAAGGTGTAGTCCTTGTTCCTTCTCTGTTAGGAATTACCTTTGGTTCACCACCTTCAAATATAGCTACACAAGAGTTGGTAGTGCCAAGGTCAATACCCACTATAGGTACCTTACTCATTTCTTTAACCCTCCTTTTAATTTTTATTCGTTTTCTACTATATTCTCTTCTGTTTCTTTAGACGAATTTTTTTCCGTTTTTTTACCCATGCAAACACAAACCAAAGCAGGCCTTATCAACCTATCGTGTAAGGTATACCCTTTTTGGTATACCTTGGTTATACTACCAGAAGGTACCTCTGAATGAGGTTCGGTAGAAAGAGCCTCGTGATAAAAGGGATGAAAAGGTTCTCCTACAGAAGGAAAAACCTGTTTTAAACCAAATTTTTCAAGGGTAGTAATTAAAGATTTAAAGGTTAACTCAACCCCTTGTTTTAAGGCCTCTATGTTTTGAGTAGTAGAAAAGGCTTCTAAAGCTCTTTCCAAATTATCTATACAAGGTAATATTTCTTTAAAAAGGTTTTCTAAAGCAAATTTATAATATTCTTCCTTTTCTTTTTTAAAACTTTTCTTAAGGTTTTCTATTTCAGCTGCATATCTTAAGGCTAAATCTTTCCAATATTTAACCTCTTCTTCTTTAACCTGAGACTCTTCTTGAGTTTTGGGTTTTTCTTCTAACCTCTGTTCCTTTAATTCTTCCATATAAAAGACCTCCTTAACTAAGTCCTCAGGACCCTTTACATATTATCGTTTCAAGTTATGATAAAAATTAAGACTTTTATTTAATTTTTCCAGAGGATTGACCTTAAAAAAATGTTAGAAAAGTGGAAAATCAGAAATCTCTTGGTGCAAGCCTTTGAAGAAGACCTTCCTTTTTATGACTTAACCACTGAATTGGTAATCAAAGAAAATCCTGTAGTAAAAGCCTATTTCTTAGCTAAAGAACCTCTAGTCGTTTGTGGAACTTCGGTAGTAGAGGAAGGTTTTGCCTTTATCGACCCAGAAATAAAAACACTATGGTATTATCATGAAGGAGAGGAGGTAGAAGCCTATACTAAAATAGGCACGGTGGAAGGAAAAGTAAAAAGCATACTAAAAGCTGAAAGAATAGTTTTAAACCTTTTTCAACACCTTTCTGGTATTGCTACTTATACTAGAAAGATGGTTAAAAAACTTAGCCCTTATAAAACAGTTTTACTTGATACAAGAAAAACCCTTCCAGGCTTAAAGGTTTTACAAAAATACGCCGTAAGGGTGGGAGGAGCCCAAAATCATCGTTTTTCCCTGTCAGATGGTATCCTGATAAAGGATAACCATATTAAAGTCTTAGGAGGAATAGAAAAAATCCCTCAAGCACTAAAAAAATTACCTCATTATCTAAAGATAGAAATCGAGGTAAAATCGTTAGAAGAGTTAGAATTTCTGTTAAAAGCTAAAGCCCCTGTAGACATCGTTCTTTTAGATAATTTTACCCCAGAGGCTATCCAAAAAGCTAAAGACCTTATCAAAGCTTATAATCCAAACCTTAAAATCGAAGTTTCCGGAGGTATTAACTTAGATAATATAGAAGATTTTGCCAAGCTTGAGGTTGATTATCTTTCTGCAGGAAGTTTAACCCATTCGGTTAAAGCGGTTGATATTAGCTTAAAAATAGAATAAAGGGGGGGATATACTCCCTCCCCTTTTTATTTCTTAGAGGTTAGTAAAAGTTTTTTCTAAAGGAGGAACTACCTCTTTCTTTCTGCTCATAACCCCTGGTAACCAAACGCTTTTACCTTCTAATTTTTTACCAAAAGTAATCTCTACGATCTTAGGTTCGTCAGTAATTACCATCAATTCAGTACCTTCTTTCATGATGTCGGTTAACATCAACACTACAGAATGGTAAGAACCTTCTACTTTAATTTTGTTAAGCTCATCGTAAATTTCATCAAATCTACTTTCTACGGTTTTAAGGTCTATCAATTCAATCTGACCTACACCTACCTTTTTACCGCTCATGTTGTAATCTTTAAAGTCCCTCATGATGATGTCTTTAGCAGACATACCAGAAACATCGGAAAGTTTAGATTTTACTTCTACTCCAAAGTTTACGATGTCGTCTATACCAGCAATCTTAGCCAAAGCTTCGGCTGCCTCTTTATCTGCTTCGGTGGTAGTAGCAGATTTGAAAACTACGGTGTCACTTAAGATAGCGGCTAACATGAGACCAGCAATCTCTTTAGGTATTTCTATTCCTGTTTTATCAAAAAGGAACTTCAAAACAGTAGCCGTGCAACCTACAGGGAAGTTAACAAAAAAGATTGGATTAGGAGTGGTTACATCTCCAATCTTGTGGTGGTCTACTACTGCTACGATTTCAGCCTTGTCTATGTTATCAACACTCTGAACCTTGTCAGAATGATCGACTAAAGCAATGGTCTTTCCCTCACCGTCTGTCATAATTTCAGGCACAGCTACTCCAAACTTTTCTAAAACAAACTTAGTTTCTGCGTTGGGTTCTCCTTGGATCACAGGCACGGCTTCTTTTTCTACTTTAATAATTTTACAGCCTGCTTTTTTCCAGGCGTTCAAAAGATAGGCAAAAACTATAGCAGAAGCCACAGAATCAGTATCAGGTTTTTTGTGCCCCACTACATAAATTTGATGATGCATAAGGTCACCTCCTAAAAATTTATTTTTGAATTTTTAATAGACTATGATACTAATTTTTTTGTCTTGTCAACCCTAAAAATTAATTATATAATTCCAAAAATAGAAAAATTTGAAACATTAAACTTTGATTTTAAGTTTTTTTAAATATTTCCGATTTATTTTATAAAATCCTAAAGAGGTATTATGGAAAGGGAAGCGGTAAGAATTGATGTAGTTGTACCTTTAAAGGTTACTAAAATTGAACCGTCTGAAATAGAAAATAAAGTAGCTCATGTAGTAGGAGATACTACTATATTTTCTTATATTCCTATCAAGGACACCATAGACGAAGCTCTTAACTCTTGGTTAAGACTTATAAATGCTAAGCTCGACTATCTTATCAACCTTATGTCCAGAGAAAAAGAGGGTTTTAACGAACTACCTTATCAAAAGGTAAACCTAAGTGAAAAAGGTATAAGGTTTCTTACTAAAGAACCTTTTGAAATCGGGGATTTTGTAGAAATAAAAACGGTTTTAGACATTTATCAACCTGTAGGGTTTTATCTTTATGGTAAGGTGGTAAGGTGCAACCCTAAGGAAGAAAAATACGAAGTAGCCGTTGAGTTCATAAACATGCCCAAAGATATTAAAGATAAATTAAGTTTTTTTATCCTGCAAAAGGAAAGAGAAATCATCCGAGAGATGAAGGAGCTCTAAATGCCCTCTATTGTAGGTTTTATAGTAGTTATCGTTTGCGTTTTTGGTGGTTACGCCTTAGAACATGGAAATTTTTCGGTGCTTATCCAACCTGTAGAATGGCTTATCATCTTTGGGGCAGCAGCAGGAGCTTTACTTGCAGCCTCAACCCAATCTGCCTTAAAAGGCGTTATCCAGTACTCTATTAAAGGTCTCACTAAACCTCAAATTTACGGAAAACAAGACTTCGTGGACTTACTCCTTCTTTTAAACGATATTTTTAGAAAAATTAAAAAAGAAGGGTTGATTTCTATAGAACAAGACATAGAAAATCCAGAGGCAAGCAAAATATTTTCATCCTACCCTACGGTGCTTGCTAATCATCATGCCTTAGACTTTATCAGAAATACCTTTAGGTCTATCCTAACCACCAACATCACCCACTTTGAGCTTGAAGCACTTTTAGAAAACGAAATAGAAATCATCCATCATGAAAACTTAGAGCCGGTACATCGTCTCGAGAAACTTGCGGATTCTATGCCAGGGTTAGGTTTGGTAGCTGCGGTTTTAGGTATAATTTTAACGATGGGAAAAATAGATGAACCTCCTGAGGTTTTAGGTCATCATCTTTCTATCGCCCTTGCCGGTACTTTTATCGGTATCTTAACCTGTTATGGATTTTTAACCCCGCTTGTTCAAAAATTAGAGTTTTTTTGTAATCAAGAAAAGGAATACCTTAATGTTATTAAAACTGCTATCGTTTATTTTATAGGAGGTGGAGCTCCTCAAATAGCGGTTGAATTCGCCAGAAGGACCATTCCTCCTCATATGAGGCCTTCTTTTGAAGAACTTGAAAACCTTATGAAAGGTAAAAAATAAGTCATGACCACCCCTCCCATCATCATCAAAAAGGTAAAAAAAATAGTAGGAGGCCATCACGGAGGGTCTTGGAAAATCGCTTATGCTGACTTTTTAGCAGGTATGATGACCTTTTTCCTTTTGATGTGGTTGGTGAGCATCATGGAACCTAAACAAAAAGCCCAAGTGGCAGCCTATTTTAGGAAATTCAATATCTTTGAAAAGGCTGGAGTAAGTATGTTGATGGAGTATTATCGAAAAGGAACCCTTAAAAGCGAACAAAGCGGAATTATGCCTGAGGCTAAGTTTGACCTAAAAAAAGAAGAAGAAAAAATAAAAAAAATAGTAGAAACCAGGCTAAAATCTCTTAAAGAACACATCTTGATAGAAACTCAAGAAATTTCAGAAAAAGAAAAAATCATCCGCATAGAAATAGTAGAGCTTACTAATCAACCCTTGTTCCAAAGCGGAAGCGCAGAGTTAACTACCTCAGCTAAAGAAATACTTAAAACCTTAGCCCAAGAACTAAAAGATGTCCCTGGGACTATAAGTCTTGAGGGACATACAGATGCTGTACCCTCAAGAAGGGGGAAAGTAGGCAACTGGGAGCTTTCTACTGCCAGAGCCCTTTCAGCCATGTTAGAATTAGAAAAAAACGGTGTTCCACCAGAAAAGATAAAAGAAGTAGTAGGATATGCAGACAACCTTCCTTTAATCAAAGATAACCCATCTGACCCAAGGAATAGAAGAATCAGTTTAGTAATCCATTACCAGCCTGCTCAACAAAACTCTCAAATCCAACCCATTACTACAACCGAATCAACTCCTTAGTCTAAAAACCACCTTGATAGGAACTTTATCAAAATTAAGATGTTTTTGAAAGCTATTTCTAATAAACTTTTCTATACTTTTAGGTAATTCTTCTGGGTAAAGATTAACAAAAACCACAAAGGTTGGAGGCCTTACCTCTGTCTGGGTAGCATAGTAAAACTTGAGCCTTTTTCCTTTTACCGAAAAATTATGATTTTCCTTTAAATCTTCTAAAAGTTTATTAACTAAAGCTGTATTTACTCGCAAGTTATATTGGTCCATCACCTCTTTTAAGACGCCCCAAATTTCTTTAACCCTTCTTCCTGTTTTCGCTGAAACAGTAAGAATAGGCAACCAGGGCATAAACCTTACTCCATGTTTTACATTTTCCAAAAGTAGATTTCCAGCCTCTCTCTTACCGTCAAAAAGATCCCATTTATTCACCAAAAGAATACAAGCTTTGTAATGTTTGTATACCTGTCTTAATAACCTCTGGTCTTGATTGGTGATACCTTCCTCTGCAGTAACAACCATCAACACCACATCAGCTCTTTCAAGGGTAGTTAAAGCTTTATCTACACTAAACTTTTCAGCCCTTTCTTCCACTTTAGTCCTTCTTCTTATCCCTGGAGTATCTATCAATAAGACATTTTCTCCTGTAGGTAACTTTAATAGCACGTCTACACAATCTCTGGTAGTACCAGGTATTTCAGATACTATCATCCTTTCATATCCTAAAAGCCGATTAATAAGCGTGCTTTTTCCTACATTAGGTCTTCCAAGCACTGCTATTTTTAAGGGCTCCTCTTGAAGTAAATGTTCTTCTAAGACTTCTACTCTTTTCTTTATCAACCCTTTTAATTCGTTTATATTTTTATTGTTTTTGGCTGAGATTGAAATTATCTCAGGAAAACCAAGAGCATAAAATTCAAGAGTTCTTTCCTTATCCTCCTTTGCCTCTACCTTGTTTATAACCAATAAAACTTTTTTATCTTTTTTTCTTAAATATTCTGCGATAACTTTATCTCCCTCGGTTAACCCTTGTTTAGCATCCACCACAAAAAGCACCAAATCAGCCTCTTCTAAAGCTTTATCTACCAAATTTCGGATAACCTCACTAAAAAATCTTTTTTCTCCCCATTCTATCCCTCCAGTATCCATCAACTTTACCCCTTTTCCTTCCTCTAATTCAAGATAACCTTCTATTATATCTCTGGTTACCCCGGGGGTTCTTTCAACTATAGCCTTTTTTTCCCTGATAAGGGTGTTAAAAAGTGTAGATTTTCCCACATTAGGTCTTCCTACGATGATTACTTTCCCCATAAAGTTATTCCTTTTTTAAAAAATTTTATCGTGGTATCATACATCTACCACACATTGAGCTATCCAAAGGTCATCTTTTTTTTCTACCTTCGCCAAAGTAAAGGTAGCTCCTTTTACCTCTACACCACAACCAAACCTATCTGGAGAATAATCCTCTCCTAAAAGGACTCCATCTAACCTTACTCCCTGTTCGGTTTCCTCAATTTTTCCCTTAAATTCTTTAAAAAAGATATTTTCTAAAGCAAACAAGCTTAACACTTTATTGATAAAAATCACTACTAACTCGTCTAAAAAATCTGATGCTAATTTTATCTCAATCTTTTGCTGGGCCTTAACCCTTTCGAAATCAACCTCTTCCCCTATTAAACTAAAAAGGGCTTTTAATAAGTTTGAAAACGCCTCTTCTAAAGTTTTACCATAACCTCTTATTCCTATGTCTGCTCCATGTTCAAAGGTCTCATACTCTTTTGATAACATAATACCATCCTATGGATTAATTATCTCCCAACTTTTATGATAATCAAAGGTTTTACAAGATTGAGTAACCACATAATAAGGCACCAAAGGAAAAAACAGCCTAAGCCCAAAATCTTTTCTCCTTGTTTTTTCTGGACATATTATAAAATAATCATCTTTTGGAAAAACATAAAGGGTACCTTCTTCAGAAGTAGAAAAATGGGGGATCTCTTGTTTCTCAAGCAAAGATTTAAACTCTGGATGGGGATGATAAGGCCCTCTCCCTGAAGTTAAAACTACTTTAGGCTTTAACCAAGTCAAAATCTCCTGATTTATACCCTTTTTAGAACCATGATGAGGAGAAACAAGAACCTCAACCGGGAAAAGTTCACCTTCTTCTTTTAATCTATAAAACCTTTCTACGTCTATGTCTCCAGGACAAAACACCGTAAACCCTTTATGTTCCACAACTACTACCAAACTTTCTCGGTTTAGGTCCTCATATGACTCCTCTCCAGGAAAAAGATAAACCTCTGTATCTCCTATTTTAAAACCCTGAGGAACCGATATTTCCTCTAAAGGATAAATAAGGTTTACCTTTTGCCAGTCTTCTTGCGTAAATCTTCCGGTTATCGCTTTTTTTATTAAAAAATCTTTTTTAAGAGTGTTAAAGCCTCCGCTGTGGTCAAGGTCAGGATGAGAAACTATCAAAATTTCTATCAATGATACCCCGAGTTTTCTTAAAGTAGGCTCTAAATAAAACTTTGTCCAGTTGAAACTACCGTTTACAGTAAAATTAGGACCAGTATCTACCATAAGATATTTGTCTTTAGCCTTAAAAATCATCGCATTGGCTCTACCTACGTCTAAAACCACAAAATAGTTTATGTTTTTAAACAAAAAATAAACTAAACCTAATGTTGAGAAAAAGAAGATTAAACAGCTAAAAAAAACCTTTTTAGAGTTTAATTTCCAAACAATAACTCCTAAAATGATAAAAATAAACCATAAACAACAAAAAAGGTTTAAAGGCAGACTTAAAGTAAAAAATCCTTCCCAGAAAGGTAGATAAGTATATAAATCAAAAATTTTACCTATTAAATTTCCGAGATTTACAGCGATTTCTGGAAAAACAAAAGAAATAAAAGCCGTCAAAATACACCCAGGAATAAAAACCAAACTCCAAAAACCACCTGCCAATAAGTTGTTTAAAACCGTTCCTACAGGAAATTTTCCACTGATAGAAAAAATAAAAGGCATAAGCAATACACTTACTACCCCAGAAATAAAAGAAGAATAGACTATCCAAATTAAAATTTTATAATACCATCTATTCTCATAAGATGAAGCGGTTATATATGAAAATAAATAAAATTTATAAAATCTATCTCCTAAAATAAGACCTAAGGTTGCAAGAAAGGAAAGTTGAAAAGAGAGGTTACCTATCAGATAAGGTTGAAAAAGAAGGATTAAACCTGCCGTAAGAAAAAGGACCATCAATCCAGAGGTCCCTCTAAAAAATAAACGAGATAGTACATAAATCACCAAAAAAACAAAAGCTCGGTAGGCTGAGGGACAAAATCCTGAAAAAACGACAATAACAAAGGCTGCTGGAAGGGCGGTAAAACAGGCTAAGTTTTGTAAAGGATATTCCCACCTGAATACCGGAGTTAAACGAAGCAACCAAAAACTCAAATTATAAACTAATCCAAACATTACCGCTAAGTTAAAACCTGAGATGGCTAAAAGATGATAAAGTCCTTGATCTTTTAACCTTTCCTTAAATTCTTCTGGAAGATTGGTTTCTACCCCTAAAACCAAAGCCTGAAAAAGACCCTTTGCCGTTGGATTAAGCCTTTCTGAAAACTCAAAAAGTTTAAACCTAAACCTTTCCCAGCTAAAACTTTCCGAAGACCTACAAACCCAGCCTTTTTCTTTTACCAAAGATAATTCTTCTTCATACCCTTTAGTTTTTAGACGTAAACCTTTTTCTAAAGAAAAGGGAAGTAGGTATTCCTTTAAAACTTTAGGTTTTAACCACAAAAGGCATTCATCTCCAGGAACAAAAACTAACCCGTCGGTTTTAAAAATTATTTTTCCTTTTTCTGAATGATAGGCCTCAACCAAATAACCCTCAAAATAAGGTTCTACTTTTTCTATAACCACGTAGCTCTCTAATTCTTTTGTCTGTAAAGACTTATCAAACCGAGGTTCCCAAAAGGTTTGGCTAAAAATCAAAGATAGAAAAAAAACCACCCCAAAAACTACTACTTTTAAACAATTTCTTTCTTGATAAATGATATAAGTAAAGATTAAATAAAAGATTATCCCTGCCAGGGCTACAAACCACGGAATCCCCAAAAAACCTAAAAAAAGACCTAAGATAAAACCACTGATAAGAATAAACAAAATAGAATTTCTTTCAGGAAAAAAGATTCTTTTACAATTTACATTCTCTCTTACCAAAGAGAGCTTCTCCTATTCTGATGATGGTTGCACCTTCTTCTATGGCTACAGGATAATCATGGCTTGTGCCCATAGAAAGCTCTTTAAAATCTTCCCCTAAATAAGGTTTTAAACTATCAAAAATTTTTCTCATCTCTATGAAATACGGTCTTACTTCTTCGAGCTTTTCTTTATAAGGAGGCAAGCACATAAGGCCAATGATTTTTATTCGTTTAAATCCTAAAATCTTTTCTAAAAATTCTTCCACTTCTTCTTTCTTAATCCCAGCTTTGGTTGGTTCTTTTCCTATGTTTATTTCGATTAACACAGGGACTACCTTGTTTAGTTTATCAGCTTGTTTTTGTAGTTCTTTCGCCAATTCATAACGATCTAAGGTGTGTAAAACCGAAAAAAGACCTAAAGCCTTTTTAACTTTGTTGGTCTGAAGTCTTCCTATAAAATGCCACTCTATCTCTAAGGATGAAAGTTCTTTTATTTTAGCCTCACCTTCCTGAACATAGTTTTCCCCAAAAAGCTTAATTCCAAGTTCATAAGCTGTTCTTATTTTTTCTATACTCTGACCTTTAGAGGCAGCCAATACTCTAACTTCATCTAACGGTCTACCAACCTTTAAACAAGCCTTTTGTAGTTTGGTTAATATATTTTCGTAATTTTTTTTTAAAAGTTCTTTTAAATCTTGCATCGAATTACCCCCTTTTCTGTAACCAAAATATCTACTTTACAGTCATGAATTTCTAAAGGAAGTTTATCAAATATCTGAAAAGAAAAGGCTACCCCTATCTTTAATCCTTTTACTTTAGATAAAACCCGATCATAAAAACCTCCACCATAACCTATCCTCCCTCCGGTTAAATCAAAGGCTACCCCAGGAACAAAAATTAACTCTATTTTCTCTAACTCTATCTTAGGATGTTCAACCGGTGGCTCTAATAAACCAAAGGGACCTGGTCTCAAGTCAGAAAAACTATAGATTTGATGAAAGGTTAAATTTTTTTCTTGAACCCAAGTTTTGGGTAAATAAACTTTTTTATTTATTAAATCTTTTCCCATCAAAAAGACCAGAGAAACCTCTCCGTTTTTTGGATAATAATAGACTATTTTTTCAGTCTGTTGATAAAAAAGTAAATTTTCTATGTATTCACAAATAGTTAGGCTTAACTTTTGTAAAATCTCTAAATTATAAGACTTTCGAAGTGAAAAAATTAAACGACGAATTTTTGACTTTTACAACTT
>OGCH01000104.1_pt1 | contig 56026 bp, 56 predicted proteins | sample 1570111 | NCBI WGS metagenome assembly OGCH01 (sample SAMN03436243, study PRJEB24508) | hot springs metagenome | biome: Desert Springs; feature: Hot Springs; material: Water | place: USA: Great Boiling Spring, Nevada | collected 2008-12-01 | depth 0 m m | reverse complement strand
CGTCACGATCGGGGAGCCGATCGTGGTCACGAGCCGAACCGACGTTGCCCTGGCGACACGCCAGCTCGAGGTCGCAGTGCGGGGCTCCCAGCCGGTCGCAGTACCGTCCGACGAACGTTTCGCCACGCAGTTTGCTGGAGAGGAGCGCTGAATGTCGCGCATCGTCGTCATCGGAGCAGGATTCGGTGGACTCGCTGCGGCAGTTCGCTTGTTGGCGGCTGGATACCAGGTGACCGTCGTGGAGGCGCTGGAACGACCCGGCGGCCGAGCCGGCTATCTGGAACTGGGCCCCTATCGCTTCGATACGGGACCGACGCTGATCACGCTTCCCTCCCTCCTCGACGAACTGTGTCGACTCGCCGGAACGACTCTCGAGAACGAACTCGAGCTGGTCCGGCTCCGACCAGCGTATCGGATCTTGTTCAGCGATGGGGCCTGCTTCGACTACTGGGGGGATCCAGAGCTCGATGAAGCGGAGATCGCCCGGTTCGACCCTGCTGCCGTTCCCGCCTTTCGGTCCTACATGAACGCGACCCGCCGCATCTACGAGCGCGCGTTCGGCGATCTCGCCCGCGAACCGTTCGATTCGTTGTTGGGCTTCCTGCGGGTGGTTCCCGAACTCCTCGCGCTGCGGGCACACGAAAGTGTTTACCGGTTCGCCGGTCGGTTCTTCCGCGAACCGCACCTCCGTATGGTCTTCTCTTTCCATCCGCTGTTCATCGGCGGTAACCCGCTGCGGGCGAGCGCGATCTACAGCATCGTCCCCTACCTGGAAAGGTTGGAAGGGGTCCACTTCGCGCGGGGCGGGATCCGCGCTGTGGTCCTGCTATTGTCACGCCTCGTCGAGCGACTCGGCGGAGAGATCCGCTACGGTTCACCGGTGACGCGGATCCTCACCGACCACCGCGGAGCCGTGGCCGGGGTCGAACTCGCCAATGGGGACCTGCTCCCGGCGAGAGCTGTCGTCGCCAATAGCGATGTGGCGACTACCGTCCTGGACCTCTTGCCACCAGCGAGTCGCCCGCGGCTTCTCCGCCTCTTGCTGGCCCGAGCGCGCTACTCGATGAGCTGCTATCTCCTCTATCTCGGAGTCGCCCAACGCTACGAGCACCTCAGGCACCACACGATCATCATGCCGCTCGACTACGAGCAGCAACTGCGAGAACTGTTCGACGGCGACGGCACGCTCTCCGAACTCGCCTTTTACCTGCATGCTCCCGCGCACACCGATGCGAGCTTCGCCCCACCGCAGCACGAGAGCCTCTACGTTCTCGTTCCAGTCCCGCATCTCGGGAAGACTGGTGATTGGTCCGCTGAGCAACGACGAGCCTTCCGCGACCGGGTCCTGACCACGTTGGAAGCGCTCCACAGACTCGAGGGCTTGCGCGAAGCGATCACCGCCCAGGCCGAGTGGACGCCGATGGAATTTCGCGACGTTCTCCGAAGCCGCCACGGTGCGGCCTTCTCGCTCGAACCGACGCTGCTGCAGTCCGCGTACTTCCGACCGCACAATCGCTCCGGCATCCCGGGCCTCTACTTCGTCGGCGCTGGCACACACCCCGGCGCAGGTCTGCCCGGCGTTCTGCTCTCTGCTGCTGTCACGAGTCGCGTCCTCGGTGAGGACATACCACTGGAGCGAGACCGCCTCGCTCTGACAGCCGAAAGTCTCGCGGGAGAGAGGGGAATACGATGAGCAGTCGAGGTACACCGTCCAACGTCACCATCGGCGAGAAGGAGATCGTGGTCGCCGAGGTACTCGGGTTTTGTTGGGGCGTTCGCCGCGCCCTGGAAATCGTGCGGAACGCTGCCCGCGAGCGACCCGTCGCGGCACTCGGTGACATCATCCACAACCCGATCGTCGTCGAGCAATTGACGCGCGAGGGTGTCTTTCCGGTGACCGACCCGGTCGATGCCCGACGACACGGGCTCGATCGCGTCGCGATCACCGCCCACGGTGCCCCACCGACTCGCTATCGGGAAGCATCGGCGAACGATCTCGAGGTGATCGACACCACGTGCCCGCTGGTCACGAAAGTACAACGATTAGCTCAGAAGCTGGCGCTCCAGGGTTACTTCCTCGTCGTGTATGGGGATGCACAACACCCCGAAGTACGGGGCGTCCTGGGCTGGGCTGGGACCGAGCGTGCCTGCGCGGCGAAGAGTCTCGACGACCTTCCGTGGGATGGTCCACGCGGTTCTGGGGCAATGCAGCCACCGCCGCGCAAAGTGGCAGTGATCGCACAAACGACCAAACGAACCGATGAGTTCACGGCGTTCGCGCAAGCACTCGCTGCCTGGGTGCTGCCACATGGTGGAGAATTGCGTGTCGTCAACACCATCTGTCAGCCCACCTGGGAACGGCAGGAAGCGCTCGCTCGCTTGGCTCGCACGGTCGACCTCGTGCTGGTGATCGGAGGACGCAAGAGCTCCAATTCCGCGCGTCTCGTCGAGGTGAGTCGGTCATTGGGCACCCCGAGTGTGCTCGTCGAGCGACCCGACCAACTCGATCCCACGCTCCTCGCTCCGGTCCGTCGCGTCGGTATTACGGCGGGAGCCTCCACACCTGACGAGGTGATCCTGGCCGTCATCGAGGCACTCGTCCGCCTCGGCTTTTCACCACCGCAACGACTTTGGCGAGACGACGATCCGGACGTCGAGGAGTTCGCCGACTGACCGACACCACCCTCCGATGCTAGACTGCACCGTGCATGGTCGGTGAGCTGGCAACCCCAGAAGGGACAGCAGGGTGAAGACAGTATCGACCAATGCGATGGCGGGGATCGATCGGGAAACACGTGACGCTGTCGCAGCACTCGAACAAGCCCTCCGCTGGCGGATCGAGGGTGAAGTTCGCTTCGACCTGTACGATCGCATGCTCTACAGCACCGATGCCTCGAACTACCAGATCGAACCGCTCGGCGTTGTCATCCCACGGACCTACGACGATGTGCGGACGACCCTCGAACTGGCGCGGGAGCATCGGGTTCCAGTCCTCCCACGCGGTGGTGGCAGCAGCCTCGCGGGACAGGCGGTCGGGAGAGCAGTCATCATCGACTTTTCGAAATATCTGAACGAGTTGCTCGAGATCGACCCGTCCGCTCGCCTCGCACGCGTTCAGCCGGGCATGGTGCTGGCTCAGCTCAATGCGCGCCTTCGTCGGCACGGTCTGATGTTCGGTCCCGATCCCGCCAGTGCCGATCGTGCGACGATCGGTGGGGTCATCGGGAACAACGCGTCAGGATCGCACTCGATCCTCTACGGCATGACAGCTGACCATGTGGTAGAAGCCCACACGTTGTTAGCGGATGGTACCGAGCTGAGCTTCCGTGCCCTCTCGTGGGAGGAGGTAGAGCGACGCGCAGCGACCGAGTCGCGCGAAGGCCAGCTGTACCGTGAGCTTTTGCGACTGCGCGCGGAGTACGGGGAAGCGATCGCCCGCGATTATCCCAAGCACTGGCGACGAGCGAGCGGCTACGGGTTACCCGTCCTCCTGGAGCCCCAACTCAACGTGGCCCGGCTCCTGGCGAGTTCGGAAGGAACCCTGGCCATCGGGCTGGAATACACGCTTGCCCTGGTTCCCGTGCCGCAGCACACCGGCCTGGTTCTCCTGCAATTCGACGACCTCGTCGCCGCGATGGAGGCGGTCCCCTCCTTGCTGGAGACCGGTCCAGCAGCGGTCGAGCTCATGGATGGCATGTTGATCCGGCTCACTCGGGAACAACCGGGTTACGCACCCCGCATCGCTTTCTTGCGTGGCGATCCTGAAGCGCTTTTGATGATCGAGTACTTCGCGGAAAGCGAGTCCGAACTCCGAGCGAAAATCGATCGGCTCCTCGCCCTGACCGGTGAAAATCGGTTGGGTCGCGATCCACTCGCCATCCTCGACCGCCAGCAGCAAGCTGACGTCTGGGCGGTCCGCAAGGCCGGACTGGGCCTGCTCTACAGTATCCGGAGCGATTTCAAGCCGATCGCCTGCATCGAGGACGTGTCCGTGCCAGTCGAGCATCTTGCGGACTACGTCCGCGAGATCCTTCGTCTCGTGGCCGAGCATGGTACGACCGCTGCTTTCTATGCCCATGCCAGTGCCGGTTGTCTCCATGTGCGGCCATTGGTCAACCTCAAGACCGGCGAAGGTGTGCGCATCATGCGAGCCCTGACCGAAGGGTCGCTCGCCTTGGCGAAGCGGTTCGGTGGTGTGCTGAGCGGCGAGCACGGTGACGGGCTCGCGCGGGGTGAACTGAACCCGCTTCTGTTCGGCCCCACTCTCTACCAGTGCATGCGGGAACTCAAAGCGGCTTTCGATCCGCTGCGGCTCCTCAATCCCGGCAAGATCGTCGATTGCCCGCCGCTCGATCAGCATCTCCGCTATGGCCCCGATTACCGACCATTGGAACCCAAGACCTACTTCCGCTTTGCACACGACGGCGGTTTCCTCCGTGCGATCGAGATGTGTAATGGTGCTGGGGTCTGCCGCAAGCTCGGTACCGGGACCATGTGTCCCTCGTACATGGCGACGCGCGACGAGCGAGATACGACCCGAGCACGAGCGAACGTCTTGCGGAACGCGCTTGCCGGGCGCATCTTGACCCCCCGTCATTTCACTGATCCCCGCACCTATGAAGTGCTCGATCTCTGTCTCTCCTGCAAGGCCTGCAAAACGGAATGTCCTTCCAGCGTCGACATGGCTCGCATCAAATCGGAGTTTCTGGCCCAATACTATGCGGCTCACGGCACGCCCCTGCGTGCCCGTGCGTTCGGTCATATCCATCTCCTCAACCGCATCGGTTCCCGCACGGCTCCCGTGAGCAACCTGCTCGCCCGCAGCCCGCTCGGTGCGGTGGGCAAGCGCCTGCTCGGCGTGCACCCGGAGCGAGCCCTACCCACGTTCGCCCGCGTTCCCTTCGATCGCTGGTTCCGGGAACAGCACGTCCCACAGACCGATGGTCTGCGCGGCCCAGTCGTGTACTTCCACGATACCTTCGCCACCTACAACTACCCGGAGATCGGCCGGGCAACCGTCGCGCTCCTCGAAGCAGCTGGCTATCAAGTGCTCGTCCTCGAACGGCGCCGTTGCTGCGGCCGACCGATGATCTCCAAGGGTCTCTTGCGCGACGCGCAGCAGCTCGCGCGGGAGAACGTGGCACTCTTGGCACCCTTCGCCCGTGCGGGCATTCCGATCGTCGGTACCGAGCCGAGCTGCATCTTGAGCTTCCGCGACGAGTATCCTGACCTGTTACCGGACAGTCCGGACGTTGCCGCCGTTGCCGAACGCAGCTTCCTCATCGACGAATTCCTCGCTCGGGCGATGGAACACGAAGGCGCGAAGCTCCCCTGGCGATCCGATCCGGGTCCACGCGTTCTCTTCCACGGCCATTGCCATCAAAAGGCGCTCGTCGGTATCAAACACACGATGACCCTGTTGCGCGCTGCCGGTTGCCAGGTCGAGGAAAGCGGCGCCGGATGCTGCGGGATGGCCGGCTCCTTCGGCTACGAGGCGGAACACTACGAGATTTCGCGCAAGGTGGGGGCGGATCGTCTGTTCCCGAAAGTCCTCGAACAGCCGGACGATGCGGTAATCGCCGTCATGGGCGTCTCCTGCCGGGAGCAGATCGCCCACTTCACGGGACGTCGACCGTTCCACGTGACCGAAGTACTGGCCCAGCGGCTCGATCGCACACATCATTGAAGGCAGCCTCAACACGCAGCCGAGACCGGGAGACGAGGATGACGCCACCGCAGCACGCGCCGATACATTGGTCAGCCTTCGTCGACGCCTTGGTGAGCGCCTTGGCACGCTCCCGTGGCAAGACAGCTCAGCCCCCCGATCCGACGCTCGTCAACGAGCTGCGGATCGCGCTCGCCGCTCGACGCGAACTCGGCCCGGAGTACGATCGGGAACTCGCCGAAGCGTTTCTCCAGGAAGTGAGCCGGGTGCTCGAAGAGCGTGTGGAGCAACTTTGGCGCCAGTACGAGCGGCGACGACGGCGGGCCGCGATCGGCCGCGGTCTCTTGCTCACCATGGTGCTGTTGACCTCGATTCCTCTCACGTTCGTCGCTGGTGCGACGACCGGAGTCGCCGGCATCATCGTGGTCTGGGTCGGTCTGATCGTGCTCACCGCACTCGCGCTGCTCCTCCTGCGGAGTCAATGACGGCTCGCCGCTGGTGCTTTCGCATCCTCGTAGAGTCGCGCCCGAACGGCGAGGACATCTGCTCGCAGTTGCTCATCGCTCCGCAGCTGCTCCTCCACCTTGTCCACGCCGTGGAGAACAGTCGTGTGGTCGCGCCCTCCGAGCCGCTGGCCGATCTCCACCAGGGAAAGTCCCAGTTCCTCGCGCAAGAGATACATCGCGATCTGGCGCGGCAGGACGATCTCGCGACGCCGGCCTGGGCCGACGAGCTCTGCCAGGGAAACTCGGAAGTGTTGGCAGACAGCCTGCAACACGAGTTCCGGCGTCAGCTGTTCGCGTACTGCTCGTGCGTCTCCTTCACGGAGTGCCTCGACAGCGAGCGCCAGGGTGATCGGCTGGTGCGTCAATTGGGCCAGCGCGACGATCCGATTGAGCGCCCCTTCCAACTCCCGGATATTGCTCTCGATCCGCCGAGCCACGAACTCCACGACATCCGACGGCATCTGGACACCAAGCTCGCGCCCCTTCTCGATCAGGATCGCTTGGCGTGTCTCGAGATCGGGTGGCTGGATGTCCGCGAGGAGCCCGCCCTCGAAACGGGACCGCAAGCGATCCGCCAAATCCGGAATGAGGCGCGGCGGTCGATCACTGGAAATGACGATCTGCTTCCCTGCCTGGTAGAGTGCATTGAATGTATGGAAAAACTCTTCTTGTGTACTCTCCTTTCCTGCGATGAACTGAATGTCATCAATCATCAAAATATCGATGGTTCGATACCGATTACGGAAGTCGTCGGTCCGCTGATGTCGAATGGCATTGATCAGCTCGTTCGTGAACACTTCCGACGACACGTAGCACACCTTGAGGGTGGGCCGGTTCGCCAGCGCGCGGTGACCGATGGCATGCAGAAGATGGGTCTTCCCCAGGCCGACCCCTCCGTAGATGAACAGCGGGTTGAATTTCTCACCAGGGCGCTCAGCGACTGCCAAGGCCGCGGCATGAGCCAGGCGATTGTTCGGCCCGACCACGAACTTCTCGAAGGTGTAACGGGGATTCAGCCCATGCTCCGGGGAAGGTGTCAACGAGAGTTGCTTGGAGGCCGATCCTTCCTCATGAACGAGTCCCCGTCGCTGTGGACGACGCTGTACCGGGTGTTCCTCGTCATCCTGTCCGTGAACCGTGAAGTGAACCGCGATAGGGCGCCCCAAGAGGAGCGACAAGGTTTCTTGGATATCGGCAGCGAACTTATTGCGTAACTGCTCGGCCGCGAAACTGGAGGGTGCGGCGATCGTGGCTCGTTCCCCCTCGAGCGCGACCAGTTCCGTATGCTTGAGCCACGTCTCGAAGTTGGCCCGCGAAACCCGCTTGGCCAGATCCCCGAGAGCGACCTGCCAAAGCTGTTTCGTCCGCATCGCCGCCCCCTGATCCATGTGTACGTACACCTGGGCTGCATCCTAGCACGCTGCATCCCGCCTGGCAACCTGTGCCAGGAAGTCGCAACTGCCACCCTGATCACGTCGAGCCGGGCGCATGCCCGGCTCGAACGCGGGAAGGGGAGGGGTGGAGCGGTGTGTGCACCATCTGGTGTTCTGCAGCCGTTCACCTTCATTATACGTCAAGCTGCACCCACTGGATCGCCAGCTGATTTCGCTCGACATCGTCGAACGATTTGAAATGTTCGAAAAGAACGCGTACACTGGCCGCCGGCGTGTCCTGCGCCGGAGGTGACGGCATGGAGCAACGTGACGAGATCATCGAAGCGATCCTTCGCGAGATGCGCGATATCGTCGCCTACTTGCACCGACGTAGCCCGCCGCCGTTGCTGGCTTGGGATCTCTCGATGGCCCAACTCAAAGTGCTCTTCGCACTCGCCTGCCGCGGCCCCCTCACGGTCAGCGAGGTTGCCGAACGACTCCGCATCAGTCCACCGACGGCGAGCCATTTGATCGAGCGGTTGACTCAGCTGGGATTGGTGACGAGGCGCGAAGACGAGCGCGATCGTCGGCGCACGCTCGTCGGTTTGACAGCCGACGGCCGAGCAGTGCTCGACCAGTTGCGCCAGGGAAGCGAGCACACCTGGCGAGACCTCTTGAGCGACCTGGCAAGCGAGGATCTGCAGGCATTGCTGCGTGGGCTCCGTGCACTCGCCGGAGCCGCCCGTCGAGCGAGCAACGAGACGATGGAATGGGAGAGCTGAGTATGGAAACACAAACCGTTCGCGAGACGACTGCAACGGAACAGGCCGAGACCGAACGAACTCGTCTGGCTTTGATCCTTCCGGGCCTTCTGCTCGGTCTGTTGCTCGCTGCACTCGATCAGACGATCGTCGGCACAGCGATGCCGCGTGTCATTGCCGAACTCCAAGGGCTCGAACACTACGCGTGGGTCTTCACCGCCTATATGCTCACATCGACCGTCACGGTACCACTTTACGGAAAGCTCTCGGATCTCTATGGTCGGCGAACGTTTTTCCTCTTCGGCATGATCGTCTTTCTGATCGGTTCGGCACTTTCGGGAATGGCGCAGAGCATGACCCAATTGATTCTCTTCCGCGCTCTCCAAGGCATCGGGGGCGGGGCACTCTTCCCGATCGCCATCGCGATCGTCGGCGACCTCTTTCCGCCGGCCGAGCGCGGTAAGTGGCAAGGACTGTTCGCTGCCGTCTTCGGTTTCAGCGCCATCATCGGACCGAGCCTGGGCGGCTGGATCACCGACAACTGGGGATGGCGATGGGTGTTCTACGTCAACATGCCGGTCGGCGCCCTCGCTCTCCTCACGACCGGCCTGACGATGCCGAAGCTGGCCAGCGGGCGACGGCACCGCATCGATTATCTCGGTGCCGCTCTGCTGGTCACTGGCGTGACACCGTTGCTCCTCGCTTTCTCCTGGGCAGGAACGGAATATCCGTGGGGTTCACCACCGATCATCGGTCTCTTCGCGGCGAGCGCGCTCTTTCTCGTCCTCTTCGTCGCCGCAGAACTGCGAGCACCGGAGCCGATTCTGGATCTGCGGCTGTTCCGGAATCGGATCTTCACCCCCACCTTGCTGGCAGCCTTCCTCATCGCCATCGGGATGTTCGGGACGATCCTTTACCTCCCGCTCTTCGTGCAAGCGGTGCTCGGCCGGACGGCGACCAATTCCGGCGCAGTTTTGACCCCGATGATGCTCGGGTTCGTCTTTTCCAGCATCGTCGGTGGCCAGATCCTCTCGCGCACCGGTCGCTACAAGTTCCTCGCCATCGGCACCGTTGCCGTCGCGGTCATCGGTATGTTTTTCCTCTCCCGGATGGATGTCACGACGAGCAGCGCGACCGTCGTCCGCAATATGATCATTCTCGGGCTCGGTATCGGGACGACGATGAGCCTCTTCACGATCATCGTCCAAAACGCTTTCCCCGCCCAGCGACTGGGAGAGGTCACGTCGGCACTCACCTTCTTTCGCTCGATCGGCGGTACCGTGGGCGCCGCAATTCTGGGAACAGTGATGACGAACCGATTCCAGCACGAGCTCACGACCCGTATTCCGGATACGATCCGCGCCAGCATCCCTGCCCAACAGCTCGACGCGATCAAGAATCCACAGGTCTTCATGAGCCCGGAAGCGATGCAGCAGATGCAGCAACAAGCTGCCGCGTTCGGTCCACACGGGCAGGAGCTCCTTCAACTACTGCTCACGGCTGTGCGCGAATCCCTGGCCAGCGCGATCGATACCGTGTTCTTCGTCGGGATGCTCATCTTGATCGGAGCGTTCCTCCTCACCTTCTTTATCCCGGAACTCCCTCTCCGCCGCCGCTCGCCAGGCGGAGCACCGTTGGCTCACTGACGCGTCGCAAGCGTCGCTCCGGCCAGTCGTTCTGCAATGACGACTGGCCGGAACGTCCCCCACAGGGGCAACAGGAGCGAGCCGAGGCGCGACGACCACGGCCGAGAGGGCTCGCTCGCACTCGCGTCGTATTTTCGGCGACCGCGACGAACGGTTTCCGCCATGATAAAAGCTGGAGCGAGCGTAGCGAGGGTTCCCGGCTTGACGAGCCGCTGCTTCGGCGGTAGACTTTGCCCTCGCAAAGGAGTCGGTGGTACCGATGCTGTTGCCGAACCGGTGCGACCGCGATCACAACCGATTGCACTATTGTCTCGTACCCCCTTGCCCGACGATGATCGGGGTCTATTCCTTCTGGCCGCGTATCTGCGACTGTAGTCTCCGCTAGAGGTTCCCCCGTCCTCTCACCTCTCACCGAGTGAACGAAGAACGCGACGGGTTCTCCGCTGTCACACACGGCAGCAGGAGCTCGAAAGCGATGGTTCGACGTGTGCGGAGGAGAGTCATGACCGTTCGCACTAATGGTATGCTCGTCAAGGAAGCCGTTTCCAATCTCGCAGCGGCGATTCGCGCCAATCCTCGGCTCGCGACCGGCACGACGACCGTGCGTGTCCATTGGCAAGGCGGAACGCAAGCGATCGGCCGCGTGCGCCAGTTCGAACCCATCGTCATCGACGAACCCCCAGCCTTCGGTGGTACGGACCGCGGCCCCAATCCTGCAGAACTGCTGCTGGTCGCGCTCGGTGCCTGCCAGGAACTGACACTCGCTGTTCTGGCCGAGCAGCTCGGACTCCGGATCGAGACGATCGAAGTCGAGGTCCAGGGCGAACTCGATCTGCGAGGCTTCTTGGGTATCGATCGCGCGGTCCGACCAGGGTTCCAGCGCATCGAGATGACCGTGCACATCACGAGTCCGGAACCGGAGGAGCGACTCCGCGACCTACTCGACCTCGCTGACCAGCTCTGTCCGGTATCCGACATGCTTCGCCAACCAGTTCCGACCGAGACGATCCTCGAGGTATCCCGCCCGATGGGTAGCGGTGCCGATCGTGTCTTGACCACTCGCTGATGACGCGATAGAGTATGGATGTCAGCTCAGTTGTCATGAGATGAAAGGGGAGGTCTCAGGATGGCGACACTGGAGATCGATCCGCGTGTTGCTGCCCGCGGGTACGCCCATCCAGAATCGCTCGTGACGACCGAGTGGGTCGCCGAGCACCTCAACGACCCGAATGTGCGCATCGTGGAGAGCGACGAAGACGTCCTGCTCTATGAACTCGGGCACATTCCGGGCGCGGTGAAGGTCGACTGGCATACCGATCTGCAAGACCCCGTTGTCCGCGATTTCATCGGCCCGGAGCAGTTCGCCGAACTGTGCTCCCGATTGGGCATCACCCCGGAAACGCGCGTCGTATTCTACGGCGACAAGAACAACTGGTGGGCTGCTTACGCCTTTTGGTTCTTCCGTTACATGGGCCACGGTCCATTGTCCATCATGGACGGCGGGCGCAAGAAGTGGGAGGCCGAAGGTCGACCGATGACGCGCGAAGTTCCCACCTATCCTCGCACCAACTATCCGGTACCGAAACCGAATCCTGAACTCCGCGCCTTCCGTGACGAGGTGCTCGCCTTCATCGGTTACCGAGACCGCCAGAAGGTCAGTGAGCCGCGTGGTGCCTTGGTCGATGTGCGCAGTCCCGGCGAATACCGCGGCGAGCTCCTCCACATGCCGGACTACCCCCAGGAAGGAGCGCTGCGCGGTGGCCACATCCCGGGTGCCGCCAATATCCCTTGGGCACAGGCCGTCAACGAGGACGGCACGTTCAAATCGCCGGAAGAGCTCCGCAAACTCTACGAGAGCCAGGGCGTGACACCGGACAAGGAAGTGGTCGTCTACTGCCGAATCGGCGAACGATCCTCGCACACCTGGTTCGTGCTCCACGAACTGCTCGGCTATCCGAAAGTCCGTAACTACGACGGCTCGTGGACCGAGTGGGGGAACGTCGTCGGAGTTCCGATCGAGCGGTAAGCGGCAAGGTTCGAGAGAACCGCACCCTGTCGCGCCTTCGCTCGAGTTTGCTCTGGCCGGTCCGGTGCACAGGATCACTGGGGGTGGGGGATGAGTCAGAGTACCTTCGAGCTTCTCCGCGATCACGTCCGCAACCCACGTCATCACGGTCCCCTCGAGGACGCCACCATCGTCCTCGAAGGCGGGAATCCGGAATGCGGTGACGTGGTGACGGTCTACTTGAAGATCGCTCCTGATGGCGAAACGATCGAGGATGCGCATTTTACAGGGCAAGGCTGCGGTGTCAGTCAGGCCGCCGCGTCGCTTCTCATGGAGCGATTGCACCAGGGACAATGGACGATCGGTCGCGTCGCAGCGGTCGACTTCAGTTTGGTGCAAGACCTCGTCGGCCCGGAAGCTGCTCGCTCCCGCCCCCGCTGTGCCTCGCTCGCCTTGAGCGTCCTCAAGGCGGCGATCCAAAAGTACGAGCGCGAACGCCGGCAGGCCCTGCTCGACACCACCCGCGGCGATGAGTCTTCACCATGAGCGTGCTGTGGGACGAGGCGAGTGCGACACGGGAGGTGATCCAATGGCTACCTGGCGACCGGATCCGACCTTTTACCCCTCACCGCGCCTAGCGATGAAGGCACCGCCGGAGAAACTTGCCTATGTCGTTCGGCTCAACCCGAACGGCAGCGGCAACGGTCAGCGCGACGCCATGTGCGTCGTGGATGTCGATCCGCAGTCGAGCACGTACGGCAAGATCGTCGGCGTCACCGAGATGCCGTACGAGGGGGGTGAACTCCACCACTTCGGCTGGAACGCCTGCAGCTCCATGCTCTGCCCGAACGCGCCGCACCCCCACGTGGAGCGACGCTACCTCGTCGTCCCTGATATCCGCAGCTCACACATCACGATCCTCGACACGAAGGAGGATCCCACGCAGCCTCGGGTGGTCAAAGTCATCGATCCAGAGGAGTTGTACGAGCGCGCCTATTACGCGCGACCACACACGGTGCACTGCGGTCCGGACGGCATCTACATCTCGGCACTGGGCACCCCGGAAGGCGAAGGCCCCGGCGGGATCTTCATACTCGACCACGATACCTTCGAGGTACTCGGGCGGTGGGAGATCGATCGCGGTGACCAGTACCTGCACTACGACTTCTGGTGGCATCTCGGCTACGACACCATGATCACCAGCGAGTGGGGTACACCGCGCATGGTCGAGCACGGCGTCCTCGGAGAGGAACTCCTCGCTGGCAAGTACGGCCATCGAATCCACCTCTGGGATCTCCATCGGCGGCGTCGGCTCCAAGCGCTCGATTTGGGTAGCGAGCATCAGATGATTCTCGAGCTCCGCCCGGCCCACGATCCCACCAAGGCGTATGGTTTCGTCAACGCAGTCGTGAGCTTGAAGGATCTCTCCTCGAGTATCTGGCTGTGGTATCGCCAGAACGGTGAGTGGAAGATCCAGAAGGTGATCGAGATTCCAGCAGAACCAGCCGAAGAGGATCAACTGCCGGATATCCTCAAGCCGTTCAAGGCGGTACCGCCGCTGGTCACCGACATCGACCTCAGTGTCGATGATCGCTTCCTCTATGTCTCCTGCTGGGGAACCGGTGAACTCCGCCAGTACGACGTCTCGGATCCGTTCGCTCCCAAGCTCACCGGCCTGCTCCAGATCGGCGGAATCGTCCGGCGCGCTGGGCACCCCGCTGTCTCCGGTCCGCTCAACGGCGGCCCACAGATGGTCGAGGTCAGCCGCGACGGTCGCCGTGTCTACTTCACCAACTCTCTCTATCTGCCGTGGGATGCCCAATTCTACCCGGACGGTATCCGCGGCTGGATGGTGAAGGTCGACGTCACCCCAGAGGGCGGAATGCAGTTCGACCCCAACTTCTTCGTCGACTTCGGCGATCAGCGAGCACACCAGATCCGCCTCCAAGGTGGCGACGCATCGAGCGACTCCTATTGCTACCCGTGAGGCGATGACGCGACCGAACGGGAGCGCCCCGCTGCCCTGGCGGGGCGCTCGTCTCGTGTTGGGCTGAACGGAGACGGGATGGAGAACGATCTCTGGGCCTGGTTCTCGCTGGTTTTGCTCGGCGCCTTTCACGGCGCGAATCCAGCCATGGGCTGGCTCTTTGCCGTGGCGCTCGGGTTACAAGAACAACGGCTCGCAGCGGTTCTCGCCGCGCTTGTCCCCATCGCGCTGGGCCACGCTGCAGCCATCGCTGTGATCGCGGTGCTGACCGTTTTCCTCGGCGAGACACTTCCTCAGCCGATCCTCCTACTGGGCGCCGGAGTCGTGCTGATCGGCTTCGCTGGATGGCGCCTCTGGCGTCGCTTCCGGCACCCGCGCACCCGTTTTCGCGCGACCCACCGCGAACTCGCCGTGTGGTCATTTCTCATGGCAACCGCTCATGGCGCCGGGCTGATGATCGCTCCGGTTCTGATCGCGCTGACCAACAGGGGTAGCACATTGGTCCGTGAGAGTCACCTCGAGCACGGGATGGGGCTCGGTAGCTCGCTCGGAGTCGCGCTGGCCGCCACGCTGGTCCACACCGCGGCCATGCTCGCTACGATGACCGTGATCGCGATCATCGTCTACCGTGAACTCGGGGTGGAGATTCTCCGCCGTGCCTGGGTCAATATCGACCTCATCTGGATCGTCGTACTCGTGGCGACTGGACTCCTGACGGCCGTACTCGGCCTGCGGGCGATCGTGTGAGCCTCACTCGGCGCGACTGCTCGCCTGTTCGGCGACAGTAGCGCGCTCTGAGACTTCCTCCCCAGAGAGGACGTCGATTGCAAAACGACTCAACAATCCGGCGATCGACACGGCAGGGTACGGGATCGGATCGACCGGATGACCGGGTGCGTGCGAATCGGAGCCCGCACTGGCCAAAAGGCCGAACCGTGCGCACCAGGCCCGCAGTGTCTCCGTTTGCTCTGGTGTATGCGAGCGGTAATGTGCCTCCAACCCATCGATCGGGATCTCCATTCGCATGCGCTCGAGCGTCTCCTCGGTGAGGACACCAGCTCCGTCGTCACGGCCGGGATGCGCCAGTACGCAGACACCGCCGGCATTGTGCGCCGCCGCTACCACGCGCGCCAACGGTACATCCACCGTCATCGGCTCGCCGAGACGCTTGGTGATCTCGTGCGCGGTGGCGAGGTTAGTAGCATAGCCCTCGTGAATCAGCGTCAAGAGGACATGATGTGGCCGCATCGGACGCCCACCGACGATCTCGCGCAGCGCGCGCAAACGGTATCCGTTGCGTTCCAGCGTGACGATCGCTCGCGCTGCCTCCGCCCACAGTCGATCAGCCAATTCGTCCAGGATTGCGCGGAAAGCACGCGCTGCTGGCGACGCGGGATCCACCCCGTAGACGAGCAGGTGCCACTGCCGGTCGGCCCAGCGCGTCGTCACCTCGACCCCTGGGACGATGACGAGTCCGTACTGCTTCCCCAGCTCGATCGCCTCGGCGACCGCAGCCATCGTATCGTGGTCACAGATTGCAGCGACACGAAAGCGCTTCGTGGCCAAGTAGTCGACGAGTTCGGCGACGGTCCAGCGCCCGTCACTCGCCAGTGTGTGCAAGTGCAGGTCCACCGCATCGCGAGCGAAAATCGACTGCATGGTCGCTTCCTCCCGCCCCAGTATTCCCGAGCACACCGCCTGTCGACCACCGCCCCTTTTTACGCACTTCCCCACTCTGGAGGGGGATTCATCGGCGAACCAGTCCGTGGCAGAATCGGGGCAGGAGGAACCACGCATGATCGATGTCTACGACTTGGTTCGCTACTGTGACCGACTGCTCGATGCACAACGCTTTCGCGACGTTGCGACGAATGGGCTCCAGGTCGAAGGCGAGCGAATCATCCGGCGACTCGCCTGTGCTGTCAGCGCGAACCAGCGAACCATCGAGGAAGCGGTTGACTGGGGGGCCGATGCGCTGCTCGTCCATCATGGGCTATTCTGGGGAGACAGCCTCCGGTCGATCAGCGGTGTGGTGCGGCGACGACTGCGACCATTGCTCATACATGGTCTGAGTCTCCTCGCTTACCATTTGCCCCTCGATGCCCACTCCGAACTGGGCAACAACGCCCAGTTGGCTTTCGCGCTCGGACTCGATCCGGTCGAACCGTTTGCCGAAGTGGGAAGTACCCCCATCGGATCGATCGCACGCACGCCGCAGCCGTGGCCGCTGGACCAGTTGGTCTTGGCGATCGCGCGAGTGACGGATCGCCAACCGACCGTCCTGCCTGGAGGACCTTCCATCGTCGAGCGGGTCGCCATTCTCAGCGGCTCGGGAGCGAGTGCGATCATCGAAGCGGCCGAACGACACTGCCAAGTGCTCGTGACCGGCGAAGCACGCGAGACAACGATGGCCTTGGCTCGGGAACTGGGCATCACCGTCATCGCGGCGGGACACGAAGCGACCGAACGGTTAGGAGTACAAGCACTGGCCAAACATCTCTCGGCGACATTCGGTCTCGAGAGTACGTTCCTGCATGACCCCAACCCGATTTGAGCCTGTCGAGTTCGGGAAGGAGCCAACTCATGGCTGGTACGATCGCGCAAGTCTTCAAGGCCTACGATATCCGGGGAATTTATCCGGAGGAACTGGACGAGAACCTCGCCTACCGGATCGGCCGCGCCTTCGCGCTCTACCTGCGTCCGAGGAACGTCGTCGTTGGGCGCGATATGCGCGTGTCCTCGCCAGCGCTCGCCGAGGCCGTGATTCGCGGCCTGCTCGATCAGGGTGTCCACGTGACTGATGTTGGGCTCGTGAGCACCGATGCCCTGTATTTTGCGGTGGGGAAATATCGCTTCGACGGCGGCATTATGGTAACGGCCTCGCACAACCCTCCGGAATATAACGGGTTCAAACTCTGTCGCGAAGAAGCGCAAGCGCTCAGTCTCGACCGCGGGATCGGCGAAATTCGCGATCTGGTTCTGCGGGGGGAGTTCCCCGAGCCCGAACAGCGCGGGACGCGCGAGGAGCGAGACATCCTCGACGATTTCGCAGAACACGTGTTGTCGTTCATCGACCGGACTGTCATCAAACCGTTCACGGTCGCCGTCGATGCTGGGAACGGCATGGGAGGACTGATCGCTCCCAAGGTTCTCGGGCGACTCCCACTCCGCATCATTCCGCTCTACTTCGAACTGGACGGGCGCTTTCCCAATCACGTGCCGAATCCCATCGAGCCAGAGAACATTCGTGACCTCCAGCGTGCCGTGCTCCAACACCGGGCTGATCTCGGTATCGCGTTCGATGGTGACGCTGACCGGATGTTCATCCTGGACGAACGCGGTCAATTCGTCGGTGGGGACATGGTGACGGCACTCGTCGCCAAAGCACTGCTCCACAAGCACCCCGGGGCCAAGATCGTCTATAACCTCATCTGCTCTCGCGCCGTTCCCGAAGTGATCCGGGAAAACGGCGGCATACCGATCCGCTCGCGCGTCGGGCATTCCTTCATCAAGGCGCTGATGCGCGAACAGGACGCGATCTTCGGCGGTGAGCACTCCGGACACTTTTACTTCCGGGACAACTGGTATGCCGACTCCGGGATCATCGCGGCAGTGACCGTCCTCGAGCTCTTGTCGCGCGAGGGCGTGACCGTCTCGCAGGCGATCGCACCGATCGACCGGTACGAGCGCTCGGGCGAGATCAATGTCGAGGTGCGCGATTTCCAAGCCGTTCTGAGGGCGCTGGAAATCCACTTCCACGATGGGAACATCGATCATCTCGATGGTCTCACGGTCGAGTATCCCGATTGGTGGTTCAACGCGCGTCCCTCCAACACGCAACCACTTCTGCGCATCAACGTGGAGGCGACGACGCCCGAGCTGCTTCGCCAGAAGACCGAAGAGGTGTTGTCGGTCGTTCGCCGAGCTGCTGCAAGCTGAGGCGAGCGTGCGTTTCCGAGGTGAGCGCACACTCACCATCGTCAAGCTGGATCCGGTTGGTCGAGTAGTCGCTCGTTATTCCGGCACGATCCACCCGGCCGCCCCTGGGTGGATCGCGATCGTCGCTGACTGGCAGCTTGGAACGGTCGAAGCTGGTCCGCTCCGATTCGAGCCTGGTGACCGGCTCATCGAATTTTTCTCTTTCGTCGAACCGATCAACGCCTTCGCGCTTTTTGCCCCCGATGGAAGGTTCAAGGGCTGGTACGCGAACGTGGCTTGCCCTGCCTACCTGGAAGAGAGAACGCTCTTCTGGCGTGACCTGTACATCGACGTCATCGGAGAACCTGATGGGCAAATCACCGTGCTCGACGAGGAAGAACTGGAGGAAAGTCAACTGAGCCAGCGCGATCCGGAAGGGTACGCCTGTATCCTCGCCGCGCGCGACCGCCTGCTCACCGCCCTGCGCACTCGCTCCTACCCTTTCCACCTCTATGGCTGACCAGCACCAGCCGCACCGGACGAGTACAATCGACCATGCGTGACGACTCCGAGAGCGAGGGTAGGACGTGGCGCGGCTACCAGTGACACGACGACAGACAGTTGCTCAGCAGCATCGCGTGCAGACCGACGAGACCGGCAATCAGTGGCTCAGTATCGAGGAGGCAGCTCGTCTTCTCGGTGTCGGGCAATCGACCTTGCGCCGGTGGAGCGATGCCGGACTAGTTCCGGTGTATCGAACGGCTGGCGGCCACCGCCGGTATCGGGAAGCTGATCTCCTGGCTATTCTCAAGAGCGAGGCGCGACCCCGCCGACGGCTCTCGCGCAAGGCACTCGTCGACCTCTCCTTCGCACTCTATCACTCGCAATTGATGGCACAAGTGGCCAGTCGCACCTGGTACGCGCGATACCAGCCAGAGCACCTCGCGGAGCTGCGGGCACTCGGACGCCAACTGGTCGAACTGGCTTTCCGAATCGTCAACCGGGCAGTCGATCGCGAGGAACTTCTGCGAGCTGGTCGGACGATCGGACAGCGGTACGGCGAGATCAGTGCTCAGGCAGGACTGACTCCGGCCGAAGCGGCGGAAGCGTTCCTCGCCTTTCGTGCGCCGACCTACCTCGCGATCACGCAATTCGCTGAACGCGAGGACATTCCGACTCGACGCATTTTGCGCCTGCTCGGAGAATTGACCATTTTGATGGATGAAGTCCTCCTCGCCACGCTGCGCGGCCTCGAACCAACCCCCTCACCGACCTCGTCAGTGTCCTGACAATCGTGACGATCGTGGAAAGGACGAGGCCAAACATGCAAGAAGAAGAACAGCTGATTCTTCGCCATGAACTCCTCGGAGATGAGGAACTCTTCACCTGCGCGCTCTGTCAGCATGTCCTTCCGATGCACGAAGCTCGAACCGTCCGCGGTGACGAGATCGGTATGACCGATGTCGAGTACGTGCTCGTCTGTCGCGAGTGCTTGCGCGAACTGCGCGGGCGCGACCATGTTCTGCCGCCACCTGGTTGATGGTATCAGCGAACACAGCCACGCGCGATGACACGCCAGGTGCCGACGAACTCTCCTCCCCGAACGACGAAGAGTTCGTCTTGCAGGTTGACCACTGGGCAGACATGATTGGGAATGATCTCGATGCGTTCGCCGACCTGTGGTCCCTTCGTCCCGGGTGGGAACTCGATCACCCCATGCTCCTCGCTCAGCCGGCTGATCACCGCATCCGGATACTCCACAACGTATCCGTAGCCGGTCCGTCCCGGCGGGGGCGGATCGTAGGTGAGGGTCTTGCTCCCTGCGTCGATCACCGCCCGATCGGGAGCCGGCCGGCTGATCACCGTGGCCAGAACACGCAAGGCGACCCGATCCGGACCGATACGTCCGAAGCGAAACGCTGCCGCATCGTAGAAAACATACGTACCAGGGCGCATCTCGGTGATACCAGGCACGCGCGTGGTCGCGAACGCCGCCGGCGTTGACCCCACGCTCACGACGTCGACCGGGATCCCCTCCCGCCGGAGAAGCTCGGCTGATGCGACCATCGCCTCGCCCGCCATCCGCGCTAGGCGCTCGAGCTCTTCCGCGGTACTCGCTCGACCAGCATGACCCTCGTGCGTCATCAGGCCCCGCAAGCGAAGGCCAGGCATCTCGACGATCTCCCGTGCCAACCGGAGCACCGGCTCACCCGGCTCGACCCCTGCCCGGCGGAGCCCGGTATCGACCTCGATGACGACATCGAGACGCACTCCGCGGGCGAGAGCTGCCCGGCTGAGTGGCTCGGCGACCGCGACGCTATCCACCGCCACCGTGACCCGCACCCGTTCGGCCAAGCGCAGCAGACGGTCGGTCTTCTGATCTCCCACGATCTGATAAGCGATCAGGACATCATCCAGCACACCGGCAGCAGCGAACGCCTCGGCCTCGGTGATCTTGGCACAGGTGAATCCGACCACCCCGTGCGCTTGCTGCGACCGAGCGATCTCAGCCGTCTTGTGCGTTTTCAAGTGGGGACGCAAAGCGAGCCCGTGGGCGCGAGCATACTCGGCCATCTCGGCAAGATTGCGCTCCAAACGATCGAGATCGACGACCAGGCATGGGGTATCCAAGAGCGTTCGATACGACGCACTGTTCACGGTCATGCCTCCTCATGGAGCTGGAAGAATACGCACCCGTCGACCTTCCACCCGCAACCGACCAGCAGCATACAGGCGCACAGCCTCCGGATAGAGACGGCATTCTTCAGCGAAAACGCGCGCTGCGAGTGTCTCCGGCGTGTCGTCATCCAAGACCGGCACGCAGGCTTGCAGGATGATCGGTCCTGCGTCGAGGTCATCGGTGACGAAATGCACTGTGCAGCCGCTCACTTTCACGCCGCTGTCCAGGACGGCACGGTGAACACGCTCGCCGTACATCCCACGCCCGCCAAACAGTGGGAGAAGGGACGGATGAATGTTCATGATGCGCCAGAGATAGTCGGCACGTACCGGCAAATGTCGGAGAAATCCAGCCATGAGCACCAAATCGATCGCGTGCTGATCCAGGAGACGATACACCTGCTCGGCGAAGGCAGACTCCGGCAGACGGCTGGAGGGGATGATCGCGAGTGGCACTCCAGCAGCACGAGCGATGTCGTTGCCAGCGACATCCGGGCGGTTACTGACGACGAGTTCGATGCGCCCCGGCAGCTCACCCCGGCCTTGCACCGCGAGCAGATTGGCGAGTGTCCGCCCGCTTCCCGAAATCAGGACAGCGATCCGCAGTTGTCGCACGCTGGCTCCTTCACCTCACGTGCTCCGTTCTCAACCGTAGTATGTGGGAGCACACCGCTGATGTCACGTACCTTCGGTACAATGGTGGTATCGGCCACGTCGCCTCATCGGCGCGGGCCGACCAGCAACGAGCATGGAGGCGAGAGTCAGTGTCGCGATCTCTTCCCTCGACGACGAACCAGCACTCAACCTTCCCATCATTCGATAGTGTCGTCATCTTGGATTATGGCTCGCAATACGCACAACTCATCGCGCGACGCGTGCGCGAAGCCCATGTCTACTGTGAACTCGTTCCACACGACACCGACCGGTCAGCTCTCGGCCACCTTTCGCCGAAGGGGATCATCCTCTCCGGTGGACCAGCCAGCGTGTATGAACCGGATGCCCCGCAACTCCCCAACTGGGTTCTCGAGAGTGGCCTCCCTGTCCTGGGGATCTGTTACGGCATGCAACTCTTGGCCCACACATTGGGCGGCAGGGTCGCACCAGCGCAACAACGCGAATACGGCCCCGCAGTGGTCGAGCGTGTCGCAGACCATCCGATTTTCGCCGGGCTTCCGGCACGCTTCGATGTGTGGATGAGTCACGGCGACCGCATCGACGCGCTGCCTCCCGGATTCGAGGTACTCGCGCGCTCGGCCAACGCACCCTACGCGGCGATGGCACGGGGCCATCTCATCGGTCTCCAATTCCATCCGGAAGTCGCGCATACACCACTCGGGAGCGTTATCTTGCGCAATTTCCTCTTCGATGTATGCGGTTGCGCACCGACCTGGACAGCCGAGTCGTTCGTCGAGCAAGCTGTCCGTGAGATCAGGGAGCGGGTCGGCAACGATCGGGTCCTGCTCGCGCTTTCCGGTGGCGTCGATTCGAGCGTCGCCGCGGCGCTGATCCACCGCGCGATCGGTGACCAGTTGACACCCGTTTTCGTCGATACTGGCTTGCTCCGCGAAGGCGAAGCGGAGACGATTCGAGAAGTGTTCGGTCGGCACTTCCGCATGCCGCTCGTGGCGGTCGACGCCCGTCAGCGTTTCCTGGCTCGACTGCGCGGTGTGAGCGACCCGGAACAGAAACGGCGACTGATCGGCGAAGAGTTCGTCCGCGTTTTCGAGGAAATCGCTCGCCGCCACGGACCATTCCGTTTCCTGGCACAAGGGACACTGTATCCTGACGTGATCGAGAGTGCTGCACCTGGAGCATCGCGGACTGCCGCCAAGATCAAAACGCACCACAACGTCGGCGGTCTGCCCCCAGATCTCGAGTTCGAACTTCTCGAGCCGTTGCGCTATTTGTTCAAGGACGAGGTGCGCGCTATCGGACGCCTCCTCGGGCTCCCCGAAGAGATCGTGCAGCGTCAACCGTTCCCCGGTCCCGGGTTGGCTGTACGCATTCTCGGGGAGGTGACCGAGGAAGCGCTCGCGATCGTCCGGCGAGCCGACACCATCGTCCGTGAAGAAGTCGAGTCTGCTGGACTGGGCAATGGACTCTGGCAGTTCTTCGCCGTTCTCCTTCCGGTGCACTCGACAGGCGTCATGGGCGACCAACGCACGTACGCACGGGTCATCGCGATCCGTGCCGTGACCAGTACCGACGCCATGACCGCCGACTGGGCACGCTTGCCGCACGACCTTTTGGCTCGGCTCGCCAATCGGATCGTCAACGAAGTGCCCGGTGTCAATCGCGTCGTCTACGACATCACCTCGAAGCCACCGGCAACCATCGAATGGGAGTGAGTCATGCCGCGAGGATTGACCGTCCTGGTCGTCGGCAGTGGAGGGCGCGAGCATGCCCTCGCTTGGGCACTGCATCGCTCCCCCTCGGTGGAGCACATTCTCGTGGCACCCGGTAATGGAGGGACCGCGGCGATCGCCGAGAATGTCCCGATCGCAGCAACGGACATACCAGGCTTGGTCGCACTGGCCCGCGAGCGGCAGGTCGACCTCACAGTCGTCGGTCCTGAGGAACCGCTCGCTCGCGGATTGGTGGATGCCTTCGCGGAAGCTGGACTGACCGCTTTTGGACCGACGGCGCAAGCGGCGCGGATCGAGGCGAGTAAGGCATGGGCCAAAGACGTGATGCGAGCCGCCGGCGTACCCACCGCTGAGGCACAGGTCGTTACCGACTTCGCAGCGGCCCAGGCGGCACTCGAGCGTCTCGAGTTTCCGCTCGTCATCAAGGCTTCCGGATTGGCAGCCGGTAAAGGTGCCATCGTCGTTTCTTCACGACGCGAGGCGGAAGAAGCACTTCACTGGATGATGGTTCAACGTGCGCTCGGCGCCGCAGCGGATGAGGTCCTTCTCGAGGAATATCTCGAAGGCCGCGAACTGTCTTATCTCGTCGTCACTGACGGGACGACGGTAGTGCCACTCCTGCCGGCTCGGGACTACAAGCGTCTCGGCGACAACGACACCGGCCCCAACACTGGCGGGATGGGAGCCTACTCGCCGGTTCCCGAGGTCACCGATGATCTGCACCGGACGATACTGGAACGTATCATTCAACCAACCCTGGCCGAACTGAGGCGACGGGGCATCGTGTATCGCGGCGTGCTCTATGCAGGTCTGATGCTCACTCCTGGTGGCCCGAAAGTGCTCGAGTTCAACTGCCGGTTCGGTGATCCGGAAACGCAAGCGATCCTGCCGCTCCTAGAAACTGATCTCGCGATGCTCCTCCTCTCTGCTGCGCGGGCCGAACTCTCTGATAACTGGTCGCTCGACTGGAAGCCAGCAGTCTGCGTGACGGTCGTCATCGCATCCGGTGGCTACCCAGGTACCTACGCGACCGGACTTCCGATCGCTGGTCTGGAGACCATCCCGAGCGACGTGTTGATCTTCCACGCCGGAACGAGACGAGCGAACGAGCACGTCGTGACGGCCGGCGGCCGTGTGCTCGCTGTGAGCGCCACCGCCTCGACGTTCGCCGAAGCGCGCGAGCGCGTCTATCGCGCGATCGAGCATCTCTCCTTCCCTGGCATGACGTTCCGCCGCGACATCGCGCTCGCCGAAGTGGGCAGGAGCTTCATGCCGACGCCGCCACCGAGCGGGACGGGGTGATCGCGACCCACCCCTGCCGCACCGCTGCCAGAATGACATCCACGCGATCCTGAGCGCCGAGTTTCCGTAAGATCGACGTCATGTGGTTCTTCACCGTCTGTTCCGTGATGAAGAGCGCCTCCGCGATCTCCTTGTTGGACATGCCCTGCGCCACACAGTCGAGCACTTGCAGTTCGCGCACCGTGAGCACCGCGTCCGGGCTCTCGACGCCGGCTTCTCCGACCACGTAGCGCTGGAGTTCACCGAGGACCCGACGCGCCAAGTGGGGTCGGTCGAGGATCTGTTGTGGCAGCCGATCCTCGCCGGCAACGACAGCTTCCAACACCGCCAACATCTCGCGGGGCTCACTGTCTTTCGCCAAAAAAGCTGCCGCACCGACTTGCAAAGCACCGAGCAACCAAGATTCGTTTTCGTCCGCCGAGAGCAACACGACGGGAAGTTTGGCATTTTGCCGTTTGAGGAGGCGTGTCACTTGCAACCCGTTGATACCTGGCAAGCGAAGATCGACCAGGGCAAGATCCGGCCGATGGAGCTCAGCCTGCTGGACCGCTTCGTGTGCTGACGCTGCTTCTGCCACGACGCGAAAACGCTCGTGTCGGTCGAGGAACTGCCGCACCGCAAAACGGAACAGCGGATGATCATCGACGACGAGCACTTTGACGAGTGTTCTCCGCTGCCCTACCCCGTGGCTCCGCATCGTCTCCCCTTCCCTCCGGTTATCGCGAATCTCGGAAACAGTTTCGTCCGGAGACAACGATTCGACGATGCGGAATCAGTCACTCTTCTTCAATCAACACTCCTAAGGATGGTCAGTACTGATGCCGCATGTACGTACTGTGCCGTCTGGGCACATCAGAGCAACGTCCAACCGAAGTATCCGAGCAGTGCGATCACGCTTTTGGCGTCGCGGATCGCGCCAGTGCGGAGAGCCTCCCGAGCCTCCTCTGGAGCGAGCTCGATGACGTGCAAGCGTTCGTCACCAGCCGGGTGTGCTGCACCAGCACTCAGTGCTTCGGCCACGAACACCACGAGCTCCTCGTCCGTCCAGCCCGGACTCACATAGAAGCGAATCAACTCGCGGAGTCGTCCCGCCCGATAACCGGTCTCCTCCTCCAGCTCCCGCAAGGCACACGCATCCGGCTCTTCGTTGGCTTCGCGCGTTCCGGCAGGAATTTCCAGCAACATCTTTCCGACCGCATACCGGTACTGGCGAACGAACACGATCCGCCCATCATCCCGGATCGGGAGGATGGCAACAGCCCCCGGATGGTGCACCACCTCGCGGATGGCCCGCCGGCCGTCGGCTAGCAGAACATGATCACGCGAGACCCGCAACAACCGTCCCGCAAAAACCGTCTCGCTGCGCTCGACCCGCTCGACCTCCACCGTGCCCATCCTTCCCGTTCACGCACCGAAACCATGCTCGCTGGTGGAAAGGTTCTACCGGATCACGTCGCTCTGCGGGTGCTCGTCACCGTGCCTCCTCGGCAGCAGGATTCCAAATGTCCGAAGAGATCACCGGCTGTGCTGCACCACCCCGCGCCGAGAAGCAGGTGGTTGCCCCAGGAGGCCACACGCTGCTCCGGTTTAGGCTGTGACCGAACCTCTACTCGGCAAGGCGATCGCTGCGCGCCTCGGCTTTCCCGATACGGGCTCGCCGAGCTGGGTACGAGGACGCATGAGGCACCCTCGAGTCGAAAGGATTACGCTGCCCTACAGAAGCGCGAGCCGAACAGCTGGATCGGTGGCCTGCGACCAGCGCTCGCTCGCGTCGACTCACCCCGAGTCGGACTCGAGTCGGCTACGCCACGACCCTCTGAACGCTCGCCGATCCCATCGACCGCCCTGGAAACGTTGGCACGCCGGCTCTCGGGATCCTTGCGTGCCACGAGCGTCGGACTCATCCGCCAACAGGGTTCAGCTCGAGATGATTCGTTACCACGACGCCGGGAGCGATCATGCTCCTGACGGAGTCATCTGTTGTGCTGCATCGTCCAAACCAGTTGTGCGAACGTCTTTTTGTTCTCCCTTGAGAATCGACAGTTCGGCTCCGAGATCGGTAACGACGCAGCTCAGTCGCACGAGGGATTCTGGAGGCGGCGGGCGGATTCGAACCGCCGAATCGCAGTTTTGCAGACTGCTGCCTTAGGCCACTTGGCTACGCCGCCGACGTACCTCTATGCATAGTATAGCAACTTCTCGCAATCAGCGCTCGGACTCACGAGCTCCTTTCTCGCAACGACTCGCGATGGAGCCTGGCGCACGGTCGTTCCGTCCACCGACCAGACGTGCCAAACCACCGACCCTCATGTCAGCGCAGCACGACCAAGCCATGATCGGTGACGCGAGCCTCCGGAATGACCGAAAGCGCCATGAACGAAAGCAGCGCGAACGGTGCCGGCACGCCGCTTCCCATCTCGCGCGCTGCCCGCTCGACCGCTTCATATTGTTCGGCCACTGTCTCCAACGGTTCCGGAGACAAAATCCCCGCCACCGGGAGCGGCAGTCGCGCTCTGACCACACCATCGGAAACCGCGGCCAGACCACCGCGCATGGCAACGACCGCGTCGATCGCGGCCAAGATATCCCCGTCGTCGATGCCAACGACGACGATGTTGTGTGCATCGTGCGCGATGGAAGAGGCCAGCGCACCACGCCGCAGGCCGAAGCCCCGAACCAACCCCACTCCGACGCGTCCGGTTGCCCGGTGGCGCTCCACGACGACCAGCTTTGCCAAGTCGCGCTCCGGATCAGCGACCACCTCACCATCACGCACCGTCGGTTCCACTTCGATCGCCCGCGTCACGATCTGCCCCGGGATCGCCTCCACGGCGATCATCCGATCGCAAGCAGGCAAACGAAGTCGAGCACGCTCGATCGGTGCAACGCGCACCGTATCCAGGAGCCACTCGGGAATCGTCCGGCTGGTCTGGAAGGTCGCCTTGCCATCCTGAGCGACCACCTCACCCTGGAACAGGACGAGCCACGGGCGGATATCGTCGAGCCGGTCGAATGCGACCACATTGGCCCAGTAGCCGGGCGCGACCAGCCCATAACCGTCAAGCCCCCAATACTCGGCCGTGTTGAGCGTCGCCAGGCGGATCGCCCGAATCGGATCGAGGCCAGCCGCGATCGCCTTGCGCACGATCGCATCCATATGCCCATCGTGGAGGAGTGTCGCGCAATCCCGGTCATCGCTCGCGAAGCAGCAGCGCGGGTATGTGGCCTCGGTCACGAGTGGCAATAATTCGAGCAGGTTGTGTTCGGTCGATCCCTCCCGGATCATGACCCGGAGTCCCCGCCGCAGCTTCTCGCGGGCCTCCTCCAGTTGCGTCGACTCGTGATCGGATCCCATCCCCGATGCGATATAGGCATTGAGGCGGGAACCACGCAAGCCAGGTGCGTGCCCATCCCGCCGCCGCGCAGGGAGGCGAAGCTTCTCGTAGATCGCCGCGTCACCGGCGAGGACACCCGGGAAATTCATCATCTCACCCAGCGCGACCGCATTCGGTAAGCTCAGCCCTTCGGCGATCGCCGCCGCGTCCATGACCGCTCCTGCACTTTCGTATGGGCTAGCTGGAACACACGAGGGTATCGTCAAGAACACACCGAGCGGAAGGCCCGCTGCTGCCTCAGCGAGTGCCCGGATTCCCGCGAGCCCAGCCACATTGGCGATCTCGTGCGGGTCGGTCACGACCGCTCCTGTCCCGTGCGGTACCACCGCACGCGCGAATTGGTCGATCCAAAGGAGCGAACTCTCGACATGGACATGTCCATCGATGAAGGAAGGCGCAAGATAGGCTCCAGCGAGATCGATCTCCTCATGCCCATCGCGATACGTTCCGATTCCGGCGATGCGCCCGAACACGATCGCGACATCGGCTTCCTCGATTTCACCGCTCGCCACGTTCACGATACGGGCTTGCCGCAACACCAGATCAGCCGGCTCTTCGCCGAGCGCGACACGCAGGAGCCGTCGCCACTCCTCCAGTTTGAGCGTTTCGATCCCCAGTCCAACCATTCCGTTCCTCCTCGCTCTCAATCGAGCAAACGCTCTTCGAGTCGCCCGAGCAGCTCGTTGAGTCGTTCCAAAAGATCGATGACCAGCTCCGGCAAGGATGCGCTTGCACTGAAGGGAATCTCGAGCCCGAGCCGCAGCCCGACACCATGCTCCGCCTCGTCCCACCACGCATCACGCAGTAGTCGTTCCGTGTCCGTCACTGGTGCGTGCCGGATCGTCTCCACGAGCCGGGAGAGCGTGAGCCGGGCCAGGCGCTCTTTGACTGCTCGTCTGCGCTCATCCTCTTCGTCGAAGTACAGTCCCGGCGAGACATCCCAGACCTCGACCAGATAGCCGTCAGTCCCGATCCGCACATCGATCCGACCGCTCTCGGTATCGCACGCGACGAGCCAGCCCTCGTCACCATACAATGGGTAGGCCCAAAATCCTGCCTGACGCAGGATAGATACCACTGGTTCGAGCGCTGCTCGTGTCTCACGCATGCTCATCGTCGCTTTTGACCTCGCCTCTCTTCAGCCAGAGCCGGGCGACCTCGACCATGGCTTCGACCTGATCGACCTTCGCGTCGGGCCGGTCGAGTCGCGCCGCGAGCACGATACCGGGTGCAATTTCCCAGACGCGCCAGAGCACCGCGTCACTCGTTCGTCGTTCAGGTGAGACGGCCTCCAGTTGTGCCAGCTGCTCGCGGATCTCCTCCAGACCGAAACGCTGCTCCCGAAGGCGCCGGATCTGTTCGAGGCGCCAAATATGTTCCGGACCATAACGCGCAGTCGGTCCTCGGCCGTGCGGCGGGGGAAGAAGACCACGAGCGACATAGAAACGAATGCGCCGCGGTGGAATCCCCGTTCGCGCGGCCAACTCCCGAATGGTCAACGATCGATCAGTGCCCTCGCCCCTCATCGACTTCTCGCAACGCCTCTCACACTCGAAGCATACTGCCGCTCCGATCGCGCCGTCGCACGGTATGCTGACCATGAGTCGATCGACGATCGGAGGAAGACACCATGACGTCTCAGCTCCTCGACAGCGTTCCGTTCCTCCTCGTGGGTGTCGTCCATCTTCTCCCGCTACCTGGCTCCCCCCGGGCGACACGGGACGTGGCACGGATCCGCGAGCGCGCGCGCCGCGATGCCGAAGCCTACCGGGAAGGAGGTGCGCACGCCCTCATCGTCGAGAATTTCGGAGATGCGCCGTTCCGGAAAGACGGAGTCGAGCCTCACGTCATCGCGCTCATGGCACTCGTCGTCGAAGAGATCCGCGAGTCGACCGGACTACCGGTTGGGGTGAACGTGTTGCGCAACGATGCTCGCGCAGCACTCGGTATCGCGGCGGCAACCGGTGCCTCCTTCATTCGCGTCAACGTGCATGTCGGTGCGATGGTTACCGATCAAGGTATCATCGAAGGCCGCGCTGACGAAACACTCCGGTACCGAGCACTGCTCGAGAGCGAGACAGAGATCTGGGCCGATGTCCTCGTCAAGCACGCCGTGCCGCTGGCACCGCTCGCTCTGGAGGACGCCGCCGAGGAAACGGTCCTGCGCGGGCTCGCCGATGCCCTCATCCTGACCGGTCCGATGACCGGACGCGCACCTGACCCAGCTGATCTCGTGCGCGTCCGCCAACGACTGCCGACCACTCCAGTCTTCGTGGGAAGTGGGGTCACGGTCGAGAATATCGCGCGCTACGTCCACGCTGCGCGCGGCGTGATCGTCGGGACATGGGCCAAGGTCGACGGGAAAATCGAGAACCCGGTCGATTCCGCCCGGGTTCGGCGACTCTGCGAGGCGATCGCCCAAACCTCTCCGCGCTGAGCGGCGCGGCCCAGCCTCCTGAGAAGGAGAACATCGCTCCGGTCAGTGCGTCGATGCCGTCTGCCCGAGGGACGCGGAGCACGATGGATCGAGACTTCTGACAGAGGGAAGGACGCAGCGATCAGCTGGCTGGACGAATGTCGATTACGTCCAGTTCCACCTGTTCCTGCCCGTTCCAATCGCTCCGTCGCAACGTGAACGCGATATCGATGCGGTCAGCGCCGGCCAAGCGAGCGAGCTCCCGTCCCCCCTCGAACCAGACCGCCTGGCGCACGGTGCCATCCGGCGCGACGACGGTGAAACGCAGGTGCCGCTCGTTCTGCATACTCGTAATGTCGACAGCTCGAACGCCGCGGACGAGGAAGCGCGGAACCGGGTTGCCGTGACCATAGGGTTCCAGCTGCCCCATCACTTCCCACGTCTCCAGCGCGATTTGGTAGGGGTGGAGTTCCGCATCCAACTCGAGCGGTAACGCTGGTTCCCCATGGCCGAGGTGTTCCTCGGCGATTTCGAGCAGCCGCGCTTCTAGTTCGGCGATACGTTCCGTCGCCACCGTCAATCCCGCTGCCGCACGATGTCCACCATGGTCGATCAAGAGGTCACGGCAGCGAGCCAACGCTGCCGAAATATCGAAACCATCGATGCTGCGGGCAGAACCACGACTGACCTCGCTCTCTCGGGCGAGGAGCACGACCGGACGCGCATAGCGACTGACGAGCTTGCTGGCGGCGAGCCCGACCAACCCAACGCTCCAGGCACTATCAGCCAGTACCAAGACGGGGGGCAAGCTCCCCCGCGAGTCGATCCGTCGCTCGGCTTCCGCCAACATCCGCTCGATCGCACGCTGCCGCAGCGCGTTGAGTTCGGAAAGTTTCCGAGCCAGTTCCTCCGCTCGCTGCGTGTCCGCCGTCAACAGGAGCTCGAGTGCCAAGCGCGGATCGTCCATTCTCCCAGCCGCGTTGAGCCGCGGCCCCAGTACATACCCACAGTGCCAACTGGTGACCCGCTGTCCTCGTGCGCTGTCGAGTCCGCTCAGGCGCGCGAGTGTCCGCAAGCCAAGCGGTGCAGTCTCCCAGAAACGCTTCAGCCCGAGCGCCACGAGCATTCGGTTGATTCCGACCAAGGGAACGACGTCGGCAACGGTGCCGAGTGCGACCAAGGGAAGCCAACGGGTTGCCGCTTCGTCCCCGAGCAGCAGTCGGGCGAACTGGTACGCGACACCGACTGCCGACAACGTTCCGAAGACCGGTGGGGCATCCGGCCGCGCGACCGAGACGAATGCCAGCTCAGCCGGCCAGGTCTCGTCATGGACAGCGTGATGGTCGAGCACGATGACCGGAACCCCTGCTCGAAGGACACTACGCAAGGCATCCCAGTCACCGGTGCCGCAATCCACCGTGACGAGCAGCGCAGGCCGATGCTCCAGCACGCATGGCACGTGATGACGCTGGAAACCGTATCCATCGCGAAGGCGGTGGGGCACCATCGGGATGACCCTCAGCCCGAGTTCCCGAAAGAGCTGAGCGAGGAGCGTCGTTGCGGTCAGACCATCCACATCGTAGTCGCCGAAGACGACCACCGGTCCTGAGCGGCACCGAACCTCCTCAACGATGGCTACCGCTCTCCCGCTGTCGGGCAAGGTGGCAGGATCAGGCAGATCGCCGAGGTCAGGCTGGAGGAAGCGCCGTACCTCCTCGTGGTCCCGAATACCCCGACGGTAGAGGACAGCGGCCAGCAGCGGATGATCCGCGAGGTTCCGAGCCATTTCCGGAACCCGTTCCGGTTCCCGCCACCGGTACCGCGGCATGCGCCTCTCTCCTCGGTAGGACTACCTGACCATCGCTATCAGCGAACGGCAGGACAACGATCGCCTACCCGCATCCGAACAGGCAATCGCAAGATTTACCTCGTCGCCTGTTCCTCGCTCCCCGCTGATGTCGCAGTCACGTAGATTCCGCGTGCCAAACGTTCCCCGACAAACTGTTCGCGATCACCGATCCGGACCCGCAGCGGCCCCTCGAACGGTAAGCGCTCGAGCACCTCCAGACGAGTGCCCGGGCGAATCCCCAGTTCTGCGAGATAGCGGAGCTGCGCGCGATCGTGATCGGCAACATGGAGAACTTCCACTTGCTGCCCCGGCAGAACATCGTGCAACCGCTGACAGGGTCGCTCGGGGAGCGAGCCATCGCTGCGCGGGATGGGATGTCCGTGCGGATCTTCGGTCGGGAAACCGAGTCGTGCGTCGATCCAGGACTCGAGTTCCTCGGATAGTCCGTGCTCGAGGCGATCCGCCTCTTCGTGCAGAGCTTCCCACGGATACTCCAAAACCTCCGCCAGAAACCGCTCCAAAAGGCGATGATGCCGGATCACTTCGAGCGCGACGCTCCTCCCCCGGTCCGTCAGTCGCACACCCCGGTAGGGTTGGTGATCGACGAGGTCGAGTGCAGCCATCCGTTTCAACATGTTGGTTACCGAGGGGCTCTGCACCCGTAAACGCTCGGCGATCGCTTGGGTCGTGACCCGTCCCTCGTCTCGCTCGAGCGCGAAGATGACTTTCAGATAATCCTCCATCGCCTGCGTGATCGGTACTCGCCCAGTCGCTCGCCTCGACTGTCTCACTGGTACACTCCTTGCGACCAACCGACCCCGAGTGGAGGGGTTCGCTGTTGCGCCAAGTATACCTGGAACACCTGTTCGGAAGGGTGAGACAGTGCGAGGAGCTGCCCGACAGCTCGGAGCGATCGCCGGATCGGTCGGATCGATCAGCGCGACTCTCCTCCTGCTCCTGGCGAGCAGGGAGGCGCGTCAGCTTCTCGTGCGTCGAGCTCGGGTCGCCCTACCCCGGCCCCGGCAGCGCGTTGCCGGCCTCCGGCTGGCCTTTCTCACCGACTTTCACGCGGGAGGGCCGGGAACGAGCACGGATCTTGCGCGGACCGCACTGCACCTCCTGGACAGCTGGCGTCCCGATCTCGTCTTGCTCGGCGGTGATTACTTCGACCAGGGCAACATGGTCGACACGGCTCTGTTCGATGAACTGGCACGCTACGAGCACGTGTATGGGGTGCTCGGCAACCATGACTACCGACGCGGAACGGCCAATGCCGAAGCCATCGCTCGTTTCCTGGAAGCACGCCACGTGCGCATCTTGCGCAACGAGTCGGTCACCATCACCGTCGAACGGCAGCAGGGAGCGACCGGCACGATCGAATTGGTAGGTCTCGACGACCCCTATAGCGGCTTCGATCGCCCGAAGATGCTGAACAGGCCGCTCCCGCCGCACCCCCGTCTCCTGCTCGCCCATGCTCCCTCGGTCGTCGAGCGATTGCCTGTCGGATGTGCTGATCTTGCGCTCTTCGGACATACTCATTGGGGGCAGGTTCGGCTCTCCCCCTCCCAGACGATCGGGTTTCTGGATGCTGCGTGGTATCTCGATCGCTGGCGCCGCAAACCGCATGCACGGCTGCAGCGCGGCTGGTTCTGGGAAAAAGGGATGCTCGTGTACGTGAGTGCTGGTATCGGTCTGACGCAGCTTCCATTTCGGCTCTTCGCTTCACCCGAGATCCTCTGCCTGGAACTCGATCCTGCTGCGCAAAATCCGCAACGAGCCTGCGATGACCCTCTGCGGTACGTTCGTTCCTCGACCGTGCGTCATACCCTCCAGCGGGAGGAGAGACGATGAAACCACCGATCCGCATTCTGGCTCTCGATGCCGGAGCAGGCACGCAGGATATCGTGCTCTACGAGTCCGATCGCGAGCCGGAAAACTGCATCAAACTCGTCTTGCCCTCGCAAACACAGGTCGTCGCCGCACGCATCCGTCGGATCACCAGTCGCAGGAGTCCACTGCACTTGGCTGGCTTTCTGATGGGAGGTGGTGCGAGCAGCGAAGCTATCCGTGCGCATCTGGCCGCTGGCTTGCCCGTTTCCGCTCAGCCAGACGCTGCGCGGACACTCCACAACGACCTGGATCGCGTCCAGCGCATGGGCATCGACTTGACCGAACTCCCGCCACTCGGCGCCGAAGTCGTCTGGTTGGGCGATGTCGATATCCCTGCCCTTACCCAGGCCTTGCGCGCCTTCGAAGTGGAACTACCGGCACTCTGGGCGATCGCCGTGCAGGATCACGGGTACGATCCCTCGACGGACGCCCATGAGCATCGGTACCGTTTCCTGGCGGAGCTTCTCGAGCAGGCGGACGATCTGCGCGCTCTGGCCTTCCGCACACCTCCGGCCTATCTCCTGCGCATGCAGGCCGTTCGGCGGCAGGTTCCCGGCTGCGTGCTCATGGACACCGGCCCGGCCGCCGTCCTCGGCGCGCTGTGCGATCCAGTAGTCTGGCGCGCAGCCCGTTCTGACGGCGCCGTTGTCGTGAATGTGGGGAACATGCACACGTTCGGCGTCGCGATACGAGGAACGCGCATCTATGGACTCTTCGAGCACCATACCGGTGGAGTGACTCCGGCCGTCCTCGCGGACCTCGTCTCCGCGCTGCAGAGCGGACGGCTCACGCACCCGGACGTCGTACGTTTGGGTGGTCACGGAGCCGTCCTGACACCCGCCTACGCTGCAGCCGCGCCGTTTCCGTTCGTTGCCATCACTGGTCCCAATCGATCGCTCGTCCGCCCACTCGGCTGGTACGAGGCAGCACCTTTCGGAGACATGATGGTGACCGGCTGCTACGGCTTGATCGAGGCAACGCTCCGGCTGCTCGAGCGTGAGACGGGAGACCAGCTACCGTCATTGCTACCAGTAGAGGGCTAGGCTTCGCGCAAGGGCAATCCGGCGACGAGTCCCAGCAAAAAAGCGACCCCTTCGGGCGCGAGCGACAGCGCTTCGAGCTCTGCCAGCGCTTCGCGATGGAACTGTTCGACTGCTTCCTGGAGAGCGGTGCGCACCGCATAGCGTTCCAGTAATGCGATGACCGAAGCCACTTCCTCCGCGGTCAGCTCAGTTCGTCGACGCCAGAGATCCAGTAACCAGGACCGATCATCGGTTGCAGCGCGTTCGAGGACGAGAACGATCGGTAAGCTCTTCTTGCGTTGTCGGAGGTCATCACCGCGGGGCTTTCCAGTAACCGCCGGATCGCCCCAGACCCCGAGGTAGTCGTCACGGATCTGAAAACCGAGTCCCAACGCGCGCCCGAAACGCTCCAGCCGTGCCGCGACTTCTGTCGGTGCACCAGCCACTAGCGCCCCAGCCCACGCGGAATAGGCGATCAGCGCAGCCGTCTTGCGTTCGATCATGGTGAGGTACTCGTTGACCGACACCTCGGAGCGTTGTTCGAAACTGAGATCGAGAACCTGCCCCTCGACGATCAGGAGTGCCGTCTCGTTGAAGCGGCGTACGAGTTCCTCACCGCGACCGGGCTCGAGTGCTCGTGCTGCTTCCAGCGCGGCAATCTGGCTCAACACGAAAAGAGCATCACCAGCATTGATCGCTTGAGCATCACCCCACAGGGCCCAAATCGTGGGGCGGTGCCGTCGTACTCGACTGCGATCCTGGATATCATCGTGGATCAAAGTGAAATTGTGGAGCAGCTCGATCGCTGCCGCGATCCCAACGGCACGAGCAGCATCACCGCAGACAGCAAGAGCGACAGCCAGACAGAGCGCAGGGCGAAACCGCTTGCCGCTGACTCCGCTCGCTGGCTGCAACCGCTCGTCGCGCCAGCCGAGATGATAGGCGAGCACCTCGTACACAGGAAGCGTGTCCGGTAACGTGGGGAATCGCGCGGCGTATCGATCCAGCAACGCCTGCATCGTCCGTTCCACATCGCCGATCGCTGCGTTCACGGCCCTGCCTTTCGGTCGAATCATTCACGATCCACTCGACAGTCGACGACTGGACATTCGGAGCAGAGAACGCCCATACTTGTATTGATCGTCGCACAGCGGAGCCGTTCCGGCCAAGTGCGAGCGGCTCCCCTGTGGGACGACCGTGAAGGGAGGTTGACCATGTTCTACTTCGATCCGCTCTACTTCGTGTTTTTGGCGCCAGCGCTTCTGCTCATGCTCTATGCGCAATGGCGCGTACGCTCAGCCATCGGAAAGTACGGTGAGATACCGAATCGGCTCGGCTTGACCGGTGCGCAAGTCGCCCGCGCGATCCTCGACCGCAACGGTCTCTTCGACGTACCGGTCGAACTCACCCCTGGCGAGCTGACCGATCACTACGATCCGCTGCGACGTGTCGTTCGCCTCTCCGAGCCGATCTATTACGGTCGATCTGTCGCCGCGCTCGGCGTCGCCGCACACGAGACAGGACACGCTATCCAGCATAAGGTCGGGTACGTGCCGCTGCAGTTGCGCACCGCGATCGTTCCGGCGGTAAATATCGGAACGAACATCGGGTGGATCTTGATGATTTTGGGCATCATCATTGGGATCTCCGGGCTCGCCTGGGTGGGCGTGGTCCTGTTCTCGCTCGGCACGTTGTTCGCTCTGCTGACCTTGCCGGTCGAGTTCGATGCCTCTCGCCGAGCGCTCGCGCTTCTGACCACCATGGGTATCGTCGATCGGACCGAGGAGGGGCAAGCGCGGGAGGTTCTCAACGCCGCTGCGCTGACCTATGTCGCTGGACTCGTCATGGCGGTCGTCAACCTGCTCTATTGGATCAGTCTCGTGAGCGGAATGCGCCGGAGCGAGTGATTCTCCAGCCCGCCAGAGACGAAATGAGGCGCCCGGAGCGTGAGCGTCCGCCGGGCGCCTCGTCGTCTCGAACGCTCGATGTCGTCGCGACTCGAAACGTGGTAGCCTCCAGCAAGCGGTGACCGGTGCTGAGTCGGCGCCGAATACGAGGGAGGGAGAAGCACGATGACCATCGACATTCATGAGCGGCGAGCGATCCTCCAGGAGATCCAATCGGCCTGGGTCGAGCTGCGGAATGCACTCCGCAACTTGACCGAGCACGAAATCGTCGAGACCGGCTCGTGGGGCGCGTACTCCTTCAAAGACATGATGGCGCACATCGCGACGTGGGAACGTCTGCTCATGCAACGCATCCAGGCCTTGGAAGAAGGTCGCGAGCCCCCCACCATCGACGACATCGACGCCTTCAACGAGGAAGATATCCAACGAAACCAGAGTCTCTCGCTGCGTGAAGTGTGGGATCGTTTTCTCGAGACACACGAGAAGCTCGTCGAACTCTTGGAGCGCACACCAGTACTCACTCGTGAGTTGGTTGCAGCCGATACCTACGAGCACTACAGAGAGCATTTGCAGGATATTCTCGAGTACGAAAAGCGGCGCTCTCCCAGCCGGCGTCTCAAGAAGGAATGACACACTGGAATCGCTCACTGCTCGCGAAGGCACGAACGCCGCGAGGCCCGGGTGAAGAAGCGGCTTCGCGGCGTTCGTCCAAGCACGTTCAGGCGCTTTGCTCGTAGGTGAACTCGATCGGTTCGTCGTTCGCCGTCAAGAGGAGCGGTGGGCGACGTCGGTAGATGACATCGGCGGTCACGACGCACTTGCGAACCCCCTGGAGCGAGGGAAGCTCGTACATCACATCGAGCAACACCTCTTCCAACGTCGTTCGCAAGCCGCGCGCGCCCGTACCGCGCCGCTCGGCGAGATCGGCCGTTGCATGAAGCGCATCAGAGGTGAAGATGAGCTCCACGTTGTCCATCGCGAAGATCTTCTGATACTGCTTGACGATCGCATTCTTCGGCTCCACCAAGATCCGTACCAAGTCGTCGTGCGTCAAAGGATCGAGCGCCGCGACGACTGGCAGGCGACCGATGAACTCGGGGATCAATCCGAACTTCAAGAGGTCATCGGGGATGACCTGGTGTAACACATTCTCCTCGCGTCCATCTTGCCGAGCGCTCTTGCCGAACCCGATCGTCGAATCCTTACCGATTCGCCGACGGACGATCTCGTCGAGCCCTTCGAATGCTCCGCCGCAGATGAAGAGGATATTGCGCGTATCGATCTGAATGTACTCCTGATGGGGATGCTTGCGCCCCCCATGCGGCGGCACGTTAGCGATGGTCCCTTCGAGAATCTTCAGGAGCGCCTGCTGCACCCCTTCTCCGGAAACATCGCGCGTGATCGATGGACTATCGCTCTTGCGAGCGATCTTGTCGATCTCATCGATGTAGATGATTCCAGTTTGTGCTCGCTGGATATCGCCTCCCGCCGCTTGGATGAGACGGAGAAGGATATTCTCGACGTCCTCCCCCACGTACCCGGCCTCGGTGAGCGTCGTCGCGTCGGAAATGGAGAACGGGACGTCGAGCAATTTGGCCAACGTTTGGGCCAAAAGCGTCTTTCCGCTTCCAGTCGGGCCGATGAGCAGGATATTGCTCTTCTGCAGCTCGACGTCGCTGTCCTCACCGAAGATAATCCGCTTGTAATGGTTGTAGACAGCGACCGACAGTACCTTCTTCGCCCGTTCTTGGCCGACGACGTACTGGCTCAGCTGCTCGTACAGCTGCTTGGGAGTCGGGATCTGCGTGGGAGCGGGAGCCGGGCGCCGGGGTGGTGCCTCTTCTTGAATGATCTCCTGGCAGAGCTGAACACATTCATCGCAGATGTAAACCCCGTTCGGGCCAGCGATGAGCCGGCGTACCTCTTCCTGGCTCTTGCCACAGAAGGAACAACGATAAAAGACCCGTCCCCCACGTGTCGTCATCCCCATCGCCCCTTCTCCACCCGTTGGCTCGCCTACGCCCGCTGGAGTTTGACCGGCTCGAGCACGTGATCCACGATCCCGTAGTCCTTCGCCTCGTACGCGCTCATGAAATAGTCTCGCTCGGTATCCCGTTTCACACGCTCGAACGGCTGACCGGTATGGAACGCCAAGAGCTCGGTCAGCATCGTGGTCAGATTCAAGGTCTCCCGTGCCTGGATCTCGATATCCGGTACCGAACCGCGGAATCCGGAAGTACCCTGGTGAATCAGAACCCGCGAGTGAGGAAGTGCGAAGCGCTTCCCCTTGGTTCCCGCGGCGAGGAGAACTGCCGCCATGCTGGCACCGAGTCCCACACAGTAGGTCGCAACGTCCGGCTCGATCATCTGCATCGTGTCATAGATCGCCAGGCCAGCGTACACCAGACCACCCGGACTATTGATATAGAGCTTGATATCGGCCTCAGGGTTCTCGTGCGCCAGGAACAGCATTTGGGCGATGACGGCATTCGCCACCTGATCGTCGATCGGCGTTCCGAGAAAGATGATCCGATCGCGGAGCAGGCGCGAGTAGATATCGTAGGCACGCTCACCACGACTGGTCGTTTCGATCACCATCGGGATGACGAGTTCGGGTCGCATGTCTCGCTCCATCGCAAAGCCTCCCCAGTGTCGTCAGGATGCCTGGTCATCGTCCGCTCGGGATCCAGCCTCCGTTGCCGCCAGCGATTCCGCTGGCTCGGAAGCTGGCGTCGTTTCGCGATCCGCAACTTCCGGAGCCGGCGCCTCTCCTTCCGCAGCTGGTTCGCTCCCCTCGGCCGTTTCGGCTCCGGCCAAAACACGAGCCGCCTCGCCGATCACAGCACCTCGTCCTTCCGTGACGAGTTCTAAGAGCCGCTCGCTCACCTTGCGCTCGTGCAGTTCGTCAGCGAGATAGCTGCGCACCGAGGGAACATTGTAGAATGCTCGGAACTGTTCTGGACTTCCGCTGGCCAGAGCCAGTCGCTCGATCTCGGCAACCAGTTCCTCCTCACTGACCGCGATCCCCTCAGCCTCGGCAAAGGCTTCCAGCACCAAATACCGGCGAAGGCGCGCTTCGGCTTGGGGGCGCAGCTCTTGCCTGAACTCTTCCAGGGTTTTACCCTGAAATCGAAGGTACTCTTCCAGGCTGCTACCACGCTGCCGCAGTTGTTCACGCAACCGCTCGACATCCGCTGCGACCTGACGCTCGACCAGCGCTGGCGGAAGCTCGAACGTCGCCACCTCGAGGAGACGCTGAACTGCCTGTTCCAGTACTTCCGCACGCGCTGCCTGCGCCTTCTCGCGCAAGAGATCACGCCGCACTCGATCGCGCAGTTCGCTCGATGACGCTACCCCGAGCGACTGCGCGAACTCGTCATTCACTTCCGGAAGCTCCGCTTCCTTCACCTCGTGTAAGGTCACGCGGTAATGCAGCGTTTTCCCACGGAGTTCCGGACTGACGCGCTCGTCCTCCTCAGCGAACGAAATATCGAACTCAGCCGATTCTCCGGGATGCAGGGAGCGGATAGCCTGATCGATCTCCGCAAAAAGGTTGCTCTCGCCCAAGACGAACGTCGCCTGGCGAAGCGGCTCCTGGAACGGTTGCTCGCCTTCGTACGCTTCGATATCGACGATCACCTGATCGCCGTCGCGAGGCTGGCGCGGCTCGTCCGGCGTCTTCCAGACCGCACGACTGCGCCGTAGTCCCTCGATGACCTGGTCGATTTCCTCCTCGGTCACCTCGACCTCGCGCGGCTCGACGCGGATATCTCGATAGCCGTCGAGATCGACTTGCGGATAGACCTGCACTTCGACGCGGAAAGCGAGCGGTTCGTCTTGATAGACCTCCACCTCCGGTTCGGCGACAGGGGTCAGCCGGTGTTGCTGCAGCGCCTCACGATACAAGCGATCCATGAGTTCACGCTGCGCTTCCGCGACGATCAGCTCCCGCCCCACTCGTCGCTCGACGAGCGCCCGAGGTGCACGCCCTGGCCGAAAACCAGGAACCTGGACCTGCTGGCTGATGCGCCGGAACGCTCGTTCGAGTGCAGCGTCGAATTCTTCAGGATCCGCCGCGATATCCAAGCGCACCGTGCTTTGCGGCAGGCGTTCGACGGTGATCTTCACGAACTCCCCTCCCTGTCAGGACAAACCACGATGGAACCTCGGCTCATCTCGCTGCACCCAATTCTCGCCCGAATCGGCAGAGAACTGCTCGACGCGGACATTCTGCGGCCTCCAGCATTGCCGAGGGCCGGCGTGCACGGCTAATCCTACCCCGCCAGCCATTCCGGTCGCCAGGAGCGCTGTGCTAAGGTTATCGCGCGGAGGTACCCGCGCCATCAGGTACCCACCGGGTGACGAGCATGACGACCGAGTTGACCCGCCGACCTCGACGACATCGTCTCCTCACCCCACGCGGATTACAGCACATTCGTCCACTCAGGCGTGCCCTCGCCTGCGGGACGATCGCGGACTGGCAACTCGTTCCGTGGGGCACCAATGGGACGTTCATCGTGCTGCTCGAGCAGGAGATCGTGCCAGACCTGCTGGCTATCTATAAGCCTGCCCGCGGCGAGGCGCCACTCTGGGATTTTCCTGCAGGAACGCTCTATCGCCGCGAGTATGCGAGCTATCTGTTGAGTCGCCTGCTCGGATGGTCGTTCGTGCCTCCGACGGTCATCCGCGACGGTCCCTACGGCATCGGGACCGTCCAGCTGTATATCGAACCGGACGATCAGCCCCTGCGCGGCAAATCGGTGCGATCCGAACTCCAGCGCATCGCCCTCTTCGACCTTCTCACCAACAATGCCGACCGCAAAGCGAGCCATGTCTTCCGAGGCAAGTTCGACCAGCGGATTTGGGGGATCGACCACGGGCTCACCTTTCATGTCGATCCCAAGCTACGGACCATCCTCTGGGAATTCTGCGGTGAACCTATCCCGAGCGAGCTGCTCTCCGATCTTGCGCGACTCCTCCGACACCGCCGGATCGTCCAGCGGCTCCTCCGATCGTTTCTGGCCGAGAATGAACTCGCCGCTTTCTGGAAGCGCTGCGCGACCCTCGTGGAGCACCCGATCTTTCCACTGCTCAACCCGCGACGCAACATTCCGTTCGGCTGGTAACGGGACAGATCGTTCGCTTCCGGAAGAACAGCGATTCAGGGCTGTATTTGGACAGTCCGTCGCTCGCTGCCCGAACCGACTCGATCCGTGGTGGACAGCTCGCGCTTTGGTTGTCGCGACGCCAGAGTCGCTGACCGGGGAGGAGCCATCAGCGCGAGAGTGTCCTCCAGTCATGTTCGGCGCTTCCCTCTTGACCGGTCCCAAGATTGGCCGTATGATGAGGATGGATGCCAGGAATCCGCAGAGTCGTTCTCGATCAAGCAGCGGGAAGGGTCGCCCCGAGCCCCCATCTGACGACGAAAAGCGCAAGGCTCTGTGGACTGGCATAGGTCACAGGGTATCAGGGAAGGGAGCGAGGGTGAAAATCTCAGGATCGTACACCATACGAGCGGCTCGCGATGCCGTCTTCGCGCGACTGACCGATCCACAGGCGATCGCGAGTTGTTTGCCTGGAGTGGAAAACCTCAATCAGGTCGCCCCTGATCAGTACGAAATGGCGATGACGGTCGCCATCGGCCCGGTCAAGGGGACGTTCCAAGGGAAGGTACAACTCGCCGATATCAATCCACCCGAATCGTACCGCATGGCGGTAGAGGGGCAGGGGAAACCCGGCTTTGCTCGCGGCGTGGGCTCGGTCCAGTTACGAGCGATCGACGACCAGACCACGGAGATCACTTACGAGGGTGATGTGGAACTGGGCGGACCCTTCGCCGGCGTCGCCCAGCGCATGCTGGGTGGCGTAGCGAAGCGCATGATCGAACAGTTCTTCGCGTGCATCGAGCGTCAGATGAGTGCGAGTGCCTGATCCCATCGCGAGGTCATTGGTCGGAAGGGAAAGGAGCGGTCGAATGCAGATCACGGTGACTGTCAACGGTGTGACCTACACCCATGACGTCGAGCCGCGCCTGCTGCTCGTGCACTACTTGCGGGATGTCCTCAACCTCACCGGAACGCACATCGGCTGTGATACCAGCCAGTGCGGTGCGTGTACCGTCCTCATGAACGGTAAAGCGGTCAAGTCCTGCACGATTTTTGCCGTGCAAGCGGATGGTGCGGAGATTACCACGATCGAGGGACTGGCCCGCGATGGCCAACTCCACCCGGTGCAGGAAGGATTTTGGGAAAAGCACGGGTTGCAGTGCGGCTACTGCACACCGGGGATGATCATGACCGCCGTCGACTTCCTGCAGCGCAACCCCAATCCGACGGAAGAGGAGATCCGTCACGCCATCGAAGGGAACTTGTGCCGCTGCACGGGCTATCAGAACATCGTCCGCGCTATCCAGTACGCGGCCGAGAAGATGCGCAGCGGTAGCTAGGCACGTGCTCGTTCGGCCGGGTCGATCTCGGGCACCTCGCAGCGAAGGAGGGAGCCATGGCCGTCACCAAGATGTTCGGAGCAGCTGTCAAGCGGCGCGAAGATCCGCGACTCATCACCGGGCGCGGGAATTTCACGGATCACATCCGGCTCCCAGGCACGCTGGTCATGGCGATCAAGCGGAGTCCACACGCGCATGCGCGGATCGTCCGCATCGATACCAGTAAGGCACGGGCGATGCGGGGAGTCGTCGCCGTTTACACCGGTCAGGATCTCGTCGACAAGCTGGCCCCGGTGCCCTGCGCTTGGCTGATTCCTGACAGCGACTTGAAGGTCCCCCCCTACCGAGCAGTCGCGGTGGACAAGGTGCGCTACGTCGGTGACGCTGTCGCCGTGGTCGTCGCGACCGATCGCTACGTCGCGCAGGACGCGGTGGATGCCATCGAGGTCGAGTACGAGCCGCTGCCGGCGGTCGTCGACCAGGAGAAAGCGCTGGAGCCCGGCGCACCGCAACTCTACGACGAAGTCCCCAACAACCTCGCCTTCCACTGGAAGCTGCATGCCGGTGACTTCGACGCAGCCTGGAATGCTGCTGAGGTGCGCATCTCGCGCCGGTTGGTCAATCACCGACTGATCCCGACGGCGATGGAACCGCGCGGTGCACTCGCGGCTTACAATCCGGGCACGGGTGAACTGACCATCTGGTGCACCAGCCAGAACCCGCACGTGCACCGGTTGCTGCTTTCGGCGGTCACTGGTCTACCGGAGACGCAAATCCGCGTCATCGCCACCGATGTCGGCGGCGGTTTCGGTAGCAAGATTCCGATGTACGCCGGCGAGATGATCGCGGCGGCCATCAGCAAGGATCTCGGTCGGCCGATCAAGTGGATCGAGACGCGGCAGGAGAATTATGTCGCAACGATTCACGGCCGCGACCACATCCAATATGTCGACATCGCGGCGCGGCGGGACGGCACGATCACTGGTGTCCGCGTGCGCGCCTACGCCAGCATGGGAGCCTATCTCTCGACGGCTGCACCCGGCGTCCCGACCTGGTTGTTCGGCCTCATGTTGCAGGGTCCTTATGCGATCCCAGTCGTGCACTGCGACGTGTACGGCGTTCTCACCAATACCACGCCGACAGACGCGTATCGGGGCGCTGGGCGGCCAGAAGCGACGTACCTCTTGGAGCGGATGATCGATCTCTTGGCGCGCGAACTGGGGATGGACCCAGCCGAGATCCGTCGCAAGAACTTCATTCCCAAGGACAAGTTCCCGTACACGACGCCCACTGGATTGCAGTACGACAGCGGTGATTACGAGGCGACACTGAATCGGGCACTGGAACTGGTCGATTATCAGAACTTGCGGCGCGAGCAAGAGGAGCTGCGCAAGCAGGGACGTTACATCGGGATCGGCTTCTCCACCTATGTCGAGGTCTGCGGTCTGGCTCCCTCCCAGGCTGCGGGTGCCATGGGCTTCCAAGGTGGTCTGTGGGAGAGCGCGACCGTACGGGTGCATCCCACCGGCAAGGTGACGGTCTTCACGGGCTCCAACCCGCACGGGCAGGGCGAGGAGACGACCTTCGCCCAGTTGGTCGCTGACGAACTCGGTGTGCCCTTCGAGGACGTGGAGATCGTCCACGGTGACACCGAAATGGTCCCCTTCGGCATGGGGACTTATGGAAGCCGGAGCACCGCCGTGGGCGGCGCGGCACTCGTTCACGCGTGCCGCAAGGTCAAGGAGAAGGCACAGCGGATCGCGGCCCATCTCCTCGAAGTCTCGCCCGATGACCTGGTGTTCGAGAACGGCCGGTTCTTCGTCAAGGGTGCGCCGGATCGCGGTATGACCTTCCAAGAAGTGGCGCTGCAAGCGTATCTCGCCTGGAAGCTGCCGCGGGACATCGAACCAGGACTCGAGGCGACGCACTTCTTCGATCCGGTGAACAATACGTTCCCATTCGGGTGCCACATTTGCGTCGTGGAGGTCGACCCGGAAACCGGGAAAGTGCAATTCCGTCAGTACGTTGCCGTCGACGATGTCGGAAACGTGATCAACCCGATGATCGTCGATGGCCAGGTTCACGGCGGCATCACGCAGGGACTCGCGCAGGCGGTGTACGAGTTCGCCGCCTACGATGAGAATGGCCAGCTCCTGACCGGTTCGCTCATGGACTACGCAGTGCCCAAAGCGAGCATGCTCCCCTCCTTTACGGTCGATCGGACGGTCACCCCCACGCCGGTCAACCCGATGGGAGTCAAGGGAGCAGGCGAAACCGGTACGATCGCCTCCACGCCCGCCGTGGTCAATGCTGTGATCGATGCACTCGCACCGTTTGGCATCGACCATATCGACATGCCGCTGACACCGGAGAGGATCTGGCGAGCGGTCCGCGAACGATCGCGCTGAGGGCAGATCCGGAGGACGATGCCTCTAGAGGAACGGAAGGGGAGCAGACGATGTATCCGAGCACGTTCACTTATTACCGAGCAGGGTCGGTGCAAGAGGCGCTCAAACTTCTGCTCGAGAACCCGGACGCGAAGCTCCTCGCTGGGGGACACAGCTTGATCCCAGCCATGAAGCTCCGACTCGCCTCGCCGTCCGCGCTCATCGACATCTCGCGCATCAGCGAACTCACCGGAATCCGGGATGCCGGCGACCGAATCGTCATCGGTGCCATGACCCGGTACGACGATATTCAACGATCCGATCTCGTTCGCCGAGTGCTGCCCATTCTCCCTGAGACGATCGACGTGATCGGCGATCTCCAGGTCCGGAACATGGGCACGATCGGCGGATCGCTCGCTCACGCCGATCCGGCAGCTGATCTTCCAGCTGTCGTGCTCGCACTCGGTGCCGAGATCAAGGCGGTCGGCCCCAATGGCGAGCGCACCATCCCCGCGGACCAGTTCTTCGTCGATCTCTTCACGACTGCCCTGCAACCGAACGAAATCCTCACCGAGATCGCCTTCCCCAAGCCGCCAGCCCGTACCGGCATGTCCTATCAGAAGTTCGCTAATCCAGCATCCGGTTATGCCGTCGTCGGAGCAGCAGCGGTCGTGACACTGGCCGAGGACGGTGCGGTCGCCACAGCACGCGTCGGGGTGACTGGCGCAGGACCCTATGCAGTCCGGCGCCAGAACGTCGAGCAAGCGCTGGTCGGTAAGCAGCCCACTTCTGAGACGATCGAGGCAGCCAGCCAGTTGGCCAGCGAGGGGATGACGTTCAACAGCGATATCTTCGCGAGCGAGGAGTATCGAGCACATCTCACGCGCGTGTTCGTCAAGCGAGCCCTGACCCGAGCTGTGGAGCGAGCACGCGGCTGATCGACCACTTCCACGTGTCGCAGCACGCCCGGGGTCGTTGACCCCGGGCGCATCGCTGTCCGTCGATACCGTACTTTGGTATACTACTGGACTGGCACGTCTGATGAGTCGAGGTGAAGCGTGACGACGATCGAGTTGCATTCAGTCGAGGCCGTACAGCGCGCACTCGCGGCCTATCGATACGTGTGCGACACCAGCCTGGCGACCGCTATTTTCCTCGCCCTCAAGCTACCCAAGCCGCTCCTCTTGGAGGGCGAAGCGGGAGTCGGCAAGACGGAAGTCGCCAAAGTGCTTTCACAGGTACTGGATACGGAGTTGATCCGCCTCCAGTGCTACGAAGGGCTGGACGTCAACCACGCGGTCTACGAGTGGAACTACCCACGCCAGATGCTGGCCATCCGCTTGCTGGAAGACCAGCAGGTCGGATGGGATACCGCCATGCATGAAATTTTCAGCGAAGAGTTCCTGATCGAACGACCGCTCCTCAAGGCGATCCGACATCGCGGGAAAGCTCCCGTCCTCCTCATCGATGAGATCGATCGGGCCGATGAGGAATTCGAAGCGTTCTTGCTCGAATTACTTTCCGACTTCCAGATCACCATCCCAGAGATCGGAACGATCAAGGCTGAGCATCCGCCGTACGTCATCATCACGTCCAACCGCACCCGGGAGCTGCACGACGCACTCAAGCGACGCTGCCTGTACCATTGGATCGACTACCCGAGCTTGGAGAAGGAGTTCGAAATCCTGCGCGTCAAGCTCCCGGGAATTCCGGAGCGGCTGGCGCTCCAGGTCGCTCGCTTCATCCAGGCGCTTCGCCGGGAAGATCTGTACAAGCTGCCCGGCGTTGCCGAGACGCTGGACTGGGCTGCTGCACTGCTCGCACTGAATCAGAGCCAACTCAGCGTCGAGATCGCCTCGGCGACACTCGGCGCGATTCTCAAGCACCAAGAGGATCTCCAGCACATTCGCAAGAAGCGGCTGGAAGAGCTGGTCACGGTAGCAACGCAAGAATGAGGCTGAACCGGCCCCGCTCGGGCTTCACCGAGGATGAGTGACCGATGACGGCAACGATGAACTTCGCACAACGCGCCCTCGCATTCGCTCGCTTGCTCCGGCGCGCTGGCGTCAAAACGACGACCGGCCAGGCGATGGACTTCGTCCGTGCGATCGAACACATCGATATCAGCCGCCGCGAGGAGTTTCGCGAAGCGGCGCGCGCTTGCCTGGTCACGCACAAGGACGACCTGCCGGTGTTCGACCGGCTCTTCGATCTGTACTGGCGAGCCAAGCCGGAATACACCGATGGCCTCCTCCAGCAACCTGATCCGAATGATGTCATCGAACTCGCACCCGAGGAAGGCGAGGAAGCAGAGGAGACCGAGGGGAGCAGCGTCGAGGGCGCACGGGGTCGCCGATTGGAGGCGATCGAAGCGCTCGAAGAAGCAGAGGAAGGCGAGGGGAGCGAGGCAGAATCGTTGGCCGACGCCTTCAGCTACAGTCCGGCCGAGATCTTGCGCGAAAAGGACTTCGCCGATTTCACCGAGGATGAACTGGCCCAGATCCGGCGATTCATGCAGCAGTTGACATGGGAGATCGGTCGTCGGCGCTCGCGTCGCAAGGTCGCCTCCCCGAAAGGGCGCTTCATCGATCCGCGACGGACCATGCGACGGTCGCTCCAGAGCGGCGGCGTCCCGCTCACTCTCGCTCGCCGGCAGACCAAGACCAAGCCGCGCCAACTAGTCGTCATCTGCGATGTGAGCGGCTCGATGGATCGTTACAGCCGGATTCTGCTCCAGTTCATCTACGCTGTCGAAAACGGCATGGCCAAGGTGGAAGCCTTCGTGTTCGGAACACGCCTCACGCGCGTCACACGCCTCCTCAAACATCAGGACATCGATGAAGCGATGCGGCGCGTCGCGCGCGAGGTGCAGGACTGGTCCGGTGGAACGCGGATCGGGCAATCGCTCCAGACTTTCAACCAGGAGTGGGCCCGCCGGGTGCTCCGCAACGGGGCTGTCGTTCTCATCATCAGCGATGGCTGGGATCGCGGTGATCCGCAGCTGCTGGCACAGGAGATGGCTCGTCTCCAACGCAGCTGTTACCGCCTCATCTGGCTCAACCCCTTGTTGGGTTCGCCTCGTTACGAACCGCTGACGCGCGGTATGCAAGCGGCGCTGCCGTACATCGACGATTTCATGCCGATCCATAACTTTGCCAGCTTGGAAGCGCTGGCGAAGCACCTGAGCCAGATCGACGACAAGCGGCCGGTGCGCCGTCAGCATGCCGTGCTGCCCGAAGCACCTGCTGCCTGAGGGTGGGAGGACCGATGCGTGACATACTACCAGACATCGAACGGTGGATCGCCGAAGGTGAAGAGATCGCGCTCGCCACGGTCGTTCGCGCCATCGGCTCGTCACCGCGTCCAGTCGGTGCCAAGATGGCTGTCACCCGATCAGGACGCATGACTGGCTCGGTGAGCGGCGGTTGCGTGGAAGGTGCAGTCTTCGAGGTCGCGCTCGAGGTACTCGAGACCGGGCGGCCACGGCTCGTCCGTTACGGTATCAGCGACGAGCAGGCTTGGGACGTCGGTCTGAGTTGCGGCGGAACCATCGACGTCTTCGTGGAACCCCTGGTGAAGCAGTCATGAATGCCGATGTTTTCACAGCACTACTTGAAGCGCTCAAAAACGAAGAAGCGGTCGTCAGCGCAACGCTCGTCTCCGGCGAACCGTTAGGTGCGAAGCTGCTCGTGTTCGAGGACGGTCGAACCATTGGCTCGCTCGGTTCGAGCGAACTCGACGCGATCGTCAACGAGGATGCGCGATCGCTCTTCGCATCCGGCGAGCCGATCATCCGCGCATACCGCACCAGCGAGGGTCAGGAGATCGAGGTCTTCCTGGAGCCGCACCTGCCCCCGCGCCACCTGATCGTCGTCGGCGCTGTCCACATCGCTGTGCCGCTCGTCGCGATGGCCAAAGAGCTCGGGTACCGCACCACGGTGATCGACGCCCGCGAGTTTTTCGCTACTCGGGAGCGCTTCCCTCACGCTGACCAGCTCATCGTCGCTTGGCCGGACGAAGCGCTGCTCGGCCTGAAGATCACGCCGCAGACCGATATCGTCATTCTGGCACACGACGAGAAGTTCGAGGATCCAGCCTTGCAGGTCGCCCTGCACTCGAGAGCTGGTTATATCGGCGCCATCGGCAGTCGGAAGACGAGCCAGCAACGATTGGAACGACTTCGCCGTGCGGGTTTCAGCGAGGAGCAGCTCGCTCGGATCCATGCGCCGATCGGCATCGATATCGGAGCGAAGACACCCGGCGAGATTGCCGTGAGCATTCTGGCCGAGATCATCGCTGTCCGACGCGGGCGAATCGGTCAACCGCTCCGACCGGCCAAATCCGCCGCTCCGGCTGCGCGCGAAAGCGCTTGACGGACAGCACGGGTTGGTTCTCATGCAACGGATCGCCGCCCTCGTCCTCGCTGGCGGCCTTTCGCGACGGCTGGGATATCCGAAGCAGCTCGTCGACCTCTGCGGCAAACCAGCACTGCAGTGGGTGCTCGATGCTGTCCAGCGCACCAGCTTGGAACCGCGTGTCGTGGTACTCAACCCGGACATCGCGGGAGCTCGCGCATTGAATACCGAAGGATTCCTCGTCGTGGTCAATGAACGAGCAGGCGAAGGGCAGAGCACCTCGATCCGAACCGGGCTCGCTGTCTTACCTGACGACGTCGATGCAGTCGTGTTCTTCCTGGGTGACCAACCGTTCATCGATCCAGCCGTCGTTGCGCTCCTGATCGATCGGTTCCGCTCGACCCAAGCAGCGATCGTGAGACCGCGCTATGCTGATGGGCCGGGGCACCCGATCTTGATCGCCCGCCGGTTGTTCCCTGAACTCGTCTCGCTGGAGGGCGATACCGGTGCACGACCAGTGCTCGCCCGGCACCGCGATGCGATCGTTACCTGTGACGTACCGGATCGCTCCATTCCACTCGACCTCGATACACCGGAAGACATCGAACGAGCGCGACGACTCTGCCGTGAGCAGTGCCGCGAGCCATGAGCATCAACTTCGCCGACGACATTCGTTATTGTCCGTATTGTCGTCATGAACTCGAGAGCCGGATGGTAGCGGGCCGACTCCGCCCCTATTGCCCGGCATGCGATCGGCCATTCTTCGCTGACCCCAAACTCGCAGTGGCGGTGATCATTCGGCACGGCGATCGGATCGTGCTCCAAAAGCGCGCGATCGAACCAGGTCTCGGTCTCTGGAGCTTTCCTTCCGGCTTCGTCGAGCGCGGCGAGCCGGTCGAGGAGGCAGCCCGACGCGAGGTATTGGAGGAAACAGGTTTGCACGTCGAAGTCGGGCAGCTCGTCGGACTCTACTCGCGGCAGGGCCAGCCGGTCGTTCTCGCTGTCTACGAAGGGCGGGTCGTGAGCGGTGAACTCAGGACCAGCGAAGAAAGCACCGCAGTCGAGTGGTTCCCGCTCGACGCATTACCCCCGCTTGCCTTTCCGCACGATGCGGAAATCTTGCGCGATTGGCTTCGGCAGCGCTCGCAGTCCTGACTTCTTTCTCCTATCCCGAACGAAACCCTGTCCATTCGTCCGAGAATACCGAGAATCGAGATTGGCGATTCGAGAGGGGGATGGTATGAGGGAATCTCGTTACCTCGGACGCCCGGTCCGCCGCCTCGAAGATGAGCGGTTTCTACGAGGTCGCGCGATCTTTACCGACGACATCGATTTGCCCGGAGCACTCTACCTCGCGCTCGTACGGAGTCCCTATCCACACGCTGAGATCGCGACCGTGGACTGGAGCCAGGCGACACGAGTTCCTGGATTCGTGACGGCACTGAGCGGTCGCGATCTCGTGGATTGGCTCTCACCCTTCCCTGTTCCTCCGCAATCGGCCGGCGTGCGTCCCCAGCGCCGCTACCCGCTGGCAGTCGATCGCGTCCGTTTCGTCGGAGAGGGTGTGGTCGCCGTTCTCGCGACGGATCGTTCCGCAGCTGAAGAGGCGGCAGCCGAAGTACTCGTCGAGTACCGGGAACTCCCGGCTGTCATCGACCCGAAAGCAGCCCTCGCCCCCGATGCGCCGCGACTTCATCCCGATTGGCGGGATAACGAGGCATTCCGTTGGGATCTCACGGTCGGCGATGTCGACGCTGCCTTTCGCAGCGCGGACGCGATCATCGAGCTCCAACTCTTGAACCAGCGCGTCTACGCTGCATTCTTGGAACCCCGAGCAGCGGCGGCTACTGTCGATCCTGCTCACCGCCAGCTGACCGTTTGGGCCTCGACGCAAACGCCCCACACCTTGCGTGCTGGTATCGCCAGCGTACTCGGTATGCCCGAACATTCGATCCGCGTCGTGACGCCGGATGTCGGCGGTGCATTCGGTGCCAAAGGTGGTCTCTACCCGGAATACGTCCTGGTCGCCGCGCTGGCGTGGCGACTCCAGCGGCCGATCAGGTGGACCGAGTCGCGGACCGAGAGTGTCCACGCCACGAATCACGGCCGCGATCAACAGCAATTCGTGCGGGCAGCCTTTCGACACGATGGGACTCTGCTCGCTCTCGACGTTCGCCTCCTCAGTAATCTCGGGGCATGGAACGCCTCCCCGACTCGTCCGACCGCGGTCCTGACTGGTCTGGCTATCGCAGGCCCCTATCGGGTCCCCAATCTGCGGCTCTCCGTCCGCTGTGTCGTCACCAATACGACGCCGCAAGCAGCGTACCGCGGGGCTGGTCGGCCAGAAGCATCGTACCTGCTGGAACGGCTGATGGACGCGGCAGCAAGTCGCCTCCGGCTCGATCCGGTGGTTGTCCGACAACGCAATCTCCTCCACCCAGAGGACTTCCCGTACCGTTCGCCGACCGGCGTGCCGTACGACAGTGGCAATTACCCAGCTGTTTTGGCGGAAGCACTTCGGAGGTTCGACTATGCTGGTGCTCGAAGAGAACAAGCGCGCCTGCGATCCACCGGCCGCCTGATCGGAATCGGCATCGCTGCTTTCTGTGAACTTTCGGGTCCGGGTTGGGAGTCAGCAACGGTCCGTGCGCACCCCGATGGCACTGTGACGGTTCTTTGCGGCATCGCCCCGAGTGGGCAAGGGCATACCACAATGCTCGCTCAAGTCGTCGGTGAGGTTCTCCAGCTCCCGCTCGAGCGTATCCGTGTGGTCACGGGCGACACGGCTGCCATTCAGCAGGGGATCGGCACCTTCGGTAGCCGTAGCACAGCACTAGGCGGCTCAGCCGCGTACTTGGCCGCAGGGGACGTTTTGGAGAAGGCTCTCCACATCGCTGCGCACCTCCTCGAAGTCGCTCCGGAGGACCTCGAGTACCGCGACGGCTACTTCTCGGTGCGAGGCAGCCCCGATCGCACACTATCCTGGCAACAGATCGCCCGCCTGGCGTACGTCATGGAGGGTCCCCCGGGCGGAATCGCACCGGGGCTGGAGGCGACACGCTTCTTCAATCCTGGTCGTCGGAACGTCCCTTTTGGCGTGCACCTCGCGATGGTAGAAGTCGATCCAGAGACCGGGCTCGTCACGATTCTTCGCTATCTTGCTGTCGATGACAGTGGACGTCTGTTGAATCCGCTCCTAGCTGAGGGACAAATTCACGGGAGCGTCGCGCAGGGGATCGGACAGGCGTTGTACGAGGAAATTGTCTACTCGGAGAACGGACAGCTCTTGACCCAAAACTTCCTCGAATACGTGGTTCCACGTGCCGCACAGGTGCCCTCCATCGAGACGGCACACCTGGAAACACCGAGTCCGATCAACCCGCTCGGAGTCAAGGGGATCGGAGAAGCAGGCACCACAGCTGCCCCACCAGCCATCGTCAATGCCGTGCTGGACGCTCTGCGGCCATTGGGTGTGCACCATCTCGACATGCCCTTGACACCGGAAACGATCTGGCGGGCCATCCAACGCACTGAGCAGCGAGCAGCTGCCCAATGACGAGTCATCATGATTCAGCTGCGTGGGAGGAGCAGCCGACAATACCGGCACGTGACCCGAGCGACTCCCCAAAGATCGCTCGGGTCACTCCGCGTTCTCATACCAGGTGTGTCAGTTCGGAAAGAGGCGGCGCACCACGGCGAGCCGAAAACTTACGAAACGTTCGGCTCGCTGGCAGCAGCTGATTCGGTAGCCCGCTGACGTTCTGCCGCGCCCGCCTCCCCCCGCAAACTGGCCAACTCGTTGCGGAGCACTTCGATTTGGCGCCGCAACGAGAAAAGGTAGATGCCGAGAATCAACCAGGTCACGAAGAAACCAGCGAACAGGTACCACACATTCTCCATCGTTCCGCTTCCTCCCTTTCTCGATCAGCCGTGCTGTTCGAGCGCCCCGCGGAGCTCCATCACTTCATCACGAGTCGTTTCGATCCGGTATTTCACCGCAAGCAAGAACAGGTAGAGAATGCAGAAAGCGACCAATGTGACGATCATCGTCACCAGCATCTCCGGCGGCATGGCCGGTCCTTCGCTCCTCACGACGATCGGCTCGGGATGCAACGTGCGCCACCAGCGGACCGACATGTGAATGATCGGAATATCCACGAAGCCGATGATCCCCAGAACAGCGGCATACCGTGCCCCCCGCTCCGGATCGGCAACATACGCTCGCAAAAGGAAATAGCCGAGGTAGATGAACCAAAGGATCAAGGTCGTGGTGAGTCGCGCATCCCACGTCCACCATGTTCCCCAAATCGGTCGCCCCCAGATCGAACCGGTCAACAGCACGAGCGTCGTGAAAATGAAACCCAGTTCAGCCGCCGAGCGAGCCAGTCGATCCCAATGGGCTTGCCCCCGTAACAGGTACAGGATGCTGCTGACGAAGATGATGAAAAAGGAGAGATAGGCCAACCAGGCAGCTGGCAGATGGAGGTAGAACAGGCGTTGCACCTCGCCTTGGTCGACGTCACGCGGCGCATACAGGAAGATCAGCACGACCGATAGGCCGACCGACAACATGGAAAGCGCCGCGAGAACCGACAACCACACACTGGGCGCTGGTCGCCTGACTGTGTTCGTGGCCGTCGCCATCTCACCCTCCTTTCGAGCCGACTCGTTCACTCTTCGGTCACGCTACCGAAGGTCAGTGCACCGAGCGCCAAGAACAACACGGCAAAGCCTCCGAGCAGACTCTTCCACGGCGCGGCGTCTGCCGTGAAGCCAGTCAACTCGAGCGTCGTTGCCCGCACCGCACCGATGACGACCGGCACGGCCAGCGGGAACAACAGGGCTGGAAGAAGCACATCGCGGGAGCGGACATTAGCGGTCATCGCAGCGAACAGCGTGCCGAGCGCACAGAGTCCGAGCGTGCCGAGTCCAACCACCGCGAGCACCCCAGGCCGCAAGACCGGCAGTGCGAAGAGGACAGCCAGTACGAGGAGCGCGACGAACTCGACGACCGTGACGAAGAACAGCATACTCACGAGCTTCGCGATGAAAATGAGCGGTCGCTCGACGGGGCTCAGGAGAAGTCCCTCCCAAGCACCTTCCTGTCGATCCAAGGCGACAGCACGTCCCAACCCGAGGAGCGTCGTGAAGACGATCGCGACCCACAAGGCGCCTGAACCGCTCGCAGCGCGCTGGACGCCGCTCAGATCGAAAGCAAAATTGAAAATCAGCAACGTCAAGAGTGCCATCACGAGCATCCCCATGACGAGTTCGCGCGCCCGCCACTCGAGGAGAAGGTCACGCTTCACGATCGCGATGAACTGGCTCCAGGTACTCATACGGTCACCAGCCTCGGCTGGGTCCGCAGGTGGAGCTCGAGCTCGTCTCGCCCGCGCGCCGACCAGACGATCCGCCCGCGCTCGAGAAAGACAGCCCGCTGGGCGAGTTGGATGGCCAGTTCGGGGGCGTGCGTCGTCATGAGCACTGTGCCTCCGTCGGCGCAAAATCGCTCCACCAGTTCGACCAGCCGGATTCGCGAGGCGATATCCAAACCTGTATCTGGTTCATCCAAGAGAAGCACCCGTGGTCGGTGGAGGAGGGCTCGAGCCAGTGCCGCACGCTGCTGGAAGCCGCGCGACAAGGAGCGCACTCGATCACCGAGTCGGTCGGTCAGCCCCAGTTCCTCCCCTAACGCCTGAATCCGTTCAGCAGCATCAGCGACTCCGTAGAGGCGAGCATAGTAGCGCAGATTTTCGGCTACCGTCAGTTCCGGATCGAGCATGATGCGATGCATGACCACGCCCAGCTGCGAGCGAACTGCCGGACCGAAGTCTCCGGCTGGCCGACCGAACCACTCGATCGATCCAGATGTTGGGCGTACGAGACCGACGAGTAGACGGAGCAACGTCGTCTTCCCGGCGCCGTTCGGCCCGAGGATAGCTAGACACTCGCCTGCATGGGCCGTCAGATCGATGCTGTTCAGAACCGTTCTCCAGCTATAACGCTTGGTGAGGGCGCGGACAATGAGAACAGGGTCATTCCTCATTCGAATCGAATCGTTCCGATCGACCGGTTTTGTCATGGTGATGCGCCGACCGTTCTCCGAGTGGAGCCAGTATCGAGTTGCCGTGCCAGTTCGCGCAGCTGCTCGA